>Ga0206118_100166_pt1 | contig 65562 bp, 52 predicted proteins | sample 3A20Ametagenome_FD_177999 | JGI IMG/M metagenome (GOLD analysis project Ga0206118, IMG submission 177999) | Enriched microbial communities from leaf-cutter ant dump, University of Wisconsin, Madison, United States - 3A20A | ecosystem: Environmental > Terrestrial > Nest > Insects nest > Nest dump... | reverse complement strand
TTCTCCAGGCGTCGGATCTGCTGCTCGCCCTGGTCGGCTAGTTCGCGGAACTGGCTGATCGTGTCCCGCATACGGGGCAGCGCCTCCTGCTTGTAGGCGCTGATCGAATCGAGCGCGGCCAACACGTCGGTGAACGCCTGCTTGAGCGTCTCCACCGATACACTCGTCTCGAGCGCCTGTCGGTGAATGACCGCTCCCTGCTCCTTCAGCATGCGCGAGGTGCCGGCGATCAGTTCGTTCGTCGTCTGGTTCAGCAGCTCGATCTTCTTCAGCACGATCCGCTGATTGAACAGGGCGCTGGCGACCGTCACGGATATGCGCAGCGCCGACACCGTCACGTTCTTCGCCCGGTCCACGCCGCGAATGAGCTCCTTGTTGTTGCGGATGACGACCTCGATCGCCATAATTCCTTGCTGGTTCACGACGAGCATCTGCTGCAGATCCATCACCCGCTGGCGGAGAGGAAACAGCACCTCCTCGGTAATGAAGCGGATTTTATCGGGATCTTCACCCCGCTGCCGCGCCGCTTCGATCTGCGCCTCGATCGATTCGTCCATCAGCGTGCCGAGCTGAATCTCCTTCTGCAGCCTCTTGGTCAGCTCGCGCAGCGACTGCTGCTCCAACTCCAGCGTCGTGTTGTCGTTCTTGAGCGTCGTCTTGCCTTTGTCCAGCGAGACGACGATGTCGGCGATGACGCCGTCGGCCTTCTGATACTTCAAGAAATAAGAGCGCAGCGGGTTGAACAGCTTGCCCAGCACGCCGCGCTTGGCGAAGTCGACGGCGCTCGGGTCCAAGTCCTTGAGCTGCGTATGCAGCTCTGCCAGCCCTTTGGCAACCTGACCGCCCTCATCCCCCGTTCTCGCCAGATTGCCGACCGATACTTCCAGCAGCTTGTTTTTGTCCGCGGACGACTTCATCGTGCCAAGGCCGAAGCCTTCGATCGACTGCATGATCTCCTTGCGCTTATCCAGCGACTCGACGTCGAGCGCCATAATCGTCGCCACGTTCGCTTCGGCAAGCTGCTTCAGCTTGGCAACCTCCTCGGGAACGGGCTTTACCTCCTGCTCAATAACCGCCTTGATCTGGTCCGGGCTGGCGATCTCCATCGAAAATGACATCCGAATCCCCCTTCGAATTCAAGCTGCGTTTGCCCAATCTCGCGAATCGTTACATCTGCACGTTGAACAGGTTGCCGATCTTGTAGACGACGTCGTCCGTATCCGCATTGATGCTGGCCGCCTCGTTAATGCCGGAAATGCTCTGCAGAGCCTGAATATTGGCGTTGTAGCCGATCGTGTAGATCGGAACTTTGTACGCTTCTATGAGTTCTTTAATGTCGTTAAGCGAATAGCCTTCGTTCGTCTCCCCGTCGCTCAGGACGAAGATGACCGGCTTGCTGTTCGGATTAACGCTCAGCTCGTCTTGCAGCATCTTGAGCGCGACGACGATGCCGTCGAACGTCGCCGTTCCTCCGCCGGACTGCAGGCTGTTCACCGCGCCGACGAACATCGACTGCTGATTCGCATCGTACTTGGCGATCGGCAGGTGGATCGTGACGTCGCTCGAATAGGCCACCAGGCCGATGCTGTTGTCCCGGCCGAGATACTTCTGCCCTTTCAGCAGCGATTCCTTGAGCCGGTTCAGCGGCTCCCCGTCCATGCTGCCGGATACGTCGGTCACGAATACGGCCGCGATCGGCTTGCCGGCGTTTTTCTTCTCCTTCCACAGCTTCTGCGCGGAGGCGAGCAGAGCGCCGTCCGGAACGGCCAGCTCCGGCGTATACTCCTCCAGCCCGTTAAAGCCCAGCTTCTCCGCCGCTTGCTGATATTGCTCCTGCTGCACGAATTCCGCGAACCGCCGAACGAGCTCGACCTTCTCCTGCGGCAGATCGCCCAGCGCATACAGCGGGCTGTCGTGCCGGACGCCGAACGGCGTAAACACATAGCCGCCTTTCAAGTCGGCCGCGTTGACGTAGGTCTGGTACTCCAGCACGAAACCGTCCAGCATGCCGGACTTGGCCGCGTCGCGCATCTGGATCGTCGTCGAGGCGATGAACGGCACGTTGGCCTGGAACTTCTCGAAGCCGGCGACCGCCTTCTCCCCCAGCAGGTTCGAGCTCTCGAACGAATCGAGCGCCGTGAGGAGGAAGTTCAAGCCCGTAGAGCTGGCGAACGGATCGGTATACCCCATCGAAAACTCGTTGCCCGCGATCGCCTCGGTTACCGTCTTCACGTTCACCGCTCCATATTTTCCGACCAGTGCATCGTACTTCGCCTTGGAGATGACGATGCCCGGCACGTTCCCGGCCAGCCGCTTCGCGATCAGCTCCGTCTTGACGCCGCTCGCCTTCGCCATCTCTCCCCACAGCTCATTGGAAGGAGTGAACGCGTCGGGTATGTACTTGCCGGACACGATGTAGTCCGTCGCCGTCCCCGATGCGATATTTCTCACCTTGACCGATGCGGCTTGGCCGTTCACTTCGATTCCCGCCCGGTTGAACTCGGAAGCGACTTCGGTCAGCCAGCCGTCGACGCCGGAGCCGGACTTCTCCGTAGAGGAGAAGATTTCGATATAGAAGCCCGTCGTATTGTCCACCGTCACCGGAAATTTGGAGATGTCCGGCAGCGCCTCGGCGACGTCCGCCGGATCGAGATCGATCTGCCCCTTCACCGGTTCGGCGGTCGACACGGAGATGTCCGAGATCAGCTTGTTCAGCCGTTTCTCCGCGTTCTCCGCGGTCATCTCCGCCTTCGATTTTCCCAGATCGGACGTCAGACTGACTCCCCAATACACCAATGCGAACACGATAATCAGCAGGAATACGGATACCAAAGCAAATTTGCGCGGCTTAGCCAACTCCCCCACCTCTCTTCATCTATAATGCTTCGTCTGTCTGATCAGAGCGTCGATCTCCCGCATGCAGGGCATCTCCTCGATATCGCCGGGCTCGAAGGCGTCCAGGCGCGAGATTTCCAGCAGCAGCCGGTCCAGCTTCAGCAAAATCTCTTCGTTCATCCCGATCGAGTACTTCACGAAGCCGAGAAATTCGTTCAGCATCTCCGCCCGCATCTGCAGCAGCTCTCTCGGTATCCGCGCGGCTCTGCGGGAGCCGAGGCTCTCGAACTCGGACTCGTCGAACGCCTGCAGCCGATTCAGGACGCTTCTGACGTTGCGGTAAAATAAGGACTCCGCCCCCGCGATCGCGGAAGCGAACTTCGAGTAACTCAACTCCCCCGGTTGAAACCTTTGCGACAGCACCTGAAGCAGCGTTTCTTTCTTCTTGCGGATGCGGTCGAGCTGTTCGACGGCGTGCTCGATGTCCTCTTCCAGCAATCTGACCCGCTTGTAGCGGGACAGAGCCGCCGCGAAGTCCTCGCGCGATTGAAGCTGCCGAGGAGGAGCCGGCAGATCCTGCGGTTTGTGAAGAATAGCATAGCTTCCCAGCAACAGCGCGACGACGCTGGCGAGCGGCAGCGTCACCCCGATCGCCGTCTCCAGCGCGCTCTCGCCGAATCCGACGCCGATCAACCCGGGCGACAGCACAACGACGTTCAAGATCGAGACTGCGGCGACCAACGCTAGCAGCTTGATGAGCTTCGTAGGCTTCGCCCCCTCTCCGGTCCGGCCCAGAGAACAAAAAAAGCCGCGGGTTTCCGCGACAGATTTGGGACAATGGATGTTGTCTCCGGACCTTTATTTTATTTTTACGCGATTGGACTTCCGTTTATGATGGCGTTTGCTCGCGAAAAAGCCGGCCCCTGCACAGGGACCGGCCAGCCTTCTACCGACGAAGCGTCAGACGAAGCGTGCGAATTTCGAACGGACCGAACGACAGCTTCGCCGCGTCCGTATGTTCTCCCAAGCTCGCGACTTGATTTTCCATCAGGTCGACTTCGTCGATCGCCGCGTACGCCGTGCCGAACGTTAAATTCGCCTCAGCCCGCGTCCCCGACGTCTCGTACAGACGCACGATCAGATCGTCGGAATCCTCGGCTTTCTTGACCGCTTCGAGCATAACGTGCGCCGAATCAATCTGCACGAGCGAGCCCCCGACGGCCGATGACGCCTGCCGCTCTGCGCTTCCCGCCGCGAATACGGTCAGCGGAGAGTTCAGCTCGTAGCCCCTCCGGTAAGTGTGCGCCGAGACGTAATCCCCTTCATGCGGATACAGCGCGTAGACGAACCGATGAACCGCCCGATCGGCTTGCGGATCGGGATAGGACGGACTGCGCAGCAGATGGATGTCCAGCACGTTCCCGAGCGCGCTGAAGCCGTACTTGGAGTCGTTCAGCAGCGATACGCCGTAGTCCGGCTGCGACAGATCGATATACTGATGCGCGCAGATTTCGTCCTTGGCAAAATCGTTCCTCGTATTGCGGTGCGTCTGGCGCTGCAAGCTGCCGAACTGAATTTCGCAATTGACCTGGTCCGCACGCACCTCGACGGGGAACGAAGCTCGCAGCATTTTACCCGACTCCCGCCAATCCGCCTCCGTCTCGAAGCGGACGATCCGTTCTCCCGCATGGAGAACGACTTTCTGCGTCAACGTCGACTCGCCGAAGCGGAACCGCTGCTCCACGACCGCTTTGGCCCCGTCCGCGTACGCGGCGACCGACTCCCGCTCCATCCGGCCGGCGACGGCCTGACGATAGTTGCGGTCGAAATCCCACGCGTCCCCGCGATCGTGATAGACGGTCAGCAGGTTAGCCCGCTCGCCCGCCTTCACCGTCTCGCGACCGGCCTGCTTGTCGTAGAGAGAGACGATGCTGCCGTCGGAGCCGAGCTTGACGCTCAAAAACTCGTTTTCCAGACCGTTCTCGTCCGCGACAGGCGCTTCCGCGCTCCCTTCGCTCGCCGCCTGCTCCAGCGGAGCAACGCTCATCGGAGGCACCGTCACGAGGTGCGCCTTGCCGTTCCAGCTCACCCATTCCCGCCGCTCCCACGGCAGCGAATTGGCGACGAACGCCTCGCCCGGCTTCAGCCCCGCAAAGGCCGCGGCGGATGCGTACGCCTCTTCGGCCAGTTGCAGCACCCGCTCGTACAGAACCGCATAGCGCTCCAACGATTCGTCGTACACTCTGCCGATCGACGAGCCCGGCAAAATGTCGTGGAACTGATAGAGCAGCACTTCCTTCCAGATCGTCTCCAGCTCGGCCTGCGGATAGATAGACGCCGGCGCCCCGAAGGAAATGCCCAGCGACGCCGCGAACTCGACCTCCCTCAGCGCCTTCTCCAGCTTGCGGTTATACCATTTGTTGCGGCCTTGCGACGTCAGCGTTCCCTGATGCTTCTCCAGATACAGCTCGCCGCGCCACGTCTCGAACCGCTCCTGGTCCCGCTCCAGCTTGCGGAAGAAGGCAATGGACGGCTCCTGAACGACCGGGATAAGGCCCTGCAGGTTCTGCAAGCGGCCCAGCCGCTCCAGATGCTCCTCGCCCGGCCCGCCTCCGCCGTCGCCGATGCCGAACAGCAGAAGCGCATGGTCCGAGACGCCGCTGTCCATATACTCTCTCTCGATTTTTGCCAGCGACCGCGGAGCGGCCGGGCTGTTGTACGTATCCTCGGGAGGAAGATGGGTCAGCACCTTCGAGCCGTCGATCCCCTCCCACAGGAAGCTGTGATGCGGATGATCGGTATAGACGCTCCAGCTCAGCTTCTGCGTCATGACGTAATCGACTCCGGCCTTCTTAAGCAATTGGGGCAGACTGGCGCTATAGCCGAAAATGTCCGGTACCCACAGCACGCGCACGTCCTCACCGAATTCCTGCTTAAAGAACCGTTTCCCGTACAAAATCTGCCGAACGAGCGCCTCTCCGCCCGATACGTTGGAATCGGGCTCGACCCACATTGCACCCTGAACTTCCCAGCGGCCTTCGGCGATCTTGTCCTTGATCCGTCCGTACAGCTTCGGGTAGTGCTCCTTCATCCATTGGTACAATTGCGGCTGGCTTGCTCCGAACGCGTAATCGGGATATTTCTCCATGTTGGTCAACACCGTGGAGAACGTCCTTGCTCCCTTGCGTATCGTCTCCCGAATCGGCCACAGCCAGGCAAGGTCGATATGCGCGTGCCCGACGGCGCTGACCGTAATGTCGGGATCTCCGCCCTTCTTGTCCAGCTCGGGCCGCAGCAGCTCGCGCGCCGCTTGAACCGTGCCTTCGTCCATCGCCTCCAGCAGATACGACGCCTCGTACAGCTTGTGCAGCAGCCGCGTCCGGCGGGCGCTTTGCTCCGGAAGCTGTTCGGCCAGCTCCAGCAGAACTTCGTAGTCGTAGTAGAGACGGCGCGTCTCCTCATGGCAGATCGCGATATCCGCTTCCTTCAGCGTGCCGCTGCGGTAGCGGCCGAACAAGTCGTTGCAGCCCGCGTCCGCCCACAGGTCGACGGCTTCGCCGCCTTGGGCGCGTTCGGTCACGTCGACCACTCTTTTGCCCGGCAGCCCAAGCGACAAGTCGAATTCCGAATTGATGTTGGTCAACCCCTGGATCGGCGCGCCGTCCTCGTCGACAAGGCACAGCTCTCCGTTCACGTCGATCAGCAGCACGACCTTGCAGCCCGCGGCGCTCGCGGGCACGGAGCCGACAAACCGAAACCAGGCGCAGTCCCACAGCTCGCCCCATTTGTCCCCCGGCCGAAGGGCTAGCGGCTCTCCGGACGTTCTCCGCTCGTATGGAACCGGCTCCTGGGTTCTCCAGGCGTTAACTTCAAGGGAAGCCACCTTCGTATAGATGTGCTCCCGGATTTTCTCCAGCGTATGCTTGGCCCGACCGGTCATGATCGGCGCTGTCTCGTAGGGCATCGGTCTCTCTCCTTATCGCCGCATGGCTTTTGCAACGAATATACCATCACGAAATGATATATTCAACATAAAGATTAAATTTTATATCATATATGTCATTTATGCCGAAAACCCTAATAAAACCTATCTCACCAGCACTCCTCTTTGATATAATAGCTATATATAATCCAATTTACAGGAGCCGAATACATGAACAACGAGCGGCAGCCTCTATATATGCAAATCCAGAATCATTTCAAACGTCGGATAACCTCTGGGCAGCTTCAGGCCGGCGACCAAATTCCGACCGAGCGCGAGCTGATGGCGGCGTTCAGCGTCAGCCGAATTACGGTGGCGAACGCGCTGGCGCAGTTGGCCAAGGAAGGCTGGATCTACCGGGTTCCGGGGAAGGGCAGCTTTGTGGGCAAAAACGTCTCCAGCCTCGGCATCACGCAGGAACCGGATCGGAGCAAGGAGGCGGACAACGCCGACAAACCCGGCCATTCCCCGTTGCGGGGAGCCGAAGCTGCCGCATTGTCCGGGAAAATGATCGGGTTTATCGTACCGTCGGTGAACGACTTTTTCGCGCTGCGCCTCATTCGGGGAATAAACGATGTGCTTCGCGGCACGCCCTACTTCTTGAATATCGTGCTGACGAACGAGTCCAAGGAGCGGGAGAAAGAAGCGATCGCCGAGATGACCCGGATGGGAGCGGTCGGGCTGATCATTTTCCCGGTTGACGCCGAAGCCTATAACGAAGAAATTTTGGCGCTGAAGGTGAAACGGTTTCCGTTCGTGCTCATCGATCGTTACTTCCCGGGGGTGGAAACCCACTTCGTCTGCTCCGACAGCCGCAAGGGCGCCGAGCTCGCCGTCTCCCGCCTGTGGGAGCTCGGGCATCGCGACATCGCCGTCTGTTCGGATTCGCCCCTGCAGACGATTACGGTGCAGGACCGGATCGCAGGCTATATGGACGCCCTGAAGCAAAAAGGCGCCCTGATCAACCCCGCCCTGATGCTGACCGAATTTTCGATCGGCTCCCATGACGTGGAGCAGGGCGGCCATATGCTGCACCGCTACATCGGCAGCCGTCTGGCGACGGCTTATATTACGCTCAACTCCACGCTTGGTTCGCATATCGCCGCCATCGCGGACAAGCTGAACATGAGCGTGCCCGGGGACCTCTCCATCGTCACCTTCGACGATCCGTCTCCCGGGCTGGACAATCGGGCGCGATTCACGCATATCGCGCAGTCCGAAGAAGAAATCGGCAAGCAAGCTACGCGTATTTTGCTCGACGCTCTGAACGAAGGCCCCGGCGAATACCGTCAAGTCGTGCTGGAGCCGTTCCTTGTCGAAGGGACTACGACCGGCCCGCCGCCCGCCCGTTAGCGCTCCGGCGCGAATCGCTGCACGCGATTGTTGTCCAGGTCGGCCACGTAGACGTGGCCTGAAGCATCCACCGCGATGTCGTGCGGAGTGCGCATCTGCCCGACGCCATCGCCCCAGCTTCCCCAGCGGGCGACGACGCGCCCTTCGTCATCCAGCTTGACGATCCGGCTTCGCTCCCGGTCGTTTCCTCCGTCGAGCGCATCTCCGCCGTCGACGGCGTATACGTATCCGTCAGCTCCGACCTCTACGCCGTACGGCCGTCCAAGCTCCGGGCCATCCCACGAAGCGAGCCACTCGCCGTCCGGGGACAGCACCTGGATGCGCGCGTTTTTGCGGTCGGCCACGTACAGCCGGCCTTGCCGATCCGCGCTCAGCCCGTGCGGCAAGTTGAACTGCCCGTCTCCGCTTCCGTCCGCGTTAAGCTGCCAGACCAGCTCTCCGTCCGCCGTGAACTTGGCCACCCGCTTGTTCCGATAGCCGTCCGCCACGATAAACTCGCCTCGTTCCGTCACGACGACGTCCGTCGGACGCGCGAACATCACCTCCGGCTGCGGAATCGGCAGCCGCGGCAAGACGTTGCGCAAGCGCAGCATCGTCTCCATATAGAACGGGTACTTCTCCCCGTACCTCCGCAGCACTTCTCCCTCCGCGCTCAGCTTGATCACTTCGTTAAGCTGAACGTCCGTCACCCAGACGCTGCCGTCCGCGGCAACCGTCAGACCGTGCGGCGATTGGAACACGCCCGCTCCGAACTCGGCCAGCACCTCTCCGGACGCCGGGTCCAGCTTGACGATGGTCGGCTCGGGAATGATCTCGCGGTTATTGAAAGCATAGCCCGCCCGGTGCAAATAATACAGATAACCCTGCGAATCGACGGCAACGCCGGAAGCCGCGCCGGCTCCCGACCGGTCCTCTTCCGACAACGGCCACGCGACCGATGCCCGGTAGTCCGCTTCCTCGCCAGGCGCAAGCTCCGGCACTTCCTTGAGTACCGTCTCGGTCTTCCCGCCCGCCATGTAGACGGCCGCTCCCGCCAATGCGACCGCAACCGCGACCGCCGCGACTTTAAGCCTGACCCTGCTCCGTTTCCGCACCTCTGCCGCCTCCGTCCAAGGGATTTACACATTTTCAGTATAATCCTCTTGGCGTCGCGCGTCCCTCAACTCAAGAACGGGAACATCCCCGGACTTAAGTCCGTCCGTTCGACGATTCCGGCTCCTACTCGAATTCCGGCATCCGCACGTCGTTGCGTCTCCCGAGTCTCCGCCGAATAGCGACGTCCATTCGTTTTTACGAACCCAGGCTCGTATACAAACCGAAAGCGTCCGCATCTTCCGAAGTGTCCCGCATCGTCACGTCTGCTCCGAGCGCCCGGAACGAAGCGGCGATATTCTCGTATCCGCGCTCGATATGGCGAACGCCCGCGATCGAAGTCGTTCCCTCCGCCGTCAGCGCGGCGACAAGCAGGCAGATGCCCGCGCGAACGTCGGAAGCGTGCACAAGCGTGCCGCGCAGCGGCGTCCCTCCCTTGATTCTCGCCACTCCGGACCGGACGTCGATGCGCGCTCCCATCCGGTTCAGCTGAGGCACATGCTGGTACCTCTTCGGATAGATCCGGTCCGCCACCAGGCTCGTGCCGGGAATCCGCGTCAGCAGAGCGGTAAGCGGCTGCTGCAGATCGGTCGGAAACCCGGGGTACATGGCCGTTCTTACCCGCGTCGGCCTGAGCCTGCCGGCGGCATAGGCCGTAACGGATTGGTCCCCCTCCTCCACTTCCATGCCGATTTCCCGCAGCTTCGCGATGCAGGAACCGAGATGCTCGGGAATGACGTCGTTCACCGTGACGATGCCGTTCGTCGCGCCCGCGGCAATGAGGAACGCCCCCGCGATCAGGCGATCGGGAATGGCCGTGTACGTGCAGCCGCGCAAGTGGCTGACGCCTTCGATCGTAATCGTGTCGCTGCCCGCTCCCCTGATCTTGGCCCCCATCTTGATCAGCAGCTGCGCCGTATCGACGACTTCCGGATCTCTGGCCGCCTGGCGCAGCGTCGTTCGGCCCGTCGCTCTTGCCGCCGCCAGCATCGCATTGATCGTCGCTCCGGAAGAGATCGTGTCGAAGTAGATGTCCGCTCCCCGCAGGTTGGCGCATTCCACCTCGTAATAGTCGGTATGGAAGACGAACTTGGCCCCCATCGCCATCAGCGCTTTAATGTGCTGGTCGATCGGACGGCTGACGAAGTCGTCGCCTCCCGGATAGCCCATGCTGACTTTGCCGTGCTTGGCCAGCAGCGCTCCGATGAAATAATAAGCGGTGCGGAACGCGGAGGCGCGCGCCGGATCGACGACCGTGCTGCGAATGCCGCGCGGGTCGATCAGCACCGCGTTGTCCTCGTCGCGGTAAATGATCAATCCGATGTCTTCCCCGATCCGGGAGAAGACGTCGAGATCGGTAATTTTCGGTATTCCTCTTAATAGAACGGGCTCGTCCGACAAGCAAGCGGCGGCCATCAGCGCCAGCGAACTGTTCTTGGACCCCGGAACGGACACGGCTCCGCCGAACGGCGAGCCCGGATTAACGACGATTTGTTTCATGCGGTTCTCCTCGCTTGTTGCAATTTGGGGAAGCTTGCCCCATAATTTTTCGTTATACGCAGTGTAACCTTCTTCGGACTTATCTTAATTAGGAATGAGGTTAACGATAATGAAGCCCAACTCTTGCCTCGTAGTCATACGAGGTTTCCCCTATGATGAAGGCTCGACGCTTCAGATCGCTCAGCCGAACGTGATCATCGGCCGCAAAGACGTCGGCTGGGAACCCGACATCGGCTTCGAGAACGCATACGTATCCCGCAAGCAAGCCGCAATACGCTGGGAGAGCGGCAGCTACTCGATTACCGATTTCGAGAGCAAGCACGGAACGGAAGTGAACGGCGTCAGGCTTGCTCCGTTCTCGCCGCATCCGCTGCAATCGTCGGACACGGTCTCCTTCGCCAAAGGGATGGTTATTCTGACTTTCTCTACGAGCATGTGGGAGGAAACGCTGGATTTCGGCCCGGCGTCCCAGCTGTCCCCCTCGGCGGCCGGTTACGAGCTGGACCCGGTCAGACGGCAGCTCCATCTTCGCGATCTGAGCTACGCTTTCTCCGATAAGGAATACAAATGTCTCGAATTGCTGCTGGCCAAGGAGCGCCAGTTCGTTCCCAAGGAAGACATCATCCGGTATGTATGGCCGGAACGCTCGGAGGACGACCAGCTTCCGCCGGCCAGCCCCGAGGAGCTGAACTCCCTGCTGTATCGGATTCGCCGGAAGACGAATGCCGCGCTCTCGATCGAGAACATCCGCGGCAAAGGCTACATCCTGACGCTGTCCGACATCGCCGCGAAAATGATATAGCGGATCGCGTCGAGGCTTTCAGTGTTATCCTATTGAATCCGAATCCTCTCTTCAATAGACGAACAGTCACAACCGAATGACAGAAAGATGACGGAATCGGCAATCCGGGCCGCCGGTTCCGCGCTATCCCCTTGTCCTCGCCGGGAGCTTCTAGCTTGCCTCGTAAGGCTCGATATGAATGTGAATATGCGAAATATTGTGGTCGGCCTTCATTTTCTCTTCGATTTTCTCCGTTATCGCATGGCTCTCTATTACGTTTAAGTATTTGTTCACGTTAATGGTGACGTCGACGAGCACGTTGTTGCCGTGAACCCGCGCTTTAATATCTTTGACTCCCTTTACCCCGGGACTGTCGTAGATCGTCTTGCGAAGCTTGTTCAGCTCGGTCTCGTCGAAGCCGTCGGTCAAGGCGTGAGTGGCGTCCCTGAAAATGTGCCAGGCGGTCCGGCAGATGATAGCCGCGACGATGAGCGCCGTCACCGGGTCCAGCCAGGCGATTCCGAACTGTGAGCCGACGATTCCGGTGAACGCGCCTATGCTGACCAGCGCGTCGGACCGATTGTCCTGCGCCGCCGCCATCAGCGCCTGGCTGTTAATGCGCTTGGCCAGCCTGGCGTTGTACCGGTAGACGAAGAACATAGCCGCCGCGCACAGCAGCGCCGTCCATCCCGAGATCATATCCGGCGATTCCAGGTTCGGCGCCGAAACTTTGGAGATCGCCTGGACGAACACCTGCACACCCACCGCCATCATAATGAACGATGCGACGAGCGCCGCCACCGTCTCCGCCCGAAAATGCCCGTACCGATGGTTGCGGTCCGGCGGCTTGCGCGATATTTTCAACCCGACGAGCACCGCGATCGAAGCGACGATATCCGTTGCGTTATTGAAACCGTCCGCCAGCAGCGCTTCCGAGCCCGATGCGTGGCCGACGGCGAGTTTTAACGCCGATAGAACGATGTAGGCGCAGATGCTTACCCAAGCGCCTTTCTCTCCCTGCTTAATGTCCTGATAAGCTTCCATGCGCGGTCCCCTCCTGACTCCAACGCTTTAAGCATACCGAACGAACTTCGTGTGGGTCTAGAGAAACAGTGTTGCAGCCGAACCCAAGAGTAGAGGGAGAACAATTAAGCTTTCCGCATCAAAATAAGTTGCCGTCAGGCAAGTCGAAGCCTGTCGGGCGCTCTCAGTCCCGATTATGCAAAAAGAGGCTGTTCCGTAAGTATGGACGTACCAGATTATCGATGAAAAAAAGAAGGGCATCTATCTCCTGGAGACTGCCTCATACGATCCTGAAATGACCCTGTGACGGGTCTATCTATTCAGAATTTCAGGATCGTATAGCATCGGAAGGAGATAGATGCCCATTACCCTGCATCCATCGATAATCGTTCGGTACGGCTCTGTTTACTTATGGGACATCCTCTATTGAAGTAAAATCAAACAAACCGATAAGTCCAAAACCGTTCCGTGCCAAAACGCTGCTGGATTTCCTCGTCGCTCAACTGGTTCTTGCCGAGCAATTCGGCCGCTTGGAATTGCGAGCGGTGAGCCTGAATGGACGCCAGCTTCGCTTCGAGAAACCGCGTGATGTCCACGACGATATCCGGCTTGCCGATCGCTTGCTCGTGATTGTTGGCGAACGCGATACAGCGAACGGCCGGCCTGCGCGCCTCGGGAAGCCTGCCGATCGTGCGAACTACTGCGGCCCCGGTAGCGTCGTGGTCGGGATGCACGCTGTAACCCGGGTAGAACGTATAGACCAGCTCCGGCTGGAGCTCGTCCAGAAGCGCTTGGATTTTCCCGTCCAACTGCTCCTGGTCCTCGAATTCGATCGTCTTGTCATGGAAGCCCAGCAGGCGCAAATCCTGAATGCCGATCGCCTCGCACGACTTCTCCAGCTCCTTCTTCCGGACGGCCGGCAGCGTGACGCGATTGGCGAACGGCGGAATGCCCATATTCCGTCCCATCTCTCCGAGCGTCAGACAGGCGTACGTGATCTGCGCTCCTTCATCTACATGCTTGGCTAGCGCGCCCGACAGCCCGAACGCCTCATCGTCCGGATGCGGCAATATGACCAATATACGGCGATTCATCTGCTCATTCCTCTCCATTTCCAATTAAAAAGGCTCCCGACCGAGCTGCAGCGCAACAACCAGCTTGCCCTGGCTGTCGTGACCGGCCAGAATGAGCCGTTCCTGGTCCGACTCTTCGTAATGGGTCAGCCCTTCCGAATACACCCAGCCTTGGGCCGTCTTCAGACCGACGCGGTACGGGCCTTCTCCGGATATCGAGCCTTGACTGTATTTGACGGACGCATTCGTAATGAATGTCGCCGCCGGATGCTTGGAACTGTCGTAATGCGCCGCATAGGCGCCGCTCGTCATCTCCAGGTGGATGTAGAGTTCCTGGTCTCTGAGACCGTCAAGCCTCGTCTGTACGATCGATGGATCAATGAGTTGCATCTGTCTACCTCCGCTGAAGGTCAAGGATGAACTCATTTTAACATACTCGTGTCCTCGATCAACTATTAAAACCGTCCCGATCGGAAAATTGAGGAAATCAGCCAGGTGAGCATGAAAAACGCGATGCCCAACCCGATCTCGATGACCGGAATGCGCCACAGCAGCGTCTTGGAATGGCTCAGCGCCGCGCCGACGATCAAGCCCAGCATGACGATGCTCAGCGACAGCAGCACGATGCTGAACGACAGTCGATTCCCGATGCGGTCCATCTTGGCCATAATGGCTTCAATCTGCGGCGTCGCGACCTCGATCCGCAGCTTTCCTTGGCGCAGCAGACGCGACGCGTGCTTCAGATTGGACGGCAGCTCGCCGAGCAGATCGAGATAGTCGGGGAGGTCTTCGGCCCAGCCGCTCAGCCAATTCCGCGGGTTCAGCCGCTCCAGGAACAGCTTTTTCCCGAACGGTTCGGCCACGTCGAAAACACTGAACGAAGGGTCAAGCGTCGTGACGACGCCCTCCATCGTCAGGAACGTTTTGCCGAGCAGCGTCAGCTCCTTGGGAATCGAGATACGGTGCCGCAGCGCCACGGAAAACAGATCGTGAACCGCTTCTCCGAGGTGAAGCCGATGGAACGGAACCTGGTAGTACTTCTCCCTCAGCTCTTCGATATCGGACAGCAGCCGCTCCCGATCCGCCTCGTCGGGCACGGCGCCCATGCGGGAAATGGCGCGCAGCACACCTTTGGAGCTCTGGTTGCGCAGCGCGATGATGAAGGAAGCGAAGCTTCTCTTCGTCTCCGGCGACAAGCGCCCCATCATCCCGAAGTCGAGCCAGGCCAGCGTGCCGTCCGGCAGCGCCAGCACGTTGCCCGGATGCGGGTCCCCGTGAAAGAAACCTTCAACCAGCGCCTGCTGGAAAATCATCCGCGCGTAGCGCTCCGCCAGCTCCTTCCTGTTAAGTCCGGCACGGTCCAACCGTCCGAGCTCGGACAGCTTGATCCCTTCGACGTAATCCATCGTCAGCACGCGGCTTGAGCTGAATTCCCGATGCACGGCCGGCACCCGCATCTTCTTCATTCCTTGGTTCGCCTGCGCGAACCGCTCGGCATGCCTCGCTTCCTTGTCGAAATCCAGCTCGTCCCGCAGCGCGCGCCCCAACTCCTCCACCACATCGGCCAACCGGTAGTTCCTCGCCCACTCCAACCGGCTCTCCGCAAGCCTGGCCCAATCCGCCAATATGCCGAGATCCGTTTCGATCAACCGCAGAATGTTCGGGCGCTGCACTTTGACGACGACGTCCCGGCCGTCCTTCAGCCGAGCATGGTACACCTGCCCGATGGATGCGGCCGCGATCGGCGTCTCGTACAAGCTCGAGAACAGCCGGTCCACAGAGTCTCCGAGCTCCTGCTCGATAATGGCAGACGCTTGCTCGTACGGGAACGCCGCCACCTGATCCTGAAGCCGTTCCAGCTCCCTCACGATGTCCGCGGGAAGCAGATCGGGCCGCGAGCTGGCAATCTGTCCGAGCTTCACGAAAGTCGGACCCAGCTCTTCCAGCAGCAAGCGAATGCGCTCTCCGAGGCCTTTGCCCTTAACGCCCCTTCGCTCCTCGCTGCGGAAAAAGAGCAGCTTATCGGTCAGCCCCATGTCGTGCGCCACATAGCCCAGTCCGTTCCGGGCAAGCGCCGAAGCAATCGACCGATAGCGCCGCAGCCTTCGAATCCGTTGTCGCAGGTTCATCCGCCGCCCCCGCCTTCCATTAATCCGGCGCCGTCCGCCGCTCCAACTCGTTTAAGCGCCCTTCCAGTTCGCTCAAACGCCGTTCGAGGCGTTGGACGTCCTCCTTCGTCGCCAACGTGCCGTCCCCCAGAAGCGCATGAATGCGGGCTCGCACGAGATCCTCCACCCGCGCCTTCGCCTCTTCCCCCTTGCGCACGAGCTCCTCCGTCAACGATCCCGACTCGGCCCGGCTTAGCTCCCCTTTTTTTACCAACTCTTCGATTGTTCTCTCCACCTGCTCCTTGCCTGCTACGGCCAATCCCAATCCCAGCGACATCGCTTTGCCGATCGCGTCCTTCATGCTCCCCGCTCCTTCGTTAATGTTCGTTTAATTAACAGGTTGCGACAAAAGGAGCATTTTCATCCTTTATGGAACCGCAGCCGGTACATTCCGGCGATGAAGATCGCGGTCAAACACATGGCGATTAAAATGTTGCTGTACGTACTCGCTCCTCCCGCTTCCGCCGCCGTCCGATCCAGCACCTTGCCGATTACGCTCATCGACAAGGCTCCCGCTATGAAATTCAGCATCGCCAGCATTCCCATGCCGACCCCTGCCTGCTCCTTGGTGAGCGTGCGGGAGACCGTACCCGACATTGCGATCTGCAAGAACGTTTGACCGATCTGACTGGCGATCAAGAACAGCGCGATCCAATGCGCCGCACCGCCTACGAAGCCCGCGAGCAATCCGTAACCAAGCAGCATAAGTCCTGACGCAAGCCAGACCAGAACCCCGTTGCCCCGCCGATCGGCCAGCTTCCCTCCCATTCGTCCCATCAAGGCCGAAGCAATGGCCGCCGGAAACAATACCGCTCCCACGCCGCCCGGAGACAAGCCATTTAATGACGTTAAAAATTGCGGAGCCATAAACGTAACGGAGAAGTTCAGAGCCGCAGCCAGAAAAGCGATGAACAAACCCGCCGCGAATCGGCCGTTGGCGAACAGCGCCGGAGGAACGAAAGGAACGGCTGCTTTGCGAATTCGCACGACGAACAATAACAGCAATAAGCTTCCCGCGACGATCATCTGCCACTTGCCTTGCGTAATGGCCAGCAAGTACGCAGCCGTCGCCGCGCCCAGCAAACCGCCCCCGATCCAGTCGATCCGTCCCGGCCGCCCTTTGTCGTCTCCCAAATATTTGCGGAACAGCGGCAGCGTCGCCAGCGACACGAGCGAGAATAGGAACAGCCATCTCCAGCTACCCAGACCGGCGATCGCTCCGGCGACGACCGGGCCGAGCGCGCCGCCAAGCGCCAAGCCGACCGCCGTCGTGCCCAGCGCCCTCCCCCGCTTCTCCGCCGGAAAATAGCGGAGCGGAACGATCATCGACGCAGCCGGCATTACGGCAGCCCCGGCGGCCTGCAGAATGCGCGCAGCAACGACAGTAGCGTACGTATCGGCCGCCAGGCCGACAATCGACCCAAGTGCAAACACAATCATTCCGAACGTCAGCAAGCTCTTCAACGAATAATTGTCCGCCAGCTTGCCATAGACGACCGATCCGACGGCATAGACGACCATATAAGAGGTCATGACCCAGCTGACTTGCGACGGAGCAAGCGCGAACCGTTCGGCGATGACCGGCAGCGCCACATTAAACATCGTTCCGTTCATCACCGAGAAAACAAGCGCGACCACGAGTACCCCCATTAACTTCTCGGCCCTTGCTTCCTCCGTCAGCGTTCCTGTTTCCGCAACGTCTGATTTCATTCCCATTTTCCTCCCCTGACCGCTCTCTATTTAGTGAGTATCCTCACTATATCTCTAGTTAGTGAGGATACACAGTAATTCACCGGGAGTCAAGCCGCCAATTGTAGGCAGCGGCAGGCAAAGGTATACTGTAGGCATAAAGGCTTTTAAGGAAGCTCTGCAGGAGGTTCTATGTCCACTCATTCCGACGCTCGTACCGACGCGCATCCCGCTGTCCCTTCTCCGATAGACGCCCTTCACCTTCTGGTCAGGGCTACCCACGCGATGCAGCGAGAAATGGAAGGCGAGCTTGCCTCCCTCTCGATCCCGTACCCGATCTCGGCTCCGCGGCTGCGGGTTATGGAAGCCGTAGCCGAAACGGGAAGCATCCGCATGAAGGAGTTGGCGGAACGACTGAACATTAAAGCTCGAACCGTGACGGACTTCGTTGACGCGCTGGAACGCGACGGGCTTCTGCTCAGAGCGCCCGATCCGACCGACGGCAGGGCGACGCTGATCCGGCTTACCGAGCTTGCGCGCGAGCATCTGAACGATGCGCTTGCCTATCAATCCCGAGCGGCTAACCGCATGCTCGCCAGCTTGTCGGACGAAGAGCGCGGCCATCTGTGCAGGCTGCTGCTCAAGCTTACCGAAGGCAAGGATACGTCGAACATGGCCGGCCCGGTTCCCGGCGCCTGAAGGGAGCCGCCGTCAGATTTCCCTTCTGTCGACCTTGCCGCGCATGTCTGCCGCCAGGTCCGCCAAGCCGAATTGCTGCTGCCCTTGCCAGCCGTACATGCGGACCTGAGCCGTGCCGGCAGCCCGCTCCGCGTCTCCGACGACCGCGACGTACGGGATTTTCATGAGCTGCGCCTCGCGGACGCGATAGCCGAGCTTCTCGTTCCGGCAGTCCGTCTCCGCCCGTATCCCCGCTTCCTTCAGCATGCGGCACGCTTCCTCTGCATACGTCCTATGACTGTCCGCCACCGGGATGACCACCGCTTGCACGGGAGCCAGCCACACCGGAAACGCGCCGGCATAGTGCTCGATCAGAATCCCCATAAACCGGTCGGTCGACCCGTATACGGCTCGGTGAATAACGATCGGCACACGCTTCTCGTTTCCCTCGTCCACGTACGCAAGACCGAACTTCTCCGGCATCTGAAAATCCAGTTGAACCGTCGCGCATTGATGGCTGCGATTCAGAGCGTCCTTGATGTGGAAATCGATCTTCGGACCGTAGAACGCGCCGTCTCCCGGGTTGATCCGGTAGGGAAGGCCGCTGTTCCCCAGCACCTTGGCCAGCGCCGCCTCGGCTTCGGCCCACTGCTCGTCGCTGCCCATGGAATCGTCCGGCCGCGTCGACAGTTCCAGGCTGTATTCGAAGCCGAACAGGCCGTACATCTCCTGAATCATCGCGATCGCCCGCCCGATCTCCGCCTCGATCTGATCCGGACGGACGAAAATATGCGCGTCGTCCTGGCAGAACGTGCGAACCCGGAACAAGCCGTTCAACGCTCCGCTGTATTCGTGGCGATGCACCTGTCCGAATTCGGCCAGCCGGATCGGCAGATCCCGGTACGAACGCAGCCGGCTCTTGTAGATCAGCATGTGCCCCGGACAATTCATCGGCTTAACGGCGAATTGATGACCGTCCAGCTCGGAGAAATACATATTATCCCGATAATGCTCCCAATGCCCCGATTGCTCCCACATTTGCCTGTTCATGATAAGCGGCGTACGGACTTCCTCGTATTCGTATTTTCGCAAAAACTCCCTCGACAGGTTCTCCAGCTCCTGCCGCACGACCGCCCCCTTTGGCAAGTAAAACGGCATGCCCGGAGCCTCCTCCGAGAAATGAATGAGCTCGAGCTGTTTGCCCAGCTTGCGATGGTCGCGCCGCGAAGCCTCCTCCTGCCAGACGAGAAACTGCTTCAGCTCCGATTCCTCCCCGAACGCGGCTCCGTAGACGCGCTGCAGCATCGGATTGCCGCTGTCCCCCCTCCAGTAAGCTCCCGCCACGCTAAGCAGCTTGAACACCGGCGCATCCATCCCGGCTTCCCTCGCGCAGACGTCCGGGTACACGTCGGCAAACTCTCCCCTGCGGTACACCGGCACCGAATCTGCTTCCGCCTCCTCACGCAGCCATTCCGCCTTCCAGCTTTCTCCCCTTGCTTCGAACAGCTCCGCCGCCTCCGCCCTTGGCATCCATTCCAGCTTCGCCCGAACCCCGTCAGCCGCCAGCTTCCGCATCTCCTCCTCGACGGCGGCCAGATCCGATTCCGCGAACGCGCCCGGCACCTCGAAGTCGTAGTAGAACCCCTGCTCCGATACGGCCCCGACTCCCAGCTTGACTCCTTCGAATTTCCTTTGCACCGCTTGGGCCAACAGCATGGCCGCGCTTGCTCTTGCTTGCTCCTGTTTGGAATTGCACATCGTCCAACATCTCCTTTTTATTTTTTGCATATGAACTAAAAAACGCCCCCGTCCGCAAAGGGACGAGCGCGCTCGTGGTTCCACCCAAATTCAACCCGCCCCATGCTCTCGGCACGTCCGCGAATCCTCGGCGCTCTGTAACGGGAGCTCCCGTCGACTCATACTCTCGCCCGTTTCTTAATGCGGCACGATTTCCGAATCGCAGCTACAAGGGGGTAACCGCATGCCTCTCTCCGAAGGGGGTTTCAGCCCGTGCCCCCTCTCTCTGTACGGTATCCGCAGGCGCTCATGTCCTTGATCCAAGCCGTTATGAAAATAAAAAAAGCGCCGTCCGCAAAGGGACGAGCGCGCTCGTGGTTCCACCCAAATTCAATCCGCCCCATGCTCTCGGCACGTCCGACGAATCCTTGGCGCTCTGTACCGGGAGCTCCCGTCGATTCATACACTCGCCCGCTTCTTAATGCGGCACGATTTCCGAATCGCAGCTACAAGGGGGTAAACGCATGCCTCTCTCCGAAGGGGGTTTCAGCCGTGCCCCCTCTCTCTGGGCGGTATCCGCAGGCGCTCATGTCCTTGATCGTCGCTTGAACTTTGAAACCCATCTTAGGGGAAAACCATCCGCCTGTCAAGCCTCATCCTCGCCCAGATTTCATCCTCGCACATTGACTAACCCAACCTCTTCTCTCCCTCGCCTGCCAGTCCCCAATTTCCAACTCCCCTACTCCTATCTCGATTTCACGTTGCCTGAGCAATGTGCAGATACCCTCCCGCTCTTCGCCTTCTGCCCTGCGGACCTACTCTCTCTATCTCCATTTCGCATTGCCTGAGCAATGTGCTGATACCCTCCGGCTCCTCGCCTTCTGCCCTGCGGACCTGCTCTCTATCTCGATTTCGCGTTGCCTGAGTAATGTGCAGATACCCTCCCGCTCTTCGCCTTCTGTCCCGGACCTGCTCTCTCTATCTCCATTTCGCGTTGCCTGAGTAATGTGCAGATACCTTCCCACTCCTCGCCATCTGTCCCGGACCTGCTCTCTATCTCCATTTCGCGCTGCCTGAGTAATGTGCTAATACCTTCCCACTCTTCGCCTTCTGCCCTGCGGACCTGCTCTCTATCCCCATTTCGCGTCGCCTGAGCAATGTGCAGATACCCTCCCGCTCCTCGCCTTCTGTCCCGGACCTGCTCTCTCTATCTCGATTTCGCGTTGCCTGAGTAAAGCGCAGATACCCTCCCGCTCCTCGCCTTCTACCCTGCAGACCTGCTCTCTATCTCCATTTCGCGTTGCCTGAGTAAAGTGCAGATACCCGGTGCTTTTTCAGAAATGTTCATTTCTTTGCGGTATTCCTCATCCCAAGATCTCCGTCAATAGCCTTCATTTCACCCACACGCCCACACCCACACCCACGCCCGCCTCCAGCCGTAGCACCATCTCAATCCTGCACCTATCTGCACTTTACTCAGGTGTCATGAACCAGGGATATAAAGCAGCTACACACCAACTAAAATATCCCATATGATTATGGGTAAATTTCCCATATTTATTTTTGGGAATGAACACTATTTTGTTAAAACAACAGGAAATAAATATTCGGCAACAGGGCAGAGAAGACGTTTTTCACGATGCTTTTTTACAGGTTTACGTTGCTGTACACGGTGCCGTTTACCCCATCTTTGCCCTGGCGCTTCACCCCCGGCGGCCATTTCCATCTTCAGCACCATCCCCATCCTCAGCGGCCTCTCAATCCTGCACCCATCTGCACTTTACTCAGGTGACTCAAAATAGAGACACAAAACCGATCCTTCCGCCCAAAAAGTTCCATATAAAAAGTAATTATTTCCCATCTCATTGTGAAGAACGAAATTAAAGCTTTCTGCTCATTCCGTAGAAGTTCGGGTACATCAGTTCGAAGCCGTGCTTCGCGTACAGTTTCATCGCCTCCAGGTCGGAGATGACGACGAGATTGGCGTCTTGGGCTGCATTGCGGTCGACGTAATCTACCAGCTCTTCCATAAGCTCATGCACGACAGAACTGTCCCGACAATCGGGGGAAACGATAATATCCACGATTTGGAAATGATAAGCTCTGTCTCCGATTACTCTGCCCGTTCCCAGCAGCTTGTTTCGCTCATCTCTCGCGCAGGCGACGAACAACGAATGGCGAAGCGCCTTTTCGACGGCTGACGGACTTTGCGGGCTCAGGCCCGCTTCGGCTCTTAAAACCGCATATTCTTCGACTCCCGGCAGTTCATGAATGATCGGCAACTTAAATCCCTTCTTTCCGATTGAATGGTTTTCACTCTTACTCTACTACATTCATGCAAGTGCTAAAGTTCCCGCCCCGTCCTGCCGCCTCCGTTCCACTCGTTCGACAAACATTGTCGAGCACCTTTAAGCTTTCACTTCTAACTCCGGTACCTTAAGACGATTGCGAAGCCGGAAACCTTTTGCTATAGTAAAGCAGCCAAAACAAGCTCTTCACCTGAAGGAGAGGGATAATCATGGGGTCCTACAAGCCGATCGAAATCGCGAGACAGCTTCATATCAGCACGAGCGCGCTGCGCCATTACGAGTCCTGGGGAGTCGTCCCCGCGCCCGAGCGAGCGCCCAACGGGTACCGATTGTATACGGACGTGCACCTCGCCTACTTCCGCTGCTTGCGCGCCATGTTCCCCGGCTTCGGGGTCAAAACGACCTGCGACGTCCTTGTCATGATCCAGGGAGGGCGAACCGACGAGGCCTTCTGGACGGTCAACAAGGAACAAGCCCTCCTCCAGCAGGAGAAGCAGGCGGCCGATAAGACGCTGGAGCTGCTGCATCCCCTTGAATCGGCTCCGGCTATCCATCCGAAAGCCAAGAAAAGCATGACGATCGGGGAAGTCGCCCGGCAGGCCGGAGTAGCCACATCCGCAATCCGGCATTGGGAGAAGGAGGGGCTGCTCACCCCGGATCGAGATCCGGACAACGGCTACCGCGTCTTCACTCCCCAGCACCTGCGTAAAATTTTGCTCATTCGCACGCTCCGAAGCACAATCTACTTCCTGAAAAGCATGAAAGAAATCGTCCACGCGCTGGATCATCATAGCCTGGAGCATGCCAAAAAGGTCACGGAAGACGCCCTGCGGAGCATCGACGACCGCAACCGCAGCCAACTGCAGGGCATTCATCGGTTAATCGAGCTGTGCGAAACGCTGAAGCTGCTGTAAGACGAGAAGAAGGCCCTCCCGCCGCCTTAATCGGGGGAAGACCTTCCGGAACATTACGCTATATTCTGTTTGTCTGCGGAAGCGCCGGTTTGCCGGCCGCGAGCCCGGGCGAACACGCCCAGAATCGGAACGAGCAGCGCGGCGGAAGCGAGCAGCGACGCCCTTACGGACAGGCGGCTGCCGATCCAGCCGACGAACGGCCCGCCTCCGGTCTGACCGAGCGCATTCGACTGGCTCAGCATGGACAGCACGGTGGCCCGCGAACGGCTCTCGATGTTCAAGTTCAGCCATGTGTCGTAGACCGGCCCGGTCAGCGCCATGACGACCTCGATCAGCAGCACGGCGGCCAGCGCGTACGCGAAGTTCGGAGACAACGCCAGTCCCGCTATGCCCAACACCCGCGCAGCGGTCAGGACGATCAGGCTCCGGCGGGCGAATCTCTCGCCGATCTTATCCAGCCGCTTCTCGGCCGCCCAGACCGCCCCCAGACTCAGCAGCGTCGACGCGAGCGCGATCAAGCCGAACCAGGTAGCCATATTGAATCCGATCGCGGCGGGAAAACCGATATCGCCGATAATGAATGCCTGCCACAACCGGTCGTAGCCTTCCGAAGCCGCCCCGCTGAACAGGGTGACGATCAGGATCATCAGCAAGATCCGGTTGCCTCTGACGGTCCGCGCTCCGGTCACCCATGTCGCCTTCATGCTGCGAAAATGAGAGAACCGCCCCTCCGTTTTCTCCGGTCTCGTGAAGTTCGTCTCCTTCATATAAACAATCAGAAACGCGCCCAAAGCCAAGTACATCAAGCCCCCGGCAATGTAAGGCAAGTTGTAGCCGATCGTGGAAATCCCCACGCTGAGCCCGATGCCCAGCAGCGTTCCGATCAAGCCGACTCTCTTCGCCTTCAAGAAGACGCGGCCGGCGCGCTCCTCTCCCACCTCATCGACCATCCAGGCGGAATCGGCTCCGCTGACGAACGTGAACCCGATGCCGAACACAACCTGTGCCATAAGCAGCCATACGAACGCCGACATCGCAGTGCTGCCGTCTCCAAGCCACATCGCGCTTCCTTCCAGCACGAATCCGGCTCCGAGCACGAACATGCCGACGATGACGGACGCTTTGCGACTATACGTATCCGCCACGACTCCCGTCACGCCTTCGAACAGCAACACCGTAACTTCCAGCACCATCCCCACCAGCAGAAGCTGGAGAGGATTAAACCCTAGCGCAACGACCTGGTAGATTGCATAGGTCGTAAACATCGTCGCGTTAGCCAGCGACGTCATAAAACTTATAAACATATAAATCCGCGATGCGTCCCATTTCTTCAAAACGTCGAATCCGCCTCTCTATTAACGGCAGATCAACGCGTTCATCCTATCCGTGCCGACAATGACAATCGTCTAACGCGATGAGTCGCGCGTTGTCTACCGCTTGCTCGTCTCTTTCTTGTCGTTGGCTTCCGTCCGAGCGATTGTCTGGTTTTTTTGCATATTTTTACACCTCCGAATGAATTGAACCTATTATACACGATAATCGAATAGCCGCCTATCTCTAGACCTGCCGGACCTCCACTTTGCGAATGCGGTGCTTGTCCCTCTCCCGCACGGTAAAGCGCAGCTCCCCGTAACTCCATTCCCCGCCCTTGGCCAAATCCGGCTGCCTGTTGTACAGCCAGCCCCCGATCGTATCGACGCCGTCCTGCTCGAGCGAGCCGCCGAACAGCAAATTGATCTCGTCGATCGTCGTTAATCCGTCGACCAAGTAGTGGCCGGAGCCTAGCTGCTCGATCGGCTTTTTCTCGTCGTTGTCGAATTCGTCGCGGATTTCCCCGACGATTTCTTCCAAAATATCCTCGATCGTCACAAGTCCGGAAGTGCCTCCGTACTCGTCGAGCAGAATGGCCAGATGAACTTGCTCCTCCTGCATTCGGAGCAGCAGCGACTTGACCGGAATCGCCTCCGGCACGGTCATCACGGGATGAATATGCTTCCGGAAATCGAATTCCGGATCGTTGTCGTATTTCAGGAATAGCCGCTTCGTATTAATAAATCCGACGATATGGTCCTTGTTCTCCCTGGCGACAGGGAAGCGCGTGTATTGCTCCTTCCTTACAACCGATATCAGTTCTTCCAGGGTCATGTCCTCGTACAGACAGACCATATCGGTGCGGGGAACCATGATTTCTTTGGCCATCATTTCGTCGAATTGAAAAATCCGGTTTACGTAACCGTATTCGGTATTGTTGATTTTCCCGCTCTCGTAGCTCTCCGACAAAATGATGCGGATTTCCTCTTCCGAGTGCGCCTCCTCATGCTCGCTGGCCGGCTTCATTCCGAACACTCTGACGAGCGCGTTCGCCGAGCCGTTCAAGACCCAAATAAACGGATACATGATTTTATGGAAAATAATGATCAGCGGAGCGGTAAACACCGAGATCGCTTCCGCTTTGTGGATGGCCATCGTCTTCGGCGCCAGCTCACCCAGCACGACGTGCAGGAACGTAATGGATACGAAGGCGATACCGAACGACAGAATGTGGCCGGCCTTCTCTCCGATTGCCAGCTGCTCGAATAACGGGTACAGCATCTTCTCGACCGTCGGCTCTCCGAGCCAGCCGAGTCCCAGCGCGGTAATCGTAATGCCGAGCTGACAGGCGGACAAATAACCGTCCAGATTGTTCGTCACCTTCTGAACCGCCAGCGCATTTTTTCTCCCCTCTATCACCATCTGATCAACGCGGCTGGGGCGAAGCTTAATGACGGCAAATTCGGTAGCTACGAAAAAAGCGGTTAACACGATAAGAATGGCGACGAGAAACAAGTTGAGTATCAATTCAGTCTTCCTTTCAGGTTATTATCTTATTTCATACGGAGATGAAGCTCGGACGTCACAGTTTTTTTGGTAAAAACGGGCTGAACGACCGATTTTTTTATAGGTTGTCCACCGAATCGTCATATTACCCCTATTGACAACGGGAGCGAACGCCTCTGGCCCCCGAATCGAATTTCGTCCGCGCGATCCGGCATGCTACAATGAGTCACATATTGCGATATCGAATGAGGGATGAGTATGGACATTATTAGCGCGATTATTATGGGAATTGTGGAAGGCTTGACGGAGTTTCTGCCGGTATCGTCGACCGGGCATATGATCATGACGGCCGAACTGCTGAACTTGAGCGGGGACAAAATCAAAACGTTCGAAATCGTTGTCCAGCTTGGAGCGGTGCTTGCGGTAGCGTTGATCTACTGGAGAAAATACGTGCAAATTTTGCGCCACTGGCGCGACGTCAAGACGGCGAACCGGCTCAATATGATTCATCTGATGCTGGCGATGATTCCCGCCGTCGTCGTCGGACTGGCACTGCATAGCGTCATTAAAGAGCATCTGTTCGGCTCCTCCACCGTACTGGTCGGCCTGATCGTCGGCGGCGTTCTCATCCTGATCGCCGACCGTTCGAAGCGGAAGGTGACCGCCGAGACGATGGACAACATCAGCTACAAGCAAGCGTTCGGCATCGGCTTGTTCCAGTGTCTTGCGCTGTGGCCGGGCTTCTCCCGCTCCGGCTCGACAATCTCCGGCGGCATGCTGCTCGGCACGAGCCAGAAGGCGGCCGCGGACTTCACCTTCCTCGTATCGGTGCCGATCATGTTCGCGGCGTCCGGACTCGACTTGTACAAGAGCAGGGATTTGCTGGCCGCCGAAGACCTCGGCTTTTTCCTGACCGGCCTTGCGGCCTCGTTCATCGTCGGGTTGATCGCGGTCGTTACGTTCCTCAGGCTGATCAAGAGGCTTAGACTGTCGTGGTTCGCGTATTATCGCTTCGCGATCGCCATTTTGTTCTTTTTCTTCGTCATCAAGTAAGGTAAACCCCAAGGGCGCGCTTCGACTCCGAATCACGGAATCAATGCGCGCCCTCCGCGTGAACGGAACGCGACTCGAACACGCTCGCTTCGCGGTAATTCACGTCCGAACGCAGACATCCCGTCAGATGACGGTCGATATCCCCCTGCTCGAACATCGCCTGAATTTCGTTTCTCTCCGCTTGAATCGCCTTCAGCTCCAGCTCTCTGCGCTGTTCGCTCTTCCCGGCCTTGCCCTCGTCCCGGAACCAATCGTTCCGCAGCCGAAGCTCCATCTCCCTGTAGTCGGCCAGCACCGAGCCGATGCTGTCCCGATTGTCCGGCGTCTCCAGCTCTTGAAGGCGTTCAATCGCGTCTCGAATACAGAGCAGCTTGACTTGCTTAAACGACTCCCACTTGGGATGGGCCGGAGACATGCGGGATTGGCCGCCCTTGCCGGGAAACAGACGCTTAAGCCCGAACCAGAGCAGAATCGCCGTCCGCTTCACAATAAGCCGATTGGATAAAATCGATTCCATCTGGCCGAGCGACGTCAGCAGACGGTTCCCCATCGCAGGGGTAATCTTCCCTTCCCGCAGTAGCGACGATACGGCCTCGCGCTCCGCCTTCATCGCTTCCAGGCGAATGCCGACGGCCGTTCTCCATTCTTTCCGGTAATCCACGCGTCCTTCCAGCCTCGTCCGCTGCAAGCGGCGGTTATACTCGGAGATCATGTCGACGGCCTCGCGCGCGTTGTCTTCCGTCATTTCCTCGCGGATCGTGTTCAGCCCGGCCTCCAGCACGCGGATTCTGGCCTCGCGTTCGTTTAATCCCCTCGTCTCCGCCGCCCGTCCCTCCGGTTTGTTCGCGCCGCGCGTCAGCAGCGGCAGGAAGACGCTCGCCGAGACGAGCGTCAGTAGAATGACGCCGGCGCAGATGTAGAGCATGAGGCTTCGCTCCGGGAACGGCCTTCCGTCGGCGAACACGGTCGGAATCGAGAAAGCGGCCGCAAGCGTCAGCGCACCGCGAACCCCGGATAGCGTCGTCAGCAGCGCGGAACGGAAGTTCCGGTTCGTCAGCCACACCCAGGCGTAACGGATGATCAGAAGCAGCGCGGTAATGACGAAAATGTAGCCGATCGCCCGAGCGTTGTTATAGACCGGGTCCTCCCACACGGCCGCCACAACTTCGGGAATTTCCAGCCCAAGCAATAGGAACACGAGCCCGTTAAGCACGTACAAAATGACCGACCACGTGCTGTCGGAGACGACGCGCAGGCTGGAAGACGACGACTGCAGCCGCTCCCTCTCGATGGAATGCACGAGTCCGGCGGCTACAACGGCCAAAATGCCGGACACATGGCTCTCTTCCGCGGCCAAAAAAATGACAAACGGCGTTACGATGATGATGAGCATATGGAGCGTGACGTCCTCGATGCCCAGCCGGCGCAAAAACAAGCGCAGCCAGATGACGGCAAAGCCCAGCGCCGCGCCGAGAAGCAGCCCTCCGGCAGCGATGACGATAAAGCTGCCGACCGCTCTCGGCAGGGAAAACTCGCCGCTCAGAGCGGCCGCGATTGCGAAGTTGAAGGCGACAAGCCCCGAGGCGTCGTTCATGAGCGCCTCGCCTTCGAGCAGCCGCATCATGCTGCCGGGCAGCTTGACGCGGCTCGACAGCGAGCCGACCGCGACCGCGTCCGTCGGGGACAGGATGGCGGCGAGCGCGAACGAAACGGCCAGCGGAATGGCCGGGATCAGCCAATGAATAAAGGGGCCGGCGAGCAGCACGGTCGCGAACACGAGCCCGAGCGCCATCAGCAGGATATACTTCCGCAGACGCCACAGCTCGTCCCGCGGAATAACCTTGCCGTCGTTGAACAGCAGCGGGGCGATAAACAGCACGAGAAAAAGCTCGGGATCGAGCGGCACATGATGAAGCCCTGGCATGTAGGCCGCCGCGACGCCGAGCGCGATCTGGATAATCGGGACCGGAACGAACGGAATAAAGCGATTGAGGACGTTGGAAGCGCCGATGAGCATGAGCAGCATCAACACCATGATAAGCAGTTCCATAGAGGGCGCTCTCTCCTTGCGAAGCGTTCCGGAAGCCGGAACCTTTGTACACGATTCAGAAAGCATAAAATTCGCTATTCTTATCTGAATCGTCTCCGACAAAAACGTGTTCATCGTCCAAAGGACGCCGCAGACGTTTTTGCTTGGAATCGAAGATAGCTTGCCCTATTTCCCCGCCTTCTTGTAGAAATTACTTCGAAGTACGGATAAGCGCGTACAGCTGCTCCGCATCGGTCAACTGTCCGATGCCCGCATGGCTGATGCGCCCTTCCGCATCGATCGCGAACGTGGCGGGAAGCGCGGATACGCGGTAACGCTCGGCCGCTTTCCCGGCCGCATCGATCAGCACCGGGAACGAAATGCCGTGCTCCGCCAAAAATTCGTTCACCGTTCCTTTCGTATCGCCCACGTTGACCGAGATCAGCTTGAACCGATCGGAGGCGCTGCTGTACACTTCGTCGATCAGAGGCATCTCCTTCACGCACGGCTGGCACCACGACGCCCAGAAATTGACGACGACCGGAAGTCCCCGCATCTGCTGCAAGTCCACTTGCGCCCCGGACGTATCCACGCCTTCGATCGGCGGAGCCTCCATTCCTGCCGTCAGTCCGCCCTTGCCCGCGGAATCGGAACGAAAGGCCGGAAAAGCGATGGCGAGTACGGCGGCCAACGCCAGCAGCCCGATAATCCCGGCCAGAGGTCCCCGGTACGACGATTCCCGCTTCATCCGAGCGCCTCCCGGAACGCCGCGTGCAAGGGATGCTGTCCGTGAAGCTGCCGGTACGATTCGACCGAGCCTTCTCCGCATTTGCGGCCGTCGATCAGGAAGACGACACGGTCCGCGATCTCCTCGGCCGTCTGCAGTTGATGCGTACTGAAGACGACCGCGTGGCCGCGCCGTTTCAGCTCGCCCAGCAGACGCACGAACTCGTCCATCCAGTAAGGGTCCAAGCCGTTGGTCGGCTCGTCCATCAGCAGCAGCGGCGGTTCGGCGAGAATCGCCTGGGCGAACAGCAGCCGCTGCCGCATCCCTTTGGAGAACGTTTGCACCTTGCCGCTGCGCTTCTGTTCCAGTCCGACCAGCTCCAGCGCTTCCAGCACGCGTTCTTCGCCGACGCCTCGAAGCGCCGCCCAGAAGCTCAACGCCTCCATCGCCGTCAGCCCAGGACTGAACGAATAATCGTCCGGCATGTAGCCGAGCTGCTTGGCGTACTGCGAGCGGTCGCGGGTCCAGTCCCAGCCGTTCACGCGGACGCTGCCGCTGCTGGGCCGCATAATGCCCGCGATCATTCTCAGAATTGTGCTCTTGCCCGCCCCGTTGCCTCCGCACAGGGCCAGCACTTCTCCCTTGCCCAACTTTACGTCGATCGGCTCGACCAAAACCTGCTTCTTGATCGTCTTGGAAATGCCGTCCGCGACCAGCAGCGGTTCAGCCATGCTGACGCCTCCTTTCCCAAATCCAGCATACAAGCGCTCCGGACAGGCCAATCATCGCCGCGCAGCCTCCCAGGAAGCCGAGCGTTCCCGCCGACCCCTGCACCCATTGCACCCAATCGTAGTACTCCGGACCGAGCACCGCGCCTCCGCCGAGCTTGATGACGACGAACAGGCGGACGAGCTCGGCCGGATTGAAGAACGTCAGAAAGACGAGCGCCGGTTTGATCCAGACGTAGGGCAGACTGCCCAGCAGCGCGATCAGAATCGTCGACCAGCCGATGACGAGGAAGAACCAGAGCGCGACGCTGATCGTCATCGCTTGCCACCGGTTGCGGGACAACGAGCCGACGATCATCGCGACCGCCAGAAACAAGAGTACGAGCCCGGCGGAGAAAGCGAGAAACAACAGATAGGTTTGCAGCGCGAAGCCGGCTCCGGCGGCCAGACCGACCGCCCCCATTAAGCCGTAGCCGAAGGCGACGATCGTCAGCAGCACGACCGCCAAGCCCACGTATTTGCCCGCGATATAGGAAACCGTGCCAAGCGGATACGTCGAGAGCAGCTGCCAGCTCCCTTCTTCCTTCTCCGCCGTCAGCGCGAACGATCCGAGAAACAGCGTCATCAGCGGCAGCAAATACAGAATCAAGCTGATCATCGAGCCGGTCGTTCCGGAATAGCCGTCCACGACGCCTCTGGCGTTCATGAGCAGCAGACTCAGGCTGAAGACGGAAAACAATGCCATGAAGGAGTAGGACCACGGGTTGCGGAACCCGATCCGGATTTCTCGCGCGGCGACTTGCAGCATGTCCGCCATCGGTTACATCCCCGCGTGCTGCGTCGATTCCGTCTTCTCTTCTCCTTCGCCGTGCCCGTCCATGCCGCCTTCGGCCTCATGGCTATGCTCCATGTTCATTTCCATGCCTTGCTTGTTTTGCGCCCAGGAATGGCCGGTCAACTCCTTCGCGCTCATCAGCTGTCCGACGCCTTGCTCGGCGATGAACGCCTCGGCCGACTTCTTGTCCTTGAAGCTGACGATCCCGTAAGCCATCGGCGTGCGGAGAGATGCGTCGTACACGTAGGTCGCCGACGCGAACTCGATCCATTCCTTATCGTTGTAGTCCCGTACGTAATCCATGCCGATGTTGTCCGTGCCGTTTTTGCTCTTCCATTCGTTCATGCAGCCGAGGTCGTCGAATTTGTACGTTTTGCCGTCCTTCGTCGTCAGCTGCGTCGCGTAGGCGTCATCCTTGACCTGCATTTTGCAGATCGCGCAGACGTCGACGTCTTCGTTGATCGGCACCGCCTCGTATTTCTTCCCTCCGCAGCCCGCGAGCAACGCGACAGCCAGAACCAGCACACTTATCATCATCCATTTTTTCATGTTTTCCTTACCCCCAAGTAGATGGTTAAAATCGCTCCGAGCGCAAGCGCCGCGCCAATCGCGCCGACGGCGGCATCGCCCCCGTCCCGCGGTTTTCCGTTCCATACTTCCGTTAAAGCCCCCGTGTCCTCCGGCATGTTCATCAGCGGCGCGGAATCCGCGGACCATTCGGCCTCATCGGCGGTGAACAGACCGCTGAGGAACGTCATGCCCGGCGATTGAAAAAACAGTTGATACGCAGGCGTACGATCGGCCGCCCGTTCGAAAAACGGGTTGATGGCATAGCGCAGGTCGCTGAGTCCGTCCCCGTCCTTGTCCAGCGCTTGAGCGGCGTCCCAGTAGTTGTTGGCGAGCCGATTGCCGGCGCTGTCCGTCGCTTGCGCTTCGATGACGTTGGCAAGAAAGACGTTGCCCGAGAAGACGTTGTCGGACGACTCCAGAAACTGAACGCCGACGAAGTTTCTCAGCACGTCGTTGCCTTCCAGCCGATTGTTCGAGGAGAGCTCCATGTAGATGCCGACCCGGTTGCCTTCGAACGTGTTGCGCTCGACCCGCGAAGTCTGGACATCGAACAGAAGCAGACCCTGGGAATGGACGTTCTCGCTCTGCTTGCGGAACGAGTTATCCGTCACGACAGCGTCTCTGACGCCCATCACCATCGCTCCGGTCACGTTGAACTCGCCTTCGTTGCCTTTGATCAACGTGCCGTCGGTGTACATGCAGTGAATGCCGTACCGCGACCGATAAATCCGGTTCGCTTCGATAACCGCGCGATGGCTCTTCTCCAAGTAAATGCCGTCCTTCATGCCGTGGACTTCGTTGTCCCGGATCGCCGCATCGTGCGAATCGTAGAGATCGATGCCGTTGCCGGTTCGCGCCGCCAAACCTGCGGCGGAGCCGGCCGCGTCCGTCACCGGGTAGACGGCATTGCCCGCGACCGTCGCCCGGTCGGCATCGCGAAGCGAGATGCCGAGGCCGGACGACTCGATCGTCGTCCGCTCGATAACGACGTCGTCGGCTTCGACGGCGATCGCCGCCACGCTGCCCGTCCCGCGGCTGACGATCTTGACACCGCGCACCGTCGAGCCGGCGGCGCGAACGGTCAGCGCCGCAGCCTCCTCGCCTCCGTACAGCGTCGCCCCTTCCTCTCCCCGGATCGTCAGCGGCTTCTCGACGACCGCGGGGCCGGAATAGCTTCCCGCAGCCAGCACAATTTCGCCTCCGGGCTCGGCCGCGTCGATGATCGGCTGCAGCTCGGTCGCCGCTTGCGCGGGCTTCGCCTCCGCCCCGGCCGCTCCGGGCGCGCTTAACGCCGCCAGCATCGAGCCGGCGAGCAGCAGCCTGCCGACAACTCCCCGCAAGCCCCGCCATCCGTCTGAACTGCCTTGTTCTCCCCGATCGCCTTGTCTCTTCCGACGGCGTGGTCGTTCCGTGTCCTCTTTTCGAGTCAGGAAGCTCATGGCCCCACTTCCACCGGTTTTTTCTTCGTAATGTGCAGCTCGCCGTTATAAATGTGGATGTACACGTCGTAAGCCGCGCTCTCCGCGAACTTGTAGCCGGCGGAATACGTTCCCCCGCTCTCCCGCTCGACGTTCTCCAGCAGCTCGGGCAGACCGCTGTGATCCGCTTTGCGAATCTCGTACTGCACGATCGTGTTTTTCTCGTCTACCAGTCCCGTCACGGTCGCGATCAGCTTGACATCCGCTCCGGCCTGCGCCTGCGCCGGGTCCGTCCTGAGCTCCACCTTCACGTCTCTCGGATCCTGATCTCCCGGCTTCGCGGACGAGCACGCGGACAAGCCCATCGCCGCCAGCACGACCAGTACCAGCAATCCCTGTCTCTTTTTGATCATCCGGATCGCTCCTATCCTGTCGAATACTTCCTCCCTATTCTAGCCCGATATCCGACCGTTGACATAACTCGTTAGGGCTACATCCGTTGACATAATTGTGACAACTGTGCATAAGCGTGAATAAAGAACGAGCGAATTGCGAAGGAAGGGGTAAAATGTCCAAAAAGCTCATCGCCTTGGCCTGTTACGTCGGCTTGCTGATCGTCGGAGGCTGCGGGCGGATAAGCGGGGGAAACGCCGGGGGAGAAGGAATGGAAACTTCGGCAAGCGGTTCGACGCTGCGGCTGGAAGTCCGATCCGAACGAGGCGGAGCGGCGGTCATGGAGGAGAACGTCATTCGGCTGACGCTGCGGGACGAAGAAGGAAACCCGGTCGAGCGGGCGAGCATCGAAGCCTACCTCGTCATGCCGGGCATGTTCTGCGGGAGAATTCCGGCGGAGGCGCGGGCGGTCGCGCCGGGACAATACGAGCTGCTGGCAATTCCCGTCATGGCGGGCAAGTGGGAGGCGGAAATCTCCGTCTCCTCGGACGGAGATTCGCTGCGAGCGGCTCATCCCTTTAAGGCTGTATAGTTAATGCCGTTAATCATCAATTATTAATCTTCACCAAAGCCAAGGATGCACACTCGGAATCCAGCCGTTGGCGGCCATTCCTTTGAGAATCGCCAGTACGCCCATCGTATAGGCCAGAGCCGTTCCGGCGACGCGCATCGCCTTCTTGCGGCCTCTGCCCAGCTTGCCGGAGAACAGCGCAAGCAGGACGAACACCGGCAAGGTAGCCAGCCCGAACGCAAGCAGCAGCGCCGCCCCCTTCGCCCAGGCCCCGGAAGCGGCGGCGTTCATCAGCATGGCGTAAGTCAATCCGCATGGCAGAAAGCCGAGCAGAAGGCCCGAGGCGTAGGTTCCCAGCCACCGGTCTCCCCGTTGGCCCGCCGCATGCATCCGGTTCGCCTTCTTGCCGAACGGGATCAAGCCGTGGGGGAAAGGCAGCGTATACCGCCAGTACGTCCAGACGATAATCAGCGCCCCGCCGGCAATGCTCGCGATGCTCTGCAGGCCGACGAACGTTCCGGCCGCGTTCAGGAACGATCCGGCCAGCCCCATGAACGCGCCCGCGGCGGCGTACGTCGTAATTCTGCCCGCATGGTAGGCGGCCGCGGCTTTCACCGGATGCCCCGGCGCGTTCAGCGCGAACGAGGACGTGATGCCGCCGCACATGACCAGGCAGTGCGGGGCGCCCATCAGTCCGGCCGCGGCCGCCAGAAGCAGGCTCTGCGCGAACATCACGCGCGCCCTCCGAGAGCCGCCGAGCGCTGAAGCCGAAGCGCGTTGGCGACGACGAGCAGCGAGCTCGCGGCCATCCCCGCGCAGGCGATCCGCGGGTCGAGATAGCCGAGCGCGGCGAGCGGCACGGCCGCCGTATTGTAGGCGATCGCGAAGCCGATATTCTGGCGGATGTTCCGCAGCGCCGCCCTGCTGATGGAGATCGCGTCCGCAAGACCCGAGAGCCGGTCGCGCGTCAGCACGACGTCGCCCGTCTGCATGGCGGCCCCCGCCCCGCCGCCCATCGCCACTCCGACGTCCGCCGTCGCGAGCGCGGCCGCGTCGTTGTTGCCGTCGCCGACGAAGGCGACGACGCTGCCGCCGCGGCGGGCTTCCTCGACGATGGCCGCCTTGCGGTCCGGCGAACACGCGGCCCGGACGTCGCCGATGCCCGCTTGGCGGGCGATCGCGTTCGCGGGCTCCGGCTGGTCGCCGGTCACCATGCCGAGCGAAGCCGTCGCCCCCAACCGGCGCACGACCTCCCGCGCCTCGTCCCTGAGCGCGTCCGCGAACGTAAACGCGCCTTCGAAGCGGCCGTCGATCGTCGCGTACAGCACCGTCTCGCCCGGTCTGGCCGCCCCTTGCTTCGGCGCCGCCGGGCGTTCGAACCTCCGCTCGCCCTCCAGCGTCCATGCGGGGTGGCCGATGCGGACGAGCCGGTCTTCCGCCCGTCCTTCTACGCCTCCGCCCGGCACCTCCCGCACGTCTGACGCGCCTGGAACGAGCACGCGCAGACGTTCCGCTTCCCGGACGATGGCCTGGGCGAGCGGATGCGCGGAATGCCGCTCGACGGCGGCGGCCATTTTCAACAGATAGGCGTTCGGATGGCGAACGGAGCGCACCGAGATCAGTCGCGGCTTGCCCTCGGTCAGCGTGCCGGTTTTGTCGAACAAAATCCGGTCCGCCTTCGCCAGCGTCTCCATCGCGCTTCCGTGCTTAAACAGAATGCCTCGTTTGGCCGCTTGCGCCGTGGCAATCAGAATCGATACCGGTGCCGCCAAGCCGAGCGCGCACGGGCAGGCGATCAGCAGCACGGCCAACGCGTACCGGATCGCCTCATCCGACGAGGAAGCGCCGCCGGCCCAGCTCCAGCCCGCGTACGTCGCCGCCGCGCACAGCGCCATGACCGGAACGAACACCGCCGCCGCCCTGTCCACTTTGCGCGCGATCGTCGGCTTAAGACTCTGCGCCTCCTCCACCATCGCGATCATGCGCGACAGCCGCGTCTCCCCGGCGTCGCACTCGGCCCGAATCCGCAAGGAGCCGTTCAGGCAGCGCGTGCCGCTGTAGGCGTAATCGCCCGCCTGCCTCAATGCCGGGACGCTCTCTCCCGTCAGCAGCGACTCATCGATCTCTGCCGCGCCCGAAACGATGCGCCCGTCGGCCGAAATCCATTCTCCGGCCGCCACGACGACCTGCTCTCCCCGACGCAGCTCGCTTGCCGGAATCCATTCCTCTCCCTGCTCCCTCACGACGCGCACGAAACGGATCTGCAAGCCGTACAGCTCGTTCAAATCCTTGAGCGCCCGTCCCTTGGCTTTGGCCTCCAGCAGCTTGCCGAGCAGAACGACAGTCAGGATCATCGCGATCGCGTCGAAATAGAGCTGGTCGTGCGAGACCGCCCCGGGGTAACGCATCAGCTTGTAATGGCTGTAGAAGTAAGCGACGGAAGTGCTCAGCACGACAAGCGTGTCCATATTGGCGCTTCTCTGCTTTAACGCTTGATAAGCGCCTCTGTAAAAGGAGTAACCGACGTAAAATTGCAGCACCGTCGCGAGTCCCCACTGCAAATAAGGCTGGAAGAGCAGTTCCGGTATCCATACGAAAGACGAGAATAACGGAAGATGGGCAAGCATCGCCCAGAAAAGCGGAAGCGATACGGCAGCGGCGGTCAGCAGCTTGCCTCGGAGGAGACGCACTTCCGCTTCGTGCGCCTTCTGCGGGGAATCGACTTGCTCCGCGGCGCCGTAGCCGAGCTGCTCGATTTTCCGCCGGATATCCGCCTCGCCGGTCACTTTGGAATCGTACTGTACGAACGCTTGCGCCGTCGCCATGTTGACAGTCGCGCTGCGAACGCCGCCCATCCGGCCAAGCCCTTTCTCGATGCGGGCCGAGCATGCGGCGCACGTCATTCCCGTCACTTGCAAACGCAGCGTATCCATGCGGCATCCCATCCTGTCGGAAGATTCGGCGGCTTCGCCTGTCCTTCTCTACCCTATGAGGATGCGCAACGATTCAGAATTGGGACGTGATTATCGATGAGGAAGCGTTGTGTGCATCTATCTGCTTGCGGGACCTCCCCGCTCCGCTATTCACCAGCGGTCGCTCCGCCTCCGATCAGTCTCTTCAGCTTGTTTTCGGTCGTCGATTCCGGAGCCGGCGTGTAGATGCTGCATCGCAGGTCGACGCTGCCCTGAACCTGCAGCGACGTCAGGTGGAACAGCATCTTGCCGACTTTGGCGTGCCGGAACTCGATCAGCACCTCCGGGGCGGACTGGACTTCGCTGTCCTCCCACAGCGCTTCGAACTCGGGATGGGCCGCCTTCATCTCTCCAAGAAAGCGGTCGTACCAATGGTCTTCGACGTACTGTCCGTAATAGGCGCGGAAGATGGCCAGAAATCCTTTCGTAAAATGCTCCCAGTTCACGGCGAGCCTCCGCAGCTCCTTCCTGGCGAACAGCAGCCGGATCATGTTGCGCTCTTCGGGCGGAATCCGCTCGAAATCGAGGAAGACATGGGCGGCGGCTTCGTTCCAGCCGACGATCGCATGGCGCCTGTCCGTTATAATCGTCGGGCAGTAGGTCAGCTCTTGCAAAATCCGTCTGAGCGACGGGCTGATCTCGGGCAGTTCCTCCTTCAGCGCCGTTGCGGGAGTCGATTCCATCGCCAGGGAATACAAGTACTTGCGCTCATCCACGCTAAGCTGCAGCGCCGACGCGATGCACTCCAGCACGGAGGCCGATACGCGAATATCCCTTCCTTGCTCGAACCACGTGTACCAGGTCAGGCTGACTCCCGCCAGTTGGGCGACCTCTTCCCTGCGCAGCCCCGGCGTTCTTCTCCGGCTTCCCGTGCCGAACCCCGCCGATTCCGGAGAAATCTTCGCCCGCTTGGCCTTAAGGAAGGCCGACAAAGCGAGCAGCCTCGCTTCATGATTCATCGCTTTTTCCCCCGATCGCTATCGACATACTCTTACCGCGGCACCTGTAATCTCGATACCCGTTATCGTAGTATTTATTATACTAGTATAAATGACAACTTGTAATAGGATAAGTGAAATGAGATGCTGGACGTACTTTGTAACGAACAAGGAGTGGAGTCGGCATGGAACAAGTCGTCATTACCGGAATGGGCGTCATTTCGCCGCTGGGCAATTCGGTGGAAAGCTTCTGGGAACGGTTGGCCCGGGGGGATTCCGGGGTGTCCCGCATCGAAACGTTCGACACCGCCCGGTTCAAGACGAGGATCGCGGGATCGGTTCGCGGCTTCGACGCGGAAGCGCTGTTCGGGCGCAAGGAGGCGCGGCGGATGGACCGCTTCTGCCAGTTCGCGATGGCTGCGGCCGGCGAGGCATGGGAGGATGCGGGGCTGCATTCGGGGCAGATCGACGGGGAACGGCTCGGCGTCTACGTAGGCTCCGGAGTCGGCGGATTGCAGACGCTGCTGGACCAGGCCGCGGTGCTGCGCGACCGCGGTCCGGAACGGATCAGCCCGACGCTCGTGCCGATGATCATCTCCAACATGGCCGCGGCCCTGATCAGCATGAAGTTCGGCGCGCTCGGCCCGACCGTGTCGCCGGTGACGGCCTGCTCGATCGGCAATACGTCGATCGGAGAAGCGTTCCGGCTCATCCGCGGGGGCGGCGCGGACATCGTCATCGCCGGCGGAGCGGAAGCGGCCCTGACCGACATCGCGCTCGCCAGCTTCGGCAACGCGACCGCCCTCTCCTCGCGCAACGACGAGCCGGCCCGGGCCAGCCGCCCGTTCGACGCGGACAGGGACGGCTTCGTCATGGCCGAGGGAGCGGGCATCGTCATTCTGGAATCGTTGACTCATGCAAGGAAGCGCGATGCACGGATCTATGCCGAAGTGCTCGGCTACGGCGCCAGCTCCGACGCGTACCATATGGTGGCGACACATCCCGAAGGCGACGGGGCTTACCGGGCGATGAGAGCGGCGCTCGCGGAAGCCGGTCTGCGGCCGGAGCAGGTCGACGTCATCAGCGCCCACGCGACGAGCACGCCGATCGGAGACCGCTCGGAGACGCTGGCGATCAAGCGGCTGTTCGGCGAGCACGCCTATCGCGTGCCGGTGACCGCGAACAAGTCGATGACCGGCCACCTGCTCGGAGCCTCCAGCGCGGTCGAGGCGATCGCGCTCGTCAAGAGCCTGACGACCGGCCTCGTCCCGCCGACGATCAACTACGAGACGCCAGACCCCGATTGCGATCTGGACTGCGTGCCGAATGAAGCCAGACGGGCCGAGCTGAGCGTCGGCCTCTCCAACTCGTTCGGCTTCGGCGGGCATAACGCCGTCATCGCGCTCAAGAAGCACGCCGGTTTGTGACGGCAAAGACCAAAAACGTCGGAAAGCGGTCCCGGGAATCCGGGCGCTCTCCGACGTTATTCAGGTTACTTCCATTCTTCGGCCAAGACGGCGTAGACGTATTCGTCCCACCATACGCCGCCGCCCCTCGGGATGCACTTCTTGAACAAGCCCTCCCGCCGCATTCCGAGCTTCTCCATGACCCGGCTCGACGGCGCGTTCTCCGGCTGGCACGTCGCGATGACGCGATGCAGCTTCAGCTCCTCGAAGCCGAATCGCAGCACGGCCCGCGCGGCTTCCGTCGCCAGTCCCAGGCGCTGCAAGCCGGGCGCCGTCACCCATCCGATCTCGTAGGTGTGATCCCCGAACCAGGGATGGAAGACGATATGTCCCGCAAGCTTTCCCCCGTCCTTCAGCTCCATCGCGAAGTTCCGGGCTTCCGGCCCCTCGTTGTCGCGGACGAAACGTCTCGCCGCCGCTTCGTCGAATACCCCTTCCGGCATGTAGGCCATCGTCTCTTCGTCCGAAGCATACCCCAGCACTTCCGGCCAATCCGCCGGCTCGAAGGGACGTACGATCAATCTATCTGTTGCAATGCGCATATTTGCTCACTCGCCTTTCGTCGTTTGTCGCATTTGTTGCCGCTTCACCACGACGAAGGCGGAAAGGCGCGCCCGGTCAACCGTTTGGCTGCATTTCTAAAACCGAATCCCCTCCTTCCCTTCCCTAGCTATCGAAAAATGTTCAAATCAAGCTGGACCAGATGATCTGCCGCGTGCCAAGCACCGACCGCGGAACCCAGGAATGCACCGACGGCACGAGCAGCACGACGACCATGTTCTCCGCGGGATCGACGAACAGTCCGATCCGGCCCGCCCCTTCCAGCTGATAAGTACCTTGTGATTCGTACGAGGCCGGGTGAATCGCCAAGTCGAAGCCAAGCGCGTGGCCCTTGTCCTTGATCTGGCCGCCCCAGTGATAAGCGGGCACCTGGAACAGCTGTCTGCGCGTGAGCAGCTCGACCGACTTGCGGCCGAGAATTCTCCGGCCTTCGAACGTGCCTCCGTTCAGCAGCATCTGGCCGAACTTCCACAGGTCGTACAGCGTCGAATGCAGGCCGCTGGCCGCGCGGGGAATGCCCTGCCAGTAGTCGGCCGGACGATCGAGCGAATCGACGTCGTATTGATCGACGACGCACACCTGGGAGCGCAGCTCCGCCGGAACGTCGAACCAGGTGCGCTCCAGGCCGAGCGGCTGCACGATCCGGTTCATCACGTAATCCTCGAACGGCTCGCCGGATACGCGGGATACGATCTCTCCGAGCAGCGCGTAACCGGTCGATGTATAGTTGTAAGCTTCGCCGGGCTTGCACACGGGCAGCCCCGTCAACGCTTGGACGATCCAGCTCTTGGAGTTGCCGGCATCGTACCAGCCGCGCGGATACGGCTCATTGTAGTAGCCCGGAACCGGCTGAAGGCCGGAAGTATGCGTCAGCAGGTGAAACAGCGTGATGTCCCGGTGGGTGCCGTTGTTGAATTCTTCGAGCACCGCCGCGACCGGCTGATCCAGATCCAGCTTGCCGTCCTCGATCAGCTTGACGACGGCGACCGTCGTGAAAGCCTTCGTGAGCGAGCTCAGCTTCCGGATCGAATCGGGCAGCAAGTCCCCTTCGCCCGTCACCCCGTTTAATCGTCCTGCCGTCGACCATGCCGCAATCTTGCCGCTGCGCGCCACCAGGTGGCCGCCTCCCTGAAGCAAGCCCTGCCCGATCAGTTCCTCGTAATGCGCGTCCAGCTTGCCCAACTGCCTCGAATCGAGCCCGACCTCTTCCGGTGCCGCATGCACGGCCCCCTCCTGCTTAATCCATCCCGCTGGCGTCGTCTCCATCTTCATCCCCCGTATTCCTCTATAAGTTGAAAACAATGGAAACATTGTATCCAATCCCAATAGCGGAGGTCTACGACCCGCGGCGCATTCGGTGGCTAATTATCACAAATCGTGCGAAAGTATCACGTTCACCCGGCCAGGCCGTCCCGGATGACATGCCCTTCCGCCAATTCGACTTCGGCGAGGCCGTCCCCCGCGTCCCCGTAATCGGCAGCGGCGTCGCTGGCGCAGAAGATCATGTTCCGCCTGTCCCGGTTCCGTTCCGCGGGGAGCGAATAACAGCGCATGTCGGCGAACGCCTGCCGAAGAGTCGTGCCGATCGCTTCCGTCAGCCTGTCGTCTTGCGGCCTGCCCATCACGTTCATAACGAGTGCTCCTCCCGGGCGGAGCTTATCGGCAGCAAGCCGAAAAAACTGCTCCGTCGTAAACTGCGCAGGCGTGCCCTTGCTCGTAAACGCGTCCAGAACAATATAATCCAGGGACCGGTCAGGCTCCTCCGCGAGCAGACGACGCCCGTCTCCGATCGCGACGTTATCGTCCCCGTAATCGAAATAGCGTCTGCTCAGCTCCACGACCATCTCGTCGATCTCCGCCACCTTGACCGTTTTGCCGCGAAAATGTCCCGCAATCGAACCGATGCCGTGCCCGATCACGAACAGGCTCCGGAACGAGGGATCGCGACGCTCCAGCAAGCGAACGAGCGCCTGCTGGTAGCCCAGCACGATGCGCTGCCGATTTTTCAAATCCATTGCTCCTTGCACGTCTTCGTCCGCGAAGCGCATGCATCTGAACTTGCCCGTCTCTCCGTCCAATTGCGTCGTTTCATAGACGGCAATGTCGTTGTGCGGGGATCTGACTTCCGCTATAGGCTGCATCATACCGTAATCCCTTGAACGGACGTCACCGCCATCACCTCGTCAATGTTATCCTCCCTATCCTATCACGAATGCGTCGCCGTTTCTCCATGAATTGGATTTTCGCTCGTGGAAATACTTAGGAGAAGAAAAAGGGGGATGAGCATGAACAACTTAAGCCGAGACATGCGCGAGACGCTCGAACTCATCCTGTCCCTCATGGGCCACAGCCCCGACCTGATCGTTCGCGACATCGAGCTGGCCAGCGGCCAGCGCCTCATCCTGCTGTACTTGGACGGCATGGTCGACAAGCAGGCCGTGCAGAACAACGTCATCGCCTCCCTGCTCGATCGTGCGCCCGCGGAGGAAGTGCCGCTGCACGTGCTGCAACAATGCGTCATCGACGCGGGAGAAGTCGGCTTCGTCGACTCTGTGGACGAGCTGCTCGATCAGCTGCTGTCCGGCTGCCTGATCGTTCTGACGAACGGGACGGCGCGCGGACTGTTCGTCGGGCTGCCGGGCTGGGAAGACCGCAGCATTACCGAATCGAAGACGCAATCGGTCGTCCGCGGTCCCCAGGACTCCTTCACGGAGACGCTCCGCACGAATACGACGCTCGTTCGCAGAAGGGTCAAAGATCCTCGCATTCGCATGGTCAACTTCAAAGTCGGCTCGCGGACGAAGACGGACGTCACCCTGATGTATATCAGCGGCCTGGCGAACGACAAGCTCGTTGAACAGATTTCCGAACGTCTGAACGCCGTGCGCATCGACCGCGTCCTCGAAGGCGAGTACATCGAGGAGCTGCTGCGCGAAAACAAGGGCAAAACGATCTTCCCCACCCTGTACAACACGGACCGGCCGGACGTCATCGCGGGCGGAATTCTCGAAGGCAGAATCGCCATATTCGTCGACAACACTCCGTTCGTCCTGCTCGCGCCGACGCTGTTCGTCGACTATATGCAATCCGCGGAAGATTACTATCAATCGATGCTGTATTCGAACGCGATACGGCTGCTTCGCTATGTCTCCTTGTTCATCTGCATGCTCGCGCCTTCGGTCTACATCGCTCTGACGACGTTTCATCAGGACATGCTGCCTACGCAATTGCTGCTCAGTCTGGCGGCTCAGCGCGAAGGCATTCCGTTCCCGGCGTTTCTCGAAGCGCTGCTCATGGAAGTGACTTTCGAGATTTTGCGCGAAGCGGGCATCCGCATGCCGCGCACGATCGGGCAAGCGGTGTCGATCGTCGGCACGATCGTCATCGGCCAGGCCGCCGTCGACGCCAGCATCGTCTCGCCGGCGATGGTCATCATCGTCGCCATTACGGCCATTGCCAGCTTCGTCATCCCCTCCTACTCCATGTCGGTCCCGATCCGGTTCCTGCGTTTCGCCTTTATGGGACTCGCCGCCGTCATGGGCGTATACGGGCTGACGATCGGCTTTATTATTTTGACGATCCATCTATGCCATCTGCAATCTTTCGGCATTCCCTATATGAGCCCGATGGCTCCGTTCCGCAAAGGAATGCAGAAGGACGCCGTGCTGCGCTTGCCCTATCCAAGCTCCAAGCCGACCGGTTCCGCGAGGGGAAAGCGATAATGCGCAGGATGAACGGCGTCCGGGCGATTATAGCCGGTCTTGCGCTGGTCTTGCTGCTGACCGGATGCTGGAACCGCCGGGAATTGAACGCGCTGTCCGTCGTGCTGGCGATGGGCGTCGACAAAGTCGGCGAACAATACGTCGTCACCCTGCAGATCGTCGATCCGACCCAAATGTCGCACGACCGCGTAGCGGAACGTTCTCCGGTCGTCACCTTCACGCAGCGGTCGGCGACGATCTTCGAAGCGCTCCGCAAAGTAACCACGAAGGCATCCCGGAGGATGTACGTCGCCCATCTTCGCCTGCTTGTGTTCAACGAGGAAGCCGCGAGGGAAGGAATCAACGATATCGTCGATTTCGTCGCAAGAGATCACGAGTTTCGTCCGGATTTCTATATGGCGATCGCCAAAGGAGCAAACGCTCAAGATTTGCTGGAACTGACGACGCCCACCGAAGTTCTGCCTGCCATGGAACTGTATAAGTCCCTTAAAGTCTCCCAACAAGCGTGGGCTCCGACCGCGGCCGTCAACATCGTCGAATTTCTTCAAAAAACGACGAAGACGGGCATAGAGCCCGTGTTGACGGGCGTGACGGTCACCGGAAACCTTAAAAAAGGCAAATCTCTCGGCAATGTCTCCCGTCCGAAATCGTTCGCCGAATTCAAGTACGTCGGCATCGGCGTCATGAAGGACGACCGCCTGATCGGCTGGCTGAATGAAAGCGAGAGCAAAGCCTACAACTATATCACGAACAACATCAGAAGCACGGTAGGAATCATCGACTGTCCCGGTTCCGACGGGAAATTCAACATAGAAGTGATCGAATCCAAGGTGAAAATCGTTCCTTCCGTGCGGGACGGCGAGCCCTACGCTCTGGTCAAGACGTCGATAGAAGCGAACCTGTCGGAAATCGGATGCAACGTCGACTTGACCAAGGAAGCGGAATTCCTCAAGCTGCAGGCGGCCGCCTCCGATCGATTAAAGGAAATCTTGTTCGATTCGATCGCCAAAGTGCAGCGGCAGTACGGCGCCGACATTTTCGGCTTCGGAGAAGCCTTTCACCGGAAATATCCTTCGCAATGGCACAGCTGGAAGCAGGAATGGGGCAAGCATTTCCAAGCGATGCCATTCGAAGTTGCCATGGACTACAAGCTTCGCAAAATCGGTAAAATCATCAATCCGTTCAACAACGTCAAGAAGGAGTGAGCATGTTGCTGCTGGCGACCATCATGGGCGTCGCGCTGGCGGGTTCGCTGATCGAATTCCGTCTCCTGGCCCGCAAGAAACAGAAGCGCGACCTTGTCGTCGGCGCCGCGTTGCTGGCCGCCGGCCTGACGCTCGGCGCGCTGAGTCTGTCCGACGTCGATCTCCCGAGTCCGCTCGCGTTCGTGGAGCAGCTGTTCGGACCGACGAGCCGGTTGGTCGCCAAGCTGCTCTCTTGAAGAGAAGGGGTTAAGCGCGTGAATGAATTAAGCGGAAGACAGGCGGCCATCTGGTTTATGCTGCATCAATTGGGAAGCTCCTTTCTCGTCCTTCCGTCCGTGCTGGCTGCAGCGGCCAAGCAAGACGCGTGGTTGGCCGTTCCCGCGGCGCTCGCCTTCCAACTGCCGCTCATCCCTGTGTATCTGGCCATTGCCAGACGGATCGGAGGACGGTCGTTCGGCGAATATCTCGACTCGCTGTGGGGACAAACGGCGGGAAGAATCGTTGTCGGACTGTTCAGCCTGCTGTTCCCTTTCCTGATCATGGCAATGACTTTGCGCAATCTGGGAGACTTCATCAGCACTTCGCTGATGCCGGAGACGCCCGTCGAAATGCCGTACTTCCTCATGATGTCCGCTGTAGTCTATATGATCCGTGCAGGCGTTGCCGTATGCGGCAGAACGGTGGAAATTCTGTCTCCCATCGCGCTGTCGCTGCTGCTCATCGTGTTCGTCTCCTTGATCCCGAGCTTGGACGGCGATCACCTGCTCCCGGTGTTCGAATACGGATGGAAGCCGATCGTGCGCGGCTCGTTCCCGTTGTTGGCCTTTCCTTACTTGGAAAGCGTCCTCTTCCTCTTCTTTCTTCCGCACATCCGTTACGCGCCCTGGAGGAAGGCCGTTTATGCCAGCCACGCGATCAGCGGCGGCATTTTTGTGCTGTTGACGCTGTTCACGGTAGCGACGCTCAGCGATGGGATCGTCGCCAACGTCTCGTTCCCGAGCTACTTCGTCGTCAGAACGATCAGCATCGGAGATTTCTACGAACGATTCGAAGTGTTGATCACCATTCTCTGGTTCATCGCGATCTTCATACGCCTGTCGCTGCTCATGCACGTGTCGTCCGTCGGACTGGCGCACGCTTGTCGATTGAATTCTCCCCAAGCCTTGCTGATCCCGCTCTCGCTGCTGGCCCTGATCGTCGCCAATCTCGTCTGGCCGAACATGTCGGCCTTGCTCGAGCTGTTCAATATCTGGCCGTTCTACGCGCTGCTGTTCGGAGCGGCGTTCCCTCTTGTCGTCTGGCTGTCCGGCCGTCTATTCCGGAATACGGGAGGTGCCTCATGATCAGACAGACGGTGTCGTCCAAGCAGCTCGCCCTTTGGTTTATCCTGCATCAATTGGGCAGCGCCTTCCTGCTGCTTCCCGGAATACTCGCCTCCATGGCGAAACAGGACGCCTGGATATCCGTGCTTCTGTCCCTCTCCGGCTACATGCTTCTGGTGCCGATGTACGCGGCGCTTGCGAAGCGGCTGCGGGGACAGACGTTCCATGAATATTTGGAGAAGCTGCTGGGCAGATGGCTCGGCAGCGCACTGACGCTCGTGTTCGTTCTCGGTTATCCCTTCTTCATCTTCATCCTCGTATTGTCCGATTTGAGCGACTTCGTGACGACCGTCTTTTTCCCCGAAACGCCTCCGATTGTCATTCAGGCGGGCATGCTGCTGCCCGTTCTGTACGCGCTGAAGCTCGGAATCGCATCGATCGGCCGCGCCGCGGATTTGTTGTTCTACGCCGTTCTGTTCCTGTTCTGTCTCGGCTATCTGTCGCTCGTCCCGGCGATGAATCCGACCCAGCTGCTGCCTGTCCTCGAATACGGCTGGAAGCCGCCGTTGCACGCTTCGATAACGTTGCTCGCGTTTCCTTACGTCGAGACCGCTTTCCTGCTCTTCCTCGCGCCTTATGCCGACAATGTCCGAAGGTGGAACTCGCTGCTGGCCGGAAGCGCCCTCGTCAGCGGAAGCATGTTCCTGTTCATGACCTTGCTGTCGATCGGCGTATTGGGAGAAGCGTTCGTGGCGAATATGCTCTTCCCCAGTTATACCGTCGTGACGACGATCAGTTACGGCGACTTCTACGAGCGCTTCGAAGTGATCGTCGGCGTATTATGGTATCTCACGATTTTCTTTCGGCTCGCGCTGCTGCTGTTCGTGACCGCCGACGGGCTGGCCGGCGTGTTCCGGCTGAACGACTACCGCAGCCTGCTGATCGGCTTGTCGCTGATCGGTCTCGTTGCGGCCGGCTCGATACAGCCGAACGCCGTCTTCTTCCTCAACACGCTGAAATCTTGGCCCTACTACGGCATGACGTTCGGCATCGCGATTCCGCTCGTTATCTGGCTGACGGGCGCGTTCCGGTCCGACGGCAAACATTCTTGAACATTCTGGGCGATTCGACTTGTTTTGTCGCTGGCATTGGATTATTATATGAGCAAGTATTCATTTATTAGCAGGAGATGATCGTCATGATCGAATACCGGGTTAAGGGGCTGTCGTGCGGAAATTGCGCCCGAACGCTGGAAGAGGAAATACGGCGCCTGGATCACGGGGAGTCGGCCTCGTTAAGCTTCGCAAGCGGCAAGCTGAAGCTCGACGAACGGGTGCCGCTGGATCGCGTGAAGCAGATTCTGAAGAGCGACCGGGCTTATCTTGTCGAAGCTGCTGCGGCCGCGGCGCAATCCGGAAGCGGAATGATCGGCGAGGATCGGCACGCGCATGCTCATGGACATAGCCACGAGCATGGGCATAATCATCATAGTCATGGACACGAGCATAGCCACGGACATGAGGCTGGCGAAGCTAATGAACATAGCCGCGCGAATGCTCACGAACACGATCACTCCCATGCTCACGGCAACAAGCGGATGATCGTCCAACTGGCCGTTTCCGCCGCGATTTACGTCGCCGCGCTGGTCATGGACGGGCGGGTTCCCTTCTCCGTCGCCGTCTCGTTCTATTTGATCGCCGCCGCGCTTAGCGGGTATGCCACTTTCATCAAAGGCGCCAGAAACCTGCTCCGGCTCAAATTCAACATCGATACGCTGATGACGGTCGCGCTCGTCGGCGCCGTCTCGATCGGCGAATGGAAGGAAGCGACGCTCGTCGCCATTCTGTTCGGCGTCAACGAGCTGCTCGAAGGGCTCGGTATGGAGAAAGCCCGCCGCTCCATGGAACGCCTGCTCAGCGTCGCGCCGAAACAAGCGACCAAGCTGGAAGACGGCGTGGAGACGATCGTGCCGATCGCGGCGCTGCAGGCCGGCGATACGGTCGTCGTCAAGCCCGGCGAGAAGATTCCTTCGGACGGCGCGGTCGTATTCGGGAGAAGCTCGGTGAACGAGGCGGCCATTACCGGCGAATCGCTGCCGCTGGAGAAAGCCGAAGGCGATCCGGTGTTCGGAGGCAGCATCAACAACGAAGGCGTCATTCGCGTGCGCATCGGCAAAGCGTACAAAGATTCCTCTCTCGCCCGCATTCTGCACCTCGTCGAGGAAGCGCAGGAGACGAAGACGCCGACCGAGCTGTTCATCGACCGTTTCGCGAAATATTATACGCCGCTGATCATGATCGTTGCTGCGCTTGTCGTCCTCGTTCCTCCGCTGCTGCTGGACGGGGATTGGACGAAATGGCTGTATCAGGGGCTGGCCGTCTTGATCGTAGGCTGTCCTTGCGCCCTTATTCTCTCTTCCCCGATCGCCATCCTGTCCGGCATCGCGCGCAGCGCCCGCAACGGCATTCTCGTCAAAGGAGGCGTACATCTCGAGCAGCTCGGCAAGCTGGATACGCTGGCGTTCGACAAGACGGGAACGCTGACCAAGGGCGAGCCGCACGTTGAGAGAATGACCGCGTACGACCAGGAGCGCTTCCTCCCCGTCGCCGGAGCCATCGAGAAGTCGTCCTCCCATCCGCTGGCCAAGGCGATCATGAAAGAGGTCGAACGGGCCGGCGCGGCGATTCCGGAAGCGGCCGATGCGCGGGCGGTTCCCGGCCGCGGAGCCGTCGCCGAATGCGAAGGCGAGACGTACTGGCTCGGCAACGAGAACATCGTCGAGCATTTCGATATTCCGGCGCCTGTGCGCGCAGAGATCGACGCTTATAAGCAAGACGGGCTGACGATCGTGCTCGTCGCCGATCGCTCGCGCGTTCTGGGGCTGTTCGGCATCGCCGACGAAATCCGCGAGGAGAGCGCCTCCGTCCTCTCCGCCCTGCGCCGCCTGGGCATCCGGCGCGCCGTCATGCTGACCGGAGACCATGCGAAGACCGCGGAGAAAGTCGCCAGGGCGGTCGGCGTGGATGAAGCGTACGGCAATCTGCTGCCGGAGGAGAAAGTCGCGAAGGTCAAACGCCTCTCCGAGGAAGGGATCGTGGGCATGATCGGGGACGGCATCAACGACGCCCCCGCGCTCGCTTCCGCCAGTCTGGGCATCGCGATGGGCAAAGGAACGGACAGCGCCATCGAGACCGCCGACATCGTGCTCATGCAGGACCACCTCGGCAAACTGCCGGAGGCGATCCGCACGGCCAAGCGCGTCAACCGGACGATCCGCTTCAATATCGCGGTCTCGCTCGGGTTAAAGCTGGCCGCGCTGCTGCTCACCCTGCCCGGATGGCTTACGCTGTGGTTCGCCATCCTGTCCGATATGGGTGCGACCGTATTCGTCACTCTAGTCAGTCTCACGATTCTATTCGAACGAAAAAGATAGACGCAAGTTTCCCGGCCGCCTTCGGGCGGCTTTGTCGCGGAACGGATCGTCTCCGCCTCCGCCCTCAACCGTATGGCGCAGCTATGCATTCCTCCATTTTTCTCCGGGTCGGCCAAGGGTACAAGCGATGCGGACGGGTCCCTCATATACTCTAGTATTCTCCGGAGAATCGAGGTGAGCCCTATGAGTTGCGGATGTCGAGACAAACACAAATCCCACGACAAGCACAAGTCCTGCGACAAGCATAAGTCCCATGACAAGCACAAGTCTCACGACAAACACAAGTCTCACGACAAACACAAGTCGCATGACAAACACAAGTCCTGCGACAAGCATAAGTCCCACGACAAACACAAGTCCTGCGACAAGCATAAGTCCCATGACAAGCACAAGTCCTGCGACAAGCATAAGTCCCATGAGCAGCATAAGTCTTGCGGCAAGCGCAGCGCAGGTTACGACCGCAAGGAGAAATCCTGCGGAGCCCCCGAGCGCTATCACAAGGCCAGAAGCTGCGGCTGCTACTATCCGAGATCCTGGCTGTGAGCCGATACGTATCGTCCCGGAGTCCGTACTCGTTACGGACTCTTTTTCCTATGCCGCCGTCATTTTACGACCAGCACCGGAATTTGGGCTTGCTGGACGACAGAGTGGCTGACGCTGCCGAGCATCCACTCCCGGATCGGTCCAAGCCCCCTGTTGCCGATGACGATCAGGTCGCAGCAGTATTCCTTGGCATACTCCAGGATGGCCGCGGCCGGCGCGCCATCGAGAACGACCGCTTTCGCATAAGGCAGCCCTTGGATCGCCTCCTCCGCTTGACGAACCAGGACGTCCTGGTATTCCTTCATCCGTTCCTCGTAACCGCTCGGCATCACCATCCCGAATCCCGCGAAAGCGTACGGCGGTCTCGCGGAGACGTGGGCGACGGTAAGCTTGCTGCCCGGACGGCTCCCGACGAGCTTGACGGCATGGCTGAGCGCCTTGTTCGACGCCTTGGATCCATCGTAAGCGGCCAATACGTGGTGGTAGGTCATGCGGATCCCCTCCTCATGTGTTGCTTATAGAGGTTGTTCAAAAAGTCCAGTTTTGATCACGAAGTATCTCGGGAAGCAAATTCGACATCGAATCTTGAATTCAGCCGGTTCTTCCGGTACTCACGTAGGTTTGCCTACGCTAAGCGATCGCTTCCTCATCTCCTAGCTTCATCCAACCTTCCCGGATGCATGGGCGAGCAGTTCGCCGTAAGGCGAACGACCAGCCTCGGTGCTGAAAACCGGACTTTTTGAACTCGCACTTATAGTATATTCCCGCTTTGTCCGGATTTCTGTAGTGTTGCTCACATTTGGGCGAATTTTCGAACGATGCGCGGGATTATGACTTTCTTAACAGTCGGCAATCCGATTGTATGGTACATTAGGGAAGATAACATACGCGACACAAGGAGGGGCTTGGCATGCGCTGCGATCTGCTTCATCCCGCGGATCAGATACTTCTTATGATGGACCGGATATACGGGTACGGCATGACGACGACCTCAGGGGGCAATCTGTCGATCCTGGACGAACAAAACCAAATATGGATTACGCCGGCAGGCGTGGATAAAGGCGCTCTGACGCGAAGCGACATCGTATGCGTCAAACCGGACGGGACGATCGTCGGACATCATCGCCCTTCGAGCGAGTTTCCGTTCCACCGGCTCATCTACGATGCGCGGCCGGACCTGCGCGCGGTCGTGCACGCGCACCCTCCCGCTCTCGTCTCCTTCAGCATCGTCAGACGCATTCCCGATACAAGGCTGCTGCCTAACGAGCGGCAAATTTGCGGAGAAATCGGCATGGCGGAATACGCGCTTCCCGGCAGCCGCGAGCTGGGCGAGAACATCGCGGCCGTATTCAAGCGCGGCATCGATTCGGTAATGCTGGAAAACCATGGCGTCGTCGTCGGGGGAACGGACCTGTTCCAGGCGTTCCAGCGCTTCGAGACGCTTGATTTCTGCGCGCGTCTGGAGATCAACGCCCGCAGAATCGGCGCTCCGGCGCTGCTGTCGGACGAACAATTCCGCGCTGTTGAAGACGGCGAAGAACCGGAGCTCGGCGCATTCGTCCCGGGATCGTACGGCACGGAAGAACTCGCCATTCGCCGGGACATGTGCACGCTCATCAAGCGCTCCTACGATCAGCGCCTGTTCACGAGCACGCAGGGCACCTTCTCCCACAGACTCGCGGACGGTTCGTTCGTCATTACACCTTACGGAGCCGACCGCAAGTACCTGGAACCGGAAGATCTCGTGCGCGTCGAAGGCGGAGCTGCCGAAGCCGGCAAGACGCCAAGCCGTTCCGTTCAGCTGCACCGGCGCATCTACGAGCTGCACCCGCACATCGACAGCGTCATTATCGCTCATCCGCCCAACGTGATGGCTTTCGCCGTGACCGATCGCACCTTGGACTCGCGGACGATTCCGGAAAGCTACATTTTGATGCGGCAGACGCCCAAGCTGCCCTTCGACGCCGTGTATCGCGACACCGAAGGCACCGCGGCCCGGTTTACGAAAGATACCCCGATCGCCATCGTGGAGAACAACTGCGTCATCGTCACCGGCCAGAACCTGCTCAACGCCTTCGACCGGCTCGAAGTCGCCGAATACAGCGCCAAAGCGATCCTGTCGGCCGGCTGCCTCGGAGACATCGCGCACATCGGTCCCGAGCAAATCCGCGACCTGGAGATCGCGTTTAAGCTGTAATGACGAAAGCCCGGAGGAGCAATGGCGGCGAAGGCCGCCCGGCTCTTCCGGGCTTTTTCGTTGGCGGGATTAACCCTAAGGAAAGACGATGATTCCCGTCCATGCCCCTCATCGCCTTTCCCCTGTTACCATAGTGAAAGGAATTGGCTGTGTGAAAAATAGAAAGTTTCTCACTCTAGTTATGATCGCTATCACTCTCTTGACAACGTACTTTGTCCTTCATTCCTTTCGTTTATTCGACTCCAATACATTCGCGGCGAACAATGGCGTTCTTTCGCTGCAGCATTGGGATCGGCAAGCTGAGCTTGCGCTCGATGGAGAATGGGACTTCTATCCGGATGAATTAATCGTGCCCAATCCGGATGAGGATGTCTTTGATCGTTATAAGGCCAAGCGCCAATCCATTCCGGTACCTGCTGCATGGGATCGCTATAAGTCTGACAAATATGCTCCCTATGGGACAGGCACGTATCGCTTGCTTATTCATGTTCCGGAAGACGGCCTCTATGGCGTAAAGGTGAATACGATTCGTAATGCCAACACAGTGTATATCAATGGGCAGGAGCTTGGCTCGGCAGGCGTCCCCTCCCAAAGAGCCGAAGAATATCGCTTCGATTACAAAAAGTATGTCGTGCTGGGAAACAGTAAAAATAAACAAATAGAGCTTGTTATACTCGTTGCCAATTATGAATATGCTGTTGGCGGGATTGTCAGCTCGCTCCATTTCGGTCTGGCCGACCAGATATTAACACAACAAGGCCGCGCAAAATTCGTTGAAGGCTTTCTCATCTCCGGCTACCTGCTGTTTTCGTTTATATACTTTACGGCTTATTTTCAACACAAACGGCAATTTCGGTATGAGCTGTATTTCAGTCTATTCTGTTTAGCGCAAGCTGTACATATATCGACCATCAATGAACGATGGATCTACCTGCTGTTTCCGGAGTTGAGCCCCACTTCGCAACTGGAAATACAAGCCATTTCGCTTACGCTTTTCGTACTGTTTTTCCTATTGTTTGTGTACCATTTCTTCAACATGACTGCCAGCAGAAGGATCGTCGCCGCATTAAGCGCCATGCTGGGGGTTCAAGCCTTTGCCGTATATACGCTAAACATGACGATCGATCTCATGGTACAGGTTTCTTTTCCGCTCATTCAACTCATTGTTTCGGGGACTACCGCTATCGGTTACGTGTATATTTTTATCCTGCTGCTGAAAGCTTACAAGCAAAAAACGGATGAGTCCAACTATGTGCTGATCGTTGTTTATACTTTTGCTCTTTACGGTGTTCTGCTTGCCATTGTCCTGTTATTTGAAGTGGATATCGAAATACCGTCATTTCTTTTGTTTTTAATTATGGTGATGAGCTTGGCGCTATTATTGAGTCACCGTTCCCAGCAGGCCTACAACAAAGTGGAGGAACTGTCTAATGAATTGCTTGAATTCGACCGAATGAAGGATGAATTTCTAGTCAAAACCTCACATGAGCTTGGCACTCCGCTCCATGGGATTATGAACCTTTCTCAATCGCTGCTGGAGGGCGCAGAGGGACCGTTAAAAAGAAACCAGCAAGAACACGCTATATTAATACATTCGGTTAGCAGAAGATTGGCAGGCTTGGTCAAGGACCTTTCCTTCATTGCCAAAATAAAGCATGGCGAGGTTTCTTTCACATCCAAACCGATCGAAATCCGAATTGTTGAAGAAGTGCTCGCCGAGATTGCCTATGTCATGCCGCCTGCTCCGTCTGTTCAATTAATCAATCAGATCCCGGCTGATTTGCCGCTTGTCTACACCGATGAGCATAAGCTGAAGCAAGTTCTCTTCAATCTGATCTACAATGCGATTAAATTCACCAAACAGGGAACGATTGCGATCTCGGCTCGAATCTTAGAGGAACAGGCGCACATATCGGTTGAGGATACAGGTCCGGGTATTGCTGCAGAGCACCACGACCTCATCTTTACAACCTTCTATCAAGTTGAACGCAGCCGTGCCAGAGAATCGGAAGGACTGGGTCTGGGATTAAGCATTTCCAAAACCATTGTGGAGAGTGCGGGCGGGCGTATTTGGGTAACTTCCGAAATAGGCAAAGGCTCTTGCTTCACCTTCACGGTCCCGCTGGCTACTCGTGAGCAGCTATTGGGGCATAAGGAATTAAGCAATTTCGATACGGCGAACGAACAAGCTGCCTCTACCCAATGGACAGATCGGGAGATAAAGCAGCCGCAGGTTATCCCGTCTACGAGAGTGGAAGGATCAAAACCGTATACCGTATTGGTTGTAGATGACGAGCCGGCCAACTTGAAGGCGCTTATTCATATGCTTCATTCGCTTCATTATAGCGTAATTGCAGTTGGCAGCGGGCAGGAAGCGCTCGACATCATCGAATCGGAAAAGGTGGATCTGCTGGTTTTAGATTTAATGATGCCCCATATGACCGGATATGAAGTCTGCAAAACGATTAGACAGAAGCGGGACTTGGTCGATTTGCCTGTCATCATATTAACTGCAGCAGGACAATTGTCTGACTTAGTTTTATCCTTCCAATTAGGAGCCAACGATTACTTGCAGAAGCCCGTTAATTTGAAGGAATTGGAGATGCGAATCGAGTCCTTGTTATTGATGAAAAAATCAGCGCACGATGCGATGGAGAATGAACTCAGCTACTTTTACTCTCAGATTACACCGCATTTTTTGTACAACACACTCAATTCAATTATTGCGCTAAGTTGGTCTGATCAGGAGAAGACCCAAACTGCACTGGAACACCTTTCTACCTATTTCCGGGGAAAGCTGGATTACCAGAAGCAGCGTTCATTGGTTCCTTTGGAGGAAGAAATACAACTGGTAAAGGCTTACTTGGCGATCGAACAAATGCGTTTCGAAGAAAGACTTCGTATCGAATATCATATCGACGAAACCATTCAAACGTATATTCCGGCAATGACCATTCAGCCGCTGGTTGAAAATGCTGTGCGTCACGGGATAACCAAAAGAAAAGAAGGCGGAACGCTGCGCCTTGCCATCGAGCGGGAACAGCAGCATATCAAAATTATAATAGAAGATAACGGGATCGGCATTCCACTGGAAAAGCAGCAAGAGCTGTTACGTGGACGAAACGAGCGATTGGGCTTTACTAATCCGTTTAGAAAGCTTTCGCTTATCCAAGGAACTCGTTTTCAATTGCAGAGTGAGATGGGCAAAGGGACAACCATCCTCATTCATATGCTTGAGATCAAAGACAGCAGGCACTTGTTCTCTTCGAATAACCGTACTTAAGTAGCTATTCGACCGGGACACCTCCCTGTATGATGATCGCAAAAGCAACTTTAGGAGGCTATTTCGTGAGAGCGATCATATGTGGAAAATACGGACCGCCGGACGTACTGGAGCTTAAAGAAGCCCCTAAGCCGGTTCCCAAGCCCGACGAGCTGCTGATCAGAGTTCGCGCGACCACGGTCACTTCGGGAGATTGCCGCATTCGCGGCTTCAGAAGCCCGCCCCTCTTCTGGCTCCCGATGCGGCTCGTTCTCGGCGTGCGAAGACCGAGAAATCCGATTCTCGGCGTCGAATTGGCTGGTGAGGTCGAAGCGGTCGGCCGGAACGTCAAGCGATTCAAGCCGGGGGATTCGGTGTTCGCGATGACGGGGTTCAAGATGGGCGCCTATGCGGAGTACGCATGCGTGAGAGAAACCGGAGTCGTCGCCCCCATGCCGGCCAACGCGTCTTATGAGGAAGCTGTCGCCCTGCCGTTCGGCGGAACGACGGCGCTGCACTTCTTCCGGAAAGCGAGTCTGCGGGCCGGGCAGAAAGCGCTCGTCTACGGAGCTTCCGGATCGGTAGGGACGTCTGCGGTACTGCTGGCCAAGGCGTTCGGAGCGGAAGTTACGGCCGTGTGCAGCGGCGCTAACGCGGAACTCGTGAAGTCTCTCGGAGCCGATAAGGTCGTCGATTATACCCGGGAAGATTTCACCGGGACGCGAGAACGTTACGACGTGGTGTTCGACGCGGTCGGACGAACGACCAAGTCGGCTGGCCGGAAGGTGCTGGCCAAGGACGGCCAATACATCACGGTCGAAGGACAAGGCGTCGCCAAAGAGCTTCCGGAGGATTTGCTACTGCTCAAGGATCTCTATGAATCGGGGAAAATAAAAGCGGTAATCGATCGGCGTTATCCTCTGGAACGTATGGCCGAAGCGCATGCTTATGTGGACGGAGGCCGTAAAAAGGGAAACGTCGTAATCACGGTATAACCTCCCTTGCGGCGACTAATACGCCCAAAAAACCGTCGGACAGCGCGATTGGCTGCCTCGACGGTTTTTTGGGCGCTTTTACTTAGCGACTATGAGAGCCAGTTCCCGCTTCCCCTCCTCTATTCCTTGCCCGATCAGCCGGTTTGCTCTCGCCACCTCCTCGGGTCCCGGCTCCATCACGCCTTCCAGCGGATACGCTTTGCCGAGCTGATGCCACTTGTACACGCCCATTCGGTGGTACGGAAGCACCTCGACTTTCTCCACGCCGTTCAGTCCGCCGATGAAGCGGCCAAGCTCCAGCAATTCGTCCGTGCCGTCGGTCCACCCGGGAATGAGCACTCTTCTGATCCACATTTTCGTCCCCCGGTCGGACAGATGCTTGGCGAATCTCAGAATGCGGTCGTTGGGCTGGCTCGTCAGCTCCCGATGCGCGTCGCGGTCCATGCGCTTCAGGTCGAGCAGCACGAGATCGGTCGCGTCCAGCAAAGCCTGGGCGTGACTCGGCTCGCAGAAGCCGGACGAATCGAGCGCGGTGTGCAGTCCCCATCTTTCCTTGCAAGCCCGGAACAGCTCGGCCACGAACGGCGCCTGCAGCGTCGGCTCGCCTCCCGTCACCGTGATGCCGCCGCCGGAACGGCGGTAATACTCGACGTAAGGCTCGATCTCCCGCAAAATATCGTCCACGCTTCGCAGCTCGCCGGCCTGCGTATCCCACGAATCCGGATTGTGGCAGTAGCGGCACTGCAGCGCGCAGCCTTGGAGGAACAGGACGAACCGGATTCCCGGCCCGTCCACTGTCCCGAACGTTTCAAGAGAGTGGATTCTCCCCGTATGCATCATGTTCTCCGCCTCCCTCTCTCTTGCTTGTCGATCGACCGACGATTGCCGTTGTTACACCGATCCGTGGAACGTGCGGTTCAGCACGTCGAGCTGCTGCTCGCGGGTCAGCTTGATGAAGTTGACCGCGTAGCCCGAGACGCGGATCGTCAGCTGCGGATAGTTCTCCGGATGCTCCATCGCGTCCAGCAGCTGCTCCCGGTTGAACACGTTGACGTTCAGGTGATGCCCTTTGCTTGCGGCGTAGCCGTCCAGCAGCGAGACGAGGTTGCGTACCCGCGTGTCGGCCTCGCGGCCGAGCGCCTTCGGAACGATCGAGAACGTGTTCGAGATGCCGTCGAGGCAGCTGGCGTAAGGCAGCTTGGCTACCGAGCCGAGCGAGGCGAGCGCGCCCTTGCGATCCCGTCCGTGCATCGGGTTGGCGCCCGGAGCGAACGGCTCTCCCGCCTTGCGTCCGTCCGGCGTGCTGCCCGTCTTCTTGCCGTAGACGACGTTCGACGTAATCGTCAGCACCGACATCGTCGGCATCGCGTTCCGGTACGTCGGATGCTTGCGCAGCTTGTTCATGAACGATTCGGTCACCGCGACGGCGATGTCGTCCACCCGGGCGTCGTTGTTGCCGTACTGCGGGTATTCGCCTTCGATCTCGAAGTCGACGGCCAGCCCCTGCTCGTTGCGAATCGGCTTCACCTTGGCGTACTTGATGGCGCTAAGCGAATCGGCGACGACCGACAATCCGGCAATGCCGCAAGCCATCGTGCGCAAAATCTCGCGGTCGTGCAGCGCCATCTCGATGCGTTCGTAGCAGTATTTGTCGTGCATGTAGTGAATGACGTTCAGCGTGTTCATATACAGTCTGGCGAGCCAATCCATCACGCGATCGAAGCGCTCCATCACTTCCCCGTAGTCGAGCGTCTCTCCCGACAGCGGAGCGAGCGCGGGGCCGACCTGGATGCCGAGCTTCTCGTCCTTGCCGCCGTTGATCGCGTACAGAAGCGTCTTGCCCAGATTGGCGCGGGCTCCGAAAAACTGCATTTGCTTGCCGATCCGCATCGCGGACACGCAGCAGGCGATGCCGTAGTCGTCGCCGAATTCCGGCCGCATCAGGTCGTCGTTCTCGTACTGGATTGAGCTCGTGTCTACCGACACTTTGGCGCAATAGTTTTTGAACCCTTCCGGCAGACGCGTCGACCAGAGCACCGTCAAGTTCGGTTCGGGCGCCGGCCCGAGGTTGTACAGCGTGTGCAGGAAGCGGAACGAGTTGCGCGTCACCCGAGTGCGCCCGTCGTTGCCCATGCCGCCGATCGACTCGGTCACCCAGGTCGGGTCGCCGCTGAACAGCTCGTTGTAGTCGGGCGTGCGGAGGAATTTGACCATCCGCAGCTTCATGACGAGGTGGTCGATCAGCTCCTGCGCCCCTGCCTCGGTCAGCGCGCCTTCCCGTTTGTCCCGCTCGATGTAGACGTCGAGGAAGCTCGATACGCGGCCCAGGCTCATCGCCGCCCCGTTCTGCTCCTTGATCGCCGCCAGATAAGCGAAGTACAGCCACTGCACCGCTTCACGGGCGTTGGCCGCCGGACGGGAGACGTCGAAGCCGTAGGAAGCGGCCATCGCCTTCAGCTCGGCCAGACTGCGGACTTGCTCGGACAGCTCCTCCCGCGCACGGATGACGTCTTCCGAGATGACGTCCGTCTCAAGCTGCAGCAGGTCCTCCTTCTTCGCTGCGATCAACCGGTCGACGCCGTACAGCGCCACTCTCCGATAATCCCCGATGATGCGTCCGCGTCCGTACGCGTCCGGCAGTCCGGTAATGATGCCGGCCTTCCGCGCCAGCTTCATCTCGGTCGTATAGGCGTCGAATACGCCCTGGTTGTGCGTCTTGCGAATGTCGGTGAACAGCTTGCGCGTCGCTTCCGGCAGCTCGTAGCCGTAAGCCTTGCAGGCGTCGTCCACCATGCGGATGCCGCCGAACGGCTGAATCGACCGCTTGAGCGGAGCGTCTGTCTGGAGGCCGACGACCTTCTCCAGCTCGCGCTTGATGTAGCCGGGACCATGCGAGACGATCGTGGACACCGTCTCGGTGTCGATGTCGAGCACACCGCCGTTCTGCCTCTCCTTCTTCATCAGTTCCAATACCGCGTCCCACAGCTCAAGCGTCGCTTCCGTCGGTTCGGCCAGGAAGGATTCGTCTCCTTCGTACGGCGTCAGATTCAGCCCGATAAAGTCGTTCACGTCGACGTGCCGCTGCCAGCGCCCGGAGCGGAACCCTCTCCAGCCGTCCGCAGGAGCGGCGGCTGCCGCCGCTCTGTTCAAGTCCTTTTCCGTAATCGCCATGTTCGTTCCCTCCCAGTTGATTTAAGTGAGCGTTTAATAAGTTCGGTTCTCAGCACCGAGAGAAGGTCGGACGTCTACAAAGCGAATTTTCCGTAAAACGCGTTGCGGTATACGTCGGCCAGCTCGGTAACGAGCGGCATGCGCGGGTTCGCGGTCGTGCATTGGTCCTCGAACGCCCGGTCGGCCAAGTAGTCGACTCTGCTCTCGAAATCGTTCGGATCGAAGCCGAGCGCCTGGAACGATTCCGGAATGTCGAGCGAGCGGTTCAGCTTGCGGATCGCGTCGATCAGACTGGCTACGCCTTCCTCGGTCGTGCCGCAAGGCAATCCGAGCACTCTGGCGATGTCCGCGTACCGCTTGTCGGCGACAAAGTGATCGTATTTCGGGAACGAAGCGAACTTCGACGGCTTCTCCGCGTTGTAGCGGATGACGTGCGGCATCAGAATCGCGTTCGTGCGTCCGTGCGCCGTATGGTACTGTCCGCCCCACTTGTGCGCCAGGCTGTGGTTGATCCCGAGGAACGCGTTGGCGAACGCCATGCCCGCGATCGTCGAGGCGTTGTGCATTTTCTCGCGCGCTCTCGGATCGGCCTTATGGTACGAAGCTTCCAGATTCTCGAACACGAGCTGGATCGCCTTGAGCGCCAAGCCGTCCGTATAGTCGTTGGCCATGACCGACACGTACGACTCGATCGCATGCGTCAGCACGTCCATGCCGGTGTCGGCGACCGCCGTCTTCGGCAGGCTGTACACGTAATCCGGGTCGATGATGGCGACGTCCGGAGTCAGCTCGTAATCGGCGAGCGGATATTTCGTATTGCCCTTGTTCTTGTCGGTGATGACAGCGAACGACGTTACTTCCGATCCGGTGCCCGAAGTCGTCGGGATGGCGACGAACTTCGCTTTGCAGCCGAGCCGCGGGTATTTGTAGATCCGCTTGCGGATGTCGAGGAACTTCATCTTCAGCGAGTCGAAGCTCGTCTCCGGATATTCGTAGAACAGCCACATCGCCTTCGCCGCGTCCATCGGCGAGCCGCCTCCGAGGGCGATGATGCAGTCCGGCTTGAACTGCGCCATCATCCGTCTGCCGCGCTCCACCGTATCCGTCGAAGGGTCGGGCTCGACTTCCGAGAACACCTCGATCGCGACCGGCGTCGCCCGTTTCCGCAAGTAGTATTCGACCTTCTCTACGTAGCCGAGGCTGACCATCGCGGCGTCGGTGACGATCATTACCCGAGCGATGTCCGGCATTTTCTCCAAATACTGCGTCGATCCGCGTTCGAAGTACACTTTCGGCGGCACTTTGAACCACTGCATGTTCAGCGTGCGGTAGGCAACGCGCTTCAGGTTGATCAGGTTGACCGCGGTGACGTTCGACGTCGTCGAGTTATGGCCGTACGAGCCGCAGCCGAGCGTCAGCGACGGCAGGTTCGTGTTATAGATGTCGCCGATCGCGCCGTGCGTCGAAGGAGCGTTCACGATGATGCGGCCGGTTTGCAGACGAGCCGAGAACGCCGCGATGACGTCCTGATCGTTCGAATGAATGACCGACGAGTGGCCCATGCCGCCGAAGGCGACGACCTGCGCAGCCCTCTCGATGCCTTGCTCGGCGTTCTTGACCTTATAGCAGGCGAGCACGGGGCTCAGCTTCTCGGCCGACAGCGGGTACTTGTCTCCGACTCCGGCCAATTCCGCGACGAGGATTTTCGTTCCGGCTGGCACTGCGACCCCGGCCATCTCCGCGATTTTCGCCGCCGGCTGGCCGACGATGACCGCGTTGACCGCACATTTCTCCGAATTGATGACCAGTCCCGATACTTTCTCCGTCTCCTCCTTGTTCAGGAAGTAGCAGCCGAGCTGGATCATTTTCTTTTTCGCCGCCGCATAGATCGGCTCGTCGAGAATGACCGCCTGCTCCGAAGCGCAGATCATGCCGTTGTCGAACGTTTTCGACAAGATGAGGTCCGTGACCGCCTGATCCAGATCCGCCGTCCGCTCGATGAAGCACGGCACGTTGCCGGGACCGACGCCCAGCGCCGGCTTGCCGGTGCTGTACGCCGCCTTGACCATCGCCGAGCCGCCGGTCGCGAGTACGAGCGCCACGTCCTTATGGTTCATCAGCTGCTGCGTCGCCTCGACCGAAGGATGGTCGATCCACTGGATGCAGTGCTCCGGCGCTCCCTCCGCCACCGCTGCTTCCAGCAGCGTCTTCGCCGCTTCGCGGCTGGATTTCTGCGCCGACGGGTGGAAGGCGAAGATGATCGGGTTGCGCGTCTTGGCGGCGATCAGCGCCTTGAACATCGTCGTGGACGTCGGATTGGTCACCGGCGTAATGCCGGCGATGACGCCGACCGGCTCGGCGACGATGCGGTAGTTCTCGTAAGGGTTGTCTTCGACGACGCCGACGGTCTTCTCTTTTTTGATGCTGTGGTAGATGTATTCGGTGGCGAAGATGTTTTTCGTGATTTTGTCCTCGTATACGCCGCGCCCGGTTTCCTCGACCGCCATTTTCGCCAGCGGCATATGCTTATCGAGTCCGGCCAGCGCCATTTTCTGCACGATCCGGTCTACGGCGTCCTGATCCAGCTGCATGAATTGCTCCTGGGCCTGCCTTGCTCTCTCCGTCAACAGATTGACTTCTTTCTGCGCGGCGACGAAAGTTTCCTGAACTTGTTCTTTGGCTGCCATGGCATCTGCCTCCTTAGGTTGGTTAAGATCCGATGTACTCGATTTCTTCCAGCAAACGTTCGGCCGCGGGGACTACCGTCTCGTTCTCTACCCGGAAATGCTCGGCGATAATCATGAGCACCTGAAGCAGCCTGGACAGGCAATCTTCGGGCGACTCCTCGGCCTTTACCGCCGCCAAGTACGCTTCGTAGAACTGGCCCGCGATGACATCCTCCTGTTCGAGCACCGCCGCCGGTCCCATCCTTCCTCCGCAGATGGCGGACTTGGCGATCGGGTAGATGATCTCCTTTTCTTTCGCGAGATGGGCTTGCCAGTCGTTCATGAACGGGATGAACTTCTCATGCACGTTGCGATGGTGCGTTCCCCAGAACGGGTAGTCGAAGTTGCCGGGGTTCCACCGCATCAGCTTGCACAATTCGAGAAGCCTGCCGTACAGCGCGTCGTGCTCTTCCTTCCACTGGTCGTACCTCATATACAGTGCATACAGCGGAGAATTGACCGCGTGAGGCATCGAAATCGCTCCCTTCGTAAATGGAGATTGCCCGCTCGGGCTGGGGCGTGTATGCAAATCTGCTGTCCTCGGAGTATGCATACACGCCCTAGAAGCCGTAAGCGTTGGAACGGTCCGTCAAATCCATCATGATCTCGTCTTCTTCCCGGAAACGATTGTTCAGCACCGCGTAAGCCTGGATCAAATAGGAAGTCATCTTGCACGCCTCTTCCCGTCCGATCGGATATTCGGCCTTCTCCAGCGTCCGCATGAACGTTCGCAAATACTGGTCGGCCAGCTCGTACTCCTGCTCCATCAGCATGAACAGGTCGGGCTCGGCTCCGAGATAAGTAGCCGCTTGCGGGTACAGCTCGGAATCTTCCCACTTGGTGTGCGCGGCCCAATGTTTCATGAACAGCTTGACGCAGTCGTGGAGCTGCCGGATTTCGCGGTTCAGCCTCTTCTCTTCGCGGTCGTTGCGGACGTTGCACGCTTGATCGTAGATGCTCCTGAGCTCTTCCTTCAACGTTTCATGTTCTTGTCTTGCGCGGGCGACGGAGGATTCGAGCAACCATTCGCGCATCTCCTCGTTTGGTTCGATACTATTGATAGCGACGTGTAGTTTCACCATGGAATCACATCCCTTTCCTCTTCATGATCCCAGTATAATCCTGTCGGCTCAGATAACTTGTGAAATAAATCACATTGTAACGAACTATTCTTATATTAAAGCTCGTTTGACACATTTCTGTCGTAAATGGCGCGGGTGCGGGGCTAAGTGTGGCGGTCGAAGAAACTGAGACTTTGCGCGGGACGTTAGCCGATTCCTTAGAACATCGCCCCACGTTTGAGCGCGATTTGGGAGACGTTAGTCGATTCTTTAGAACATCACCCCACGTTTGAGCGCGATTCGGGGGATGTTAGCCGATTCTTTAGAACATCACCCCGCGTTTGAGCGCGATTCGGGGGACGTTAATCGATTCCTTAGAACATCGTCCCCTCCGTTCGAGTGCGAATCGGGCAGCGACAAAAAAAGGACGCATCCCCCCGAAAGAAGATGCATCCTCAACTTCATCCATTACCGTCCCCGCGACTCGCCACTCATTCGCTCGCCAACCGGACGTGCGCGCTGTCCGGCGTTGTCGGCAGCTCGCTGCCGCCCTTCGGCTCGATCGTAAAGCGCAGAGCCTCCAGCGCGGCCATCTCCCGAAAGCGCGAGTACAAGTGCCCTTGTCCGCTGTGGAACTCCAGCAAGCCCAGATTCGAAAGCCGGCTTCTGCTGTCCGCCCATGCCTGCACGTCGCTCGCTTCCGATGCGAGCACGCCCTCCATGAGCACGAACAGCTCCCCCGTATCGGCGTTGATCCAGACCGTCAGACTTCGCCGCGGCTTGATCGAGGACGGCGACGACGGCCACGCGGCCATATCCGGCGCGGAGATGACGCGGGTGCCCGGCAGCTCCATCAGTCTCGCCCCTTCGGGCACATGCATCCGCGCGTAGTGCTCCGCTTTGAGGGTCGCGGCCGGTTGCTCCGAGGCTGCCGGATATCGGAGCAACCCGACCGAAGTCGTCGTGAGCAGCGCCGCACAGACGCAAACGGCCGCCAATCTTCCCGGTTTTCGCTTCGCCCGGCGCAAGAAAGCCCGCACCGCCATCCGCCGACGCAGCGAGCGGTACATTCCCGAAGCCGCCGGCTCCTCCGCGCGATCGCCCGCCCCCGCTTGAACGCCAATGCCTTCGTCCGCGCTCCCAGCCGCCGTTCCGAGCAGATCCGCCCAACGTTTGCAGCTGCTGCGGCAGACGGGGCAGCTCTCCGCATGTCTCTCCAGCGTTTCGGAGGAGGCTCTGCCCAGCTTGCCGAGATGATAGTCGATCCAGCGTTCATCCGGGATGCCGCAATCTCTACCCACCATCTTAGCCTCCTCCTTTCGGACCGCTCGACCAGCCGAGACGCTCCATCGCTTTGTGCAGATGGTTCAAGCCGTATCGCACGCGCGACTTGACCGTCCCGACGGGGACCTGCCAAGCTTCCGCCAGCTCCTTGCGCGTGCGATCGCCGTAATACACCTCGGCCAGCGTCCGCCTCTGCGCCCCGTCCAGCTCGGCCAGCGCCTGCCGGAGCGCCTCGCCTTCCATTTTCGCCAATACCCGCTGCTCCGGAAGCGCGGCCTCTCCCGCCCAAGCCAACCGCTGCTCGAACGGACTCTCGCGCTGCTCCAGCACGATCCGCCGGCGCTTACGCAGCCGGTCCATGCACCGGCTCTTGGTCAGCACCGCCAGCCACGCTTCCACCGAGCCCCTCTCCGGGCAATATTTCTCCGG
>Ga0206118_100165_pt1 | contig 66185 bp, 53 predicted proteins | sample 3A20Ametagenome_FD_177999 | JGI IMG/M metagenome (GOLD analysis project Ga0206118, IMG submission 177999) | Enriched microbial communities from leaf-cutter ant dump, University of Wisconsin, Madison, United States - 3A20A | ecosystem: Environmental > Terrestrial > Nest > Insects nest > Nest dump... | reverse complement strand
GATAACGCGTCATTTCAACAATAAAGGAGCTTTATTGCGTTTAACTACGAAAAATCAATCATAATATTCCTTATATAGGAAATTATGAAGAGTATTTTTTCGTGTTAGGTTTTAAGCATGACTAGTGGCAATAATTGGCTTCTCTATGTATGTGGGGAGAAAAAGCCGTCCCGTAAGTCAAGCAGCTTGGGAGCAGTGAGATAGAGATAGGGGTATATATCTTCCGGAGAGCGAAGCGTCTGCCTCATACGGTCATGAAATTACCCTGTCGAGGGTTTTCCAATCCGAGTTCATGACCGCATCAGCAGCGTAGGAAGATGTATACCCCCGCATTTATTCGTCGATGACTCCAAGCTTTGCTCTCAGACGACTTACGGGGCGGCCTTTTTCATCGGAAAAGGAAGGGGACTCATCCATTATGGCATTTACCGAGAAGACGCGCATCGGCATCATCCTCAGGAACGAAGCGGCCCGGGAGATTCTGGTCCGGCGCTTGCCGGACTTGCTCTCGGCGCCGCCCCACATTCTATCGCTTCTTAAGAGCATGACTCTCGAAATGATCTACAAGTTTCGCCAGGAGGAATTGGATCAGCCCGATTGGATCGCCGAGACGCTGGCCGAGCTGTCCGGCACGGCAGCGGATTCCGAAGAACCCGCCGAGGAGCGGGAAGTCGTGCCGTCCGCCGAATACGAATCCGCCGACGTTCCCGAAGCTTCCGCGGGCTTGCGATCGTCGGAGGAGGCCGAGCAGTGGGGCATCTACGAAATCGAGCTTCACGGTCCAAGCCACGACAATCCCTATACAGACGTGTCCGTGGCCGCCGAATTCCGGTACGGGGACAGAGCGGTTCGCATGAGCGGCTTCTACGATGGCGACGGCGTGTACCGCATCCGCTTCATGCCTGACGAGCAGGGGACGTGGACTTATCGGACGGATAGCAACGCCCGCTCGCTGAACGGCATCGAAGGCTCCTTCCGGGTTACGGCTTCGTCTCCCGGCAACCATGGCCCTGTCCGCGTGAAGGATACGTTTCATTTTGCCTACGAAGACGGCACCTCCTATATTCCGGTTGGCACGACGTGTTACGCCTGGACCCATCAGGGCACGGAGCTGGAAGAACAGACGCTGGAAACGTTGAAAGCTTCGCCGTTCAACAAATTGAGGATGTGCGTGTTTCCGAAGTCGTACCTGTTCAACTTCAACGAGCCTGTCTACTATCCGTTCGAGGGCTCTCTGGAGCAGGGATGGGATTATACCCGCTTCAATCCGGCCTTTTTCCGCCACTTGGAAAATCGCATCGCCGACCTAGGCAAGCTCGGCATCGAGGCGGACTTGATCCTGTTCCACGCTTACGACCGCTGGGGCTATTCCGAAATGAGCAGGGCGGCCGACGACCGGTATCTTCGCTATGTTACCGCCCGGCTGTCCGCGTACCGCAACGTTTGGTGGTCGCTGGCGAACGAGTACGATTTGATGTGGAACAAGGAGCTGGACGATTGGGAACGTTTCGCCCGAATTGTGACGGAGAACGATCCTGCCGGACATCTCATCTCTAATCATAACTGCTTCGCCTTCTACGATTACAGCAAGCCGTGGGTGACGCATTGCAGCATTCAGCGGGTCGACGTATACAAAACGTCCGAAGCGACAACCGAATGGCGGGAGAAATGGCGGAAGCCGATCGTCATCGACGAATGCGCGTACGAGGGCGACATCGACCAGGGCTGGGGCAATATTACCGGGGAAGAAATGACGCGGCGCTTCTGGGAAGGCGCGGTACGCGGCGGGTACGTCGGACACGGGGAAACCTATCTCAACTCCGAGGAAGTGCTGTGGTGGTCCAAGGGCGGCCGATTGTCCGGCACGAGCCCGGACCGCATCGCCTTCCTACGCAAAATTACGGAAGAAAGCCCCGGAGGCGTGCTGAATCCGCTGCCGTCGGACTGGGATGTGCCGTGTGCCGGAGTGAAGGACGAATATTACTTGTACTATTTCGGCTTTAACCAGCCGAAGTTCCGGAACTTCAACCGCAAGCCTGGCACGAAGTATAACGTCGATGTCATCGATACGTGGAATATGACGGTCGAGCGGCTCGAAGGGACTTATGAAGGAGCGTTCCGCATCGAATTGCCCGGAAAGATGTACATGGCCGTAAGATTGACGAAATCCGAATAGGCTACGTGGACGGGGATGGGAGGTTTGGCAATGGGCAGCATCTATTACACGATTACAGAGATTACCGATCTGGGTCCGTTCCATACGAAGCTGATTTTGCCGCTGGGCAGGAATGTGAAGGCGGATGCGGTCAAGGCGGAAGGCTTTAGCGTCTATGTGGAGCGCAGGGACGGGAAGGGAGAGACGCTGCTCCTTCCGAGAAGCTGGGAACAGCCGGAAGAGAAGGTGCCCAGCAAAGGCTACGGCATTGTGAAGGTTGCCTATCCCTGTTCCCGAAGCGGGGAACGCAGGGAGGAAGGACAATTCGTCGCGCTGGAAATGAAGCTTCAGCCGTTCGGTCTGATTTCCCCTCTTGCCGCTCCGAACGGGCTGAACGAATTCGTCGTCTGCGACTACCGAATTACGCAGACCGCGGAAATTCAGACGGAGGCGGAGCCGTTGAGCGGTCTCGTATTCGATCGGTGCGCGGGCGATACGATGAAGCAGGCGGAGAAGTTTCTGCACGGCGTCTCGTCTTATGAAGAGGAGCCGCTACAATACGGTTATTTCGTGCCGCAGACTGGAGGCGGCCCAAGACCCCTCCTGATCTGGCTGCATGGAGGAGGGGAAGGCGGACAGGACCCGACGGTCGCCTATGCAGGCAACAAGGTCGTGAATCTGACCGGCGACGAAATTCAGGCCAAGTTCGGCGGAGCATTCGTGCTGGCGCCGCAGGTTCCGACCTTCTGGATGGACGACGGCTCCGGGCAGTACGGCAGGTCGGGGAAATCCAGGTATGTCCAAGCTCTAAAGGCGCTGATCGACGAGTTCGTCGCTCGCAACGATGCGGCGATCGATGCGAGCCGCATCTACATCGGCGGCTGTTCCAACGGCGGATTCATGACGATGCGAATGGTGCTGGATTATCCGAACTTCTTCGCGGCGGCGTACCCGGTATGCGAGGCGCTGTACGATGAGGTCATAGGAAATGCAGATATCGAGGCGATCAAACATCTGCCTATCTGGTTTACGCATGCGAAGGACGACTTCGTCGTGAAGCCGGAGGAAACAGCCGTGCCGACCTACAATCGATTGATCAAGGCCGGGGCGCGGAACGTGCATCTGTCGTTGTTCGATCAAGTGATCGATCTCTACGGCTTGTTTAACGATGAGCGGGAGGCGCCGTTCGTGTATCCCGGGCATTTTGCCTGGATCTACGCGTTAAACGACGATTGCCGTCTCGATTACGACGGCAAGCCGGTCATGGCGGACGGCAAGGAAGTGTCTCTGATGACATGGCTCTCGCTGCAGAGGTTGTCCTCATAAGTAAAAGAGCCGTACCGAATGATTATCGATGAATGGATGCCCATCCTTTTTTTTCATCGATAATCTTGTACGACTCTACTTATGGGGGATAACCCCCGCGGAGGACGACTCAAGTCGAACTCCGCTCCACAAGGCTCGCGGGAAGGCTCACCCGCTTGGGAAGCATCGTGCTTCCTTTGATCCGCTCCAGCAGAAGCTCGACGCCGACGATGCCGATCTCTTTGGTCGGGATGTGAATCGTCGTCAGCGGCGGGTTCGAGTATTTGGACATCTCGATGTTGGACAGGCCGATGACCGCGACCCGGTCGGGCACGGGAATTCCGTTGCCGTACAGGCTGTTCAACGCCGCCATGGCCATCAGGTCGCTGGCCGCGAAGAAGGCGGTCGGCAGGTTGCCGCTCTTGCACAGCGCGTTGACCTTGTCGATGCAGGTCACTTCGTCCCATTGGCAATCGATCACCCAATCTTCGTTCACCGACAGTCCGGCGGCGTGCAGGGTGGAGTAGTACCCCCGGTAGCGCTGGCTCTCCCGAATGTTCCCCTTATGTCCGCTTCCCCCGATGTAGCCGATGTTCGTATGCCCTTTGTCGATCAGATGGCGAACGGCCATGGACGCCACATGGTGATGATCGTACCCCACGTTGTCGATTTCCCATCTCTCCGTATCGATTCCGACGATGTAAGGCACTTTTTTGCGCAAATATTCGTACGTATCGTGGTTCATGGATTCCATAAGTATCAGTCCTGTAATCGGCTCGCCGAAGGTGTTCAGCAGAATATGCTTCTCCTCCAGCTCCGCACCGGTTCGAATGAAAGCGACGTCGAGCCCTTCGGCGAGCAGCCTCTCTTCCACACCGGACAAGATCGACATGAAATACGGGTCGTTGTATTTGTTCTTCGTTACGCTCAGCACGCAGCCGATCTTCGTACTAGACAACTCCCGAGAGGCGCGCTTCGCGCTCGATACAATCTTGTAGTTCAGTTGGCTCACTGCCTGAAGCACCCGCGAACGCGTTTCCTCCGTGATTTTATATGTCGTATCGTTATTTAATACCCGCGAGACGGTTGCGGTCGATACGTTTGCTAGTTTGGCGACCTCTCTAATGGTACTCATGACGGCGATCTCCTTTGTCAAGTGACGTATGTTTCCATTTTAGCATGCATTTATGCAAACCACGACCCTTTTAGTCATGAATCTACGTAAACGCTAAAATCGTTTCTTCTCTTTTGTTACGTTTGTTACGTTGATTCGGTGAAAATGTTGTCGCGAAACCGGAGAGAATGCCGTGAAAGTGGTGTATACAGGCGTTTTTATGAACATGTACCTAAAAATGAGACCTAAATTTCGTAAGCAAAAACTTGAAATTACGGCTTGCAAGATCGTTATTCGGTGATATAATTGCATCATAAAGATTACTAAACAAGTGTACCACATAAAGTAACAAAAAGGTATAGTTACGTTGAGTGTTCGCAGAAATTCGAGTCGGGAGGGGTCGCGTATGAGAAAGGCCGTAACCGTGTATCCGAATAAGCTGGACGGAATGATCGCCAATCCCGGAATCGGGTTTACGGCGGCTCCCGGGTTAATGGGCGAGCTTGACGAGGTTTTCGACAATCGGGGGACGCGGGTCGGGAAGTTCAAGTTTACGGAAGACAGCCGCACGTGGAACCATCCGGACAGCAAAGTGATGTACATCGGCGTGAGATGGAAGGACATAGAGGTCAAAAAAGGCTTCTACAGATGGGAGCTGCTGGAGGAGAAGCTGGAGGCGGCCAAGTCGCTCGGATGCACGGCGATCGTGCGCTGTTCTCCGTACGCCTTGCGCGAGGACGAGGATATTCCGGGATGGTTTCGGTCGGAAGCGCCCGAGGAGCCGGAGTTTCCTTTCTGGAAAGTCGATCCGGATCGCACACCGTATGCCGAATACTGGTCGGCCTTCATTAAGGCTTTCGCCGAGCGCTTCGACGGCCATCCCGTCATCAGTTCGGTGGACATGGCCATCGTCGGAGCTTGGGGAGAGGGCGGGGGCACGGAGTTTATGGACCCGGAAGGCATTCGGCGCATCGTTGACGCCTACGCGGAAGGATTCAGGACGACTCCGCTTCAGGCGCTGCTGCACGATCCGCAGTCCGTCAAGATCGTCAAGGCGAGCAAGGCCGGCGTCGGGTTCCGCGTCGATTGCCTCGGAGACATGGGCGGCTTCCACGGCCAGGAGTGGTCGCACATGACCGACTTTTACCCGCAAAACATCGTCAACTTCGATATGAGAGACGCTTGGGAAAAAGGGCCGGTGCTGTTCGAGGCCTGCTGGCATATGAACGATTGGTACCATCAAGGATGGGACATCGACTACATTATCGAGGAATCGCTGAAGTGGCATATTTCTTCCTTCAATAATAAAGGCACGGTCGTTCCCGAACCTTGGAAGGACAAGGTGGAGCAGTGGGTGAACCAGATGGGCTACCGGTACGAGCTGCGCAAGTTGACTTACGACTCCGAAGCGCAGGAGGGCGGGCAGCTCCAGATCGAAGGGCTGTGGGCGAACGTCGGCGTGGCGCCGATCTACAACCGTTACCCGCTCGTCGTGCGGCTCGTCGGTCAAGGGCGGACGGTGACGCTGCGAAGCCGGGAAGACATTCGCGAATGGCTGCCGGATCGGGATATCTGGTGGGAGGAGCGGCTTGAGCTTCCCGACGATCTTCCCGCAGGGGAATACGAGCTGGAGCTCGGCATCGAGACCGGCGTGGAGGAGATCGGGAACGTGAGGCTCGCGATCGAAGGATGCCGGAACGGTTATTATCCGATGGGCTCCCTGACCGTGGAGAGGGGGACGGACGCATGACGAAGCCTACTTTCCGGGAATGCGTTGCCTATTGCGAATTCGACTATGTGCCCGAGGGGCTGGAACAGAAGTACGCTTCCTATGAAGCGGAGGCGGACGGTGAGGCATCGCTCATCTCGCGCGAATTTCTCGACCGACTGCTGGAACGGTACGAACTTCCCGCCGAAGCGAAGGCACACATGGAGGAAGCGCTTGAGGAGATCGAGGGGGACGGCGTTCTGCTTCCTTTCACGAAGTTTCTCGTGAAGACGCTGTGCGCCGCGCGCAACGACTGCGATCCGGCTCTCTACAACGTCATGACGCCGGGCTGCATGAAGAGGCACGGGGAATGGTACGCCTTCCTGCTGCTGCTGGCCTGCGTCGAGCCTTCTGTGAAGCGGTTGGAGAACCGGGGCGTGCCGCTCGCCTATTACGAGAACATTCCGCATCAGCCGCTGAAGACGCAGTTGGAGAAAATCGCGGCATCCGGCAATCCCGCCGTGCACGATTTTCCGTGGGTGATGAACTTCTATACGTGCTCGATCTTCCGACTCGATCGGTTCCTCTTCATCCCTTACCGCTTTGAAAGCGCATTCTCCATGTTCAGGCACAGGGAGACGAACAAGGTCGCGGCGCTTCGGCACGCCGGAGAGACGTTTCGGGCCGACGGGCAGTTGGACGGCATTAACGGCGTATTCGATGCCGAAGGACGTTTCGTCTCCGTATGGGACGAGGACGAAACCGCCATTACGGCCAACCGGATCAACCCGCTCGGCTTCGTGGAGAGGGTGCCGATCCGCATCGTCAAGCGGGAATGGGAGCCCGCGCTGCTGGAGGGCGATCTGCTGCTGGCGCTGCATATTCCTTCCGGACCAGGCTATACGCCGGAGCGGCTGAGGGATTCGATGGCGATGGCGATCGATTTTTACGGCAAGTATTTTCCGGAGATGCCGATCAAGGGCTTCTGGAGCGAGAGCTGGCTGTACGATTCGAGGCTGTCGCTCGTGCTGGACCCCGAGGAAAGCCGCATCGTCCAGGTGCAGCGGCAGCTGTACAACTATCCGATCGACGACGGGGACGGCATGCTTCGCTACGAGCTGTTCGGGGATCGCTCGGCCGATCCGCTCGGCGGCGATGTGCCGCTGCGGACGTCGCTGCAGCAAGCAGCGGCCGGCTATATGACGACGGGAGCGAGATTCAATACGCTCGGGATGATCGTCTTGAAGGAGGACATTCCCGCGATCGGCGGCATGCCGTATACGACCTTGGAGGATCTGGAACAGTTCCGCCAAGTCGTCGACAGCCATCTGCGAGGGAGGGGCGCCAATGGGTAAATATTCGCTGGAAAACTACGAACGGTACAAGACGGTCAAGATCCGGCCGGAGCCGCCGGAAGAAGCTGATGTCCATGGAGGCCTGATCACTTACGTCGGCGGCTTCTGGAAAGAGCTTGAGCCCGAGCGCGGAGCATATCGCCTCGAACGGCTGCTCGAAGCGATCCGCTCGGCGGAGAAGCCGGTGCTTGCGCTCTCGTCGGAAGCGCCGGATTGGACGGGAGACGACGAGGCGGACAGCTACTGCGAGTTGATTCGCAAGGTGGGAAGCGTCGTCGAGGCGGACGGGCGTCTGTACGGAGTTCAGATAACGACGGAGACGGATAGTACGGAAGAATGGAACGCGTATATAGAGGCGTTCGGGACAACGACCCTGTTCGCGGATTTGCGGCAGGAGGAGTTGATCCGCCATCTTCGGGAGCGGGACCGGGAATTCGGCCTGCGCATCGTCTGCGGAGAGGACAATTGGTTGAGCTGCTGCGAAGCGATCGCAAGGCAGCGGCTGAGCGAGGTGTGGAAGCGCAAGCCGGTGCTGCTGCACGTTGCCGATCCGGAGTGCGGGCCGAACGTCCGCAGGGAAGCGAGGCGCTGGCATGCAGCGCTCTCGAATAGAGACGCCGGGCTTGGATGGAACGCCGGCCTGCGGAGATTCACTTACCCGAGTACGGTTGCAAGCGGAGGAAGCTTGCCGGTCCGGCTGTGGCTGGTCAATACCGGAACGTCTCCCGTGTACGAGGATTTGGAATTGAAGCTGCGGCTCGTTCGCCGGGACGGAGGCGATGGCTATGAAGTTCCGCTGCAGGCGCGGACGAGCGAATGGACGGTCGGCGACATCGTCCACAACGAGATCGCGGCGCTGCCCGACATGCCGGAGGGCGTCTACAGCGTAGGCATCGGGTTGTTCGACAAGGAGGGACGGCCGGTCCGGCTCTCTGTTCGCGGCGATCAAGCGGACGGTTATTATGCGGCAGGAGAAGTGAACGTCGAGCGGATCGACGGGGATCCGCTGGCGAACGCATGGGATACGTATTATCCGGAAGGCTATTATCCGCTCGAAGATCCTCAGGCTCCGCAAACGGAACAATGATCGATCCGACGGCTTGGCAGCGACATCAGGAGGGGATGGCATTGAAACTGGCTTTAATCGGAGCGGGGCAGCGGGGCATGATCTACTCTTCGTCCGCTTCCCGGCGCGCGGAGATCGTCGCCGTCGCGGAACCGCACGAAGGAAGGAGACGGGCGGCCGCGGAGCAATTCGGCATTGCCGCGGAGCGGCAGTACGCCTCCGCGGAGGAGCTGTTCCGGCAAGGCAAAATCGCGGATGCGGTTATCGTCTCTTCCATGGACAGGGACCATTACGAGCAGACGATGCGGGCGCTCGATCTGGGGTACGACATTTTGCTGGAGAAGCCGATCTCCCCCAGCCCGCAGGAATGCGTGCAAATCCAGCAGAAGGCGAACGAGAAAGGACGCAAGGTGACCGTATGCCACGTCCTCCGCTATACGAATTTTTTCGCGGAGCTCAAGCGCATTATCGACGGCGGCGAGCTGGGCAAAGTCGTGACGATCCAGCATAACGAAAACATCGGCAACTTCCATATGGCGCATTCGTTCGTGCGAGGCAACTGGAGGCGGAGCGATCTGTCCAGCCCGCTGATCATGCAGAAATCGTGCCACGACATGGACATTCTGGCCTGGCTCGCCAACAGCGAAGCCAAGCGAATCTCCTCCTACGGGGAGCTGGTCTTCTTCAAGGAGGAGAACGCTCCGGAAGGCAGCACGGACCGCTGCCTGACTTGCCCGGCCGCGGCCGGCTGCCGGTTCGACGCCAGGAAAATGTATTTGCCGATCGCGGGCGGCTGGCCGGCGACGGTCGTGTCCGAGGATCAATCGGAGGAAGGGCTGCTCAAGGCGCTGGAAACCGGGCCGTACGGGCAATGCGTCTTCCGCAACGACAACGACGTCTGCGACCATCAAGTGTCGATTATCGAATTCAAGAACGGCGTGAAGGTGACGTTCCATCTGAGCGCATTCACGAACAAAATGCATCGCACGATCAAGATCATGTGCGAGCACGGGGAAATTCGCGGCGACGACGCGCAAAATCTGATCGAGGTGACGAAGTTCTCGTCCAACATGGCGGAAGCGGTGGAACAGAGGGTCATTCGCCCGGCGTCCGTCTCCGGAGGGCATAACGGCGGGGACGAGGGGCTGATCCACGATTTCCTGAACGAGCTGGAGCGCGGAGGCAGCGACAGCAGATCGTCCATCGACAAGTCGGTCGAGAGCCACGTGATGGCGTATGCGGCGGAGAAGGCCAGATTAACCGGAACCGTCGTGGACGTGGACCTGTTCAAGCTGGAGCTGCGCGAAGCCGTGCTGTCGTAGCGGCAGGCCGGACGAGGAAGGGGGAGACGGACAATGATTGCGGCAAGAGAAATGCCCGAAACGAAAAAGAGCCGTCAGGGCGCGCTCCACGAGCTGAAGAGGCACAAGATCCTGTACCTGATGTGCATTCCGGGCCTGATCATTCTGATTATGTTCTGCTACGTTCCGTTCGCGGGAATATGGATGGCGTTCACCGATTTTAACGTCGTCGACGGGATTTTCGGCAGCAAGTTCGTCGGGCTGGACAATTTCAAATACTTCTTCTCCAGCAGCATGGGCTGGAAGGTGACCTACAATACGCTGGTCATCAACTTCTTCGGCATCGTTCTCGGCATTATTTTCCCGATCACGATCGCCGTCCTGCTGAACGAGATTCGCGGCAAGGCGTTCAAGAAGCTGACGCAGAGCATGATGTTTTTCCCGTACTTCATCTCCTGGGTCGTCGTCGGGGCAATCATCTACGGCATCTTCTCTACGGACGTGGGCGTTGCCAACGGCATTCTCGCCTGGTTCGGGATCGACCCGATCCGCTGGTACTCGGAGCCGAAGTATTGGAAGGAAATCATCATTCTGGCGAACGTGTGGAAGTGGAGCGGCTACAACTCGATTATCTACCTGGCGGCGATGTCCAGCTTCGACGGCAGTCTGTACGAGGCCGCCAAGGTGGACGGGGCCAATCGGCTGCAGCAAATTATGCGCTTGACGATTCCGATGCTGAAGCCGACCGTCATCGTGCTGACGCTGCTGAGCGTGGGCCGCATTTTCTACGGGGATTTCGGCATGATCTACGGCATCGTCGGCAACAATCCGGTGCTGATCGACGAGGTGACCGTCATCGATACGTACGTCTATCAATCGATGCGTACGCTCGGCTTCTCGTATTCGACGGCGATCGGCCTGTTCCAGTCCGTCATGGGCCTCATTCTGATCACGCTGGCCAACGGGGTGGCCAAGAAGGTCAACGACGGGGAGGGGCTGTTCTGATGCAGACGAACGGACGGCTTCACGACAGGCTCGTATCGGGCTTCGCCTATACGTTCATTACGCTGTTCGCGCTGATGTGCCTGTACCCTCTTCTGCTGACGTTAAGCGTCTCCTTCTCGTCGGAGCAGGCGATCTCCCGCAGCGGGTACTCGATTTTTCCGCAGGATTTCAGCCTGGACACTTACCGTTATATCTTCGTTAACAGCGGAGACCGGATCGCCAGATCCTACGTCGTCACGATCATCGTGACGATCGCGGGCACGCTGGGGGCGCTGCTGCTCACGAGCATGGTCGCTTACGCAATATCGATCAAGAAGCTCCGGTATCGCAACGTGATCGCGTTTATCTGCAATTTCACGATCATTTTCTCCGCGGGTCTCATTCCGTGGTACATCGTCAGCGTCAACTATTACGGCCTGAAGAACAGCATGCTGGCACTGATCGTGCCTTCGATCTTTAACGTCTGGAACATGTTCCTGCTTCGCACCTATTTCGCGCATATCTCGCCTTCGCTCTACGAAGCGGCGGAGGTCGACGGAGCCAACCATTTTACGATCTATTGGAGGATCGCGCTGCCGCTGAGCAAAACCGCGCTGCTGACGGTCGGACTCATGTACGCGCTCCAGTACTGGAACGATTGGTGGCATGCGCTCATTTTCATCAACGACAGGGATTTGTTCCCGCTGCAGTACTTCCTGTACAACATTCTGTCGAACGTCAACGCGATCAGCTCCGGACGAATTCCGTCGGGCGCTTCCGGCAGCATCACGCTCCCGGCCGAAACGGTCAAGATGGCGGTTACGATCATTACGATCGGCCCGATCCTGTTTCTGTACCCGTTCGTGCAGAAGTATTTCGTGAAAGGGATCATGACCGGCGCGGTCAAGGAATAGCGTGCCAGCCGTAACGGCTTTTATATAGATGCACGGACAAAGACCGAGGAGGGTTATGGACATGAATTTGAAAAAAATGCTTGTCTTATCGGTAATTTTGGTGCTGATCGCATCCATGGCGTCGGCGTGCAGCGGCAAGAAGGAGGAGGCGTCGGGCGGAGGGAAGAAGCTCGAGAAGGTTACCTTCCTGTATCCGGGAGAAGAGACGGACCGCTTCGGGAAGTTCATCGACAACGAGTTGGCCGAGAAGCTGGCCAAAGACATCGGCATCCAGCTGGAAGTCGTGTTCGTCCCATGGTCGCAATATTGGGAGCAGAAGGACATTATGCTGGCCGCGAACGAGCCGATCGACCTGTACTGGGACGGCTTGCCGGACCTGTCGACGATCGTCAACAAGAAGCAGGCCCAGCCGCTTGACGAGCTCATCGAGAAGCACGGCCAGGACATGCTGAAGGTGCTGCCGATGGAGCAGCTGCAAGGCGCCAAGATCGGCGGGCAAATCTACGGCATTCCTTCCGCCTACGCACCGTCGTCCGCGATGTACCAGCTCGTGGCGCTGCGCCAGGACGTTCTGGACGCCGTCGGCATGACGGACGTGAATACGCCGGACGATCTGAAAGCCTTCGCAACCAAGGCCAAGGAGAAGTTCCCGCAGATGAAAGGGCCTGCGGACATTATTTTCAAGCCTCTGACGCGGTATTTCACCGAAGAGCAGTATAACTGGGTCGCGGTGGAGGATCTGGTCGTATTCGGAGAAGACACCAAGAAAGCCTACAGCTACTTCGAGACGAAGGCGTTCCAGGAAGTGGCGAAATTCAACCGTTCGATGTATCAAGAGGGGCTGTATTCGGAAGATTTGACGATCAAATACAACGAGCGGGATTCCCGTATGCAAACCGGTCTTTATCTGTGGGTGGAAGGTTCGCTCGGCAAGGAAATGGAAATCATCAACTCGGTCAGGGCGAACGCGCCGGAAGCCGAATTGAAATCGTACTTGCTGGCGGATGACAAGCCTCGCTATATTACCGCCACGGGCGGCGAGGTGCTGGGCATCCCGGTTACCGCACCGAATCCGGAAGGCGCGATGAAGTTCATCAACTGGCTCTACTCGTCGCAGGAAAACTATTTGTTCGCCCTGTACGGAGTCGAAGGCCAGGACTACGAGATCGCAGACGGAAGAATCAAGAAGCTGACTTCCGACGAGTTTTTCTACGAGTGGATGTTCCGCAACCAGAATTATCAGCTGTTCGCGCCGGACGTGTCGCAGGAAGCGATCGACCAGTACAAGAGCTGGGACGACAAGGCGGTTCTGTCCGAATCGATCGGCTTCCGGTTCAACAACGAGAAGGTGAAAAACATCGAGACGGCTTTGCGGGAAGTCGCCGGCAAGCAGTTCGCCGCGATTCGCTCCGGCTTCGTGGACTTCGACGTCGAGTATCCGAAGGCGGTCAAGCAGTTGAAGGACGCCGGAATCGACGAGTACGTCGCCGAGATCCAGCGTCAACTGGACGAGTTTCTGGCGAACAAGTAAATAGAAGCTGATCTGCCTAGGGCGTGTATGCCTACTCCGAGGATAGCAGATATGGCCGAATTTTCGTTCCATGCAAGGAACTTTTGTGAAGGCGTACCGGAGATGCGTCAAGCAAAAGTGACGAAGCAGGGGAGATGCCCCTGAGCGGGTTTGCATACACGCCCCAAGCGCCGGTCGGAGGTCTGCCTCCGATCAGCGCTTTTTGCCGCGGAAGAGGGAGCCGACGTACAGCAGCGTGGTGACTCCGCCTTCGATGGCCAAGGCGATAACCGGGAACCAGAAAGCCAGATAAGGCGGCCACTGTCCGAATTTCTCTGTAACGCCCAGAACGGGAAGAACGACGAACAGCGGGCTCAGCGCGTACACCCATGGCTTATAGCTTTTTGTGCGGAACAGTTGGGAACAGCCCAGCGCGATGGAATAGTACAGCGTGGCGTACGTAATGAACGAACCGGAGACGAACACGAGCAGCGTCAGCACCTCGATCCGTTCGAAAATCACGAGCCGGGTAATCCGGGTGAAGACGTAAAGCGGATTTTCCATCTGGCTGGCCATATGGACGCCCATGACCGCGATGCTGTACAGCAAATAGCCGGTCATGATCAACGAGCCGAGCAGCACTGCGCTGACTTTGACTTTAAGCGTCTTCCGGGGATGCGCCAGATGGGGCATCAGCATGCCCATCAAGATGCAGATTCCAAACCAGCTGGCGGGATAGATGGCACCTCCCACCGCCGGGCCTAAGCCGTCCTCGAACTGCGGCAGCAGGTGGCGAAGCTCGACGAACGGAATGGAAGTCGAGAACAGAATGACCGTCGAGATCAGGATGATCGTTCCGAGAATGAGGCTTAGCCGGCCGATCGTTTCGATGCCTTTGGACGCGGCCCAGCCCGAACACAGAGTGAGCGTTCCCGAGAAGGCGATCAGAGGCGTGTCGGGCAGCAGGGAGTTGGACAGAAGATCGCTGTAGATCCAGATGGCCGTCACGCAGACATCGCAGAAAAACAGCAGCACGACGAAGCTGAACAGGTCACCGACCGGTCCGAGAATGGAACGGGAATATTCGACGATCGACTTGCCGGGATATTTCAGGCCGAGACGATACAGCAGACAGGCGACGTAGACGTCAGTTGCCGCCCCGAGCGCCATGGACAGCCACAGATCCTGCTTGACCTTGGGAATCAATTGGGAAGGCACGGAGAAGAACGTAAGGGACGCGATCGACACGAAAATGATAAAGAAAAACTGGCGTTCCGAGATTTGCTGTCTGTGCAACGTTCTCATTCCTTTTGCGGGAGCCGGAACGACTCCTTAATGGAGCAGTCCCGATCGTTTGACCTCGAAGGAGACGGAGATGTCCGCATTCAGGCCGCGAAGCTCCTCGTCCCAGTCGGGCTTGCGTTTTTTCCATTCCGCCGGCATGCGTCGGTGAAGCGTCTCTCCGAATCCGATCACGTCGCTGCCGAACTGGCGAAACACTTTGTCTATCGTTTTCTCGATCGCGGTTGTCAATTGCCGATTGAGCACGTCCCGGAGCATCGCATGCTCCGAACCGAAGTGCAGCGGCACGGTGGCGGTCAACACCTCCGCTTCGCCTTTGACGCGCACTTGCATGGAGAGCCGCCCGCCGCTCAGCACGGGCGTCAGCTTGGCGCGGACGGAATTCAGGTTGAAGCTCACGCTCTCTTCCTTCGCGAGGTCGGTGTGGAAGCTGCCGTGGCGGCTGGCGCCGGTCAGCCAGTTGACGATCTGGCTTTCCTCGCCGCTCAGCCAGCCGATCATGCGGTCGTTCTTGAATACGGCCGTATCCCCGATCTCCATAATGTCGCTCTTGCCGCTCTTATTGAACGGACCGATGCCCGGGCTTACGGCCTGATAGCCGGTCTGGTTCAGACGGGGGAGGAACTGATACATTTGGACGTCTATCTGGAGCGGCCTCTTCCAATCCCCCTCGAGATACTTCCTCCATTCATCGGCCGGAACCGGTTCCAGTTCCATCGCCTTATCCAGCACGTGCCGGGCCGGCATTCTCGAGACGAGCACCCAACTGTTCAGGTTTTGATTCGTTTCCCTCCAAAAATAATCGAGCGTATCGTCCAGACCGCGGCGCGCGAACTGTTCGCTGATCAGCACGACTTTCGTCTGGGGGAAAAAGAGGCTTTTCTTCGCCTGATGCTGGATGCGCTCCACCGCTTCCTGGATCGTAACGCCGACGGCGTCGTAGTTGACGAACGGCCTGCGCTGCTGGCTTCCTCCTCCGGCCGCGACCGGCAAGGTCGGGTTGGACAGCTGGAGCGTCACCCGAATCATATTGTTCTTCGCGGGGTCGAGCCCGATCGCCGACACGACGGTCAATTGGTCGAAGTTGATCTGCCCCCAGCAGCCGCTGATCAGCATAACCGCCAACAGGCAAATACCGGCTTTGACCGCCTTCATAGGCTGCATCTCCTTCGGGCTGGGCGCCGTTATTTTCGGTTTTTGTTCAAGGCGAACCAAGGGATGCGAAACACCATTCCCAGAAACTCTTTTTTCCGGAACGGGGCGAACGGCGCCAAATACGGCATCCCCAGCGATTTGATCGAAGTCAGATGGATGCCGAGCAGGAACAGGCCGATCATGATGCCGTACAATCCGAACATCGAGGCAAGCAGTACCATCCCGAACCGCAGAATGCGCACCGTGCCGGACAAGGAGATGGAAGGAATCGTGAACGAAGCGATCGCCGTGGCCGCCACGACGATAATGGCGGGTGAAGAGATGATGCCGGCCTGAACGGCCGATTCCCCGATGACCAGCGCGCCGACGATGCTGATCGCCGAACCGATCGAGCGCGGCATGCGGACGCTCGCTTCCCTCAGCACCTCGAAAGTCATTTCCATCAGCAGCGTTTCCAGCAGTACCGGAAAAGGCACGCCTTCGCGAGCGGTCAAAATGCTGCTGAGCAACTGCGGGGGCACCATCTCCGGATGGAAGGTCAGCGTTCCGACGTAAACGGAAGGCAGCAGCAAATTCATCATAAAGCCAACGTACCGCAGCCAGCGAATGAACGTCGCCACGGGGTAGGCCAAATACAAATCCTCGGACGTTTTGAGCAAATGGGCAAGCGTGCAGGGCAGCGCAAGCGCGAACGGCGATCCGTCCACGAGGATGGCGACGCGGCCTTCCATAAGAATGCCGGCGACGTCGTCCGGCCGTTCCGTGCTGTACACGGTAGGGAAGAAGGATTGCGGGCTGTCCTTGATCAGTTCCTCGATATACTGGGATTCCAGCACGCCGTCGAGTTTCACTTTGCCGATCCGGCTTTTGACTTCCTCGACCATCTCGGGCCTGGCCCTGTCGTGGATATACATGACGGCGATATGGGTATGGGAAACCGAGCCTGCCACGAGCTTGTCGACGCGGACGCTTTCGCTGCGTATTCTGCGGCGCACCAGCGAGACGTTCACGTCAAGCGATTCCACGAAGCCGTCGCGGGGACCGCGAACGACGGTGGAGGAAGGGGCTTCTTCGATGCCCCGGCTGTCGAAGCCTGGGGTCTGGATGACGGCAATGCCCTCCGCGCCGTCCACAAACAGCAGCGTCCAGCCGCACATCAGCGAAGCGATCGCCTCGTCCGCCGTGCTCACGACCGTCGCTTCGGGAGCGGAAATCACGGAACGGCACAGCTCTTCCAGACATTCGGACGGTTCGTTCGAGGGCAGCGGCAGGTTTGGCATGGACAGCAGGGGAGAGAGCGTCGTCAGCTGCAGCGTCCGCTTGTCTACGAGGTTGTCGATCCACATCAGCAGAGCCGGAATCGCCTCTTGGCCGATGCGGCATTCCCGCGCGATCAGATCGGAGCTTTCCCCCAGACGGAGCTCGATTTCCCGTCTCCGCTCGGATAAGGCGTACCGGTGTCGTTTCGTCATCTTGTCTCGCCTTTGCAATGGGATAGTCAGAGTGGCTGACGCTTATTCTCTGTATCTCCATTCTTAGGGGGTCTAATTCGTGAAGGGGAAGAAGGTCATGGAACCGGGCGGGGGGCTTAAGCAAGCGGCTTGCGGTTCGCTCCCGCGGACGGCAAAGAAACCGGGAGGGTCCCTTTGCCGTTCGGCGGCGCTGCTTGGCCGAGCGCGTCAAGCTGGCCGGGCTAATCGGATTTGATGAGGGAAGTCATCAGGCATAGTTCACGAGGGTGTAGCAGTAGCTGCATTCCTTGCTCTCACCCGGCCGCACGATCGTTCTTGCGCCGCAGTTGGAACAATTTACGGTTCTAGGGGGCGAGGGTTCCGCTGCGTTCTCCGTTCCGCGGGACCGTTCCGAGATCGTCAGCACCGTGTTGGATGCCCGATCGATATGTACGTTCGGCAGCAATCCCAAATAGGCCATTCTCTCCAATTCGTTGCCGACGATTATCGGTTTCATGCCGACGTTGGCCGCTATCTGCCAAATGGAAGTCAACCCTTGTTCGTAGATCATGGAACGATAATGTTCGAATCGCAGCCTCATTGCTTTTTCTATGCCCTTTGCCCTTGCGTGCAGCAATATTCCGGGCAGCAGAGAGAGTAATGTGAAGATGAGATAGACCGCAAAAATCGGGTTTTCGCCGCTCCCCAGGCTGTAAAAATAAGAAACGGAGGCCAGGAGGAAAAATACGAGAAGCGTGTTGGCGCAAATCTTGTAATCGAGAAGCTTCAGATGGGTATAATCCTTATGTTTGTTTATCCGCAGAAAAATAAGAACGATCCCAACGGGGAAAAAGGCGAACAGAACGAGAAAAATAATCCAACCCGGATAAAAAGGTCTTCCGCCGGCAGCCACAAATCTCTCTCCTTAGTTATGGGTTTCCTCTATTTGACATCAATCGACTTCATTATACCATTCTGCCGGCACCCGGCAACCACGATCGTGTTTTCGGCAGCAAGGAGCAGCCTTACGGCTCGAAGCCTTCGCGGCTGATCCAGACGCGGTCGGCAGGGAATGTGCGGCGCAGTCTTTCCAGGACGATGAGATGGGCCGCCGGGCGGTTCCATTCCGCCAGGTTCAACTCGTCGTACAGCGTATGGATACCCAGCGTGCGTGTGCGCTTGCCGCCGCTTCCGTCGCCCATGAAGTAGTCGTCCACGCAGACGCGGTCCGTAACTTGGGCGAGCAGTTCCGGGAATCGTTCGGTGCTGGGCAGGACGGGAGCGACCGCCGCCTGGGTCGGAATTCCGGCTTCGGAGAGCTCGCGCAGCGCCTTCATTCGGGCCGGGATCGGCGGGGTGTAAGGGGCGAAAGCTTTGCGAATATCCTCCCGGTCGGTCTCGATCGTCATGCTGACGCGCACGCGATCGCCGATGCGCCGGAGCAAGTCGACGTCCCGGGTCACAAGGGGGCTGCGCGTCTGCACGAGCAGGAAGTCGGGCCGCTCCTCGATCATGACCTCGAGCAACGATCTCGTCACCCGTTCCTTATGCTCGACAGGCTGGTAAGGGTCCGTGCTGGACGACATGAAGATCGTCACCGGGCCTTTCGCTTTCGCCTTGCGCAGCTCCTTGCGTAGAAGAGCATCCGCCTCCCGTTTCACGTCCACCCATTCGCCCCACTCGCCGTCCCGGAACAAATTCACCGGCATTTGCCGCACGTAGCAGTAGGAGCAGCCGAAAGCGCAGCCCGTATACGGGTTCAGAGAGTGAGTATATCCGCCCAAGAATCCGGTTCCTTTGTTAAGCAGCGTCTTGGGGAGTTTGTATTGCACATCCGGTTTCATTACGATGCGACCTCTCCTTTCTGGAATTCTCCTGGATGACCGTCTCTCCGTCCACCTTTTCTATCACCCAGTATACCTCCGAATGCGAGCGTATGTACGCTTTTTTGAATGAAAAAGCAACATTGCGTCATAACGAGCGGTGCGAACGGGGGAGCGGCCGGTCCCAAAGCTGCGTTGTTCTAAAGAATCGAGTAATTCCCCCCCATATGGAGCTCGAGCGGAGGGCATTGTTCTAAAGAATCGAGTAATTCCTTCAAAATGGAGCTCGAGCGGAGGGAGTTGTTCTAAAGAATCGAGTAATTCCCTTCAAATGGCGCCCAAGCGAAGGGCGTTGTTCTAAAGAATCGCGTAACGTCTCCCACTGGCGCTCAAATCTACTTTAAGAGGCACTGGCGCGACGCGGCAAACGCAGTTTTTTCAGAGGCAGGGCGGCGCATTATCTGCTATGATACGGATAAGGCCCTTTTCGGAGGGCCTATTTTCTTATTAGGAGGAATCGGTCTATGAAATCGTTGTTTAGGCTGCTGACGGAGTACGTATCTGCGGGCAAGGAGGGGGAAACTCTGTATGAACCCTAGTTCCGAGGCGGTGTTCCGCGAACATTTGCTGGAGCAGCTGGCTTATTTCGATAAGGAAACGTCCGAGTTGCTGAGAAAAGCGTATCCCGATCTGGCCAAGAGGGATGCGATTCACGAGCTGATAATCGGGTACTGCGATCATATTCAAGCTTATTTGAACGGCGACATTATCGGCGAGACGGACGCGTGCGTATGGATCGGCTCGGTCGTTACGATTGTCGATGAAACCGACGGAACGGAAGAGCGGTACAAGATCGTGCTGCCGCACGAGATCGACGCCGACCTCGGCTACATTTCCTTCTTGTCGCCGCTGGGCAGCCGCTTGCTTCTCTCTCGCAGGGGCGATCGGATCGAGGTGGATTCCCCGGCCGGCAGCTACGGCGTCCTTCTATTCGAGACGGTATACGGACAATAAAGCGGGATTACCTTCCTTGTTCCAAAGAAGTTATCTCTATGCAAGGTCTAGTTCAACTTGAGACCAAATGAAGGGATGGCGGTGCTAAAGGGATACCTTGCACCGTCATTTCCGGCTTTTGATTTATTGCTGTCTTCTTGAACAACTTGTGGCAAGCGAAAGCCGCTCCGACCTCAGGGCTTGCTTTCGATAGATCTTGCAGCAAGGAAACGCTGGATCTCGAACCTACGCCACCTCAGATTGGATTCATATAACGTTACAGCGCAGCGCTAATTGACCGATTCGGACTCGAACAGCGGCCAATAGAGCGATGGCGTAACGTTATCTCTTCCATATGCCCGCCCTATCGCCTTTGCCCAACGCAATAGAGTTACGCGATAACGCTATCCTCACTTCACCCGCCTTCCGCGAATCCAATAACGTTATCCCATCGTCCTATGCGATTCCATGTCACTTGCTCCCGAACGCTTGCTCATCAATTTTCGGTGAGTTGCGTAGTCTGACAACATTGCCCAGACCCCCGATTGTTCTGCGTTTATCCAAACAAGCTCTCTTCACTAATGGGACACACAACCCACTAAACAAATTTCAACAAATCAAATATGTTTACAAAACAAAATTATATACTTATAATAAAGTTGAAAATGTAAGCGCAAACAGTTGAAGAAACTTTTACAGGGGCCGCGATTGCATTTATCAATCATTTGGGGGATTGGGATCATGAAGAGGAAATTGTCCATGACAGCCATGCTCGTATTAGCGCTCGCCGTAACGGCGTGCTCGGGCAATTCCGGCAATGGGGGCAAAGGAAGCGAAGCTTCGCCCGCGAACTCGCCGCAGGCCGGCGGAGACGCCGCGACGACCAAGCCGGCCGAACCGTTGAACATCAGCATGGCGCTGATGGCCGGACCGAAGACGCCGAATTCGTGGGCGGAGAAGGCGCTCGAAGAGGAGCTTGCGGCGAAGCTGGGCCGCAGCGTGAACGTCGAGCCGGTGTTCCTGCCGGACTGGTCCGAACTCAACACGAAGATCAACCTGCTTATGAGCGGCAAGGATACGCGGCCGAATATTCTGTGGACGGGCGATACGAAGGAGTACTTGAAGTGGGTGGACGCGGACATTGTTCAGGACGTCACGCCGTCGCTGCAGAAGTACGGCAAGGAAATTATCAATTACTATACGAAGGACACGTTGTTCTACCATTGGGATCCGAGCGGCAAAATGTTCCGCATTCCGGCCGACGTACCCGAAGCGAGCTATATGACGACGATCATCCGCAAGGATTGGCTGGATAAGCTCGGGCTGCAAGTGCCCAAGACGCTCGACGAATACGTGGAGGCGCTGAGAGCGTTCACGAAGGACGATCCGGACGGCAACGGCAAGAACGACACGTACGGCCTGTCGGGGGATAACTACTATCGTTCGCTCCTTCCGTTCTTCTACGCCTACGGAGTCGACGTGGAGAACTTCATCCGGCAGGACGACGGCTCCATCAAATTCGGTTCGGTCATGCCCGAAGTGAAGACGGTGCTGGAATTGCTGCAGACGCTGTACAAGGAAGGCGTGATCGATCCGCGCATGTCGACGTCGGCCAACAGCAGCGACCAGATCGTCAACGACATCTACGCGTCCGGCAAAGCGGGCTCCTTCTACCGCTTCGTCGATTACTTCAACCCCGGCAACTCCGCGGCCGTATCGTTCAAGAAGCTGAACCCGAACGGCGAATACATCTCGATCGACCCGATCGTCGGTCCGAGCGGCTTCGGCTCCGATCAGCCCGATCCGGGCATCGGCTGGTGTTACCTGGTCATCACGGACACGACGAATGTCGACGACGCGGTTCAGGTTCTCAACACGATGGCGACGCCGGAGACGTTTAAGCTGTTTACGTTCGGCAAGGAAGGCGAGCACTACGAGATGAAGGACGGCATCTTCACGCCGACGATCGCGCCGGACGAAGGCAGCAAGCTCGGGCTTGGCAACTTCGGCTGGTACATTCAGCGCAAGGATGCCGCGAACATCAAGAACACGCCCGAAGTAACAGCTCTATTCGAGAGCAAGAAGACGACGTCGCAGCCGATGCGCGAGAAGATCGTCGTGTTCAAAGCGCTGGACAGACCGGAATGGGACAAATATTCGGCAGACATCAAGAAGGAGCGCGACGAGACGTTCTGGTCGATCATTACAGGCAAGAAGCCGGCCAGCGCGTTCGACGAATTCGTAGCGAAATACGAGAAGATGGGCGGCAAGCAGATCGACGAGGAAGCGGCTGGACTGCTCGACAAGCAGGATGAAGAGCACAAGCAATACGAGGCGTGGTACAGCGAAAATATCGAACCGTTCAAATAAGCGCACAGGCAAACCGGGAGGGTGAGAAAGAATGGAGGCATCCAGGGAAACGACGGCTGCCGTACATTCATCGAGCGTTGCCTCCGGAAGGACGTTGTGGAAAGACCTGGCCAGGGATCGCTATTTATATTTGCTTCTCTTGCCGGGTCTCTTTCTCATCCTTCTGTTTCGTTACGCGCCGATGTACGGCATCGTTATCGCGTTTCAGGATTTTAACATCTTCAAGGGGGTTAAGGGCAGCGAATGGGTCGGCTTCGACCAATTCTCCCGCTTGTTCCATTCCCCGGACTTCTACGAAATATTGCGGAATACGGTTCTGATCAGCTTGTACAAGCTGGCGGCGTCGTTTTCGATTCCGATTATTTTGTCGCTGCTGCTGAACGAGCTGAAGCACGTCCTGTTCAAGCGGGTGACCCAATCGATCATTTATTTGCCCCATTTCGTGTCGTGGGTCATTTTCTCGGGCATTATCATTTCGTTCCTGAATCCGGTCGACGGCCTGTTCAACATGATCGCGTCGCAGTTCGGCGGCGCCAAAACCGACTATTTGGGCAGCTCCGCCTATTTCCGCTCCATTCTGGTGCTGAGCGATATTTACAAGGAAGTCGGCTGGGGCACGATCATCTATCTGGCGGCCATCTCCGGCGTCAACGCCGATCTGTACGAGGCCGCGCGCATCGACGGCGCGAACAAGGGGAGACAGATGTGGCACGTGACGCTGCCGGCTATCCGCCCCGTCATTATCATTCTGGTCATTCTGAGCCTGGCGAACATTCTGGAGGCGGGATTCCAGCAGGTATTCCTGCTCTACAGCCCGCTCGTCTACGATGTCGGGGACATTATCGACACGTACGTGTACCGGGTGGGTATCCAGGAGGCGAATTACAGCTATGCGACGGCGGCGGGTCTGTTCAAGTCGTTCGTGGCGATGGTGCTTATCGTAAGCGTCAACAAGCTGGTGAAAATGAGCGGCCAGGACGGACTATGGTAAGGGAGGCGGGAGCATGGGACTGACAAGGGGAGAGAAAGCGTTCTCCGTATTGAACTATTTGTTTTTCACCGTATTGATGATCGTCATGATCTATCCGTTCTGGTACATGGTCATGGGCTCGCTCAGCGACCCGATCTATGTCGCGGACGGAGGCTTCTTCCTGAAGCCGGCGGGCTTCTCGCTCTCGGCATACGAGGCGGTGCTGAAGAACGTATCCATTCTGACCGGCTTCAGGGTAACCTTTATATCCACCGTGGGCGGGACGGCAATCGGGACGTTCCTGACGGCGACGACGGCGTATGCGATATCGAAGAGAAGGCTGCGGGGCCGCATGGTTTTCGCGTTCCTCGTCCTGTTCACGATGCTGTTCAACGGCGGGTTGGTTCCTTCCTACCTGCTGATCAAAGAGCTGAATATGATCAATACGTACTGGGCGCTCATCCTGCCCGCGGCGATCGGGGCCTGGAACATATTCGTCATGCAAAGCTTCTTCAGGGGAATTCCCGAAGAGCTCGAAGAAGCGGCCAAGATGGACGGCGCGAACGACCTGACCGTCTTCTTCCGCATCGTGCTGCCGTTATCGAAAGCGGTGCTCGCGACGATAGGGCTGTTTATCGCGGTATGGTATTGGAACGACTTCTTCTCGTCGGTGCTGTATTCGACGGATAAGGAGATGTGGCAGCTCCAGATGGTATTGAAGGATCTCATCAGCAACACCTCCAACGCGATCGCCCAGGCGGGCATATCGATCAGCTATCAGAGCGAAGTGAACGAATTTACGATCAAGATGGCTTCGATTATCGTGTCCAGCGTTCCCATTTTGCTCGTGTATCCGTTTTTGCAGAAACATTTCGTGAAAGGCGCTTTGATCGGGTCCGTAAAAGGATAAGCGGATGCGGGAAAACGGCATATAAGGCGGGACGTCTGTCGATGATCGAAATAGCGCGATGAAGAACGGAGGTGCCGTACGAAGCGCGGCAGCTCCTTTTTCAATCGAAAATTATTTTTATTTGCCGAAACAGTTGAAAAATGTTGAATTTTTTTATATTGTATAAATAACAAACAAAAACGAAGCGGCAATTCGATGGATTCACGCATGCTGCAGCAACCGCGCCCGAGCTTGCCGGCGAGGAAGAGACGGAGGATGTAGGGATGAACAAAGTCACGCTTCAGATGATAGCGGATCGCCTGAACGTATCGAAGGCGCTCGTATCCAAAGCGTTGTCTGGAGACAGCGCCGTTAACGAAGGAACGAAGGAGACGATCTGGAAAACGGCGGAGGAGATGGGGTATCGGTTCAAGAAGCCGAGAAAATTCGGCATGGATGTGACCAACGGCATGATGGCGGTCATTATGCCGCGGGCTTACCTGGACGATATGGAATACTGGGGCAATGTCATTCAAGGGATTGAGAAGGAGCTGTTGGAGCATAATTTCAGCATGCTGCTGTCGAGCATCGACATCTCGCTGCCGCCGAAGGAAGGCTTGCTGCCAACCGTCGAGGATCAGAGGGTGAACGGGGCCATCGTCATGGGACATCTCCCGAGAAATTACATCGAGGCGCTGAAGGACAAGCATTTCCCTTTTATTATGCTGGACGCGAATCTGCACGATCCCGAGCTGGACCACGTGCTCGCCAACAATTATCTTGGCGCTTACGAGGCGACCTTGTATTTGATGAAGCAGGGACACCGGCATCTCGCGTTCGTGGGCGATCCGGACACCTCCTGGAGCTTCAAGGAACGCTACCGCGGCTTCCGCGAGGCGGTGACGGATTACGCCAAGGAATGCGGACATCCGGTATGGGCGAAGCAGATCGGAGGGATCGGGGTGTCGGGTACGGGCATGTACACGCATCCGGAGCTGGACAAGGGCATTCAGGACAGCGTTGCGCAAGCCGATCCGGTTACCGGCATGTTCTGCGCCAACGATCTGACGGCGCTGGAGACGATCAAGCGGCTGGGCGAGATCGGCCTGAATTGCCCGAACGACGTCTCGATCGTCGGCTTCGACGACACGACGCTGGCCAAGCTGCTGCGTCCGAATCTGACGACCGTCAAAGTGCCGAAAGCGGCGATAGGCGCCCGCGCGGCGGAGCTTATTCTGAGGCGGATTCGCCATCCCCAGATCGCTCCCGGACTCGTGATGCTCTCTACCGAACTCGTAGAGCGGGAATCCGTCCGCCAGCTCGTTCCCGCGAACAGCGCCCAAGCTTGAGTCCGTTCCGCGCCGTATCCGATCCATAGGCCAAATAGACAAGTCGAGTCCTGGAGGGAACTCCATTAGCGCTCGGCTTTTCTATTCGCATGAAAGTTGAATTTGTTTCGTTAATTGTTTAAAGAAAATTGTTGAATTAAAATTAAAAATAGTTGAATGAAAAGTTTCTGTATGTTAATATGACGTTGAAAGCCAATTCATCATTCGATATGAGGGGGATTTACGATGAGAAAGTCCATGTTGGCTCTGGTTAGCACCGTTCTGCTGGCCTCATCGCTGGCGGCGTGCGGCGGCAACGACAAAAACAACGGAGGAAGCAGCGCCCAGCCTTCGCCGTCGGCCAGCGCGACGTCGAGCGGCGAAGCGACCGGCGATTCCGGCGCCGAACAAATCAGCGGCACGATTACGTTCCTGACGAACCGCACCGACATGATCGACAAGGAATACGTCGACTACGCGAAGCGCTTCAAAGAAAAATATCCGAACGCCGAAGTGAGGTTCGAAGCGGTGACGGATCTGGACAAGACGACGAAAATCCGCATCGCATCGGGCGAGTTCCCGGACGTCGTGCTGATCCCGACGATTCCGAATTCCGATCTGCCGAAGTACTTCGCTCCGCTGGACGATCTCGGACTGAACGACCGCATCTATTTCAAAGGTTACAAAGCGTACGACGGCAAAGTGTACGGCATCTCGGCAGGCGCGACGACGACCGGCATCGTGTACAATAAGAAAGCGTTTGCAGATGCGGGTATTACCGAAGTTCCGGCTACGCTCGACGAGTTCTACGCGGCGGCGGAGAAGCTGAAAGCCAGCGGCGTCGTGCCGCTCGCCTCCAACTTCAAGGATCAATGGCCGCTGTATCCGTGGGCTTCCGAAGTGCCGAGCTCCATCGCGGGCAACGCGAATCTGAACAACGATCGGGTCAACTCCGACGCGCCGTATCAGATGGACAACCCATACGGGCAATCGATGACGATTATTCGCACGATGTACGAGAAAGGCTATCTGGAGCCGGACGTCAACTCCACGAACTGGGAGCAGTCCAAGAAGGACGTAGCCAGCGGCAAGTTCGGCATGTACATGCTGGGCAACTGGGTCATCCCGCAAGTGGCGGACAGCGGCACGACAAGCGATAACGTCGGCTTCTTCCCGTTCCCTTACGACAACTCGGGCAAGGTGAACGTGGCGCTCGCTCCGGACTGGGGCTACGGCGTCAACAAGGACAGCAAACATCTTGAGACCGCGAAAGCGTTCGTGAAGTGGATGCTGGAGGATTCCGGCTTCGACGCCTTCGCCGGCTTCATTCCGGTACTGAAGGACATCGAGCCGAACGTGCCGCAGCTGGCCGAATTCAACGGCTTCCAACCGACTTACATCGAAGCGGTGCCGGACGACGAGGTGGCGACGGAGATCGTAAACAAGGCGCAGATTACGAAGGAAGCGGTCGTGCAGGAATTCGTATTGGCGAAAGATCCGCAAACCGTATTGGATAAGTACAACGCAGCCTGGGCCAAAGCGAAGAGCGCGGTCGGAAAATAAGACGGCGCCAGCGCCGATCCAGGACGAGGAGAAGTGGATTATCGGGGAGATCGTGCCGGATAATCCACTTTCGTTCACGGAGCACCCTACTCGCGCGGCATAGAACGGAATGGAGTGGACGTATGAACAATTGGTCTTACAGCGCGCAGCGCAAGCTGATTCTGATAGCGTTTCTGGCGGTGCCGCTTGCGCTGCTCGGCATGTTTACCTATTACCCGGCCGTCCGGCTGCTGTTTCAGAGCTTCACCGATTGGGACGGCATCAGCGCCTCCAGCGAGTGGCTGGGGATGGACAACTACAAGGAGATTTTTACGAACCCGGCTTTATTCGGCGTCTTTCTTCACCAGATTCCTTATGTCGTCATCGGCGTCATTCAGAATATCGTCGCCATTCTGTTTGCGGTTATTCTAAATTCGAAAATAAGAGGCCGGAACGCGTTCAGGGTGATGCTGTTTCTTCCGTTCATCATGAATGCGGTCGCCGTCGCCTTTATGTTCCAATATGTATTCGACACGACGAACGGCTCGTTGAACGCGCTGCTCGGCTTTCTCGGTCTGGAGTCGCTGCAGCAGAGCTGGCTCGGCAATACGTCGCTGGTCAACTACTCGCTGGCGTCGATCGGCTTCTGGCGGTTCATGGGCTACAACATGGTCATCTACCTCGGCGCGCTGCAATCGATTCCGAACGATATGTACGAAGCGGCGAAGATCGACGGCTCGAGCCGATTCCAGACGTTATGGTACTTGACGCTGCCGAATTTGACGAAAATCATCCAGCTCAACATGTTCCTGACGCTGAGCGGGGCGCTGTCCGTATTCGATCTGCCGTTCGTGCTGACGAAAGGCGGCCCGGCCGGAGCGAGCGAGACGTTCCTGATGAAGACGATTGAAACGGCGTTCCAGTTCAACAACTTCGGCCTGGCGTCGGCGATGAGCGTCGTGCTGCTAGTATTTACAGTCATCATTTTGACGGTCCAGAACGCCGTTCTGAACCGGAAGGGGGACTAACGCGAGATGCAGACCAAGAAGCGGACCGGATGGGACCCCGTCAACGGATTGAAATACGTCATTCTGGCGATCGCGACGTTCGCGGTGCTGTTTCCTCCCTATGTTGTATTCGTCAATGCGTTCAAGACGGAGAACGAAGGCGGGGCCAGCCCGTTCGCGCTGCCGCAGAGTTTCCTGAACTTCGACAACTTCGCCAACGTAATGGATCGCGCCAATATCGTGCAGGCTTTTTCGAACACCTTCCTGATCGTCATCGCGTCGCTGATCGGCAACGTCATTTTGGGAACGATGGTTGCGTACGTGCTCGGGCGGATCGAATTCAGGGGGAAAAGTGTCGTGCTGGGCGCTTTCCTGGTGGCGACGATCATTCCGACGATTACGACGCAGGTCGTCGTGTTCTCGCTCATCCAGTCGATGGGCATGTACAATTCGCTGCTCGCGCCGATTCTGCTGTTCATCGGGGCGGACGTGATCCAGATCTACATTTACCTTCAGTTCATTCGCAACATCCCGTACGAGCTGGACGAAAGCGGCATGATCGACGGAGCGAGCCTGTTCCGCATCTACAGGAGCATTCTGTTCCCGCTGCTCGGCCCGGCCACCGCGACGCTGGTCATTTTGAAGACGATCAACATTTACAACGAACTGTACATTCCGTTTCTGTATATGCCCAAGCAGGAGCTCGTCGTCGTGTCGACGTCGATCATGCGCTTCGCGGGCAACAATCAGGCGCAATGGGGGAACATCTGCGCGGCGATTCTGATCATTATGATTCCGACGACGCTGCTGTACCTGTTCCTGCAGAAATACATTTTCTCGGGAGTCATGAACGGAGCGGTGAAAGGGTAACGACGGCTGCAGCATGAATACAAACCAACAAAGCAAGGATGGGTAGGCATGACAACATCGTTTGTGACGAGAGAGAAATCGCGACTGCTGCTGGACGGCAAGCCGTTCCGCTTCGCGGGACCGAATATTTACTGGCTTGGCCTGGACGAGAACGTGAACGGAGTGGACTGGCCGACGCCGTTCCGGGTCATCGACGCGCTCGATACGGCGGTGGAGATGGGAGCCAACGCGGTGCGTTCGCACACGCTGGGCGCTTCGCAGGGCAGTCCCAAATCGATTATGCCGCAGCCGGACGTCTTCAACGAGGAGGCGCTGCGCAAAGTCGACTTCGCGATTCACGAGGCGGGCAAGCGCGGGCTGAAGCTGATTATTCCGTTCTCGTGCAACTGGGATTATTATCACGGCGGAAGATTTACCTTCGCCAGATGGCAGGGCTCGGAAGATCCGCTGACGTTCTACGCGAACGCGGAGTGCGTCGCCTTGTTCAAACGGTATATCGGCGCGCTCGTCGGTCGCGTCAATACGTACAGCGGCGTGGCCTACAAGGACGATCCGACGATTATGGCGTGGGAGCTCGGCAACGAGCTGAACGACGCGCCGGCGGATTGGATCAGGGACATAGCCGATTATGTGAAGAGTCTGGATTCCAACCATCTGGTCTCCCACGGCAAGCAATTCGGGCTGGATCGCGATAAGCTGGGCATCGACAGCCTGGATCTGTTAGACGTTCATTATTATCCGGCGGACGCCGAAGCAACGATCTCCGACGCGCGGGAGGTAGAGGCGGCCGGAAAGGTATACATTCAGGGCGAATACGGCTGGCCCGACGCCGATCTGGAGGCGTTCACGGCCGCGGCGGAAGCGGAGCCCGCGGTGTCCGGCACCTTGTTCTGGTCGCTGTTCCCGCATGCCGACGGCGGCGGCTATGTGCAGCATTACGACGGATTTTCCGTTCATTATCCCGGAACGGGAGTTAATGACGATCTCGCCGTTCGCATTGCGCAGCTAAGGGCTCATCTGTTCCGCATGCGAGGGCTCGACGTGCCGGAGCATTCCGTCCCGGCGGCCCCGGTCGTGATTCGCGCCGAGGGCGGCATCGCCTTCCGCCGCGCGGTCGGCGGCGCCTATTATACGGTGGAGCGGGCGACGGAGAGCCAGGCGGGGCCGTGGACGGTCGTCTACGACAGGCGCCCCGCGGATCATGCCGAATATTGGATCGACCCGACCCGCATTCATACGAAATCGGCCTATTATCGCATCAAAGCCCATAACGCGGCAGGCATTGCCGGCTCGTATTCGGAACTGTACCGTTCGGAGCCGTTCTAATCTGCGCAAAGTTGGAGCTGTCTTATAAGTAAGGGCGTACAAGATTATCGATGAAAAAGAAGGCCATCTATCTCCTGGCACCATTTATCGATAATCGTTCGGTACGGCTCTGTTTACTTATAAGACAGCTCCTTTGTTCTTCGCGAAGGGCGATGTGAACGGCTGGCCTGAGCGGGAAGAACACAGCAATAATTGCCCTAAATCACCTCAATATCGTGGAAGTATTGCCGGACGGCCCTCTCTTATAATTGGAGCTGCAAGATGAGAAAACAGGCCATGAAGAGGGAGGAAGCGCAATGACAAACAGAAAGACGAAGCTGCTGGCGCTGACCGCAATCGCGGCCATGCTGGCGGCCTGCTCGAACTCCGGCGGGAACGGAGGCGGAGGCGGAAGCGAGTCGTCCGGAACGAACGACGGGGGAGGCGCGGCGGCTTCCAAGCCGCTGCACGTCAGCATTACGCTGATGGGAGGTCCGAAGACGCCCGACGCTTGGGTGGAGACGGCGCTGGAGGAGGACCTGTCGGCGAGCTTGAACCGGAAGGTGGATCTGGAGAACCTCTTCCTGCCGGGCTGGAGCGACTACAAAACGAAGCTGAACCTGATGATGGGCGACCGCAAGAGCATGCCGGACATCCTGTGGCATTCCGACATGGAGAAGGAATACAACAGCTGGATTCAAGCGGGCGTGCTCGTCGACCTCGTGCCGCATCTGCAGAAGCACGGGCGGAACATTCTCGACTACTACACCGAAGACACGCTTTTCTACAGCTGGGATGACGGGAAAATGTTCAGACTGCCCGGCGACGTGGCCGAGCTCGGCTCGATGACGACGATGCTGCGGCAGGACTGGCTCGACAACCTGGGGCTTCAGACGCCGACTACGCTGGATCAATTCGTCGAAGTTTTGAGAGCGTTTACGAACGACGATCCGGACCGCAACGGCAAGAAAGACACGTTCGGCTTTGTCGGCGATCACGATTGGCGGGCGTTCGCTCCCTTCTTCTATTCGCACGGCGTCGACGTCGATCAATTCCTCGTGCAGGAGGACGGAACGGTCAAGTACGGCGCGACGATGCCGCAGGTCAAGCAAGCGCTTAAGCTGCTCCAGGACCTGTACGCGGAAGGCGTAATCGATCCGAGAATGGTGACGCCGAACGTAAGCGCCGGCGATCTGTTCGCGGAAGGGAAGGTCGGCTCGCTGTATTATTGGGTGTCTTTCCTCAACGCCGGACATCCGAAGCAAATGTCGTTCAAGGAAATCAATCCGGCGGGGCAATATGCGGCGCTGGAACCGATGCTCGGACCGGACGGCTTCAGCGCGGACGTGCCTTCGGACGGCAAAGGCTGGAGCTTCGTGTCGGTGACGGGCGCGGCGGAAGAGCCGGACGCGGTCGTACAGGTGCTGAACCGGATCGCTTCCAAGGAGACGAATACGCTGATCAAGTTCGGCAAGGAAGGCGAGCATTACAAGCTGGACAACGGTACATTCGTCAACTTGATCAACGAGGACGAAGGCAAGCAGCTCGGACTCGACAACTACACCTGGATCATTACGCGCAAGGACGAGGCGAATATCAAAAATACGCCGGAAGTGATCCAACTGTTCGAGCGCAGAATCGAGACGTCGCAGCCGATGAGGGACAAAATCGTCTTCTTCAAATCGTCGAACCGCAAGGAATGGAGCGAGTATTCGGCGGACCTGATCAAGCTGAGGGACGAGACGTTCTACGGCATCATTGCAGGCAATCTCGACATCGGCGCTTTCGACAGCTTCGTAGAGAGGTTTTACAAGCAGGGCGGCAAGCAAGTGGAGGAGGAAGCCAATCTGCTGTACGCCTCGCAGCGGGAAGAGCGGGAGAAGTTCGGAGCGTGGTACAGGGACAATATCGCGCCTTACAAATAAGCGGTTCGCAAGGACGGGGGAGGCGGCGCACGGCCGCTTCTTCTTCCGTTTGCCGAGCAGAAGAGGGTGTGAACGAGAAATGTTCAGAAGCGCCGGGTCCGCGATTCCGACAAGCGCGGGCCGATGGAAACGGATCAGAAGAGACAAGTACTTGTACCTGCTTCTTTTTCCGGGCCTGTTTATTATCTTTTTGTTCAAGTACGTGCCGATGTACGGCATCGTTATCGCGTTCAAGGAGTACAACATACTTCTTGGCGTGCTCGACAGTCCGTGGGTAGGCTTCCAGCAGTTCGAGCGCCTGTTCCGGACGCCGGATTTCATGAAAATTTTCCGCAATACTTTCCTGATCAGCCTGTACAAGCTGATTTTCGGGTTTCCGGCTCCGATCATTCTCGCGCTGCTGCTGAACGAGCTGAAGAACGGCTTTTTCAAACGGTTCACACAGTCGGTGCTCTACTTGCCGCATTTTCTGTCGTGGGTCATTTTTACGGGCATTATCGTCGCGTTTCTCAATCCGGTGGACGGACTCGTCAACTATATCCTGACGGCGTCGGGCATGAAGCCGATCAATTTCATGATCATCCCGGACTACTTCCGCACGCTGCTGGTCGGCACTCATATTTACAAGGAAATGGGCTGGGGCACGATCATCTATTTGGCCGCGATGTCCGGCGTCAATCCGGATCTGTACGAGGCGGCCAGAGTGGACGGGGCGAACAAGTTCAAGCAGATGTGGCACGTGACGCTGCCGTCGATCCGCTCCGTCATTCTGATTCTGATGATTCTCGATCTCGGCAACATTCTGGAAGCGGGATTCATGCAAGTATTTCTGCTGTACAATCCGCTCGTGTACGACGTCGGCGACATTATCGATACTTACGTGTACAGGGTCGGCATTCAGAGCGCGAATTACAGCCTGGCTACGGCGGCGGGCGTGTTCAAATCCGTCATTGCGCTCGCGCTGATCTACACGGCTAACAAAATCGTGCGGAAGTCCGGCAACAACGGGCTGTGGTAAGGAGGGACGGCAATGCTAGGCATTTCGCGCGGAGAGCGCATATTCGGCGTCATTAACCGTTCGGTCATGCTGCTGCTGACGGTCGCCATGATTTATCCATTTTGGTATCTCGTTATGGCGTCGTTAAGCGATCCGAAGCTGACGGCGCTCGGAGGACTGTATTTGTGGCCGAAAGGATTTTCGTGGGACGCGTATATCGCGGTGCTCGGCGACGCTTCGTTCTGGTCGGGGTTCCGGGTATCCGTCATCGTTACGGTAGCGGGCACGGCAATCGGCACCTTCCTGACGGCTACGACCGCCTACGCGATTTCCAAGAAACGTCTGCAGGGGAGAATGGCGGTTTCGTTTTTTATTTTGTTCACGATGCTGTTCAACGGCGGGCTCGTGCCCAATTATTTGCTGCTGAAGGAGCTCCATATGCTGGATACGCTGTGGGCGCTCATCGTTCCCGGCACGATATCGGCGTTTAACGTGTTCGTCATGCGCAGCTTTTTCGTCGGCCTGCCCGAAGAGGTGGAGGAGGCGGCGAAGATGGACGGGGCCAACGATTTGACCGTGTTTTTCCGCGTCGTGCTGCCGCTGTCGAAGGCGGTGCTCGCGACGATCGGCTTGTTCATGGCGGTCATGTACTGGAACGATTTTTTCTCCACGATTCTGTACATTACGGACAAGGGCAAATGGCAATTGCAGGCGGTGCTGCGCAACTTGATCGACCATGCGGTGCAGAGCTCGGGCAACGGGCCGAACGGCGACCAGATCCAGGTGTCGGCCTTCACCGTGCGCTCGGCGTCCATTCTGCTGGCGACGCTGCCGATTCTGCTCGTTTATCCGTTTCTGCAGAAACACTTCGTCAAAGGAGCGATGATCGGTTCGATTAAAGGTTAGCGAGGGTTCCGCAGAGAAAGAGAACTTGGCGGCTATCCGGCGGAGAGCCGTGCAAGTTGAAGGAGATGGACGATATACTGGCTGCAAGCATTTTCCTGGCGATTTTCGGCGCGGGGCTTCTTCTTGGGTTCGTGGGCGCGGGAGGTTCGGGCTTTATTATTTCCATCCTGACGACGGCGTTCGGCCTGCCGATCCATACGGCGCTCGGAACGGCGCTGTCGGCGATGATTTTCTCTTCCGTGTCGGGAACGATCAGCCATTACCGGGAAGGCAACGTCGTGTTGAAAACGGGGCTCGTCGTCGGACTGTTCGGCGCGTGCGGCGCGTGGATCTGCTCGCAGGTGTCGGTCGGCATCGACGGAGGTGTGCTCAAGTATATGACAGCCGCCGTCCTGTATTTGTCGTCCGGCATGCTGTGGCTGCGCATGTACATGGTGAGTCGACGACGCAAGGCGGCGGAGCCGCGGGAGGAGAACGGCGAGGATGCCCGTTCCGTATCTTGGCTGAAGTCGGGAGCGATCGGTCTGGCCTGCGGCGCGCTGTCGGGACTGTTCGGCGTCGGGGCGACGCCCTTCATCCAAATTTCGCTGATGGCGATTATGGGAATGAAGGTGTCGCAAGCGGCAGGCACGACGATGCTCGTCATCGCGCCGATCGCCGTTGCGGGAGGAGCGGGATTTTACGGTACGGGTCACTTGGATTTGAAGCTGCTGGCCGTCGTGTTGGCCGCCATTACGGCAGGCTCGTATATCGGCGCCAAATTTACGAGGCGGCTGCCCGAAGCCGTGTTGAAGTCGGCGATGGTGTGCACGCCGATGCTGGGCGCGACGCTGCTGCTGTTCTAATTGAAGAAGGGAGAGGAAGAGCATGGCTTTTCTGCAAGTGGAGTTCTATTCGGAGGCTTTGTCGCTGGCCAGCACCATTAACGTCATCGCGCCAGAGCGGCGGGTGGGAGGGGGATCTGCCTGTCAGGTGCTGTATTTGCTTCATGGCGGCTCGGACAATCATACGAGCTGGCACCGCTTCAGCTCTATCGAAAGGTACGTGGAAGGCAAAAACCTTATCGTCGTTATGCCGTCGGTGCAGTACAGCTTCTACAGCGATCAGAAATACGGCTTTCCGTATTTCGCTTATTTGTCCGAGGAGCTGCCGGCGGTCGTCAAAGGGTTGTTCCATGCGTCTGACCGCAGGGAGGATACGTTCGCGGCAGGCCTGTCCATGGGCGGCTACGGCGCTTTCAAGCTCGGCATCACGCATCCCGACAAGTTCGCGGCCGTGGCCAGCCTGTCCGGCAGCCTCGATCAGCGCGATCGGCTTGGCCCGTCGCCGGGCATCAACAACCAGATGATGCTGCGAATGGCGCATCTCACGTTCGGCTCCGAGCAGGAGTACGAGGGCAGCGACAACGACCTGGCCTATGTGCTGGAGAACCATTTGAGGTCGGGCACGGAGCTGCCGAGGTTTTATCAAGCTTGCGGGACGCAGGATCATAACTTCTCGATTAACGAGAGCTTTTACCGGCAATTCGAGGGCAGAGTGGATTTGACTTACTCGGTCGACGAGGGCAGAGGGCATGAATGGACGTATTGGGACGAGCAGATTCGCCGCGTGCTGGAGTGGCTGCCGATTGGCGAAGGAGGCGCAGGGCGATGAAGGTGGGCGTATTGTGCGGAGACCGGTGGCATCCCGCCGAAATCGTCCTGACCGGACTGCGGGAGGCGCTGGGTGAGAGGGAGACGGGAGATCTGCCGGAAGCGAACGGGCAGTCGGGACGATCCGGCGAACGAATAGCGCTGGAGCCGCTGCCACCGGGGGCGGAGCTGTCCCGTTCATGGCTGGCCGATAAGGATGTCGTGGTGCTGGCGAAATTGAATCATGTATCCGAGGAGGATTCCGCGCCTTGGCTGACGGCGGAGATCAAAGCCGCGATCATGGCGTACGTGGAGGAGGGAGGCGGGCTGGCCGTCATTCACGCGGGGACCGCCGGCTTCAAGGACGACCCCGTATTTTGCCGTTTTATCGGCGGCGTATTCGCCTATCACCCGGAATCGTGTCCGGTTACGCTGGCGCTCAACGCCGGGAAGCTTCCTTTCCGCGCAAGGAACGAGGGCGATATCGTCGTTTTCGACGAGCATTATATGATGGACATGGCCGACGAATCGCTGGACGTCTTCCTGACGGCCGCGTCGGAGCACGGGATGCAGGCGGCGGGGTGGAGCAGGTCTCATGGACAAGGAAAGCTGTTCACGCTCACGCCCGGCCATTACCTCGAAGTGTGGAGGGAGCCCGTCTTTCGGCATTTGATCGCCGGCGGCGTGAGGTGGTGCGCCGGAAAAGCCGGAGGAATCGACTCCGCAGGCGGCGAAATAACGGAATAAGACGACGTATGGAAGGGGGGCGGATGAAGTGGCGGGGAAAAACATAGTCGTGATAGGCGCCGAACATCCTTTCGCCGATCGGATGTGCCGGATTTGGCGGGATGAGGGCAACGCGGTGTTGGCCGCCATGGCAGGCGGCGCGGGCAACGGAAAGGCGGCGGAGACAGACAGCATGGAGCGGATTTGGTTTAATCCGCTCGAGGCGGCTTCCGTCCAGGCGATGGCCGCGAAGGCGGGCGAAGCGATGGGGCGGATCGATATGGCGGTGATCTGCTTCGACCGCCGCAAGGAATCCGCGCTGCGCGAAGGATTCGACAGCCGCGACGCGATGGAGCTGTACGACTACAACGCGCTCGGGACGCTGCGCGCGATCGAGGCGCTGCTGCCCTGCATGGGCGAAGGGAGCAAGCGAATCGGATTTCTGTCCGACGTGCGGGGCAGCTTGACGGAGCCGATGGGGGTGCGCCATCTTGGGTACGATATGTCGCTTGCGGCAAGGCGGATGTCGATCCAGATCATGGCCAACGCGTTGGGCGGCGAAGGCTACACGTTCCGAGCGGCGGCGCTGGACTTGGAGCGGGAGGAGCCGGAAGAGGAACTGGCCGTCGCAGTATGCCGCGCCTTGTCCGACATGGCCGACCGGGAAGTTCTTCGGTTTGTCGGAGCATCGGATGGACGATATCGCACGGAAGCGAGAAGGGAGTAGAGGGGATGCATACGGCACTTGTTACCGGCGCGGACCGGGGCTTGGGATTTGCGCTGACGGCTCGGCTGCTGTCCGACGGTTGGCGCGTCATTGCCGGCCGCTACTTGGAGGATTGGCCCGAATTGCCGACGTTAGCCGAGAGGTACGGGGAGCGGTTGGTCATCGTTCCCATGGATATTGGCTCAGAAGAGTCGGTACACATGGCGGCGAAACTGGCGTCGGCGCAGACGGATTCCGTCGATCTCGTGATCCACAATGCGGCCGTATCCACGCCGTTGAAGGATCTGGATCTTAGAAGCGGGCTGGATTACGGGGATATGAAGAGAATTTACAATATCAACGCCTTGGGAATGCTGCGCGTGACCGAAGCGTTTCTGGACCTGACGGACGCCGGCTCCATGAAGCGGCAGTGTATCGTCTCGTCCGAGGCGGGCAGCGTCGAACGCTGCGAACGCCGGGCATGGTACGGATACTGCATGTCCAAAGCAGCGCTGAATATGGGGGCGATGCGTCTGTACGAGCAGCTGCGTCCCGAAGGCTACACCTTCCGGCTCTTTCATCCGGGATGGATGAAGACGTATATGTCCGGCGTCAAGAGCGAGGAAGGCGAGCTGGAAGCCGACGAGGTGGCGGAAGCCGCGGCGCGTTATTTCGTCGAGCCGGGAGAAGCGGATGACCGATTGGTCATGAGGGACTGGTCGGGGAAAGAATGGCCTTGGTAAGGTCGCTTCTTCGAGGCTAAGCGAGAGATGAGGGGGATAGACGATGGAATACGCATACAAGATGATCGAACTCGAAGAAAGTCTTCCCATCCGGCTCGTCATGCATCGCCGCAAGAGCTACAGCTACCATTGGCATAAGGAATTGGAAATCTTCTTCGTGCTGCAAGGCTCCGTCGTCATCCGCACGACGAAAGCACAGTATACGCTGCAAGAAGGCGAAATTCTGATCATGAACTGCAATGAAATTCATGCCTCGCATTGCCCGGGACATGCCGACGCCGTATTGATCGTTCAGTTGGACCTGCAGTTTCTGAAGCAGCACGGGTACGATTTCTCCCAATTGTCGGTGCAGCGCGAGCAGTGGGTCGATCCCGGGACCGTCGGGGAAATCAAACGGGCGTTGGCCGGCATCGTGCTTGAAATGTGCGAGAAGAAGAGGGGTTACCAGATTCAAGTCATGTCGCTGCTGTACCGGTTCATCAGCGATTTGCTGCGCAAAGTGCCCCACCGGATGCTCGAACATGCTCCGAACGCGATGTCCGACGTCGACTTCAACCGGCTGAACCGGGTGATCGCCTACATTAACGAGAACTACCAACTGCCGATCAGTCTGAGAGACGTTGCCAGAGAGGAGTTTCTGAGTGCGTATTACTTGTCGCATTTCTTCAAGGAGAAGGTCGGCTTGACGTTCTCGGAATGCTTGAATCAAGTCAGGCTGCAGAAGGCCGTAGAGCTGCTGCTGTCCGAATCCTCCAGGACGATTACCGAATTGGCGCTGAGCGTCGGGTATCCGAACGTCAAATCGTTTAACCGCTCGTTCAAGCTCAAGTACAGGATGAGCCCGTACCGGTATAAAAAGATGATTCTCAGCAACGAAGAAGCGGCCGGGGTACGGTCGGCGGAGACCGCTTCGGCCGACGAGCAGCATAACGATCTGTACAGCGACTTCATTCTGGAGAAAATAAAGGGTTGGCTCGGCAACGCGTAGAATCATCGATGAATAAGTCCGGGGTATGTATCATCTTCCGCTGCTGTTACGGTCATGAAATCCGGAATGGTTAAACCCGTGACAGGGTAATTTCATGACCGTAAGAGGCAGGCGCCTCGCTCTCCAGAAGATACATACCCCTCCCTTTTTCGATGATTCTGTTGCCTGACTTAAGGAACAGTCCGCCTGTCGCCAGCCTGCCAAACGCCCCGTTCCCAACCCTTCCCCCCCTATAACTCTGCCTTCCTTTTCTCCCGATAACCCGCCTTTACGTCCCGCCAGTCGTCTGTGCTATGATGTTATTCATCCGAGGCCCGCGACAAGGAGACGATAACGATGAGGGACGGAGCCGGCAATTGGTTCAGAAATCAACGGATTCAGAACAAGATCATCTTCATTTATTTTCCTCTGGTGTTTATTCCGCTGCTGCTGCTCGGATACCTGTCCTACCAGATCAACACGGACGCGATCATCGCCAAGACGAAGAAAAATATGCAGGACGAGTCCCGGCTCATCACGACGAGAATCGATACGATCGTCGCCAATGCCGAGAGCTTCGCCAACAACGCGATGCTGGACTTGAACAAGGAAGTGAAGCTGAAGACGCCGGAGACGCCCGACGAAGCCGGGGGCACGACGCCGCTCAGCGAGGACCACGTGCTGCGCAGCCAGATCGAGAACAAGCTCGACTTCGCCCAGATGATCTTCCGCGAAGTCGAGTCGGCCGTCTTCGTGGACCGGTACGGCAACGTGTACACGACGGACGCCGAATTGACGCAAGGAACGGCCAAAGGTCTGGCCAGCGGGATGTTCCGCGAGGTGCAGGCGAGCAACGGCATCATGAAGTGGTTTCCGATGGAACGCCGGGACTACTGGGTGATGGACAAGGAGAAGGCCGTGCTTACGGTCGGCAAAAAAATACTGGACACCGAGACGATGGACACGCTCGGTTATTTGTTCGTGAACGTCAGCGAGCAAACGCTGTCCTCCGTCTACCATCCGGTCGGTCCTTCCCCAACGACCGGCTATTATATTGCCGACGACAGGGGAGTCGTCATCTCCTCCGCCGACGAGAGCCGGATTCTTCAGCCGCTGGAGCCGCAGAAGAGAGCGGAGATCGATTCCGAGAACGTCGTCATCACGGAGACGCAAGATCCTTCCGGCAACCAAATTCTGTTGACGGCGATGCCGTTCGGCCAGATGAACTGGAAGCTGGTCAACGAGGTCGCCCTGCACGACTTGACCCGCGAGTCGCGCCAAGTGTCCCGAATCATTCTGATCGTGGGGGGCGTCTGTCTGCTGTTCGCCCTAGTCGGAGCGATTGTGTTGTCCCGCGCGATCGCCACGCCGATCATCTCGCTGGCCAAGCACGTCGGACGCATCCGCGACGAGAACATCGACCGTCCGGTAGAGGTGAAGAGCCGCGACGAGATCGGCATTCTCGGCTCCGGACTCAACATCATGCTCGGCCGCGTGAACGATCTGCTGGTCAAGGTGAAGGAGGAGCAGCAGCTCAAGCGGGAATACGAATTCGCGCTCGTCCAGAACCAGATCAAGCCGCACTTTTTCTACAATACGCTCGATTTGATCTACGTGCTGTGCAAATCCGGGGAGAACGAGGAAGCGGGCAAGGCGACGAAGGCGCTGGCCGACTTCTACCGGATCGCGCTCAGCAACGGCAAGGAGATCATCACGGTGCGGGAAGAGGCGCGCAACCTGGAGAGCTATCTGTACATCCAGAGCGCCCGCTATTCGGATCTGTTCGATTTCCGCATCGACATTCCGCCCGAGCTGCTGAATTGCGCGATTCCGAAGCTGACGCTGCAGCCGCTCGTGGAGAACGCCATCTACCACGGGCTTAAGGAGAAAGGAAGTTTCGGCCATATTAAAGTGACGGGATACCGCAGCGGAGACCGGATTGGGCTGCAGGTATCCGACGACGGCGTAGGGTTTCCCGAGGAGGAGCTCGGCAGATGGGAGATCAGCAAGCCGGACGGCAACTCGTTCGGGCTGAAGAGCGTGGACGAGCGGATCAAGCTGTATTTCGGCGAACGGTACGGCCTGCGCATTCGGAGCGCACCGGGAGAAGGCTCGGAGGTTACCGTGGAAATTCCAATGACGAATGGAGATCAGGCGCATGCATAAAGTGATATTCGCGGACGACGAAGCCGTATTCCGGACGTATTTCAAAAACGTGATCGACTGGCGGGCGCACGGATTCGATCTGTGCGGGGAAGCGAAGAACGGGCTGGAGGCGCTCGAACTGATCGAACGGGATACCCCCGATATCGCCTTCATCGACATCAACATGCCCTATATGAACGGAATGGACCTGGCGGCGAAGATCAAGGAGAAGCATCCGTCCGTATTCGTGCTGCTCGTCACCGGACACAGCGAGTTCGAGTACGCGCGGCAGGCCCTCAAAATCGGCGTCGACGATTACATCCTCAAGCCGTTCGACGAGGAAGAGCTGATCGTGGCGCTGGCCAAAATCAAGGGCGAGATGGAGAAGCGCCGCGTCGAGCGCGACAAGACGTTGAAGGAGCGCCGGGTATGGAAGGAGAGCTTCCTGAACCTCTTGATCAGCAACGAGTACGCCGACGACAACGAGACGATCCGCGAGCAGCTCGAAGCGTTCCAGATGAGCGGAGCGGACCGCGTATTCCAGGTTGCCTCGATCGAGATCGACAACCTGCACGAGCAGTGGCCCGACCCCGGGGAAATTCGTCTGCGCAAATACATTATCGCCAACCTGCTGAACGATCTGATCCAGATCGGCGGGGCGAGCCATCATTTTAACGGACCGGAAAACCGCGTCGTGTCGCTGCTGCAATATTCGGACGAGCAGGCGGCGGAACGCTTCGCGCCCGACGGATACGCGAGGCTGTGCGCGCTCATCTCCAAGCATTTCGGCTTCGGCGTGACGGTAGGCTTGGGCACGGCGGGCCAAGGCATCTCGTCGATTCGGCATTCCTACAAGGAGTCGGTCATCGCGCTGCGCAACAAAATCTCGATGAACCGCTCCGACGTGCTCGTCTACCGGGACATGACGTCCAAGGCGGCCAACATCGGCTTCTATCCGAGCGAGATGAACGAGAATCTGCTCATTCATCTGCGGCTGCACGAGGAAGAGAAAATCAAGGAAGCGCTCGGGGAGATCCGGCAGTACATTCGCGACCGGCAGCTGTCCGGCGAGTACATCCACATGATCATGGCCGGGCTGGTGTCCCTGTGCCTGACGTATATTTACGAGATCGGCAAGCAGGTGGACGACTTCCTGCCACCGAGCTTCTCCCCGTTCGAGGCGATTACGAACAAGTCGTCGCTGGACGAGGCGTTCGAATGGATCGCGGATCTGTACTTGAGCGTGGCGGGTCATTCCAGGAACACGAAGCGATCCAAATCCGGCAATCTGCTGACATCCGCAAGAGAGTACATCGACGCGCACTATATGGACAGCCAGCTGAAGGTGGAGGACGTAGCCAAGCATTTCTACATCCAACCGCGCTATTTGTTGAAAATTTTCAAGGAAGGGCTCGGCATGAGCGTCAGCGATTATTTGTTCGAGACGAGGATGCAGAAGGCGAAGGAACTGCTCTCCTCCGGACGCAACCTGCGTCTGACGAACGTCGCGGAGATGGTCGGCTACGGCGATCCCGCGCATTTCAGCAAAAGCTTCAAGCGCCATACCGGACTGTCCCCGAGCGAATACGAGGCAACGCGTCAAAGAGGCTGAAATATACAAATGTGTTCCGATTCTTCCCTCACGGCCGAGCGAAAATACCGTTTACAATGGGACTGACCACACGACAAGGGGGAAAAACGATGTACGACAAAATGAAGAAGCCCGCGACGATGCTCGCGCTGCTGTCGATGGTTGCGCTTACGCTGTCGGCTTGCGGGTCGGGCGACAAGGGCAATAACGCGCAGCCGAGCGCATCCGCACCGGCGTCCGCCGAGGCATCCGCAAGCGGCTCCGCTCCGGCCGAAGAGACGAAAGCTCCGGAACCGGGCTCGATCAAGCTGAAGTTCTACGCGCAATACAGCGGCGTCGAGATTCCGGTCTACGACGCGGCCAAAGAAGCGATGAAGCAAATCATGCCGGAGGTCGACGCCGAGTTCGAGGTGGCGGCGCAGGACGACGAGCAGAAGATCAAGACGTACGCGGCGGCGGGAAGCCTGCCCGACATCTTCTTCGCATCCAGCGGCTTGATCGAGACGCTGAAGAAGGCCGACAACCTGTACGTGATGGACGACGTCGTCAAGGAGCTGAACATCGAGTCGCTGCTGAACGAGAGCTCCAAGCCGATGCTCTGGAACAAGGACGGCCATTCCTACTCCGTCCCGAACGTCGGACAGTGGGCGGGCGTGTTCTATTACAACAAAGATCTGTTCGCGGAGCACAACGTGAAGGTTCCGACGAACTACGACGAACTGCTCGAAGCGGTCAAGGCGTTCAGCGCCAAGGACATTACGCCGCTCGCGCTGTTCGCGAAGGAGAAATGGCCGGGCGTGCTCATGCTCGACATGGCCGTCGTCGGCTCCGCCGAGCCGGGCGGACTGAAGCGTCTCGACAACGGCGAAGGCGACTTCTCCGAAGAAGTGTATCTGAAAGGCGCGCAGAAAATTTCCGAGCTCGTCAAAGCCGGCCTGCTGAGCAAGAACGCGTTCAACACGACGGCCGACGACGCCGCGGCGCAATTCAAGTCCGGCAAAGCGGCGATGCTGCTTAACGGCGCATGGTCGATGGCGTTCCAATACGAGAACCTCGGCGACAAGCTCGACATTTTGTACAACCCGCTCATCGACGCCGATAAGGCGGACCAGGTGCAGTGGAACATGAGCGGCGGCGGCTTTAACCAAGGGTTCGCGGTGTCCAAAAACTCCAAGAACGTCGAAGCCGCGGCGAAATACGCAGCGCTGTTCTCCATCGAATTCGCCAAGCAGCGCGTCATCCAGCTGGCCGACCCGAACTCGATCCTCGTCGAGAAAGTCGTTCCGACGAACGGCCTCAATCCGGTGCAGCAGAAGTACGCCGACGATTCCGCGAACTTCAAGTCGATGACGACGTTCGCCTGGGGCTACGAGAACGCCAAGTACAAGACGTCCATCGAAGACAACACGCAGAAGCTGTTCGCCGGGCAGAAGCCGGAAGATTACATCAAAGATATGACCAAGGCGCTCGAGAACGCCCGCAAATAACATCGATCGGAACGGAAACAGGTTGTCCCCGGCATGTTGGGACGACCTGTTTTTCGGAAAGGAGGATCCATGACTTCCAAACGCAGTTACAACATCGCCCTGCTCGTATTCACCTTGCCGACGCTGCTCTTCTTCACCGTCATCGTCGTATACCCGATCCTTCAGACGTTCCAGAAGAGCTTCTTCGATTGGGACGGGTTAACCCCGCCGACGTTTATCGGCTTCGACAACTACGTTCGATTGCTGGATGACAGCGACTTCTGGGTATCGCTCAAGAACGGGCTGATCTTCGCCCTCGTGCTCGTCGTGTATCAGATCGGACTCGGCACGCTGCTCGCCATCGCGCTCAGCACGAAGACGCTCAGAGGACGCAAGTTTTTCCGGACGAGCTATTTCGTTCCGGTCGTCCTGTCCGGCGTCGTCGTCTCGCAGCTGTGGATCGCGATCTACAACGCGGACGGCGGCCTGATCAACAGCTTGTTCCGCTTATTCGGCATCCAGTACGAGCAAGCTTGGCTCAGCGGCGAGCATACGTCGATCTGGGCGATCGCCTTCTCCGGCGCCTGGCATCATCTCGGCATCCAGCTCGTGCTCATCTACACGGCGATCAAGTCGATTCCCGAGCAGCTGTACGAGGCGGCGACGATCGATGGCGCCCCGTTCTGGAAGATGCACTGGAAAATTACGATTCCGCTGCTGAGCGAGACGTACAAATTCTGTCTCGTCATCGCCATTACGGGCGGCCTCAACGCGTTCCAGAACATGTTCGTCATGACGAACGGAGGACCGGGCAACATCTCCTATACGCTGACGTTCATGATGTACAAGGCCGCGTTCCGTTCGGGAGAGTACGGCTACGGCTCCGCCGCCGCCGCGGTTCTGGTGCTGGAATGCCTGCTGTTCACGATCCTGATCAACAAGTATATCGCACGGGAAAAAATCAGCTATTAAGGAGGGCGTTCCTATGTTCAAACGGTTGGCTTCTCGGGCGTTGACTTACGGTCCGCTCTCGTTCTTTCTGCTCGTCAGCCTGTATCCCCTGATCTGGCTGCTGTTCTATTCGTTCAAGGACAACGAGGAAATTTTCTCGACCAACGTGTTCGGCATTCCCGGCGAGTGGCGCTGGGAAAATTACAGCAACGCCTTCGGCGTGTTCGACATCGTCGCTTATTTCAAGAACAGCCTGATCGTCTCGATCGGGACCGTCGTTTTCACCGGATTTCTGGCGCTGATGTTCTCCTATGCCGCGGCGCGAATGCGGTGGAGATTCGCCAACGTAAGCCGCATCTACATGACTTCGGGCATGTTCATTCCGATGCAGATTATTCTGATTCCGCTGCTTATTCTCGTTCGCGACATGCATCTTCAGAACAGTTATTTCGCCGTTATCGTTCCTTACGTGGCGTTCCAGCTCTCGTTCGCGACGATCATTTTCTACGCATTCTTCCGGTCGTTGCCTTATGAAATCGAAGAATCCGCTGCCATAGACGGCGCTAGCGTATATACGACGTTCTTCCGCATTATGGTTCCGCTCGTAAAGCCGGCCATCGCGTCGGTCAGCATCTTCGTCTTCCTGTTCGCCTGGAACGAGTTCCTCGTCGCGCTGATCATGATCAGCGACAACGCCCTGAAGACGCTGCCGCTCGGCCTGCTCTACTTCCAGACGCAGTTCGGCTCGGACTGGGGGGCGATGGGCGCGGTCATGGTCATCTCCACGATTCCGACGATCGTCGTCTACCTGCTGTTCTCCGAGCAGATCGAGAAGGCGCTGACCGTCAGCTCGGCCGTGAAAGGGTAATAAAGGGGATGGGGATGAAAATGGTACGGACAGAACGGATAAATATCGCGGTCCGGGGCGGGAGCGAGGAAGACGGCTTCCGAATCTCGGTCGAACCAACGGCGCACGGCGAAGGGGAGGGCATCGCGTATTACCGATTCGCGATGGAAAGGGACGAACCCCGCATTCCGCAGGCGGTCCGGCTGTCGTGGACGCATCCGGCCGTCGATATCGCGGGGTATTGGGACCCGGGGGCGAATCGCGAGCGCGGCATTCGGATCGACTTCAACGAACCGTTCCATGCCAAAGCGACGTCGCTCGCCCCGGTCTGCACGCTGTACAATGCGGCCGGGAACAATCGGCTGACGGTCGCGCTGTCCGACGCGATGAGACCGATCCGCATGCGGGCGGGGCTGCGCGAGGAGACGGCCGAATTCGAGCTGTGGCTGGAGCTGTTCACGGAAGCTTGTCCGCCGATCGATCGGTACGAGGCGATCATCCGCATCGATATGCGGGATATTTTCTACGCGGAGAGCCTGCGCGAGGTGGGCGAATGGTGGGCGGGCCTGCCCGGTTACGCCCCTTCGGCCGTTCCGGCTGCTGCGCGGCTGCCGATGTACTCCACCTGGTACAGCTTCCATCAGCAGCTTGACCCCGCGAAGATCGAGATGATGTGCCTGCTCGCCAAGGAGCTGGGCTGCGAAGCGGTCATCGTCGACGACGGCTGGCAGACGCTGAACAACGAGCGCGGCTACGCTTTCTGTGGAGATTGGGAGGTGTCTCCCGACCGGATTCCGGATATGAAGGGGTTCGTCGGCAGGGTACACGCCCTGGGCATGAAGTTTATTTTGTGGTATTCCGTTCCTTTCGTCGGGCGGCATTCCAAGGCGTGGAGCCGCTTCGCGGGCAAATTCATCAACACGTACGACGGGCCGGACACGGCCGTCCTCGATCCGCGTTATCCCGACGTGCGGGAGTACTTGATCGGCATTTACGAGAATGCGCTGAGGGAGTGGGACATCGACGGCTTTAAGCTCGATTTCGTCGATTCCTTTAACTTGTCGGAGGAGATGAGGTATACTCTTGGCGAAGGAAGAGATTACGACTCCGTGCCCGAGGCGGTCGACCGTCTGCTGTCCGACGTCATGGCGCGTCTGAGAGCGGTCAAGCCCGACGTCATGATCGAGTTCCGCCAGAAATACGTCGGCCCGCTCATGCGCAAATACGGCAACATGTTCCGTGTCGCCGATTGCCCGAACAGCTACAGTCAGAACCGGATCGGGTCGATCGACATCCGGCTCCTGAGCGGCAACACCGCCGTTCACTCCGACATGATGATGTGGCATCCGGACGACAAGCCGGAGAACGTCGCCCTGCAGTTTATTCATGCGCTGTTCTCCGTCCCGCAGCTGTCCGTGCTGATCGACCGGATTCCGGAGGCTCACCGGTGCGTCGTCGGCTTCTGGCTGGCGTTCTGGCGCGAACATCGGGAGCTGCTGCTCGACGCGCCGCTGCATCCGTCCGCGCCCGATTTTCTGTACCCGGTCGTCTACGCGTTTGACGGAAGCCGCAGCTTGGCGGCCGTGTACGGGCAAGGCGTCTTGGTGAAGGCGGACGAGCGGGCGGACGAGTATCTGTTCGTTAACGGAACGGCCGGCGACGCGATTATCGTACAGCTCGGGGAGAGGCTGGAAGGGACGATGACCGTTCTCGATTGCGGAGGCTTGGAAATCTCTGGAGTCAACGTCCGCTTGGACGAAGGCGTGCACCGACTGAAGGTGCCGCCGTCGGGACTGCTGCGCTTGCGGCGGTCCGACACTTCTATCGATGGGGAGCGATGAAGAGCATGAAAGTCCGTTTTCTGGGAACCGCCGCTTTCGAAGGCATTCCTTCCTTGTTCTGCGGGTGCGAGCTGTGCGTCAAGGCGAAGAAGCTGGGGGGCAAAGAGATTCGCACCCGGACCTCCGTCATGCTGGACGACGATCTGAAGGTCGATTTTCCGCCGGACACGCTGCTTCACATGCACCGCGACGGGATCGATCTCGATCAGGTCAAGGATTTGCTGTTCACGCACTCCCATTCCGACCATCTGTATGCAGAGGATCTCGTCGCGAGATTTCCCGGATACGCACAGGCGCAGGAGCGCCCGATTCACGTGTACGGGAACGACATTACGCTGGCCAAGATCCGGCAGATGTTCGAAACGAACGGGGGAGCCCGCGGTTTCTACGAGCTTCACCGGCTGCGCCCGTACGCGAAGGTGGAGATGCAGACGGCAACGGCCGTCCCTCTGCTGGCCGCGCACGATCCGAACGAAACTTGTCTGCTCTACTACATCGAGAAGAGCGGCAAGAATATCTTTTACGGCCACGACTCCGGCAAGTTCCCCGAGGAAACGTGGGAGTGGCTGAGGGACAAGAAGCTCGATCTTGCCCTTTTCGAATGTACGGTAGGTAAAGTCGACTACTGGAAATCGCACATGAACGTCGACGCCGTGCTGGAGGCGAAAGCCAGAATGGAGCAGTACGGCATGCTGAACGCAGGCGCGCGTGTCGTCGTCACCCACTTCTCGCATAACGGGGGGCTTACGCACACCGACTTGTGCGGGATTTTCGAGCCTTACGGCATCGAAGTGGCTTACGATGGTTTGACGGTTGTGTTGTAGACGGATATGTTAAATGAGCGGAGCTGTTTCGCGGGCCTGATTGGGCCTTTGCGGGACGGCTTCTTTTTCACATTTTTTGTCGTGAAGAAACTTAATCGACCGGAGAACGTTACTATATTATAGTAGATAAAATGCAGCTAATGAGAGGGGGCTCGCAATGATCCTATATTTTCGCGACAACTTCTTTAACGCCGGTAGAACGGAAATCGTCAACGAATACAGGGAGCCGGTCGGACTGGTCGATTTGCGCGGCGCGTTCGGATCGGCGCTGGACGTCTTCGGCGGAGACGGCAGGCCGCTGTTCGCCGGCAAGTTCCGGCTGCTGTCCAACAAGTGGACGGTGACGGACGCGAGCGGCAAGGAATGCGGGCTGCTGAGGCACCGCATGTCGTTCATGTCCAAGAGATTCGAATATGACCGTTACGGCGTCGGCACGTTCGAGATCACCTCCCCGGCTTTTTCGCGGGACTACGAGATCAGGGACGCCAAAGGCGGGCTCGTCGTCTCTTTCCAAAAAGTGAGCGGCTGGTTCGAGTCGTCGGCTTTCCGCCTGGCGGTACATACCGGTTGGATCGACGGCTACGAGTGGGTCGCGGTCATTATGGGGATGCACGAAATCCGGAAACGGCATAATCACGCGGCAGGGTAGAGGCGGCGGGAAGGGGATAAGGTTCGCAACGATGAAGACGAGAAAGTTCCAACTGAGCGTGCTGGATTTGGTTCCCGTGCTGGACGGAGCCGATGCTCCTTACGCGCTCGGACAGGCGGTCGAGCTGGCCCGAATGGCGGAACGGCTCGGCTACAGACGGTATTGGGTGGCGGAGCATCATGACATGCCAGGGTTGGCCTGCACTTCTCCGGAAGTTCTGCTGGCTCACGTGGGCGCGAGGACGGAGCGCATACGGCTCGGCTCCGGCGCCTTGCTGCTGCCTCATTACAAGCCGCTCAAGGTGGCGGAGTCGTTCCATATGCTCGCCAGCCTGTATCCCGGGCGAATCGATATCGGGCTCGGAAGGGCGCCGGGAGGCTCCGGTGAAGCGAGCCTGGCGCTCAGCGGCAACTTTATCGCGAACGTTGGCAAAATGCCCGAGCTGCTGGACGATCTGATGCGGCTGCTCCAAGGGAAATACGAATACGATGGCCTGCCGGTGGCGGCCCGCCCGATTCCGCCCGAGCCGCCGAAGCCGTGGCTGCTCGGCACGAACAAGAAGAGCGCGGCCTACGCCGCGCAGTTCGGAACGGGCTATGCGTTCGGCCAGTTCATGAGCGACTCTTCCGGGGAGGAGGCGCTTCGGGCATATCGCGACGGCTTCGTTCCTTCTTCGCTGTGTCCGGAACCGTGCGCCCTCGTCGCGGTCGGCGTCGTATGCGCGGACACCGACGAGGAAGCCGAGCGTCTCTCCTCGTCCGAATTGTTCCGCGGAGCGACGGCCCCCAAGGAAGGAGAAGGGCCGCCTTCGACCGCAAGAAGACTGCTCGCGGGATCTCCGGGCAGTCTTCGCGGCCAGTTGGAATCGCTCGCCCTTTCGTACGGCATCGACGAGTTCATCGTCGTCACGATGATCGCGGATTACAAGGCAAGGCTTCGTTCCTATGAGCTTCTCGGACAGTTGTTGTCGGACGGGTAGTCGCCCTGCAGCTTAGTAGATCCGCCGCTTCCATCCTCTGAGCTTGGCTAATGCTTCTATATAATAGTAGTCGCCGTAGATGAGCGACGTGTCGATATTGACCGTGCCGCTGCCCGTGGCGTGCAGCAGAATCGCCTCATGGTCCGGCCGGTCCCATGTCGCGTAGTTCTCGGTAAGCGACCGCAAGATCCGTTCGGCGGCGTCGGCATACAACCGTTTCTCGCCCGCAGGAACGGCGTCGGCGATCTCCAGCAGCCCGGAGGCGGCGATGGCCGCGGCCGAGCTGTCCCGGGACATGCCTTCGAGCGATTCGAGCCGGAAATCCCAGTAAGGCACGTAATCGTCGGGCAACGCGGCGATGAAATAGTGGGCGACGCGCTTGGCTTCGTTCAAGAAGCGGACGTCTCCCGTGTAGCGGTAGACGTTAGCGAAGCCGTGCAGCGCCCAGGAGTTGCCGCGGCTCCAGGTCGAATCCGGCGCGAGCCCTTGCCCGCCGAAAGATTCGATGTATTCGCCGGTATCCGGATCGAAGGAAATAATATGGTTCGTGGAGCCGTCTTCGCGAACGCCGTACTTCATCGTCGTCTCCGAATGGCGGACGGCGATTTGCTTGTAGCGGGGATCTCCGGTCGTCTCGCTCGCCCAGAACAACAGGGAAACATTCATCATGCTGTCGATGATCGACCAGCCGACCTTGTCGCCGTTCCAGGCGCGAAGGAAGTTCCCCGCCAGATTGAAGCGGGAGGCGAGGAAGTTCGCCGCGTCGAGCCCCCTGCGAAGCCCGTCTGCGTCCCCTGAAATTGCATGCTTGACGACGGCCGTGGACAGAAACTGGAAGCCGACGTCATGGTGGAAGTTTTGCGCCTTCTGTACGAACCGTTCCTCCATTTTAACATCCCAGTTCCAGGCCGCTTCCTTATAATGCTCTTTCCCCGTCATGTCGTACATAACCCACAGAATGCCCGCCCAGAATCCGGAAGTCCACCATTCCATCGGCGTATCGTCGTACTTTCCGTCGGCTCCGGCTACGTGCGGCGTTTTGCCGCCGAGCTCGGCGATCATGCGGTCGACCTTTTCTTCGAGTTTGCTCCAGGTTTGTTCCAAATAAGCTTTGTCCATCTCGTCGATTCCTCCTTTTTAAGTGGATTATAGCTTGACCCGGCTCGCCAAAGTTGTGGTACGATATGTGAAAATGTTGCGATTTTGTCCTGTGTGGAGGGAGAAAATGAAACGACTGTTCGCCCCGGTATCGTTCGAAGGCAGGAGCATCGAATGGGATTACCGTCTGCGCAGAGAGGCGCCCTTCTCCGGCTTCTACCATTGGCATCCTTGCTTCGAGGTGCTTTTCGTCCATGAGGGGGCAGGCACGGTTATCGTCAATCAGATCGCTTACGAGATTCGGCGGGGGATGATGTTCGTGTTCCAGCCGTTTCAATTGCACAAAGTGTATCCCAAGCCGGGGCCGGACCGGCCTTACATCCGAACGAAGCTGCACTTCGTCCCGGAGGAAATGGCCGACAAGCTGAAACACTTCCCGCAGCGTTACGGGGTTCTCCAACGGTTGTGGGAGGAGCGGAATGCGATGTTCGCCTGGGATCTGCGGGAGCACGTCGACTATGTGGAACAGTTGTTCCAACGATATGAGAAGCTGCGCGCGGGAGAGGCGGGTTCTTCGGAAGAGGACGACGCGCTGCTCCTTCTGCAGCTGCTCAGCGTTGTGCAGGAGGCGGACAGCGGCTCGGAACATGGCGATTCCGCAGGAATCGTCCGCAGGCCGCTTCGCTATTCGGAAAAGATCATGCGCTGGATCGAGGAGCATTTCGCCGAAGAAATCAGCCTCGAACGGATCGCGGAGGAGACGCATCTGTCCAAGTTCTACGTCTCCCGCATCTTCCGGGCCGAGACGGGCAGCAGTCTGACCGACTACTTGACGGCGCGCAGAATCAAGCACGCCTGCCGGCTGCTGCAGACGACGACGCTGCCGGTAGAGCGAATCGGGGCCGAGGTCGGACTGCCCGACGCTTCGTATTTCGTCCAGTTGTTCAAGAAGGTGATCGGAACGACTCCGCTCAAATACAGGAACCAGGGGTAGGGGGAGAGGTTGAACCGAAGCTGAGCCGAAGGGATAGCCCAATGGAACGGACTTCCCGTTCGTCGGTTCAATTCGTTCAGCTTCTTTTTGCCCTGCGACAAGCATAAGCTTGAACCATGGAATCCCGGGACGACCCCGCAGATGGGGCCTACGTAGGGAGGGTTTAAGCGATGCGAAAAAAATGGGGCAGAGGGTTTCAAATCAACTTGTTCGGGAACGGTTCGCCGCTCAGGCCGATCAAGCCCCTTCCCCGCAGATGGGGCAGGAAGTCGGTTTTTCCGCGGATCGGATCGTCTCCGTCCAAGCCGCCTCCGCGCAAGTGGGGAACGGGAAGGCGCTTCGGGGGAGGGAGCGTCGGTTCCGGTACCAGTTCCGGCTCCGGCCCGGCCTATACGCCGGTCAAGAGGTGGACGACGAAGCGCCAAGGTCCGAAAATGAAACGAAAGCACATCTGGATCATCGCGCTGCTGCTGATCGCGCTGGGGGTCATCCAGGGGATGATCTTCCTCGACCGGGAGCTGAGGCAGCCGCTTATGTTTCTGGCGAAGGTCAAAGTGAATCAACTCGCAACCGATGCGATTAACGCGGCAATCAAAGCCGAGTTCGCCCGCGCGGCGGAATCGGACAAAATGATTCATTGGCGCACGAACGGAGACGGGGAAATTACCGGCTTCGAGCTCGATTACAAGCAGCAGATGGCGATTACCTCGAAGACGATCGATGTCGTCGAGCGTTCGCTCAGGGCGCACGAGGACGTTCCGGAGCGAATTCCGATCGGTCACGCGCTGAACAGTCCGCTCATCTCTTCCATCGGCCCGAGCGTCGCCGTGAAGTTCCACCCGGCCAGCGTCATTAAAGCGGAAGTCGGGCTTGATCAGAGAGAGGCCGGCATCAATATGCTTCTGGTCGAAGTATACGTGCGCATCCGTACGGAAATCGCCGTCGTGATCCCCTTCGATCGGGAACCGGAAATCGTGGAGACGAAAATCCCGCTTTCCTACGCTCTCGTCGTCGGCGACGTGCCGTCCTACTATTACGACGGCAGCGGTCAGCCGGTCGGCAGCGGCGCCGCGCAAGCTCCGGCGATTGCCCTGCCTCTTCCCGGCGCTGACGCCGCGCCCGCACCTTCGCCCGCTCCATCGCCGCAAGCAGGGGCGGGGCACTGAACTCCAAAAATCCGCTTTCCCGAAAGCTTCGGGGAGAGCGGATTTTTTCGAGTTTCTCGCGCGCCGCGACAATCTACTCGTAAAGCCAAATGCCTGACACGGTCATGACCCCCGGAAGCGCGGCTTCGTCTATCTCCACGTTGTCGAACCAGCCGCCGACGGCCAGGTTGAGCACCAGATAGAAAGGCTGGTCGAACGGCATAACGCCCGGCTCCAGTCGGCGTTCGGCATAGCAATGTCCGTCCACGAGCCAGCGGATGGAGCCGGCGTCCCATTCGAGCCCATAGTCGCGAAACTCGTTGATCGTGCCGTTTTCCAGCTGATAGGAGGATTCGTCGGTCACTTTATGATCCCAATCCTTCCCGTAGTGCAGCGTTCCAGATACTTGCCGCGGCAGGCGTCCTCTGGCCTCCATCATATCGATCTCGCCGGAGGCGGGCCATTCGCCGTAAGCTTTGTCCTGCGGAAGCAGCCAGATGGCCGGCCACAGCCCCTGTCCCACCGGCAGCTTGGCGCGGACGACCAGCTTGCCGTAACGGAAGGAGAAGCGGTTCCTCGTATCGATGCGCGCGGACGTATAGGCGAAGCTGCGCCCGTCCTTTTCGACCGTTTCGCGGCGGGCGCACAGGTTCAGCCCTGAGTCGTCGATGTACAGATTGCCCGGATCCCCCGTATAGAACTGCCGTTCCCCGTTGCCCCACCCCGGATCGATCGCATTGCCGTCATCATCCAGCAGATCGTTGCCAAGGCGAATATTCCATAAGCTCAGATCGGCCCCGCCGTTTCGGAAATCCTGTTCCCACAAAAGCTTGCTCATCCTTTCGCACCCCTCTCCGTGATACTCCCAGAATACTGAATTTCGCAGGGCAGTCAAACGAATCTAAAAAAATGGGATGGCTTCAAAAACCGTGGTCTTTTTTTAAGATGCGCGGTTTTTTACGATGAAAGGGAAGGAGGCAGTCAAGATGAGCCAACACAGATCCGGACAGATGAAAGCGTTTTTTAGACAGTGGCAGGTTCAGAGCATGGTCATTCCAGGCATCGTCTGGATGTTCGTCTTCTGCTACATCCCGATGTTCTGGCTGATTATCGCCTTTATGGACTACAGCATCGCCAAGCCGATGCTGCATTCGCCTCTTGTCGGGCTGAAGCACTTCGAGGATTTCGCCGCGGACGACCGGTTCTGGCGTTCGATCCGCAATACGCTGGGCATGAGCGCGATCAAGCTGGCGCTCGGATTTCCGATCCCGATTCTGTTCGCCTTGCTGCTGAACGAGATTCGAAGTCTTCGCTTCAAGCGCGCGGTTCAGACGATATCGTACTTGCCGCATTTTATCGCGTGGACGATCTTCGGCGGCATTCTGCTCAACTGGCTGGGCGAGGGCGGCGTCATGAACCAATTGATGATGGCGCTGGGCATCCAGGATCGCGAAATCTTGTACAACAGCGATCCGCAGTATTTCTGGTGGATCGTCTATTTCTCCGACGTGCTTAAGGAAACGGGCTGGAGCGCGATCATCTATATCGCGGCCATAGCCGGCATTGATCCCGCGCTGTACGAAGCCGCGGAGCTGGACGGGGCCAACCGCTGGCAGCGCATGTGGCACATTACCATTCAGTGCATCCGGCCGACGATCGCCATCCTGTTCATTCTCGCCGTCAGCGGCATGCTGGGCAGCAACTTCGAGCAGATTTTCATGCTGAAAAACAACATGAACATGAGGATGGCGGAAAGTCTGGATCTGTACATCTACAACATGGGCTTGGTATCCGGACGACATTCCTTCTCGACCGCGGTGCTGTTCGCCCGCTCCGTAGTGGCGCTGGGCCTGCTGCTGCTCGCCAACTACACGTCCAAAAAACTAAGCGGCGAAAGCATCTTTTGAACGGGGGGAAAACGATGGCGATGGAATCGCGCGGAAGGTTTCGGCGAATCGGACTATTCGAGGTCGGCAATACGCTGCTGATGCTGACCGTCTGCTTTATTACGCTCTATCCGATGTGGTTCGTCTTCATCAACTCGCTGAATGCGCCGGAACGGGCGCTGCTGGGCACGATCAACTGGTTTCCCGAAGCGTGGTCGCTGGACAGCTATCGAGTGGTGTTTAACGATAAAAACCTGATGAACGGCTTTTACATCACAACGCTGCGGACAGTGATCGGAACGGCGGCGCATGTGCTGTTCACCGCGATCGTGGCCTATGGCATGAGCCGGTCCAACCTGATCGGGCGCAAGTTTTACATGCGGACCGCCCTGATTACGATGCTGTTCTCCGGCGGATTGATTCCGACCTTCCTGCTGATGACGAAGCTGGGCCTGTACGACAATTTCTGGGTATTCGTCATTCCGGGGATGTACACCTTTTTCAATATGGTCATCTTCATGAGCTTCTTCCGCACGATTCCGGAAAGCCTGGAGGAATCCGCCAAGGTGGACGGGGCATCGGACTACGGCGTCCTGTTCCGGATCGTGCTGCCCAACAGCATGGCCGTCATCGCCACCATCTCGCTCTTCTCGGCCGTCTATCACTGGAACGATTATTATCAGGGCGTCATCTATATCCGCACCCAGGATCTGCTGCCCTTGCAGACGATGCTGTACAAGATCATCGCGGAGAATTCGATGTCCTTCATGCAGCAGCAGGCGATGGCGCAATTCGGCGCCCGGCTGCCCGGCAATTCCATCAAGTTCGCTTCGATGATGGTCGCCACGCTGCCCATTCTGGCGTTTTATCCCTTCATTCAGCGCTATCTGGTCAAAGGGGTCATGATCGGCGCTATTAAAGGGTGATTAAAAAATATATCATTAACAGCAGAGAAAGGATGATCGTGCAATGATGCGTAGATCGATGAAACAGGGGACGTCTCTTATTTTGGCGGCGATTCTCGCGCTGGGCCTCCTGGCCGCATGCTCCAAATCCGAGGAGAGCAAGCCGAGCGCCCAACCTTCGGCCAGCTCGCAATCTCCGTCCGCGACCTCTTCGGGGGAGACGGCGCCGAATCCCGACGCTGCCGCATGGCAGCTGGATACGAGTCCCGTCGATCTAACCTGGTTTGTAGGCGCTTCCTGGTACGGCCGCACTTGGGGGGACAGCCTGAACTCCAAGTACATTACGGAAAAAACGGGCGTCAACGTCAAAATCGAGGTTCCGTCCGGCGACGCCAACGAGCAGGCGACGCTGATGATGACGTCGGGCAAGCTGCCGGACCTGATCAGCATGGGCTCTTGGGAAACCGCTGTCAAGAAGCTGTGGGAAGGGGACCACGTATACGCGCTGAACGAGCTGGCCGAGCAGTACGATCCGTACTTCTTCAAGGTGGCGGGCGACGGCACGTTGAAGTGGTACCGCCAGGAAAATGGCAATACGTACGGGGTGCCCAACGACTCTTACAGCCCCAATCTGATGCATGAAACCGGCATGACCGCCGCCAACCAGACGTTCCTCGTGCGCAAGGATTTGTACGAGGAGATGGGCCGCCCGGATCTGACGACGCGGGAAGGCTTCCTGAACGCGCTGCAGCTGCTGAAGGATCAATATTCCCAGTACAAAGGGCAGCCGATGAGCCCGTTCTTCGCGCAGGGCAACGTCCCTTATGGAATGACCGAATATTTGCAAAACCTGCTGGCCGTTCCGTATGAGAAAGACGGCAAAGTGTACGACCGTTTTACCGATCCCGACTACGTCGCCTGGCTGAAAACGTTCCGTACCGCCTACGAGCGCGGATTGATCAACGTCGACTTCCTGGTCGATTCCGATACGCAGGTCGAGGAGAAAACGAACAACGCCCGCTACTTCATGATGATCCGCGAATGGACGGGGATGACCGCCGTCAATCCGATGCTGGCCGCGAGCGCCAACCCGGAATCGTACTACATTGCCGTCGACGGACCGCAGAACAGCAATGGCGACAGCGCCAAGCTGTTCCCCGGCAACATGGACGGCTGGATGGTGACGATGATCAGCAAGTCGACCAAACATCCGGAGCGCGCCATTCGTTTCCTGACTTACCTGGCCAGCGAGGAAGGACAGCGGGATTTGTTCCTTGGAAAAGAAGGCGAGACATGGGAGCTGAAGGACGGCAAGCCGCAATTGAAGCCGGAAATGGCGCAGCTGCTCGACACCGATATCGAGAAGCTGGAAAAGGAATACGGCATTATGGATACGTACTGGATGATGCGCAACCCGGTCATCGTCAACCAATGGAGACCGGAGAAAGCGCCCGTCATCAAACAAATGGAGGACTTCGCCAACGCTCAGGCCGACATCGACAGCGGCATCTACAAGAACCTCGATCCGCTGGGCGATTCCGAGGTGGCGGTATCCTGGTCGCGCATTTCCCAGAACTGGGAAGAGACGCTTCCCGAGCTGATCACCGCCAAGGACGAAGCCGCCTTCGATAAAATATTCGAAAATTACCTGACCCGCCGAGACAATTACGGCTTCGACCAGGTCATGGCTTACCGCCAAGCCGAGCTGGACGCCCGCAAAGCTAAAATGTCTGAATAAAGCGCGGCTATGAGCGGCGGTGGGGTTGTCTCGTAGGCAGGCAAATGGGATCATCGAGACGGGGAAGGGATATGTATCTTTTGGAGAGCGAAGCGTCTGCCTCATACGGTCATGAAATTACCCTGTTACGGGTTCACCATTCAGATTTCATGACCGTATCAGCAGCGGAAGAAGATATATATCCCGTACTTCATTATCGGTGATTCTACGCCTTTCTGCCTGATGACTTACAAGACAACTCCATCGCCTGCCAATGCCGGCAACCCTAACGTCCGAGCATCGAGATATGGTATATTACGGAGGTGGGGAGGGCATCGACTTGAAGGCTCCGTTGACGAAAATCAAAAGAATCTACCGAAACTCCCGCATTTCGCGAAAGCTGTTTTTGGCCTTCAGCCTGATGATCGCCATCCCTGCCATCGCGGTTTCTTTTTTGTTTATCCGGTTCAAGGAAACCCAGCTGTACGAGGAGGCCATGGCTACCGGGAGCAGCCATGTTTCGCGGCTGGACGAACGGCTGCGGGGCAGGATGAACATGGTTGAAAACGCTTCCTCCACCGCGCTGACCCAGAAGGCTTTTATCGACTTCATTCATTCGAACATGCGCGGAGACGGCTTGCGTCTCGTGAAATTCAGGCAAAACCAATTCGAGCAAATGCACAATATGATCAAAAGCAACGAGTCGATCGATGAGCTAAGCTTCTATGTCGATAATCCGGATCTGTACGAAATATGGCCCGAAATCTACCATTACGACCGGTTTTGGCCGCAGGATTACTGGGTCTCGCTGCGTGAGGAAGGCGGCTCGGCCTATCGCCTGTTCGCGTTGAAGGACGGCGAGCATACGCTCTCCTACTACCGGCTCGTGCGCCTTCAGGGCCAGCAGAACAAGCATCCGAGCATTATGGAAATCCGCATCGGACACGACAAGTTTTTCAGCGACTTGCTGGAAGAGACCGGAGGGGATTTCTTTTCCGTCGTCATGGACGGCGCGACCCCCTCTCGCTTCGTATATAATCCGGAGCATTCGTTTGCGGCCAATGCCGGCGAAGAGCTGCAAAACATTTTGGCCCGAATTCACGGGCAACTGGATATGCTGCAGGAGAAAAGCCCGATCAAGGTCGAGGTCGGGGATCATACGTATTACGCGATTTACCGTTACATTGCGCCCTTGAACGCCTACGTGGTGGACGTCGCCTCCCATCAAGCGCTGATGGAGGGGCCGCGGAGCTGGTACGTATGGGTGGTGGCGATTACGCTGTGCGTGCTTCTGATGATGCTGCTCCTCGTTTCGCATACGACCCGCCGTATTTTCCGCCGCTTAAACCGAGTGCTGGCTTCCATGCGCAAGGTGCGGCAAGGTCAGCTGGACGCGAAGATCGATACCGGCCTGGGCGAAAATGAAACCGGAGACGAAATCGACGAAGTGGCCGTCAGCTACAACAATATGCTGGACGAAATCAAGCGCCTGATGACGCAGGTCGTGGATAAGCAGCTGATCGCCAAAAACGCGCAGCTGCACTCGCTGCATTCGCAGATCAATTCGCATTTTCTGTACAACGCGCTGGAATCGATCCGCATGCTGGCAGAGGTTCAGCGGCAGCCCGCGATCGCCGAGGCGCTCGTGTCGCTGGGCTCGTTGCTTCGCTACAGCATGAAGTGGCGCAGCGATACCGTCGCCTTGGGCGAGGAACTGGCCAACATTCAAAGCTACGTACGGTTCATCAACTTTATGGAAGGCAGCAGCTTCGAATTGACGGCGGATTTGCCCGAGGCCGTGCTGCGATGCGCCATTCCTAAAATGTGCATGCAGCCGATCGTCGAAAACGCCGTTCATCACGCAGCGCCCTCGGGAGGCGGCCTACGCATTGAGATCACCGTGCGTGTGGAAAAAGGCAGCATGCTGCTCATCGACATACGGGACAACGGCGCCGGAGTAGATCCGCAAGTGCTCGCCGACTTGCAGGCCGTGCTGCAAGGGGATTCCGATACGCCGATCGTCGCCGGCAACAACGGGCTTGGCTTGGAAAACGTGCATAAGCGTCTGCAACTGCACTATGGCAAAAGCTGCGGACTTTGGATAGATAGCGTGCAGGGCTCTTACACCTGCGTTACCATTCGCTTGCCTTGGGAAAACGAGAATCTGGGGGGATGGTAGACATGATCAACGTTCTGATCGTGGACGATCAAAAGCATATACGCGACGGGCTGCAAGCAATGCTGGGACAGTTTCCCCTGGAGCTGGGCGATATTCATAGCGCCGGAAACGGGGTCGAAGCGCTGCAAGCGTTGCATCAATTCAACATCCAACTGGTCATTACCGACATCCGAATGCCGGACATGGACGGCCTGGCTCTTATGGCGCGTGCTCGCGAGGAGCGCTTAAAGGCCGAATTTCTGATCATTAGCGGCTATGGCGATTTTGCCTACGCGCAGCAGGCGATCGGACTCGGGGCCAAGGGCTACCTGCTCAAGCCGGTGAAGAGAGAAGATTTGCAAGCCTCGATCGAGCATGCGCTGCAGGAGATTCGAACGCGGCAGGAGCTGTCGCGCAATATCAAGCGGATTTCCCGGCGGGCGAGGGAGACGGACCGGAAAGAGCTGTGCATGTTCATGCAGGGTGCGGAGAACGGTGATGAGTGGATCGGTCAGGTCGAAGGGCAACATCCGGAGCTGTGGGACGGATACCGCCTGTGCTTGTTCCGGGAGGAAATGCGGATTAATCAGCCGGGAGCCGGAGGCGCCCACAGCATCGAATCGATTGCTTATCGGGTATACGGCAGGAAGGGATGCATCGGTCTTCAGCATCGCCCGCATCTGATTCTGGCGGTTGACGCGTCCGTGGACCCGGAGGCTCTGCTCGCGGCGCTTCAGGCGGAGCGGATCGGCGCGGTCGCGGCCATCACCGGTCCCAAGCGGGGATTAAAGGAGCTGCCGGACAGCTACACGCAAGTCATGGAGCTATACCGGCACAGCTACCTTTTTCCCGATAAGCGCTGTATTCTGCCCGCCGATATCGAGGGGCTCGAGCAGCAATGGCAAATTCCCTACGAAGAGCTATACGTGCTGTTCCAACTGGTCGGCACTAAAAACGGGGGCAAAATCGCCGAAGGCATCTCTGCGGTTTTCCACAAAAACGTGCTTCAGCGCTACCACGTGCGCTATACGCAGCAGCTCAGCCGAGCCATCGTGCAGATGCTGGAGGAATACGAACGCGTTATCCGTCCTTACATGGGGGAGGAGGCGCTGGATATCGAATGTCTGCGCAATCTGTACGATTATCCGGGTATCCGCGATTATATCCAGGCGCTGCAGCAGCAGCTGCTTCGGCTGAACCAGTTTTATTACGAATTCAAGTGCAGCTATCGCAATTCGCAGGATTTGAACGAGGCCGTCCGGTTTATTCACGAAAACTATCATAAGCCGCTCGACTTGGCGGTGGTCTCCAACCACGTGTCGCTCAATTACGCTTATTTTTCCAACCTGTTCAAGAAAAATATCGGCAAAGGCTTTGCCGAATACTTGCGCGACGTACGGTTGGATAAAGCCCGGCGGCTGCTGGCCGACACCGAGCACAAAATCGTCGAGGTGGCCGCCATGGTGGGGTATGAAAGCTATAAAAGCTTCATCCGGGCGTTCCGGGACGCGATGGGCATGCAGCCGACGGAGTACCGGCAGCGAATTCGGCAAAGTGGAGATCGGGAGGACAGCTATCGCGACTCAGCGCTGTGACGTCGCCGGATTGGGCTTTTGTCTGCAGCGTCGGGGAACCGATTTCGAAGAAAAACAAAAAATTGGGTTATCATGAAAAATATTGAACCTTTTTCCCGGGCATTCCGTTCGTTACAATAAAGTTGTCCTGCAGGAACAAGTATCTGTAAGCGTTTTCTGTCGTCGGTCGGTATGTTAGCGGAATCGCGATTGGAACGAAGAAACTACTTGTATTGAAGGAGGGCAAATTATGGAACGGAATTGCCATGCGGAGAAACGGTGGACGCAAAGGGCAACGAGCTTGGTCTTGGCGGTATTGCTGTTGGTTGGCTTGGGTCTATGGCCAACGCCTCGGGTCCAGGCGGCGGGGACCGCGATTACCTCCATGGCTTACTTCTCGGCGGCGGACGGTCCCGTTATCTCGAAATCGGGAGTCGGTCAGGCCAGCTACGGGTTTGTGATGCCGATCTTTAACGGAGGCTCGGCCGGATGGAACGACGTGTCCGACGATCTGGGCGTGAAGGTGAAGACCGGCGGCAATTGGGTCGATATCGACAGCGTCGGAGGTTACGTCTACAACCAGAACTGGGGCCACTGGAGCGACGGCGGCTTTTACGGCTTCTGGTTCACTCTCTCCGCCACAACGGAAATCCGGCTCTTCTCCAAGGCGAACGGGGTAACGCTGGACTACACGTTGGTGTTTCAGAATATTAACCAGACGACGATCACTTCCATGACGCCGACCCAGGGGCCGCAGATTACGGCGGGCTTTACCGGGGGAGCGGGCTTCACTTATCCGATTTTCAGCAACAATTCGTCGATCCCTTACGCGGCCGTAGCCGACGACTTGAAGGTCTACGTCAAACCGGTAAACGACAGTACATGGATCGATATCGACAACAACGCGGCCAGCGGATGGATCTACGACAGCAACTTCGGTCAGTTCACCGAAGGGGGCGGCGGTTACTGGTTTACGGTAACGGAGTCGATCCACGTCAAGCTCGAATCCAAGACGTCGGCGAGCAGCTTGGTGTACACGATCATCTTTAACGAGCCGGTCAGAAATTCCTATACGCTTGCCGCCTATGACGGAACGACCTATACGGCGGACGAGAGCGGCGCCATCGGCATTCCGCTGCCGAAGATCGACGGCGGCCCGCCGATCGGCACGGAGCTGGGCAACTTCGTCTACCAGATCAACGTTGGCGGACAATGGGTAGAGCTGGGCAATTCCTCTCAGAGCGGCTTCCTGTATTCCGGCAACGGCTACAACAATATGTCCGACGCCAATCAGTGGGGCTATTGGGCCGATTATATTTACGGGCTGTGGTTCCAGCCGATTCAGGAGGATATGCAGATCCGGATCGGCTATCCGCTGAACGGACAGTCAGGCGGAAGCATCGGCAGCAACTTCGTCTACTACACGCTGATAGGCAATCCGAACGCTCCCCGGCCGGACGTCTCCGATCACGAGGATGTCGCCATCGGAACGCCGAGCGATCCGGCCATTCCCGGCATGACGCTGATCTGGCAGGACGAGTTCGGCGGCACCCAGCTCGATACGAGCAAGTGGAACTACGAGGAAGGCTACTACATCAGCAACGATCCCAACAGCTGGGGCTGGGGCAATGCGGAGCTGCAGCATTACACGAACAGCGCGCAAAACGTATTCGTCCAGGACGGCAAGCTGAACATTAGAGCCTTGAACGATCCCAAATCGTTCCCGCAGGACCCTAACCGGTATGCGCAATATTCTTCCGGCAAAATCAACACGAAGGATCATTTCTCCTTCCAGTACGGCAGAATCGACTTCAGTGCCAAGCTGCCCACGGTCAACGGCATCTGGCCAGCGCTCTGGATGCTGCCGGAAGACGCCATCTACGGAGCATGGGCGGCATCCGGGGAAATCGACATCATGGAAGCGAAGGGACGTTTGCCGGGGACGACGAGCGGCGCGGTGCACTTCGGCGGCCAGTGGCCGGTGAACCGGTACATTGCCGGAGAGTATCACTTCCCGCAGGGGCAGACGTTCGCCAACGATTTTCACGTGTACACGTTGATCTGGGAAGAAGATGACTTCAAATGGTACGTGGACGGCAAATTCTTCTTCAAAGTCACCCGGGATCAATGGTATTCCGTGGCGGCGCCCAACAATCCGAACGCCCCGTTCGACCAGCCGTTCTACATCATCATGAACCTGGCGGTCGGCGGACACTTCGACGGCGGGCTGACTCCCGACCCTTCCGATATTCCGGCCACGATGCAGGTCGATTACGTGCGGGTTTATGAGCCTGGAGGGGGAGGGAATCCCGGCAACGTATCGGTTACCGGAGTCTCCTTGGATCAGACGGCCGCCCAGCTTGAGGTCGGCCAGAACGTCCAATTGAACGCTGTCGTAGCGCCGTCCAACGCGACGAACAAGCAAGTCACGTGGACATCGTCCAATGCAGCCATCGCTTCCGTGAACGCCAGCGGCGTCGTGACCGGGCTTGCCCCGGGTACGGCCACGATTACCGTGACGACGGTTGACGGCAACCAAACGGCCGTCTGCACCGTCACGGTCGTACCGGCCGCACCGACCGTTATCGTCATCGGCGACGAGGTGCGCGGCCTCAAGAAAACGGGCGACAATCTGCTGTTCTACGTCAACGGCGCCACCTTCGCCGATCTGCACTACAAAGTAAACAACGGCGTACAGCTTAACGTCGCAATGACCCACACGGGGAACGGCAACTATACGCACCCGGTCAATAACCTGAACTACGGGGATACCGTCGAATACTTCTTTACCTACAACCCCGGGCAGGGCGCTCTGGATACCTCTTGGGAAACCTATGTTCATGGGGTGACTCAGGGCGTTCCGGAGTAAGGCGTGAGCGCAGCTTAAGAGAAGACGGCAGATGGATGGGTCATGCGGCCTGTCCCTTTGTTTTGTCTAGGCTCTCCTTAAGCCTCATCGATAACTCGACCGCTATGGCTACCGATCTACGTTGACACAACTTGGCCTGTACGCCGCCTTGACCGAAAAGGCGATTCAACCGCTACCATTCCGGATCGCAGCGATAACTCGACTGTTTGCAGCTGCCCTAATGAACACCGTATTGATTCGGCTGCAGCTTAGAGCCATTGATTAAACCCGAAACCCGTGAAAATCCGTAAAGACGACTTGATAGCGGACCGTTCTGACAACCTTGTCTTTGGGTTTGGAGATGAGCGGGATGAGCATCCCTTTGTCTTTGAGCTTTCGCAAATGCTTGGCGGCCGTTTTGCGGTGGATGCCTAGACGCGTTGCTGCTTGCAAAGGAGCAATCGGGTCGTCGCCTGCGCAGGCCAAATCGTAGAGAGCTTTCTCTATAGGTGCAAGCTGAACGGAATTAAGGCCGCTTAGTTTGCCGAGCAGTTGCTGGATAATTTGTTGGCAGCGTCTAGGTCGATCCTTAACATCGTCATAGGAAAACCGTAACACGATCCAACCGTCCAGCACCAAATGGTTCTGTCGAATCAGATGGTCGGCAAATTTCTGTTGGTCGATGTCTTTCCAATGCGGTCCGTAGCCGTCGATCTCTATGCAAATTTTGTAACCTGCCGTATGGAAGGCAAAATCGAGATAACGTCGACCGTCTTTGAAATCCTTCACCTCGTACTCCGCGCTCAAACCGGCAAAGTTTCTGAACGAGGGCCACCATACTTTTTCGAGAAACATTTTCTCCGCATGATGATCCATATTGTTAAATCTTTTCTTTCGCTCGTTTGTGCCGTATGTCTGCTGATCGACCATCCACTTTCCATAAGCCGCCTCAAACTTCTCGTCAACTACAACATTTTCTTTTTTCTCCATCTGAACCAACATCCTTTCTAAAATGAAAATAAAAAGCCGCCCAAACCGGCGATTGACCGGTAAGAGCGGCGTGTGCTTCACGACCGAATGTTGTGGATATATCTGTAAATTAACATAGGTCTGCTCGTTGTGCAACAGTTTTTTTGCAGAAATGAAGCAGAAACAGGGGGCTCGGAGTGGCGGGGGGAGTCTAAGGCCAAGAAAGTGCCTCGGCGGTTCGGTGGGCGGAGTGACAGGAGAAGCTGAAGGCCAAGAAAGTGCCTCGACGGTTCGGGGGTCGGAGTGGTGGGAGAGCTCGAAGGCCAAGAAAGTGCCTCGGCGGTTCGGGAGTCGGAGTGGCGGGAGAGGCTGAAGGCCAAGAAAGTGCCTCGGCGGTTCGGGGACCGGAGTGGCGGGAGGGGTCGAAGGCCAAGAAAGTGCCTCGGCGGTTCGGGGACCGGAGTGACGGGAGAGGCTGAAGGCCAAGAAAGTGCCTCGGCGGTTCGGGGCTCGGAGTAGCGGGAGGGTTCGAAGGCCAAGAAAGTGCCTCGACGGTTCGGGAGTCGGAGTGGCGGGAGAG
>Ga0206118_100164_pt1 | contig 66320 bp, 49 predicted proteins | sample 3A20Ametagenome_FD_177999 | JGI IMG/M metagenome (GOLD analysis project Ga0206118, IMG submission 177999) | Enriched microbial communities from leaf-cutter ant dump, University of Wisconsin, Madison, United States - 3A20A | ecosystem: Environmental > Terrestrial > Nest > Insects nest > Nest dump... | reverse complement strand
TCTCCATTATAGCACATACGGACGAGAATGAGAGAGAATACGGTAGTAAATGAGAGTAAACAGGGAATTTTATCGACTTTTTGAAAGAATTTATGGTGGGTTGTATTGTGAATTAATCGACAGTCTCAAGAATCGATTATCGTCCCCCGAAACGCGCTCGAACGGAGGTCGATGTTCTAAAGAATCGGTTATCGTCCCCCGAAACGCGCTCGAACGGAGGGCGATGTTCTAAAGAATCGGTTATCGTCTCCCGAAACGTGCTCAAACGGAGGGCGATGTTCTAAAGAATCGGTTATCGTCCCCCCGAATCGCGCTCGAACGGGGGGCGATGTTCTAAAGAATCGGTTATCGTCTTTCTATTTGAACGAGCTCTTGAACGCCTTCTCCAAGTCGTCGGCGCTCTCCGAGATGAGGAACAGCACGTAGTTGCCTTGCGTGACGATTTTGTAGTTTTTGGCGTTCTCGTATTGGTCCGGAAGGTAGCTTTCGAACATCTTCTGAACGTCTTCCGCGCGCTTCTCCATGCCTTTCTTCACGGCGGCGACGTCTTTCGCTTTCTTCACCTTGAATACGGCGATCTCGTTCGTCTTGACGTTCATGAGAGGGGCTTTGACCGTGAACTCTTCGACAAGCTTCGGATCGATGCCGTAGGAGGTCTCCATCTGTTCCGCGCTCATGTCCATAAGCATCGGCTGTTCAACCTGCTCAAGCATGGCGCTGACGATATCTCCCGTAGACGGCTCGGCCGGTTTCTCGCTCGGTTCGGGCTTTTTGCTTGGTTCCGGTTTTTTGCTCGGCTCTGGCTTCTTGCTTGGCTCCGGGGATTTGCTCGGATCAGGCTTCTTGCTCGGTTCGGAAGGTTTTTTGCTGGGAGTGGGCTCCTTGCTCGCTTCCGGCTTTTTGCTCTCTTCAGGCTGTTTGCTCGGCTCCGAGGATTCGCCGGGACTTGGGCTTGCGTCCGGGCTCGTACCGGTCTCGGCACTCTCACCCGATTCGGTCTCCGCGCTCGGACTTTCGCTTGCGCTCGCGGATGCCGAACTTGAGGCGGTCGGCGGCAAGCTGCCGTTCTTATCGGAATTGCCGGAACAGGCGGTCAGCAAGCTTCCGAGCAATGCGGTGACTAACAGAAATGACAATGCGCTTTTCTTCATAAGACATATTCTCCTTGATGTTCGGTTCTCGGTGTTGGAATAACGTACGGTATTACTAACGGAGTCTAAGTTGAAAATGTTGCGGACAAGCGCTGCAAATTTACCGTTCAGGCTTGATTTGCTGTCTGTGCTTGCCCATCATTTGATCGTCACTTGCTGCCGAGCTTCAAAATTTCGCCGTTATCGACGAAAGTCGCTGTGTTGAACAGCATCAGAGCTTTGTCGATCCCGTTCTTTTCCATATAATCGCCGATGCTGCCGTTGTAGAAACGGATGTCGATGACGTGAATTTCGGATACATGTTTGGTCACGAAAGGGATAAAGCTATGGGCGTAGGAATCTTTCACGACGAGCAGCTTGCCCAGATCGGCGTTCCCGGCGGATTCGCTCTTAATGACGGACAATGCGTGGACTCCGCCGAGGAAATACGAATACTTATCCTTTTTCGCCAAAAACTCTTGCGCGTACAAGCTCTCATAAGTCTTATCCGTGTCCGCGACATACATCTCCGAGCCGATGGGCTGCTTCGGCCGGAACGCCTGAACGATGTCCGGATTCAAGCCGCCGAACTGTCCTCGCGTGTGGAAGCTGCCCAGAAACGAGTCGCTGACGTTCTCGACCTCGAACTCGTCCAGCGGCGCCGCCGTCCAGCCCATCTTCGCCGCGTAGGCGGCATAGGCGTAGTACGCGCCAAGCGTCGTCCAGTGATGGTCCGTCCGGTAGTAGATCGGCTGGGAAGCGTGCGGACGCAGGAAGTCAAAGCCGTTCAAGTAATCGACGCTGTCTCCGAGAATCGAGCCCACGTGGGCGTTAACGTTCTCCTGCGGATAGTTGGGCGCTTTCCAGGGGAGGCGCTCCGGGTACATCCCGACCGAGGTCGGAGCGAGCAAGAAGCTGACGTCCGCTTCCGGATGCTTCTCGGCAAACCGTTTCACCGCATCGGCGTAGGCGTTGATCTTATCGTAATCGGGCTCGGCGAACTTCTCGAACAAGTACCCGTCCTTGCCCAGGTAGATGCTGTTGTTTTCCTGCTGCAGCCTTAATCGCTCCGCCGCCGACTTCACCCCGATCCAGTCCGCCCTGAGCGGAAAATGATCCGTGACAAAGCGTTCGGTGTCGTCCGCGAATTTCTTGGAAATCAGATTGTCCCAGGTGAGTCGGGGCATTTGCTGCAAATAGCGGTTTTCCAGCTCCGAGAACCGTTCGGTCGGCAGAGCCAGGAAAGCTGCGGACAGGAGGAACAGCGTGCCGGCGAACGACCCGACGAGCAGTCGGTCCGTAATCCGCTTCATAGTTCGTAACCTCCTTGTAATTCGTGTTCAAAAAGTTCGGTTTTCAGCACCGCTTTTTGAACTACCTATCAAAAACGAAAATACAAAAACGGGTTGAAGGTCGCATCAACCAAATAAGACACCGACAGCAGGAACAGCGCGCCGCACCAGACCAGACGCAGTGCGTCTCCGGTTCCGCCGAGGCCGCTCGCGGCCAGTCGCCGCAGCTTGCCGTAGGGAAGGGCGGCAACCGTCAGTACGGCCAGCAGAATAGCGTTCGTGTAAGCGAAGTACATCGTTTCGCCGTTCCATAGAGGCTGGCCGGCCAGCCCGAACATCGCGGCCAAATACCGGCCGACTTCCGGCAGCTCTTCGAACGCGAACAATACCCAGCCGACGAGAATGAGCAGCGCGGCATACAGATGGCGAACCCATCGGGGCGAGCGTTCCAGCAGCGACAGGCCGATCCATTTTTCGAAAATGAGAATGACGCCGAAGTACAGACCCCAGAGCAGGAAGTTCCAGCTCGCGCCGTGCCAGATGCCAGTCAGCGTCCAGACGATCAGGATGTTGCGCAATTGGTTGCTCAGTCCCTTGCGGTTGCCGCCTAGAGGAATGTAGACATAGTCCCGGAACCAGGTGCTCAGCGAGATGTGCCAACGGCGCCAGAAGTCGGTGATGCTCTGGGCGGCATAAGGCTTGTTGAAGTTCTCGTTGAACCGGAAGCCGAACATCAGGCCGAGTCCGATCGCCATGTCCGAATAGCCGCTGAAGTCGAAATAAATTTGGAAGGCGAAGGCGATAATGCCCAGCCAGGCCGTCATCACGGGCAGCGTGCCGGCGTCGGCGGCCGAGATCGTATGCCAGAGCAGCCCGATATTGTTCGCGAGCAGCACCTTCTTGGCCAGCCCGGTGACGAAGCGGCGCACGCCTTCCGCGAACATCGCGGCGTCCACCTTGCGGCTGCGAAGCTGCTCGGATACCGACTTGTAGTGGACGATCGGCCCTGCCACCAATTGGGGGAACAGCGCCACGAAGGTGGCGAAGTCGATCCAGTTCCGCTGCGCCTTCGCCGTCCCCCGGTAAATGTCCACGATGTAGGACATCGATTGGAACGTGTAGAACGAGATGCCAATCGGGAGCGCGAGCTCGGTGAGTGGAATGTCCGTGCCGAGCCATCCGTTCAGGTTGCCGATCAAGAAGTCGGCGTACTTGAAATAAGACAGCAGGGCCAGATTGACGGCGATCGAAGCGGCTACGACCGCTTTGCGCTTCGCCGGCCCGAGCTTCGGACCGTCCAGAAGACGTCCGAAGCCGTAGTCCGTCAGCGTGGATACGAGCATGAGGACGATGTAGACCGGCTCGCCCCACGCATAGAACACGAGGCTCGTCAGAAACAGCACCAGATTGCGGATTCTCCACGGAGAGCAGTAGTACAACAGCAGGACGACCGGCAGAAACAGAAACAGGAAAAGGAGGCTGCTGAATACCATCGCCGGTTACTTCTTCGCGAAGAAGCCGTCGAAGGCGTTAACGAAATCGTCCGCGCTCTCCGAGATGACGAACAGCACGTAATTCCCTTTAACGACGAGCTTGTAATTTTTGGCGTTCTCGTATTGATCCTGAAGGTATGTCTCGAATTGCTTCTGAACGTCGGCTGCGCGCTGTTTGACGGCCGTCTCCACGGCGGCGACGTCCTTGGCGTCCTTCACCTTGAGAATGGCGATCTCGTTCGTCTTCACGTTCATCATCGGAGTCCGGATCGTATAGTCTTCGAGCAGCGCGGGGTCCAGATGGTACAGCTGCTCCACCATCGCGCTCTCCAGCTCGACCAGCATCGGCTGTTCGATCTGCTGCAGCATCTCGTCCGCCATTTGCTTGGGCGGGGCCGAGGCTTCCGGCACGGCGGGCTTATCGTTATTGGAGCAGGCGGCAAGAGCCAGCCCGATCAGTACGGTCATCAGCAATAGCGTCATTTTTCTAGTCATGGTGACTTCTCCTCGTCGTGTTGGTAGTTTTGCGAATTCGACACAGCCTCTGACGCAACCGGCGCGAAAAAGGTTACATCTGCGACTTATTTCCCAGATTTTACGGGAATTTAAGGTTCCGATTATCGAAACGCGTTATTATTTGGTTTATAATTGACTAGGTTGAAACCTTTTTGGCGGTACATCGTAAATGTAGGTAGTCGAGGGATGAGAGATTCATAGAATCCGGTCCCGGCGCAATCAGCCGAATTGAGTTTGAAGGGAGACCTTGCTAGACATGACGATTTCGCTTGTGAAAGGACAGAAAGTCGATCTCACGAAGGGCAACGCCGGATTAAGCAAAATTACGGTAGGCCTCGGTTGGGACCCGGTCAAGAAGAAAGGGTTCTTCGGTTCAAGAACGGTGGACATCGATTGCGACGCTTCCGCGCTGCTGCTCGACGAGAACGGCAAGCTTCGCGACAAGCACCTCGTGTGTTTCTACAACCTGAAGAGCATCGACGGTTCAGTCGTTCATTCCGGCGACAACCGGACGGGCGAAGGCGACGGCGACGACGAGCAAATTACCGTCGATCTCACGCGCGTTCCGTCCCACGTTCACAAAATTCTCTTCGTTGTGAACATCTATGACTGCGTCAACCGTAAGCAAGATTTCGGATTGGTCTCCTCGGCCTACATTCGCGTGCTGAACCAGGCCAACGAGCAGGAGCTCATCCGGTTTAATCTGACCGACAGCTACGCGGGCAAGACGGCGTTGATCGTCGGCGAAATTTACCGTCACGGCGGGGATTGGAAGTTTAACGCGATCGGCGAAGGCTCTTTCGCCGCGCACGTCGACCTGTTGGCAAGAAATTATCAATAATAAATCCAAATCCAAGAAAAGAGGTCATCTCACATGTCTATCAGCTTATCCAAAGGTCAAAAAATCGATCTGACGAAAACAAACCCTGGTCTTACGAAAGTACTGGTCGGTCTCGGCTGGGACACGAACAAATACGACGGCGGCAAGGATTTCGACCTCGACGCTTCCGTATTTCTGCTGAACGCAGCAGGCAAAGCCGGATCCGAGAAAGACTTCATCTTCTATAACAACCTGAAGAGCACCAACGGTGCCGTTGAGCATACAGGCGACAACCTGACGGGCGAAGGCGACGGCGACGACGAGCAAGTCAAAATCAACCTGTCGACCGTTCCCCCGGAAGTGGAAAAAATCTCTTTCTGCATCACGATCCACGAAGCGGCCGAGAGAGGCCAAAACTTCGGACAAGTCACGAACGCGTTCGTTCGTATCGTGAACGAAGACACGGGAGCGGAGCTGATCCGCTACGACCTGGGCGAAGACTTCTCCGTAGAGACGGCGGTCGTCGTAGGCGAGCTTTACCGCCACAGCGGCGAATGGAAATTCAACGCGGTCGGCAGCGGTTACAAAGACGGCCTGGCCGGCTTGGTTAAAGATTTCGGGCTGATGTAAGACCGTAGTACCCCGGTTTTGGGGACCGCTGTTCAATCGGATCGCGGTCCCTTTCCAATTAACGAGGAGGCATGGCGGAAATGGCGGTTAATTTGTCCAAGGGCCAGAAAGTCGACTTGACAAAAAACAATCCGGGCTTGACCAAGGTCAAAATCGGACTGGGCTGGGACACGAACAAGTACGACGGAGGCAGCGCGTTCGATCTTGACGCTTCGGCATTCTGCCTGAACGGCTCCGGCAAGGTAAACTCGGATAGCGACTTTATTTTCTACAATAACAAGACCAACCCGAACGGCTCCATCCAATTGTCGGGGGACAACCAGACCGGCGAAGGAGACGGGGACGACGAATCGCTCGTCATTGATCTCGCGCAAGTGCCGGCGGACATCCAGAAGATTTCCTTCTGCATCACGATTCACGATGCCGCGGCGCGCAATCAGAACTTCGGCCAGGTGGCGAACTCCTTCGCCCGCGTCTTGAACGAGGCGACGAACGAAGAACTGATCCGTTACGATCTCGGAGAAGATTTCTCGATTGAGACCGCCGTCGTCGTGGCCGAGCTTTACCGGCACGGCAGCGAATGGAAATTCAGCGCCGTCGGCAGCGGATACCGCGACGGGCTGGCCGGCTTGTGCCGGGACTTCGGAGTGCAAGTATAGGGAGGAGGATTCCAGATGACCATCAGCTTGTCCAAAGGACAAAGAATCGATCTGACGAAGACGAACCCAGGCTTGACAAAAGCGATTATCGGGCTGGGCTGGGATACGAACAAGTACACGGGCGGAGACGACTTCGACCTGGACGCTTCGGCATTCCTGCTTCACGCCAACGGCAAGGCGAACGGCATCGAGGATTTCGTCTTTTACAATAACTTGTCCGCTTACGGCGGAGCCGTTATCCACACCGGCGACAACCGCGACGGCCAGGGAGAAGGCGACGATGAGCAGATTAAGCTGGACTTCACCAAAATACCGGACCATGTCCATCGCATCGGCATTACCGTAACGATCCACGACGCCGAACGCCGTCATCAGAATTTCGGTCAGGTGTCGAACGCGTTCGTACGGCTGGTGGACGAGCAGACGGGAAGCGAAATTCTTCGCTACGACCTGGGGGAAGACTTCTCCGTCGAGACGGCCGTCGTCGTGTGCGAGCTGTATCGCCACGGTGCGGACTGGAAATTCCAAGCGGTCGGATCGGGCTTCTCCGGAGGCTTGGCCGCACTCGCCAACAACTACGGCTTGGATGCCAAGTAGACAACGGAGGATTCGCAGCGCATGTCTCTGAAGATCATTAAAGGCCAGAAAGCAGACGTTACCAAGAACACTCCGATCTCGCGAGTCGTCGTCGGGATGGGCTGGGGAGCCAGCGCCGGCGTAGAATTGGATTTTTCGGTTTTCGTATTGCAGGCAAGCGGCAAGGTGCGTTCGGACCAGGATTTGATCTTCTATTCGAATCCCAACGGAGCCGGAGGCTCGATTCGAATTCTCGGGCAGGACAAGAAAAGCTACGGCGCCCAGACGGATCAAGAGCAGGTGAGCATCGACCTGAGAAGCGTCCCGCAGGAGCTGGAACGGATTCCGTTCACGCTGACGATTTACGAAGGAGATGCCCGCCGGCAAAACTTCTCTCTCGTCAAGGACGCATACTTGCGGATCATCGACGAAGCGACGGGCAACGAGCTGCTCCGATATGAGCTTGGCAATCAATTTCCCGTCGAAACGGCGATCGTCGTGGGAGAATTATATAGATACAACGGCGAATGGAAGTTCAACGCGGTCGGATCGGGATATTCGGGCGGTCTGGCCGCTCTGTGCAGCAGCTTCGGCATCGTCGTTCGGGAAGAGCCGCCGGCAGCCCCGACTCCGACTCCGAAACCCGAGGCGGCCAAGCCGCCGGTCGGACAAGCTTCTCCTCCTTCTCCGTCCGTTCCGCCTGTTCCGCCAGCTCCGTCCTCGCCGCCTCCGGCGGCTCCGCCTGTCCGGCTGGACAAGATCGAGCTGAAGAAGAAGGGCGACGTCATTAACCTGGAGAAGAAAGCTGGAACGCTGGGCGAGATTCTCGTGAATCTCAACTGGAATCGCAAGAAGTCCGGCGGCGGCTTCTTCAAGGCTGCGGCCGGTATCGACCTGGACCTCGGCTGTCTCTTCGAGTTGAAAGACGGTACGAAGGGCGGCGTTCAAGCGCTGGGCAACGCCTTCGGCGATTTCCAACGGCCGCCTTACGTGGCGCTCGACGGAGACGATCGGACGGGTGCGCTTGAAGGCGGGGAGAACTTGCGGATCAACGGAGCCAAGGTCGCGGAGATCGAACGGATCGTCATCTTCGCCTTTATCTATTCGGGCGTGACGAACTGGTCGCAAGCGGACGGCGTCGTTACCGTCAAGTATCCCGGCGGCCCGGATATCATCGTGCGGATGGACGAGTACAACAACAGCAAGGGCTTGTGCGCCATCGCGATGATTCGCAACGTGAACGACCAGACATTCAGCGTCGAGAGGCTCGTGCAGTTTTTCGACGACCAGCAGAAGCTGGACGTCGCGTACAATTGGGGATTGCGCTGGACAAGAGGAAGCAAGTAATCAATCGGTTAGATTAACGGAGTTAGAACCGGCAGGAGGGCCATCATGGATTTTTTGCAAAGCTTTATTGACAACTTCGCGACCTTCTTCGATTGGCAGCATATCGGCGAAGTGCTGTCGATGCCATCGACTTGGGGAATTATCGGTACGCTGATCGTTCTCGAGGGCTTGTTGTCCGCGGACAACGCGCTCGTGCTCGCGGTTATGGTTCGCCATCTTCCCAAAGAGCAGCAGAAGAAGGCGCTGTTCTACGGAATTGTCGGCGCGTACGTCTTCCGCTTCCTGGCGATCGGGATCGGGACGTATCTCGTCAAGATTACCTGGATTAAGGTCGCCGGGGGTCTATACTTGCTCTGGATTGCATTAAGCAATTTGTTCGATCTCCAGTTCAAGCTGGCGCGCGTGGGCGGAGTGCCGCTCATTCCGTACATCGGGAAGAAACCGAACGAGGACGAGCACGAGATTGAAAACAAAGGAATGGGCTTCTGGCGTACGGTACTCGCCGTTGAGATGATGGATATCGCCTTCAGCATCGACAGCGTTCTGGCCGCATTCGGAGTCAGCGAGGAAGTATGGGTACTGTTCCTTGGCGGTATTCTCGGCGTACTGATGATGCGTGGAGTTGCCCAAGTGTTCTTGAGACTGATCGAGAAGTTCCCGGAGTTGGAAAAAGCGGCGTTTATCCTGATTGTCGTCATCGGAACGAAGATGATCGCCGGAGCTTTCGGTTTCCATGTGTCGCATGCCGTGTTCTTCTCCGTACTGATTGCCATCTTCATCGGTACGATGATCTTCAGTTCCATCAGGAGAAGAGCCGAAGCAGCCAAATCTTCCGCCAAGTCCTAATCGAACCGATTGCAGTCGCATTCCCTTGGAAATATCCCTCATGTGAGCGTGGGGGATATTTTTTAAGGAGAGATTTGGAAGTATTTTGAAGGAATAGAGATTTAGAGGTTTAGAGGTTAGGAGGGTGAGGTCCTTGCGCTATTTCGACTATCTGACCCCGGAGCAGGAAAAAGATTTATTTCTTCATCTCCCGTCGGAGTTCAGCAATCGCGACGACAAGGAAACTTTGGCTTATGCGGTGGGCGCCGCCTTGTATATGCCCGCGATTCGTCCCCGAATCGCGGATGACGTCGTAAGCGGGAAAATTAAGGGGTTAGTGTCCTTGGTCATCGACCTGGAGGACGCGGTAGCGGACAGCCAAGTCGACTTTGCCGAGAGAAATCTGTACGAGACGTTGGACAGACTGCATCGCTACGTGATCGAAGGTTTTATAGAACCGTCGGCGCTTCCGCTGATCTTCGTGCGGGTTCGCTCGGCGGAGCAGATGCGGCGGCTGTTGTCGCTGCTGGAGGAACGGCTGCACCTGGTGACGGGATTCGCTTTTCCGAAGTTCTCGCCCGTCATGGGAGAAGCGTACTTCCGGCTGCTGGAGGAGTATAACGGAAGCGCCGGGCCGAATGCGCCGACGCTGTACGGAATGCCGATTCTCGAAACGGCGGAAGTGATCTACCGGGAAAGCCGGTCGTCCGCGCTGCTCGACATTCAGACTCTGCTGAAGCGATACAGCCCGTACGTGCTTAATGTGAGAATCGGAGCGACCGACTTCTCCAGCATTTTCGGATTGCGGCGCAATCCCGACATGACGATCTATGACATCGGCGTCATCCGCGATTGCGTGACGGACATTATCAACGTGTTCGGGCGGCAGGAAGACGGCTTCGTCATTTCCGGACCGGTATGGGAGTATTTCAGAAGCGACCGCGTGCTGAAGCCGCAGCTTCGGATGACGCCGTTCCAGGAGGCGATGGGCAAAGACGGGCTGAAGCTGCGCATGTCCTATCTGGACAGGTCCGTGGACGGCCTGATTCGCGAAGTGGCTTACGACAAGGAGAACGGTATCATCGGCAAGACGATCATTCATCCGACGCATCTTCAGCCGGTGCAGGCGATGTACGTCGTCACTCACGAGGAATACAGCGACGCGGCGAGCATCATCGCGAACAGCCAGGGCGATTACGGCGTCATGAAGAGCCAGTACGCCAACAAGATGAACGAGATCAAGCCGCATTTGAACTGGTCCAACCGGATTATGAATCGATCAAAGATTTTCGGGGTGCTGCATGAAAAACATAACTTCACCAGCCTGCTCGCCGACCTCGAGCCGGCGGGGGCGCTTGTATAGCATTATCGACGGATTGGAAGTCGAAGTCGGCGTGACGTCCAATCCGTACGGGCTCGAGCTTGATCAGCTATTCGGCATGGCGGCGCGCATCAACAAGAAGCGCGGGTTTCTGTTCGTCAGCAAGCTGCTGGGCAAGCATATCCCGGTCGTTCCTTCGGCATCGCTGGGGGCGGGAGCGCTGCTGGGCTGCCTGTACGCGGAACAGGCGCTGGAGCGTCCTTCGCCCCTGGAAGCGGATCGCTTACGGGGCATGTTCGCGAGCAGAAGAGAGGCGGATGAAGGATACCGCGAGCTGATGGTGCGCAAGATCCGCATTGAGGAGCCGACGCTGTTCATCGGCTTCGCGGAGACAGCGACCGCCCTCGGGCACAGTCTGTTCGACGCGTTCGAAGGCAACGTGACGTTCGTGCATACGACGCGCGAGGAGATCGAAGGGCTCGTTCCTCCGATCCGCTTCGAAGAAGAGCATTCGCACGCGGTCGCCCATCGGTGCTACGTTCGCGATTCGTCCGTTTTCCGCGATGCTTCCCGCATCGTGCTCGTCGACGACGAGATTACGACAGGGAAGACGGCGCTTAACATTATCCGCGAGCTGCACGCGGCTTTCGGACATCGCGACTTCGCGGTGGCCAGCCTGCTCGATTGGCGATCCGTCGCCGATCGGGAACGGTTCGCCGAGCTGGAGCGCGAGCTGGGCATCCGGATTCGCTGCCTGGCACTGATCGAAGGGGAGATCGAAGTGAAGGGAAGTCCGCTTGAAGAAGGGGCGAAGGAAACTCAGGATGCTTTCGAACCTCTGCCGGATTTCCGTATCCGCCGCCACGATCTCTCCCCATTATTCGAGCATGCCGGATCATCTCCGGATGACAGGGTGCGTTCGCCGCAGCTTGGCTCTTATCTGCTGCATACCGGCAGATTCGGCATGAGCGCGGTTGACGGAGAAGCGCTGGACCGCTCCGTCGCCAGAGCGGCGGAGCAGTTGGCCGCGCATAGAACCGGAAGCCGGGTGCTGTGTCTCGGAACGGGCGAATTCATGTACGTTCCGATGCGGATCGCCGAGCGAATGGGAGACGGCGTGCACAGCCAATCGACGACGAGAAGTCCGATCCATCCGCTGCGCCGCGAGGGCTATGCGGTATCGTCCGCTTATCGTTACGACTCGGTGGACGGAGAGGAAGTCGCCAACTTCATTTACAATGTCGAACCCGGACAGTATGACGAAGCGTTCGTCTTCGTCGAACGGGAGTACGATCCGAAGCGGGGCGCGTCGTTCGAGCGGGCTTTGTCCCGGCTTGGCGTACCTGTCGTTCACCTGGTTTCGTTCGGCACATCAGACGATCGGAGGGACGGGGAATGAAGCAGCTTCTGTCCGTACACGAAGGCCAGGTCGCTCAACCGTCCCCAATAGGCAGCTATAAGCCGGGGGACGTCGTATTTTTATTGAAGGATTTAAGCTCTGTCGAGCTGGAGCGCGGCACGGAGGACCGGGAAGAGGCGATCCAATCCGGGACGCATTATTCGGAGATGCTGCCGATCGAGTATCGGCCGTCGGACGACTATATCCGGCTGTACCGCGAGACGCTGCTCGCGACCGCGGGCAAGGTGGCGGAGGCGGTCGCCGTCGTATCGGAGCAGATTGCCGCCAAGCGCGGAGCGAACGTCGTACTCGCATCTCTGGCGCGGGCGGGCACGCCGATCGGCGTGCTGATCAAACGCTATCTGCACACGTTCCACGGGCTCGACGTTCCTCACTACAGCATCTCGATCATCCGGGGCAAAGGAATCGACGAGAACGCTTTGAAGTACATGCTGCGCCGCCATCCGGACGGAAACATTCAGTTCGTCGACGGCTGGACGGGCAAGGGCGCCATCCGCAAAGTGCTGATCGAGGCGTGCGACAGCTTCCATGAACGCTACGGCGTTCGTCTGAGCGACGATCTGGCCGTACTGGCCGATCCCGGCTGCTGCTCCGCGACGTTCGGCACGCGGGAGGACTTCCTCATTCCGAGCGCTTGTCTGAATTCGACGGTGTCGGGCCTGGTGAGCCGAACCGTTCTGCGCGGCGACTTGATCGGGCCGGAGGACTTCCACGGAGCGAAATATTATCGCGAGCTGGCGGAAGACGATCTGTCCAACGAATACGTAGACACGATCGAAGCGCATTTCGAATCGGTCCGGGAAGCGGCCAAAGCGAAAGCCGAGCGGCTGCTCGCGGAGACCGGCGACCCGGTCACTTGGCAGGGAGAACGGGACATTCGCGGCATCCAACGGGATTTCGGCATCGCCGACGTCAATCTGGTGAAGCCCGGAGTCGGAGAGACGACCCGCGTGCTGCTGCGCCGGGTGCCTTGGAAAATTCTCGTGGACGACGCGGGTAATCCGAATCTGGCTCCGATTTTGCTGCTGGCGGCGGATCGCGGCGTCCCCGTCGAGGAGTATCCCGGCCTGACGTATTCGTGCTGCGGCATCATTAAGCCGCTCAAGGGGGACTCCGCTTGATTTTTTCCTGCGATCTGGATCAGACGCTGATTTACTCTCGCCGCTCGATGGGGCCGATGGAGGAGAGCGAACTCGTTCCTGTAGAGAAGTACGAGGGAGAGGACTTGAGTTTCATGACCCGTACCGCCTACGCGCGGCTTCGGGAGCTGAGTCGGGAGATCGACTTCGTGCCGACGACGACGAGAATTTACGAGCAATACGAGAGAATACACGGATTGACGGGCGATATTCGCATTCGCTACGCGATCGTCAGCAACGGAGGCCGGGTGCTGGTCGACGGCCGGACGGATGCGCAATGGGACGGCATGATCCGGGAAGCCGTTCGTTCCGGGGCGGCTTCGGGCGCAGAAGCGAAGGCTCTGTTCGACCGGCTCGCGGATGCCGGCTGGGTGCTGAAGGAGCGGTACTGCGACGAGCTGTTCTATGCGGTTGTTGTGAACCGGGAAGAGATTCCGGACGGCTGGATGGAAGAGCTGGCGGGAGAACTGGCGCGGATGGGCTGGAATTGCTCGCTGCAGGGGCGCAAAGTGTACCTGGTGCCCGATCCGGTGAGCAAGGGCGCTGCCGTCCGTTACGTGAAGGAGCTGGCGGGAGCATCGTTCGTATTCGCGGCCGGCGACAGTCTGCTGGACGAAAGCATGCTGCGGGTCGCGGACGAAGCGATGGCCCCGGGGCACGGCGAGCTGTTCCGGAATTACGCGGGCAAGGACGAGCGGGGCATCCGGTTTGCCGGCCGATCCGGCATTCTGGCGTCGGAAGACATTTTGGAAGCCGCGGCCAATTGCCGCAAGGAAGCGGGGCATACGGATGACGAACATTTATTTTAACCGCTGGTTCTCCTCGGTCTATCATTATATCGGCATGATCCGCGACAATCCGGACGGCCAGCGCTTTACCTTCTACGGGACTCATCCCGATCCGGGGCATCTTTCGCTGCAAGCCTGCGACCACGCGGAGCAGGAGCCGGTGTTGGAAGGCGCCGAGTATGTCGAGTACGCGCTCGATTTCTGCCGCCGCAACGACATCGGCGTCTTCATTCCGCGGCTCCATATGCTGGACATCGCCAAGGAGGCGCGCCGCTTCGACGAGATCGGCACGAAGGTGATGGTCTGCCGCGATATTGAACTGCTCGAACGACTGATGGAGAAGGACCTGTTCTACGAAAGCCTGGCGGGGACGGACGTCGTGCCGCTGCCGGAATATGACGTCGCCGAGACGGCGGAGCAGTTCAAGGCGGCGTACGAGAAGCTTTCGGCGAGCGGGCATCGCGTGTGCTTCAAACCGACGAATTCGGAAGGGGGCATGGGCTTCCGGATCATCGAGGGCGAACGGAGCGAGCAGGACAAGCTGAACGATCTGTACGGCTGGGTGAGCGCGGCCATTCCTTTCGAGGAGGCTTACAGAACGCTGTCGGCGGTGGAACGGTTTCCGAGATTGATGGTAATGGAACTGCTGCCCGACGAGGAAGTCAGCATCGACTGTCTGGCGGATGCCGAGGGCAAGCTGATTGCCGCCGTTCCCCGCCGCAAATCGTCCGGGCGAATCTACTTGCTGGAGGACAAGCCGGAGCTGTTGGAGATCGCGTCCAGGGTGGCGGAGCGTTGTCGCATTCCGTTCGTCTACAACATCCAGGTCAAGTACAACGAGGGCGTGCCGAAGCTGCTCGAGATCAATCCGCGAATGTCCGGCGGATTGTACATCACGTGCCTAAGCGGGGTTAACATGCCGTATTTGGCGGTACAAGCGATTCTCGGACAGTCCTTCGAGCAGCCGATTCCTCGATTCGGCATCAAGGCGAGCTATCTCGAACTGCCGGTCCTCATGAAATAGAGGCGGTCCGTCGACTGACGATAAAAAATTGACGAGCGCTGCCGAAAGCCATAAACTAAAGTCAAGAGTTAACCGTTTACGCCAGTCGGATTCGGTTGGATAGACAGGAGGTAGCGGACTTGCTTCGTTCGAAATGGGGACTAGCGTCCATCATCATCGGTTATTCGGCAGGCTATATTTCGACTTTTTTCGTTCATGACGCGATTGCGCTCGTTTTTCCGATTCTGGGAACGATGCTCGCTTCGGTTATACGCAACGCCGAGCGCAAAGTGGCCCAGTTGGCCGCCGAGCGGGACGCGGCGAATGCCGCGGCGGCTGCCGCCGCGTTGGGGGGCAACCCGCAGCAGGCCCAGCGGATACCGCCGCCCGTTCAGCCGTTCGGAGGCGCGAGCCGTCCGGGCGGGCAGCCGGCTGCGAATCCGGCAGTTGCGCCGCCGCAGGCCGCTCCGGAGCCGAAAGCTTCGGATCTCGGTCCGGAGTGGGATTCCATTATGGAATACATCGGCACGATCGAAGACATGGTGCTGCTCGAAGGGGAGAAGAACAACCTCGACAACGAGATCGTGCAGCGCACGTTGTCTCTTCTTGTCCGGTTGAACCGCATCATTCCGCAGATGGTCGCGTTCAACAACGGAGACATCAATCACAAAATCAAGCGGCTCGTGCTTAAGGACCTGAACGGGGCGATCACGCCTTTCCTGCATTTGAGCGGAGAAGCGAAGCGGCAGAACCGCAGACTTCTGCTCAATAGCATTCGGGACATCGACAACCAGATTACGACCTATACAAGCTTCATTGAGCAGAAGGACCTTATGGAATTGAGAAACAAGGCCGAGCTCATTCATCAGCGCTACGGCGCAGGCAACTAATATTCGATGGGAGGACTTATGCATGAGTACGCCAGCCATTCTGCTTAAAGATTCGGACGCCGTAAGGGTCCAGCAAGAAGCGCAAGCTACGATTCAACGCATCTCGTCGGCGGATGCCGCCCAGCTCGATTCCCTGATGGACGAAGTCGGCCGCATGGGCCAGAAGACGATGGAGAAAGCCGGGGCCAACCTGACCTTGCTGGAGCGCCCCCTCAACGACCTGCTCAGCGGCAAGCGTTCGGAGATCGCCGGGAACATCCTGAAGCTTCGCAACGAGGTCGACGATCTGAATCGCTCGAAGGATCTGTCCGTTTTCCAACGCATTCTTCGCAAGACTCCGATGAAAAACTACATTATGAAGTACCAATCGGTGCGGACGAACGTTCAGGCGATCATCTCCGCTCTGCGCAACGGAAAGGACACGCTGGAAGAGAACGTCGTGCACATGCGCAACCTGAAGCAGATGTGCATTCAGGAAATGTACAACGTCCAGCAGCGCATCGAGCTGGGCAACCAGCTGAAGGCGCTGTTCGAGCAGGAACTGGCCAAGCCGGAGAACGAGAGCCGCAAGCCGCAGCTCGAGAAAGGTCTGCGCAAGGTCGTGACGCGCATCCAGGCGCTCACGGAGATGATCATGCTGTACCAGCAGGCGATCGCCGGCTCGGACATCATTAACGACAACAACGACAAGCTGATCGATTCCGTCGACGCGACGATCGACAAGACGCAGCACCTGATCACGGTGTCCGCGATGATCGCGACCGCCCTCGAGGATCAGATGAAGGTCATCGACGCCGTGAACGCGACGAACGACATGCTCGGCAAGCAGTTCGCGGAGAACGCGCGCATGCTCAACGAGACGACGCAGAAGACGACGCAGGCGATGACGAAATCGGCGATGTCGATGGAGCAGATCAACCAGGCGATGAACGATCTCACCTCGGCGATCAACCGGTGCGAGGAATCCAACCGGACGATTATCGCTTCCGCCACGGAGCAGACGAGCCGTCTGCAGGAAATCAACAAGCAGATGGGGCAACGCCTCGGCTTGCAGCCGGGCGCCGGCTCTTCGCCGCAAGCGGCGATCCAGCAGCCTTCCGTGACAAGCTTGCTCGATTAAGGTTTTAAACAGGGGACTGTTCCTAAGTCGTAAGAGCGCAACAAAAACATTATCGATAAATAAGAACGGGGTATGTATCTCCTTACGCTGCTTATACGATCATGAAATTTGGAACGGATAAACCCGTGACAGGGTAATTTCATGACCGTATGAGGCAGGCGCTTCGCTCTCCAGGAGATACATACCCCTTTTCTATCTCGATAATGCGTGTTGCTTGACTTAGGGACAGTCCCTAAAAAGTATAAATCCGCTTTACTTATCTGAATCGTCTCCGACAAAACGCTTTCTTCGTCCTAAGGACGCCGAAGGCGTTTTTGTTTTAGTATAGAATCTTAATCTGCCTAAGTTCGTGAGCTTGGAACAATGTTCTATTATGCTCTCACTTTCACTTTCGGCAGTGTATCCGGCATGAGTCACGTTCAACCGTCCAATATCCACTAGGGAAATGCTCGATTCCATGATAGAGTAAGGGTCTACTGAGTGCGCCAAAGCGGCGCAGATTAAGCTCGGCAGAAATGTAAGTGTTTACATGGAAGGGGAACCGGGCATATTGTCATCAAGAGAACTAGGGGGGACACGGAGCTATGAATGGCAAAGCGGTGCCTGGCATACGCGGCGTATTCCTGCAATTTATTATCCAATACCTTATCCTCCTGATCGTCACCTCCTGTATTGGCGGCTACGTGTATAGTCGTTCATTCGAGAAAGAGAAGAAGGACGTCATCGAATCCGGCATCGACCGGCTGGAGCAGAGCATTACACTGCTGGATGTACGGCTCAACGAGGTGCGCAGCATTAGCACCCAGATCGCGCTTGATGCGCGGCTGAGCCGGCTGATCAGCGCCAAGCTGCCGTACAGCGGTGAAGATTACTACACGATTAAGGAAATCTCGGAGAGTCTGGCGGCGTATAAGCTCAGCAATCGGCTAATCCGCGAGGTCGTCATCTACCTCGACAAGGGGACGTTCATCTCCTCGGTGCACACGACGGCCAGTGCGGAGGACTTCTATGGCAAGGTGATCCAGATCGGAGACTTGACCTATGACGACTGGAGGGAACGCCTGCTGCGCGATTATCAGTACGCTGCCTACTTCCCGGAGTCGAGTCTGATCCTCGGTGGACAGGATTATCGCGTCGTCTCTTACGTCCAATCCGTACCGATCAGCGCACTAAACACGTACAAAGGGGCAGTGTTGGTGCTGCTTGACGCTCATGAACTGGCGGCGTTGCTTACGGGGGTTGTCGATTCAGATCAGAGTGCGGTTCAGGTCGTAGCCGCGGACGGCACAGTCGTTACCGGGTTCGGAAGCGAAGAGGTGCGCAGCGAGCAGGGGGCGCCGACGGTAGCGGATAGAGGCTACACGGAGCGAATGAAGGGCGGTGCGCGCCTGTTGGATCTGTATGCCCGTTCGGGCGTTAGCGGATGGACCTTTATGGTGACGGTCCCCCAATCGGTCATCTCTGATCAACTGGCCCCCGTGCGCAATCTATATGTCTCGACAATGCTGCTCACCTTGCTTGTCGGGCTGGCGATCGCCGTCATCCTCTCGTATCGCAGCAGCCGTCCTGTACACCGCATTATGCGCAAGCTGGTCGCTGGCTTCGGCGAGCAAGCGGCCGTTCCGGATCGCTCCGTCTCGGCCTGGCGTTATCTGGACGGTACGATTGGCGATCTGCTCGCTAACCGGGAAGCGTTGCGACGCGATCTTGACCGCCAGGCCGAAGCAGCGCGGGCGACCTTCCTGGAGCGGCTGCTGCGTGGCGGTTTCGCCAAGGACAGCGAGGTTGAAATGGTTCGCGCCCATATGGGACTCGATCTCGCAGGTGAGGTGTTCCATGCGGTGGCCGCCGAGGTGCGCAGCTTCGAGCCGGAGCAGCCGCTGACGGCTGATACGATCCGTCAGCTCGAGCTGGCGCGGGTGCTGCTCCAGGAGCTCGGCGCGGCGGAGCTGCCCTACAGCATGCGGATCTATCCGCTCGACGAGCGGCGGACGGTGCTGCTGATCGGTCTGACGCCGGAACAGACGGCGACCTTTCGCGACCGACTCGAGGCGGCAGGCGCAGTCATCTCCGCGCGGCTGGAGGAGGCGATCGGCCTGGAACTGGCGCTTGGCGTCGGCAATGCATGCGATCGGCTGATCCGCATCCGAAATTCGTTCGACGAGGCGTTGGAGGCGCTGGAGCAGGCGGCAGATGGGGGTGTCGTCTATTATGCGGATTTGCGTCAGGAGCGTCAGGACTTTTATTACCCTACCGATATGGAGACACGTCTGATCCATCTGGTGAAGGCCGGAGATACCGCCGAGGTGCAGACGATCCTGGATGAGCTGTATCAGAGAAACACGGAGGCAGTCCGGTTGTTGCCGACGATGACGACGCAGCTCGCTTATCAGATGAAGGGAACGGCAGTGAAGCTGCTTAAGGGGATCGAGACCGAGGAAGAGACGGTATCCCGGCTGGAGCGACAGTTGGAGACGATGGTCGAGCATCGATCGGCTGCAGCCTTGCTGGAGCAGGGAACAGCGTTGTTCCTGGAATTGACCGAGCTGGCTCGCTCGCGTCAGAGCGGACAGAAGGACCATTGGAGAGAGAAGATCGTCACGCTCATGGCGGCTTGTTACCGCGAGGACGATCTGTCGCTGTCACGCCTTGCGGAGGAACTTGGCATCAAGGAGAAATACGTCTCGCAATTGTTCAAGGAGCAGCTCGGCGAGAGCTTCACTCAGCATCTGGAGCGGCTGCGCATGGACGAAGCTCGCACCTTGCTGGGCGACCCCGAGGTGCCGGTACAGGACATTTCCAGGCTGTGCGGATACGCGGCTCCCAACACGTTCTATAAGGCGTTCAAGCGATACTATGGGGTTAGTCCAAGCGTCTATCGCCAGCAGCTGCCGACCGGAAGCAGCGCCGATAAGCACTAAGCCATTGTTCACAGGCCTCTCTCGCCAGCGCTGACCGCAGCGTTCGGCAGAGGGGCCGTTTTGTTTGCACCATGCGGAATTTGCAAACTGTGCGTCCCTGCTGCAGATTCCGTATGGCGCCGCATATTCCACTTCGCCAAACCGTCTTATGTCATGTCTATCCGGCGATATTCCACTTTCCCGCAGCGCCTTTTCCGTGCTAACGTTCAAACAGTCCCATTTGTTGCAAACGGTTACACACAGCAAAGGAGTTTTGCCCATGTTCACAAAACGAGCACAAGCACAAGTGCCGGAGAAAACGCCGCAACGACGCCGGGCGGGCGGCTGGAGCAAGGAAGCCCGTGTCAACTACCAGCTATATTTGATGATCCTGCCGCCGTTAACGTGGCTTCTCCTCTTCATGTACGTGCCGATGTACGGCGTGCAGATCGCCTTCAAGGACTTCCGCGCCGTCGATGGCATCACAGGCAGCGCATGGGCGGGACTGAAGTATTTTGAGAAATTCTTCAACAGCTACGATGCGATGCAGATCGTTCTAAACACCTTCGAGGTTTGCTTTTATACGCTGCTGGCAGGCTTTCCGCTATTCGTCTTGCTGGCGCTGCTGCTCAACAATACGAGCCGCGCCCGGTTCCGGCGCTGGGTGCAGATGTCGACCTTCGCCCCGTATTTCATCTCGGTGACGGTGGTCGTCGGCATGCTCATCCAGTTCCTGTCGGTACAGGACTATGGCATCGTCAACAACCTGATCCGTATGCTCGGGGGAGACCCTGTCATGTTCATGACCAAGCCTGAATGGTTCAGCACGATCTACACATGGTCGAACATCTGGCAGGGCGCAGGCTTCAATGCAATCATCTACATCGCCGCGCTTGCCGGGATCGATCAGGAGCTATACGAGGCCGCCGTCGTCGACGGGGCGTCGAGGTTTCGCCGGATGCTGCACATCGATCTGCCGGGCATTATGCCGACAGTCGTCATCACCTTCATTTTGGCGGTCGGACAGGTAATGAATCTGGGCTTCTTCGATAAGATCTTCCTTATGCAGAACCCGCTCAATCTCGAACGGTCCGAGGTCATCTCCACCTATGTGTACAAGATGGGTATGGCGTCATCGTTGCCCAACTACTCGTACGCTGCCGCGATCGGTCTGTTTAACACGCTGATCAATCTGGCACTGCTGATGATGGCGAATCGTCTGGCTCGCAAGTATAGTCAATCCAGTCTCTGGTAGGAGGTACCGAATATGAAATTTCTGGACACAAGAGGCGATCGGAGATTCATGACGGTGGTCGACGCGCTGCTGCTGGTTACACTGTGCGTCACGCTGTTCCCGATTCTGTATATCGTCAGCGCTTCCTTCAGCGCGCCTTCGGCGGTCATAGCGGGCAAGGTGTGGCTATGGCCGGTCGATGTCAGCGTCTCGGGCTACAAGGCGGTTTTCGGCTACGGCGGCATCTGGCTCGGCTTCGCCAACACGCTCTATTATACCGTCATTGGCACGTTGATCAGCCTCGCGCTCACTGTACTGGCTGCCTATCCGCTGTCACGCCCGGACTTTAGGGCCGGGAAGCCGCTCATGATGCTGTTCACCTTCACGATGTTCTTCAGCGGGGGGCTGATCCCCACCTATTTGCTGGTGAATCAGCTTGGCCTGTACGACAGCCGGATGGCTGTCATTCTGCCGTCGGCGCTCGCCGTTTATAATTTGATCATCACCCGCACCTTCTTCCAGAGCAGTATTCCACGCGAGCTGCTGGAGGCGGCCAAGCTGGATGGATGCAGCGATTTTGCCTTTCTGCTGCGGATCGCGCTGCCGCTGTCGGGGGCGATCCTGGCAGTAAACGGTTTGTTCTATGCGATTGGCTATTGGAACAACATCCAAAGCGCGCTCATCTACCTCAATTCCAATGACAAGATGCCGCTGCAGATGATCTTGCGCGCCATCCTCATCCAGAACCAGGTCGATCCGAGTCTGATGGCCAATGTCGATACCAAGGCGATGGCTGAGCGCGCCCATCTGCGCGAGCAATTGAAATACGCGCTCATCGTTGTCTCCAGCCTGCCGGTCATCCTGCTCTATCCTCTCGTACAGCGGTACTTCGTGCGGGGCATTATGATCGGATCGATCAAGGGATAGCATACCGGATGGAAGTGGACGCTTGAAGGAGGTGAGTCGGGGTGCATAGTTCGCGTAGGCGCGCAGGCGCGTAATCGCGTAATAAGGAGAATCGAACGATTCTGCATGAAACGAATGACTAGAGAGCGATACTGCAAGACGACTTATCATTTTTGGAGGGGTATACACATGAGAAAAAGTTCCCGCATCACCATCGCGTTGCTGCTGGTCGGCACCCTGCTTATGTCCGCATGCAGCAACAACAATACGAAAAGCAGCTCGTCTGACGAGAAAGGCGAGAACTCGGTAGTCGGCACGGCCGCCAATCTGACCGAGCCGGGCACCTTCCCGATTGTCAAGGAGACGGAGACGCTGCGCGTCTGGGCGAGCCCGCCAAGCTGGGTCGGCAATCTGGAGGACAACTGGTTCACCAAATACTTCGAGGAGAAGACCAACATCAAGATCGAGTGGGTCCGGGCCAATATGGAGGACTATCGCGACAAGCTGAACCTGATGCTGGCCAGCCAGACGGACATGCCGGACGTTATCCTCTCCTGGGGCATCGGCAACGCCCAGCAGATTGCCTATGGCTCACAGGGGCTGTTTCTGCCGCTTAATGAGTTGATTGAGAAATACGGCTCCGCCACCCAAAAAGTGCTGGCTTACGATCCGATCATCGAGAGCGCGATCACGGCTCCGGACGGCAACATTTACGGTTTGCCGTCAATCAACGAGTGCTACCACTGTACGTACAGCCACAAGATGTGGATCAATCAGCAATGGCTCGATGAGTTGGGACTGGAGGTGCCTCAGACAACCGAGGAGTTTTACCAGGTACTGAAGGCGTTCAAGGAAAAGGATCCGAACGGCAACAACAAGGCCGACGAGATTCCGCTGACGCGCGGATCGTGGCAGGGCGGCATTGACTTTTTCCTGATGAATGCGTTCATCTACAATGAAGCAGGCAACCGTCTGATGATCCAGGACGATCGGGTCGTTCAGGCGGCGATCCAGCCAGAATGGCGCGAGGGGCTGCGTTATCTGAACCGTCTCTATGCGGAAGGGCTGATCGATCCCGAGTTCATGCTGCAGGATGACAATAAGGTAAAGGTACTGACCGGAATGTCGCCGCAGGAGAACCGCGTCGGCGCTGTCGCTTCCGGTGCGATGGGCTTCGTCGACTGGAGCGAGGACAACGCGGTCAAGGAGGAATTCGTAGCGCTACCGCCGCTTGAAGGACCGGAAGGCATTGCATATGCCAAGCAATATGCGTTCGGCATGGGCACAGGCAATTTCGTTATAACCAAGGAAGCCAAAAATCCGGCGCTGGCGCTCCGGTTCGCAGACGCAATCTATCAGCTCTACCTCGAAGGAGACTACAATCTGTACGGCGAGGAAGGCGACGTCTGGGTGAAGGCCAAGGAAGGGGAAGTTGGACTTGACGGCCAGCCTGCCAAGTACAATGTGCTCAAGAGCGGAGAGCAGCCGAATAACTTTACCTGGGGCAACGGCCTGAACTCGTTCATGACCTCCGAATGGCGCAATTCCCAGGTAGTGACGCCGGGCACTTGGAATCATGAGAAGATTCTTTACGACGAGACGAAGGACAAATATGCGGGCAAAGGGCCGCAGCAGCAGATGCCGGGCAGCTTCATGATGCCGGAAGCGGAAGCAACCGAGTGGGAAGAGCTGAACAATGCGGTAATCAAATACCTCGATGAGAGCGTCGACAAATTCGTCACCGGCAATCTCGACCTCGACAAGGATTGGGACTCCTATCTGTCCAATCTGGAGAAAATCGGATACAACCGGCTCGCAGAGCTGACGCAGTCGGCGTATGACCGTCAATACAAAGGCAAGTAGAAAGCGAGGAGAACAGTTTGACAACGACGAACGAGCGGGAAGCGTGGCGCAGCATCGACGAGCGGCCGCTGCCTGCGTGGTATGACGACGCAAAGTTCGGCATTTTCATCCACTGGGGCCTCTACTCGGTTCCGGCCTGGGGGCCGAAGCGCGACACCGTGAACACTTCCGGCGAGGCTTATGCCGAGTGGTACGGCAGCGCGGTGCGCCGACCGGGAAGTCAATACGAAGCTTTCCACAAGCAAGTGTACGGCGATCGGACACGGTATGAGGATTTCGTCGCCGGCTTCGGTGCGGAGCTGTACGATCCGAACGCATGGGCGTCGCTGTTCCGCGACGCGGGCGCGCGTTATGTCGTCCTTACTGCCAAGCATCACGACGCCTTCTGTCTGTGGCCTAGTCCGCATCGCTGGAACTGGAACAGCGTCGATGTCGGTCCCGGCCGCGATCTATACGGGGAGTTGGATCAGGCGGTCCGTGCCCAGGGGTTGCGGATGGGCGCGTATTACTCGCTGTTGGAGTGGTACAACCCGCTTTATCTGGCCGATCCGGCTGCATATGCGCGGACGCAGATGGTGCCGCAGATGCGGCAACTGGTCGAGACCTATTCGCCGTCGGTGTTGTTTACGGACGGCGAATGGGAGCATCACAGCGAGGTGTGGGACAGCCGGACGTTCCTCGACTGGCTCTACAGCGCTTCTCCGGTCGGCGAGGAGATCGTCGTCAACGACCGTTGGGGCAAGGAGACGCGCGGCCGTCACGGCGGCTACTTCACGACCGAATACGGCGAGGTCGGCTATGGGCCGGACGGGGTGGCGCTGCCGCTCAAGCTGGATCGCAAGTGGGAGGAGAACCGCGGCATCGGCACCTCCTTCGGCTACAACCGCAACGAGACGCTGCATGATTACTTGAGCGAGCGGGAACTGATTTATCTGCTCGTCGATACTGTCAGCAGAGGAGGCAATCTGCTCTTGAACGTCGGGCCGACGGCAGACGGCCGTATCCCGGTCATCATGGAGGAGCGCCTGCGGCAGCTTGGGGACTGGCTGCGCGTCAACGGCGAGGCGATCTACGGCACACGCAGCTGGCATACGCACGGCGAAGGCGAAGCTGTCCGCTATACAGTGTCAGGCGACACGCTCTATGTTCATTGCCTCCGATGGCCCGGCCGGGAGCTGAACTTGAGCGCGGAAGGGCTGCCGAGCGCAGCCGAGGCACGCCTGCTCGGCTGGGAAGGCTCCCCGCTCGACTATCGTGCAGATGGTGCTCGCCGCATCATCAAGCTGCCGGAGCTGAACGGCTCCGGTGACGATCTGCCATGCCGGCATGTCCCGGTCATTGCGCTGCAGCTTGGTCCTCAAGGATCGTAGCGCGCAGCGTTGCTCGATCAGCTAGCGTCCTGGGCAAGCCAGTATCTGATGACCGATTCGCCCTATGACGAAGGAGGAGCAGAGAATGAGCAGCAGAAAGGTAGACAAGGTTGAGATGACCGCAGGCGCAGCCCTGGGGATTGCCCCTGCAACGGAGGATCGTGTGACCGCAGTGGATGGGGAGTTGAGGATCGCAGCGAATGGAACGGGGAGGATAACGGCATTGGGTGCAGCGTCGCACAGCGATGGAGATATGTCGCTGTCCCGGCTGGGCCCTGTTGCGGGAGGCTGGGCAGTATTGCGGACAGGTTTAAAGATGTGCCGAGGCGCATGGCTGCAGGGCAGCCTGCTAGCCATAATGGGCACATGCTTGCTGCTGGCGGCCGCGCCGGGCACCGAGGCGGCGGTACTGCCCCGGTCGGCGGAAGAGCCATCTCAGACGATCCATTATATCGATATGGAGAACAGCGCCTACGAGTTGACCGATCTGATGATGATACAGTCTCTGCAAGGTTTGGTGAATCGGGAGGAGCCGCGCATCTGGGTATTGAAGAACCCCCTTCATCTCTATGACGTGCAGCCAGGCTTCTCCGCCAACTCGGTCATGGTCGAGCGTGACTTCTGGTTCGACCGGCTGACCGGGTATACGAAGCTGCCGTATACCGATCCGTACGCGCTGGTGGCGGCATTCGCCGACGAGCTGGCCGGGGCGGTGATCTATGACGAGGATGTGCTGGACCCGACGGGCGCTGGAAATAGTGGCACCTTCAACTATTATACGGGTGGCAGCTCGGTCAATGCCGAGCCGAACAAGAGCTTCCTGCCGTCGGATACCCGCGTCGCCAACCTCAACGTAACGGCGATGCTGAGCGCCCGCCATGGCGCCGTGGCGCTGACGGAGGAGCAGCTTCTGAAGCTGGAGAACGACTACGATGTCACGCTGCCGGTGCTCGCCGACAGTGGCGCGCTCGGGCTGGACTCGTGGGAGGAGGCGTATGACTATGCGCTGACCGAGTTAGCTCCCTACATGCGAGACGACATCCTGGCCGCTAATCCGAACTACAGCTTGGCCATGTTCGACTACATCATCGCCAACAACATCTTTACCTTCCATCTGAAGGGCGATCCGCAGGCAAACAGCGGCTTGACGACGAGCGAGAAGGCCAAGCTCGATGCGCTTGTCGAGCAGGCGCCTGGCGTTGCGCCGATCATCGGAACCTGGGGCGGCAGCACGGATGAGGATGCCTTTGGCCGCTATCTGAACGTCAAAGGCAAGTATGCCCTGGTCACTAGCGAAAGCTTCAATATGAGCTGGACGAGCGGTTTGCCGATGGTGCGGCCTGCCGCCTCGGAGACGACGCGCAGTCTTGTGTATGATCCGACCAAGGTGTATATCAGCTTCACCGAGACGGACGGAGACACGCTTCTGTTCCCGCATCTGAAGTTCCCGACCTGGTTCGCGTTGGCTGATCGCGAGGATTATCCGATCGCCTGGGAACTTACGCCGTTGCTGGCGGAGATCGATCCGCTTGCAACCGCGTACTACAACGAGCAGCGAGGCTCCAACAGCTACGTGACGCCGGTCACCGGCGTCGGCTACATTAAGTATCCGATGCCCGATCTGTACAAGGACGATTACTTTGATCTGACGGACGACTACATGGCGTATATGCGCCAGCGGACGCTCCGTACGATGAATTACGATCGGTTCGACGCTGCGGCTTACACGCCGATCCCGAGCGTGGAGGGCGTCTTCGCCGGGTACGGCGGACTCGATCCGGAACGGCCTGCGGTCGCGAATAACCGCGAGACGCATTTCCGCTACATGGGCAAGCCGATATTCATCAACTATTCCTTCTTCGACCGCACCGCTATCTCTGACTATAGCGGCACCGAACCGGCGTTCTTCAACGTTGGCGCGCAGTACATCAACACCGAATTGCTGACGGACTACATTGACAACCTGCCGGCTCGCTTCGTCGTCGTCACGCCGGGGGAGATGGTCGATCTGTACCGGCAATACGCCGAGTCGGTGTTCGAGGAGATTACCGAAGCGGGCTTCCTGGCGAGCTTCACGCATGACGAGAGCGGCTTCCTCCATACGGACGACGGCAGCTACATCGCCGATGGCGATCATCGGGTAGCGGACGGAGCCCATAGCTGGGTGTACCGGTTCAACCTCGACGATGCCGAGACGATGCTGGAGCTCGAGCTCGACATCGCCAACAACTACGTTGTCGAAGCCTCTGTCAACGAGAGCGTCTGGAACGTCGTGGCGCAAGCCGCTTCGGATATTCATGACGCCACCAATCGGCAGACGCTCACGCTGGACTTGAGCAGCTATCTGACGAGCAACTCGTCCAATACCGTCTATGTGCGCTTTCGCGACGGATCTCCGACCGACGGCTGGGGCCCGAGCCTGTACAGCGTCAGCGTTAATGGCGGCATCATCGAGGGAGTGACGTCGCAGGACACGCTGACGTCGGGGAAGATGCTGCAGGACGGTGAGTTCCTCGTCTCGCCTTCGGGCACCTATTGTCTGACGATGCAGACCGACGGCAATCTTGTGCTGTACAGCGGACCGAACCCGGCATCCAACACCGGTGTGGTCTGGCAATCCGGCGTCACCGGCACGATCGGGAATTACTTTGCGATGATGCAGACGGATGGCAATCTCGTCGTCTATCAAGGCACCGGCCCTTCTAACAATCTGGGCTATGTCTGGTCGAGCGGCACCAACGGGCCCACGTCGGCACATCTGGTCCTCAAGGACGATGGCAAGATTTACATTTATGAGGGCGACGCCCCGGCCAGCGCGGGCAGTCTGCTCTGGTCGCGGCCATAGCCGCAAACGAACATGGGGTGAAGAGAGATGTTTGACCGTAAAAATGCGTTTTTTGGCCTGCACTTCGACCTGCATCCCGTGGCGGAGGATCATGCGCTGGGCGCCGATATTGAGCCGCGTGCCGTAGCGGAGTTGCTGCGGCGCATCCGGCCCGATTTCGTCCACTACGATTGCAAAGGCCATCCCGGCTACGCCGGGTACGAGACCGCTGTCGGCACACCGTCGCCGGGCATCGTCCGCGATGCGCTGGCGATCTGGCGGGAGGAGACGCGCAAGCTGGGTATCGGACTGGGAGTGCATTACTCCGGCGTCGTCGATCACCTCGCCGTCCGGCAGCGCCCGGAGTGGGCGGTGAAGCATCCCGACGGTCGGCGGGATACGGAGGCGACCAGCCTGTTCGGCGGCTATGCCGACGGGCTGCTCATCCCCCAGCTTGCGGAGATCGCCGATCGCTATGATGTTGATAGCGTCTGGCTCGACGGCGAGTGCTGGGGAGCGAAGCTGGACTACGGCCCGGAAGCGTTGGCGGCGTGGACGGCCGAGACAGGCTGGACGGATGCGCCTGCGGATCGCAGCGACAGCCGCTGGGGCGCGTGGAAGAGCTTCCACCGCGCCCGCTTCGAGGCGTATCTGCGTCACTGGACGACGACGCTTGGCGAATGCAAGCCCGGGGTTCAGCGGGCGAGCAACTGGGCGTTCTCGACGATGAATCCGGTTCCGGTGTCGGCCCCGGTCGACTACCTCTCCGGCGATTTCGACCCGATGCTCTCCGCCGATCGCGCCCGCACAGAGGCTCGCTATCTGTCCCAGGTCGGCATGCCGTGGGAGCTGCAGTCATGGGGCTTCGACAACGCCGACGGCCAGGAAGAGCTGCTGAAGTCGGCGGCGCAACTGAAGCAGGAGGCGGGTGTCGTGCTGATGCATGGCGGTGGATACATGCTCTACTATCTGCCGACCCGCTCCGGTTATATCGCCGAGGAGATCGTCGCCACCGCCGCCGAAGTCGCTGCCTATTGCCGGGAGCGCCAGCAGCTCTCGCATCGCAGCGTGTCCGTCCCGCAGATCGCGCTGCTGCACTCTGCTGAAAGCCAGTTCGACATCTCCGATCGGGTGTACACCTGGTGGGATACGCCTCTCGTCGAGTTGGAGGGGGCGCTGCATGCGCTGCTGGAGTCGCACTATTCGGTCGATGTGCTGACGGAGTACATGCTGATGGAGCGGCTGGACGACTATCCGCTGCTCGTCATCCCGGATTCTCCGGTGCTGAGCGAGTCGTTCCGCCAGCGTGTGCTGCGCTATGTCGAGGACGGCGGTCGTCTGCTGCTGCTCGGGGAACGCTGCGCTCGGTTGTTCGGCGAAGCGCTCGGCGTTCAACTGCTGGGCGAGCCGCAGCAGCTGCGGACCCAGCTCGTCTCGGGCGCGGGCAAGATCGGTTGTCCCGGCCTCTGGCAGGCGATCGAGCCGCAAGGCGCCGAGGTGCTGTCGATCCGCTACCACGGCGAGGGCGAGCAGGCGCGCAGCGCCTACCTCGATGTGCGGTCGGACGGCGTGTCCGAGCAACATCGACAGCTTCGCAAGGAGGGAGCGGCAGCGACGCTGCACGGATACGGTCAGGGACAGATTGCCGCCGTCTACGGGCCGATCGCCTCTCGCTACTACTACAGCCATCATCCCTTCATGCGGCGGTATATCCGCGATCTGGTCGAGCGGCTGTTCCCGGACCCGGCGGTGACGACCGATGCGCCGGCCTACATCGATCTGGCGCTGCGCCGCGCCGCCGACGGGACGCTGTGCGTGCACCTGTTGAACCTGGCGCAGATGCCGGTCTCGAACCGCCGCGGCTTTCCCGAGGCCGTGCCGCCGACCGGTCCGATCAGGCTGTCCGTGGCAGTAGCCGAGCGGCCGCAGTCGGTCTCATGGGAGCCGACGGGCGAGACGCCGGTCTGGCGCTGGCAGGACGGTCGGCTCGAGACGACCGTACCTTCTCTCGACATCCACGGCATCCTCGTTATCCGCGACGCGGCAGGGGAACGCTGAGACTGAGCAGCAGGCTTGGATGAATACGCGGATGAACTTTTTAAGACGCCTTTGCAGTCGCTCTGAAGCGGGCCGCAAAGGCGTCTTTGGCGAGGAATCGGGCATGCAGGCCACCGGAGCGATTTGGCATGCCCCATGTGGAATGCGGATGCAGAGAACCGGTGCCGGAGTTTGTCGTTCTCCGCCTCTTTTGCCGGTATCCCGTTCAATCAGGTTGGTCGTACGTCTCCCGTGAGGTCGACCATGGTATTCTCCGTTCGTCCTTATCCCTGAGCTCAGAAACTTGATTATTTAGCGTTTATCGATAAGCTATCCCGTTTATAGGTATGGCGTGAACTGAACGGAGGGGATAGCGACAAAAGATGTGAATGGGAAACCGAGCAGCACATTGTCACGACAGTTTCCTTCCATACATAACCACAAAATTAAAATACTTATAAACGCAATCCGCGTCAGAGAAGCCGACTTCCCTCATCCAATCGATTTGCGTCGCCAACTCCGTCATTTTATCGAGTTTCGTTCGTTCATAGGCGGACGCGATCTCCTCTTGAGTCAGATCGCTGGCCTCGACTTTTTTCTTCCAATCGTTCTTGTACAGAGACTCAATAAACGGAGTATGGCCCAGAACCTGATCGGCATTGACGAATACGCCGTTGTTCTTCAAGTTCGAATAAGCGTTGCGGTACAGCGCCCGCTTGTTCGCATCCGTGAGATGATGAATCGAAAGGGCCGAAACAATGATGTCGTACTTGCCCGGAACAACGTAATTCGTATAATCGTCCAGCACGTAGGTGACGTTGGCGGCCCCCTCAAGCCGCGACTTCGCGATGTCCAACATTTTCTCCGAAATATCGATTAACGTGATTTGAGCCTGCGGATACTTCCGCAGCATGAGCGACGAGAACAATCCGGTGCCCGCACCCAAGTCCAATATTTCCGGGCAATCGGAGCCGACTTCCGCGACAGACACCGAAACCCCATAGAAATCGTCGAAGCAGGGGATAAGCTTTCTTCTTTGACGATCGTATTCGCGCGAAACTTCATCGAACTGGCTGCTCACATCATTGCGATTTTCCACCTGGCCGCCTCCCTGGTATCCAAGCTTTCCTATAACATCGATCATAGCCAACATCAGCTTATTATTGAAATATATAAAAACTATTGAATGCATAGGACATTCCTATGAAGAGAGCGGCGATGAGGCGCAATAATTTCAGGCAGCGTTTTTGCTTGTCTGCCATCATATTCCTTCATTCTCCCGGATAGACTGGGAGTAACGATAACTTTCGACTCATGGACACTTGCGAAGGGGATGAGCGGCATGCTGATGAGCGGGTTGATCGGACTGGTTATCGTGTTTCTGATCGTGGCGGCCAGCAGCGAGAAGACGGAAGCGATCGTAGAAATGATGGAGGACCAGCGGATTTAGACGGAATACGCCAGCATGTCGATTATACAAGCAAGGCCGGCAAACCGCCCCTATCCGGGACGGCCTGCCGGCCTTGTCGTGCGCGGATCTTTACTGCTGGGCCGCCAAGAAAGCGTCGATCTGCGATTGCAGCTCTTGCTGAACCTTCTCGAGGCCTGCGGCCTTCAGTTGCTTGTTCAGCTCCGCGAGACCGGCGTCGACGTCTTTGACGACCCCGTACTCCAGCGGAATGGCATAACGCAGCATGACGTTGCCGAGGTTGGAGATTTCCGTCTTCACCTTGCTGTTGTCGAAGACGAACGTTTCCAGCGGATAGTGGTACACTTGCTCTTCCCATTTCTTCACGAGATCGGAGGCTTCCTGCGGGAAGTCTACGTTGTCGCGATTAAGCGGGGAGTTGAAGCTCCAGTTGGAGAAGCCGGTATAGTTCGGATTTTTGTCGGTGGCGATATATTTGTCTTCGCCGGACTTCTCGTAGTGGACGCCCTCGATGCCGTACATGATCAGATCGTGCAATTCCTTATCGTTCTGCACCAGGTCGATGAACATCAGAGCGCGTTCCGGATATTTGGACGTGGCGTGAATGGACGTGCCGTTCTGCGTCGAGATTGCCACCGATTTGGCCTTGTCCGGGTTAATATCGGCTAGCGCCACCTCGTACGGCGAATTTTCCTGACGCATGAGCGCCATCAGCGCCCCCAATGTACCGTTGTTGTGCGTGATCGAAGCGGTCTTGCCCTGCTTGAAGTCTTGCTGGTGATCGTTCTTGCTGTTCAAGGCATTCTTGGACCAGCCGTTGTTGCTAGCGAGATCTTTGTAATAGTTGGCCAAATCTTTGAATTCCTCAGTTTCGAAGACGTTGAACACTTGGCCCTTCGGATCGCTCAGCTTAAACGCGAACGGCATATCCAGATCGAACATGTTCCATTCGTTCTCTTGCTTCAGCAGGACGCGGTCCAGGTTGTGGTACTTCCAGTCGCCCGTCTCCGGCGTGAACGGAATGACGCCTTTCTCGTTCTGGGCGATCGTCTTCAAATAATTCGCGTAAGCTTCCGGGCTGTCGATGGCCGGCAGATTGTATTTCTTGCGCAGATCTTCGCGGTACAGAATGAGCTTCTCGACGGACTCTCCGCGGTTCTGCGGCACCATGTACAGCTTGCCGTTCACTTTGGCTTGATCCCAGCTGACCTTAGACATCGCTTCCCACGTCTTCGGCATGTACTTGGAGAGCATGTCTTCCGTCAGCTCCAGGAAACCGCCCTTGAGCGCCTGGTCGTTGTAGCCGGCCCAGTTCGCCGAATAGATCAGGTCGAAGTTTTCGTTGGCCGCCAGCTTGAGCGGATATTTCTGCGCCCAATCCGACCAGTCGAGGAATTCGCCTTCGATCGTGGCGTTGATCTGTTCCTTGAGCTTTTTGTTGATTTCGCCGAATACGCTGTCATAGTCGACGGGCTTCGGTCCGACGAAGATCATCTTCAGCTTCACTTCCTCGGAAGTGTCGATGCCGCCGCTTGCTCCCGTTTCTCCGGACGATTCCGCCGAATTGGAAGCCGGCGCCGAGCTCTCGGCGGCCGGGGTGCTGCTGCTATTGCTGTTTTTGTTTCCGCCGCATGCGCCGAGAACGGTAGCGATCAATAGGATAACGGCGAGAAGCAGGAAGCTCTTTTTGGTTGCCATTCGAGATTTCCCCCTAAGGTTTATTAGTGATGTTTATTAGTGATAAACCGGGTTTCCCCGGACTCATCCTTTCACGGCGCCGATCGTCAGACCTTGCACGAAGTACCTCTGAACGAACGGATAGGCGAGCAGAATCGGACCGGTCGCAACGACCGTCATCGCCATTTTCAGACTTTCGGATGGAATCGTTGTCGTGACGACGGCTCCTGCGCTCATCATCGCTTTGCGCATGCCGTCCATGTTGCCGAGCATTTTGTACAGATAGTACTGCAGCGGCATCAGGTTTTCGTTCGAGACGAAGAGCAGGGCGTTGTACCAATCGTTCCAATAAGCCAAGGCGAGAAATAATCCGATAGTGGCGAGCGCCGGCTTGGACAGCGGAATAATGAGCCGGGCGTAGATGAGAAAATCTCCCGCGCCGTCGATTTTGGCCGACTCCACGATCGCCTCGGGAATGCTGCTCATGAACGACTTCATGACGATGATGTAGAACACGTTAAGCACCATCGGAATGACGAGCGCAAGCGGCGTATCCTTCATATGCAAGTAGTTGACGATGAGCAGGTACCAAGGGACAAGCCCCCCGCTGAACAGCGTCGTGAAAAAGAAGAAGAAAGAGAAATGGTTGCGCCATTTGAAATCTTTCCTGGACAAGGCGTAAGCCGTCATCGAGGTCAGGAACAGGCCGAGCAAGGTGCCTGCCGCCGTCACGCCGATCGTCACGATGTACGCTTTGAGCATCTGCGTCGGATACTTGAACAGAATGCCGTACGCCTCCAGGGAGAAATCCACCGGGAGAAACGGATACCCTTTCACGATGATCGTGCTTTCTTCCGTCAAGGACGAAGAGACGACGAGCAGGAAGGGCAGGACGCACAGCAGCGCCAGCAGCGTCAGAGACACGTAACCGATGGCGGAGAACAGCAGCCGGTCTTTCTGCAGGCGTCCCCGCGAATGCAGCGGGGCGCGCTGGTTCAGCCTCTCAGTAGATGTTTGCATTGTCGTAACCCCCGATCAGAATAAGGCCCGGTCTTTGTCGTATTTGCGAACCGCGTAGTTGACCGTCATGATGGTCGCGAAGCCGAGCACCGACTGGAATACGCCGGCAGCGGCAGACATGCCGATATCGTTCGACGTAATAAGCGAGCGGAACACGAACGTATCGATGACGTCGGTCGAAGAGAACAAAATTCCGTTGTTGCCGACCATGTTGTAGAACATGCCGAAGTCTCCGCGGAAAATGTTGCCGACGGCCAGCAGCACGAGAATGATCAGCGTCGGATACAGGTTGGGCAGCGTGATTCTCATAATGCGTTGGAAAATGTTCGCCCCGTCGATCTCCGCCGCCTCGTACATCTCCGTATCGATGCCCGCGATCGCGGCCAAGTACATAACCGTTCCGTATCCGAGCGTTTTCCAGGCGGAGACGGCGACGAGGATGAACGGCCAGTAGGAGGGCGTGTTGTAAATGTCGACCGGCTCGAGTCCCAGCCCCTTCAGCAGCGCGTTGACGGTGCCTATGTCGTAGTTGAGCAGGTTGTAGGCGATCGCGCCGACGACGACCCAGGAGATGAAGTAGGGCAGAAACAGGATCGATTGCGTCAGCTTGCGGAACCATTTGCCCCCGATTTCGAACAACAGAATGGCTGCGAAGATTTGCAAGAAGTTGTTCACCGCGATGAAGGCGATATTGTACAGCGCCGTATTCCTCGTGACCGTCCAGGCATCCCCGGATTCGAAGAAGAAGCGGAAGTTGGCCAGTCCGTTCCAGGCGCTGCCGAAAATTCCGCCCGCGTAATCGTAGTGCTTAAACGCGATAACGATACCGGCCATCGGGACGTACGCGAACAACAGGAAGAATGCGACGGCCGGAGCCAGCATCAGCAGAATCGTTCGGTAGCGTTTCACGTCGTATAGAAATTTGTGTAGTCGCATGTGCTGCTCCCCTTTCCTCGCTTTTAATTATGCAAGCGCAGGTCGAAGAATTTAATCATGTGAAACAACGAAAACTAGTACGAAATCTACAATTCTGAATTTGGCGTAAAGAGACTTGGAATGCCGGGGTCTCGGAAGGGGGATTCACATCCGGATTTGCTTGTCTTACAATGAAGGCGTTGCAAACCGAGGGGAAGGTCGGAAAATATGGCGCTAACGGCTTCGAAGTCGGCACATGCGGAAGGGCGCATCAAGAGGTACATCCCCTTCACCTACAAAACGATGATTCCGTACTTGATTCTCGTTCTGCTGACGGACATCGTCATCGGCTCCATCTCGTATCGAATGCTGATCGATTCGCGAACCGAGATGGCCGAGACGAATCTCCGCACGGCGATGGAGCAAGCGCGCGAAAACATGGAATACCAGATGGACGAAATTCAGCGGATGTCCGACACGCTGTTCGGCAGCCTGCCGTTTCAACGCGCTCTGCAGACGAGAGGGGACCCGCTGAATATTTATTTGACGATGCTGGACGAGATCGTGCCGCAGATTCAATCTCCGCTCCAGCTGTACGGCAACGACATTCGTCTGATCCTGTACGTGACGAACGAAGAGCTGAATTACGTGCTGGGAGACGACTTGTCCGAGCCGATCGACGGAGACGACTATTACATTCTTCCTTTTGCCGACATCGAGCGCACCGAATGGTTCAAGTCGTACCGGGAGACGGGCAGGGACAACGACTGGCTGCAGATCGATACGGACGCGCAGTTGGAGAACATCTCGCATATTCGCAAGCTGGTGTCCTACAGCGATTATTCGACGGTGATCGGATACGTGCGCATCACCGCGAAGCTGCCCGACTTGCTGGGGAGCTTCGACGCGTTTCCGGTGGAGGAAGGGATCGCGCTCCGTCTGCGCGACATCTCCGCGGATTCGGTCCTGTTCGAGCGGGGAACGGCCGACCGGAGCGACGCGGGCTACTTAAGCTTGCGGGAGGAAATCCCGGAATCTTCCCTCGCCATTGAATCGTTCGTCCCGTCCTCTTACTTGACGAAGGACGCGAGCCGGCTGCGGAAGGCGATCGTCGCCGTCTGTCTGCTGAGCTTCGTCGTGATGACCGGGATCGGTTTTGTCGTCGCGAGGCTGTCCGGACGCAAGATGAGACGGATCGTCTCGCTCGTCCACTCTTTCGAGGAGGGCAACTTCCAGAAGCGGATTCGCTTCTCGGGCAACGACGAATTCGTGCGCATCGCGGATTCCTTCAACGTGATGGCCGGCAACATCCAGGAGCTGATCAACAGCGTGTACGTGGAAGGCATGCAGAAGAAGCAGGCCGAGTTGGAGGCGCTGCAAGCCCAGATCAACCCGCATTTTCTGTTCAACACGCTGTCGACGATCAGCAGCTTGGCCAATCTCGGAGAGACGCAGAAGGCGACCGAGATGATCCAGCGGCTGTCCCGGTTCTACAGACTGACGCTGAACAAGGGCCAGGTGTTCATCGCGCTGGAGAAGGAGCTGGAGCAGGTTCAGACGTATCTGGACATTCAGCGGGTCAAGTATGCCGATGCGTTCACCGTGCACGTGGACGTAGAGCCCGATATTTTGGACGTGCAGGTCATTAAGCTCATTTTTCAACCGTTTGTCGAAAATATTTTCAAGCATGCCTGGTTCGGAGACGCGATTACGATTCGGATTACCGGGCATCGAGTCGGCGACCGGATCGAGCTGAAGGTCATCGACGACGGCGTCGGCATGTCGCCCGGCCAGGTGAAAACGATCATGCAAGGGGCCAGCCATGGGGGCGGATACGGCGTGCGAAACGTGGACGAGCGGATCAAGCTGAGATACGGGAAGGAATACGGGGTTCGGATCGGCTCCGTGCGCGGCGCCGGAACGACGGTGCTGATCGCGCTTCCCGCGTCGGGCGAGCCTGCGGGAGACCCGGAATAGTTGCAAAAGTATGCAGGATCATTGTTTCGCGATATGTTCGCGAATAGAGTCGTCGGGTATGCTAATTTGGAGAGTCTATACCTTCTTGCGGAGGAGGAGGCTGGAACAGCATGAGCATTCGCATCTTGCTGGTGGACGACGAAGCGGTCGATCTGGAATGGATGCGGCGCAGAGTCGCCGGCAGTCCGTTCGATCTGCAGATCGTCGGCGCGGTGAACACCGGATTTATGGCTTTGAAAGTGTTGGAGCAGGAGCAGGCGGACATCATTCTGTCGGATATCCGCATGCCGATTCTGTCGGGCATCGACTTCGCCCGCAGAGCCAAGAAGCTGCAGCCCAACGTGAAAATCGTCTTCATCAGCGGTCACGAGGATTTCGGCTACGCCAAAGGGGCGATCGAGATCGCCGCTTCGGGTTATCTGCTCAAGCCGGTCGAAGACCGGGAGCTCTACGATCTGCTCGGCTCGTTGTGCAGCAAGATCGAACAGGAACGGGAGCAGAGCCGCTCCATGCTGCAGGCGCTCTCTCTCGTTAACGAGGAGCTGCTGCTGCGCTGGCTGAACGGGGCCGAAGGCGGTCCGCTCGTCCAGAGTCTGCTTGCGCCTCTGTGCGAGACGGGCGTATCGGTCGCGATGATCGAGATCGACGATCTTGAACTGAACCTGCGGGAGAAGCCCGAGGAAGAGAAGCGGGAGCGGGTCGGGCAGGTGGCGGAATGTCTTCGGCGATTCGTCTCCGACCATCAGGCCGGCATGCTGCTGCCGGACCATCACGGCCGGTTCGTGCTGCTGACGGCGGCTCCCGAGGATCTCGGCGACAGCTTGCTGGAAGAGCTCGTTCGGGAAGTGCGGGAGAAGCTGCCGTTCACCGTGACGGTCGGCGCGGGTGCGTTCGCGCAGAGCGAGGACGAGCTGCTTGAGTCGTATCGTCAGGCGAAGGCGGCGCTCAGCGCCAAATGGCTCCTCGGCAAAAATCGCCTCATCCGCGGCGTATCGGAGACATCGGCGCGGGACAAGCACGCGGTGAGCTTCGGCGAGACGGTCGATCGGCTGCTCGAAGCTATCCTGCAATACGATCTTGTCGCCATCGACGACGGCCTGCTCGAATTGTTCGACGATTCGGCCCCGACCGGGAAGAGCGAGGCGTACGATCTGATCGTGCGAATTACTTCGCGGCTTCATGCCGGGCTCGCCGCGATGAACGAGGATTTGTACGAGCTGCTGAAGTGGGAGTCGCATCAGCCGGTGCGGCTGTTCCAATTCGAGACGATTCACGACATCCTGTCGTGGATTCGGCGGCGGCTGTTCGAATTGTCCGAGCTGCTCTACTCCAAGAAGCGGAAGCAGAAGCGCAAACTGATCGAGGAGATCATGCGCTACATCGAGGAGCGGCTCGATCAGAAAGTGACGTTGAAGGAGACGGCCGCTTATTTCGACTTTACGCCGAACTATCTCGGGCACTTGTTCCTCGAAGAGACCGGCGTTCATTTCAGCCAATATTTGAACGAACGGAAGATGCGCCGGGTGTGCGAGCTTCTCTCTGACCCGACGCTTAAAATCTATGAGATCGCCGACCGCTCCGGCTATAAGAACATTCTTTATTTCAACCGGCAGTTCAAGCAAGCGACCGGCATGACGCCGGGCGAGTACAGGAAGAAACACAAAATCTAGCGTCCGCGCTTAAGGAGGGGGAATATGGGAGGCATCTCGCGCATGCGAAAGCTGGCCGTCATTCTCGCTTCGGCGCTTCTGCTGAGCGCCTGCGGCGGCGGAAGCGGAGCCGGAGGCCAGACGGACGGGAGCGCGGTCGGTCGGGACGGCGCCCAAGAGACCGGCGGGGCCTTAACGGCTCCGGGCTCGGAGCAGGCGGTTCGCGATCCGAACGCCGCCGGGGAAGTCCGGCTGAAGATGCTGCTCGTCGGCGGCAAGCCGGTAGACTACGAGGAAGTGTTCGGACGGCTGAATTCGCTGCTCAAGGATAAGATCAACACGACGGTCGAGGTCGAATTTCTCGACTGGTCGGACTGGTCGCAGAAGTACCCGCTGAAATTCGCGGCGAAGGAAAACTTCGACATCGCGTATACCGCCAACTGGGCTTTCTACTATGATCAAGCGATCAAGGGCGGCTTCCTGGAGCTGACCGAGGAGCTGCTCTCCCGGTATGCCCCGAGGACCTGGGAGCTAATGCCGGATATCGCCTGGGAGCAAGCGAAAGTGGACGGCAAGCTGTACATGATTCCGAACAACAATCAGGAGATCACCGACAAGGCGATCATTATCCGCGACGACTTGCGCAAGAAATACGGTCTCGACCCGGTGAAAGATCCGCAGACGTTCGCCGCTTACTTGAAGACGGTCGGAATCGGGGAGCGGGGAATCGGCGCATTCGGGGCCAAGCCGGCGGACGGCTGGAAGTGGCACGAGCTCGATCAAATTTTGCTGGAGCAGCAAAACGAGTGGAACCTGGTCGACTACAGCATTCCGTTCGCTTATCGGCTGGACGACCCCGAGGGACGAGTATTCAACGTCTACGAGACGCCGGAATTCCGCGAGCTGCTCTCGTATTACAAAGATTTGGCGGACCATAACGGCTGGTCGAAAAATATCATCACGAACAAGACGGACGTGTGGCAGGACATGCTGGCCGGCAAAACCGCTTCTTACGCGCACAACTTGGGAACGATGGCGATCAATCTCGTCGAGATGCGCCGCGACAGGCCGGAGTTCGAAGGCGCGATCGTCGACTTGACTCCCGGCAAGATGAAGATCGGGGCCATCTCTACGCAGAACGGACTGGCCGTTCATGCCGTCTCGAAGCATGTCGAGCGTTCCTTGATGCTGATCGATCTGCTGCAGAACGACAAGGAGATCCACGATCTTGCCATGTACGGCATCGCCGGCAAGCATTACGAGCCGGCCGGCGAGGACAAGATGCGGAGCGGTCCGAGCGCGGCCAATTACACGGGCTTCTCCAACTGGGGATGGAACTCGCCCCTGAATCGGACGGATGCCGCTTATCCGGAAGAAGCGGCCGCCGTTCACGACAGATGGCTGGACGAAATGGTTCATTTTCCGCTGGAGACGTTCGTATTCAACGATGCCGCCGTGAAGACCGAGGTGGCCAATGTCGGCAACGTCATGCTTCGTTACGCCATTCCGCTGGAATACGGTTTGATCCAGGATCTGGACAAGGGCCAGGCGGAGCTGATCAGCCAGCTTAGGACCGCGGGCATCGAGAAGATCGCTCGGGAATTGCAGGCGCAGATTGATGCGTTCCTCAGCCAGTCGAACGAATAAGTGTGCCGAGAAGCAGACCATGCAATGGACAATCTGTCGAGTTGACGGTTATATAGCATAATCAGGGAGATGAGCGAAGATGGCTTTGGACAACGGTATCGAAAAAGAGAACGGCGTCGCGGGGAGATTTCCTCCGATCAGCGCGAAGCTGCCGGTCATGATGCACGGCGCGGATTACAATCCGGATCAATGGCTTCACGATCCGAAGGTGCTTGAGGAAGATATACGCCTGATGAAGCTCGCGGGCTGCAACGTGATGTCGGTCGGCATCTTCGCCTGGGCGGCGCTGGAGCCGGAGGAAGGCCGCTTCGAATTCGGCTGGCTCGACCAAGTGCTGGACACGTTCGCGGCCAACGGCATTTACGCCTGGCTGGCGACGCCGAGCGGCGCAAGGCCGACGTGGATGTCGCAGAAATATCCGGAGGTGCTGCGCGTCGGCGCGAACCGCGTTCGGAACCTGCACGGCCTGCGGCACAATCATTGCTACTCTTCGCCGGTCTACCGTGAGAAGACGGCTCTGATGAACGCGAAGCTGGCCGAGCGGTACGCGCATCATCCGGCCGTCGTGGGCTGGCACATCTCCAACGAATTCGGCGGCGAATGCCATTGCGACTACTGTCAGGAGGCGTTCCGCGAGTGGGTTAAAGCCAGGTACGGCACGCTCGAAGCGCTGAACTTGGCATGGTGGACCGCCTTCTGGAGCCACACGTATACGGACTGGTCGCAGGTGGAATCGCCGGCGCCGCACGGAGAGACGATGGTGCACGGCCACAACCTGGATTGGCGGCGCTTCGTAACCGACCGGACGCTCGATTTCTACAAGCATGAGGTCAAACCGCTCAAGGCGGCCAATCCGGAGCTGCCCTGCACGACGAATATGATGGACTTATTTTACGATCTTGACTATCGCGCGTTCGCGGACGAGCTCGACGTCATCTCTTGGGACGCTTATCCGACCTGGCACGAGGCCGAGTCGGATGCGGGCGTCGCTTCGTGGTTTTCCTTCAATCACGACTTGTTCCGCTCGCTGAAGAAGAAGCCGTTCATGCTGATGGAGAGCACGCCGAGTCTGACGAACTGGCAGCCGGTAAGCAAGCTGAAGCGGCCCGGCATGCACCGTCTGTCCTCTCTGCAGGCGGTGGCGCACGGCGCCGATACGGTGCAATACTTCCAGTGGCGCAAGAGCCGCGGCTCCAGCGAGAAGTTTCACGGCGCCGTCGTCGACCATGTCGGGCACGAGCATACGCGCGTATTCGGGGACGTGGCCGAGCTGGGCCGTGCCCTGGCTGGACTGACGGATCTCGTGGGCATGCCGGTGCCAGCCGAAGCGGCGATCCTGTTCGATTGGGACAACCGCTGGGCGGTCAACGACTCGCAGGGGCCGCGCAATTGCGGCATCCACTACGAGAAGACGGTGATGCAGCATTACCGTGCGCTCTGGGAGCTGGGCGTGCCAACCGATATCATCGGCTCCGGAGACGACCTGAGCGGGTACAAGCTGCTGCTCGTTCCGATGGCTTATCTGCTTCGCGAGGAGACCGGACGGAAGATTGAGCGGTTCGTCCGGGACGGCGGCATCGCGGCGGTTACCTATTGGAGCGGCGTCGTGAACGAGAACGACCTGTGCCATCTCGGCGGATTTCCCGGGCCGCTGCGGGAGACCGTCGGCATCTGGGCCGAGGAGATCGAGGGGCTGTATGACAGCGACCGCAATTCGGCCGTGATGGCGGCCGGCAACGCGCTCGGTATCGAAGGGAGCTTCGAGGTGCGCGAGCTGTGCGAGCTCATTCACGCCGAGACGGCGGAGGTGCTGGCCGTATACGGAGGCGACTTCTACGCGGGACGTCCGGCGCTGACCGTCAACCGCCTTGGGGACGGCGCGGCGTATTATTTGGCGGCGAGAATCGCGAATGACGCCTTCTATCAGGCGTTCTACGGCAAGCTTGCGCAGCAGGCCGGCGTCCGCCGGGCCATCGGCGGCGAGCTGCCGCCGGGAGTGACCGCTCAACTGCGCAGCGACGGCGTCACCGACTACGTCTTCCTGCTGAACTTCTCGGGCGGCGAGGCGACGGTCGAGCTCGATGAAGCCGACTACGTGGACGCGGAGACGGGCGAGCGCGCATCCGGCCGGATAGAGCTTCCGGCGAACGGCGCTCGCATCTTGCGGCAGACGGCTAATTAGCGGACTGAGGTAACTGGCGAACCAGCGAACAAGAGCACAACCTGCGGGCACGGAACGATCGGCGCCTGGGGGTTGTGCTTTTTACTATGCTCGCCGAGAGCGATGTTCCAAGAAACCTGCTAACTCCCCTCGTAAAGCCGCCATTTCACTCGAGATGTTCCAAGAAACCTGCTAACTCCCCTCGATAAGTCGCCATTCCACTCGAGATGTTCCAAGAAACCTGCTAACTCCCCTCGAAAAGCCGCCATTCCACTCGAGATGTTCCAAGAAACCTGCTAACTCCCCTCAAAAAGCCGCCATTTCACTCCAGATGTTCTAAGAAACCAGCTAACTCCCCTCGTAAAGCCGCCATTCCACTCGAGATGTTCTAAGAAACCCGCTAACTCCCCTCGAAAAGCCGCCGTCCTGGCATTTTGAGCAGAAACGCCGACACGGGGGCTTCGTCGCTGGCAGAAGGGCTAGTATTGCCTAACTATTCCGTTTATTATTAATAGAGAGAGGACGAACAGGAGAGAGGAGTCGCAGCTCTTGGATTTTACCTTTGAAATTTTGGATTCCTCCACGATCAACATTCGGTTTAATTACGGAGGAGCCTGGTTCGAGTTTAACCTGTTCTATGAGCAGGAGCAGTGGATTCTGCATCCTTATGACGCCACACTGCTGGGGAATCCGGAGATGTGCCGCCTCGTAGTCGCGGATTTGCTCGGGAACAAATTTTTTCAGGTCATGCTGGCCAAACAACGCATTCTGCTCTCCCAGCTTCGCACTTCCGTCGACGTGTCGGGCGACCGCTACGAGCGCATCCCCTCAGAACGGGAACGATCTGGACGGGACCCGGCAACGGAGCTCGGAACGGGGGATGAGATCGACCGCTGGGTCGGGCAGCATACGCTCGAAGAAATCGTCGCACAAGAACGCGAGCGGCTCGAGGACCGCCTTCGACTCTATCAAACGGTGCTGGAGAAAATGTTCTATCAGAATCTGGGGCCGGGCGACAAAGAGTTCGACAAGGTGCAGGAGATTACGCGCATCTATAAAGATGCGATCGGCAGAATGAACGGGTTGGCGAATAAGAACAACTATAACGGCTTCGGGGACGATTTGTCGCGCGGACGCCGATTTTAATCTATAGGAGGATTTGTCGTGAACTACGAATTGTTGTACCAGGGCGCTTTCGCCATGCTGAAAGTTCAACTGCAGGCCGGAGAAAGTCTGAAAGCAGAGTCGGGGGCGATGGTGTCCATGTCTCCGAACGTCGACGTGAAAGGAACGGCGGACGGGGGCATTATGGCGGGACTCGGCCGGATGCTCAGCGGGGAGACGTTCTTCTTCCAGGAGCTGTCGGCGAACCGGGGTGGTGGAGAAGTGCTGCTCGCACCGTCTTCCATCGGAGACATTCAAGCCGTCGAATTGGACGGGTCTTACCGGCTACTCGTCCAGAAGGACGGATTTCTCGCCGGAACGAGCGGCATCCAGGTCAATACGAAAATGCAAAACCTGAGCCGCGGCCTGCTCTCGGGAGAAGGCTTCTTCATTATCGAGATCAGCGGAAAAGGCACGGTGTTCCTGGCCTCGTACGGCTCGATCCACGCGGTCAATATCGCGGCGGGAGAAGAGAGGATCATCGACAACGGTCATCTCGTGGCCTGGCCGGATTACGTTCACTATTCGATCGAGAAGGCTTCCAAAGGTTGGTTCTCCAGCATCACGAGCGGCGAAGGTCTCGTCTGCCGCTTCCGGGGCGAAGGGATCGTACTCATCCAGACACGCAATCCGTCGGGCTTCGGCAACTGGATCAAGAAGTTTCTTCCGGGCAGATAGGGCTGAAAAAGGTTTTGCGAATTTTCTGTGAATATCGAACAGGCAAGCTCTATGGTGTTATAATAGAGAATACTGAGATTTACGGGGAAGAGGTGCAAAGCCTATGGATATGCAGCCCGCAGTCGGCCGGGGATTGCCGGTCGTCTCTTACGAGCAACTATTCGAGCATTATAAAGATAAAATATTCAGCTTCGCGTGGAAAATATTGCGGAGCAAGACGGACACCGAAGAGGCCGTGCAAGAGACGTTCCTCAAGCTCTACGTGAACTTCGAACGCCTCGATCCGGCGGGATCGGTCTCCTCGCTGATTTTCACAACGACGAAAAACATCTGCATCGACATGCTGCGCAAAAGGAAGACGAAGCTCACGCTCAGCCATCCGATGATGAATCACGAAGGCTGGGAGAATCAGGTAGCTGAAGCGAGCCGGCCCGAGGACGCGCTCATTCTGAAGGAAACTTCGGAGCATCTGCTCGCCGCCATCGACAAGCTGCCGAAGGCTTATCGGCTTATGGTGTACCAGCGGTATGTGCTGGACATGTCGATGGAAGAGATCGTGGAGATGAATCAGGTGAAAATGAACACGGTCAAGTCGCGCCTTAAGCGAGGCAGGGACCTGCTTCGCAAGCATCTGGACAAGGGTTGAACAAGCAAGCCGAGAACTCCGGCAGTCGCCGGGGTTCTCGGCTCTTTTGCATCGCGGAGGCTCGCTACTTTACGCGAACTCCCGTCTCGTATACGCCAAGCGTCGACACCGTTATGCCCTTATCCGTTCTGGTGACGGTCCAGTCCCAGCCGCTCTTGTAGCCGGACAGCAACAGCTTGCCCGTCGCTTTGTCGTAGCTCCATGTGCCGCTCTTGGCTCCGTTCCAACGGTAGGAGAATGTGCCGTCGGCATGGATGGTCAGCGTGCCGCCGTCCGCTCCGTCTCTGCCGGCCGGTACCCACATGCTCCAGCTTCCGATGAAGTAGGAAGCTCCCGAGTCCGCCGGCTGCTTCTCGCCTCCGGACGCTCCCGAAGATGAAGACTGCGAGCCGCTTCCCGAAGACGACTGAGATCCGCCGCCGGACGAGCCCGATGACGACGAAGAACCGGCAGCGGACTGGCCCTCTATCGTAATTTTTTTCGTGGCGTTGTCGAAGGTGATCTTCTGCTTCAACTGCTCGCTGACGAAGCGGATCGGCACCATCGTCACTTTGTTGTGAATGAAGGCGGGGACGTCCATCATGACGCGTTGGCCGTTCACCGTCGCCTGGGAGTCGTCGAGGACGAGCACGATCGTGTCCTTGTCGCTTCTCAGCGTGATGCTGCGGGTTTGTCCGTTCCATTTGACGTCGAGGCCAAGCGCTTCTCCGACGAAGCGAAGCGGGAGAACCGTTCGTCCGTTGTAGTTAAACGGAGCGACTTCCAGCTTGTGCGCCTTGTCGTTAACGTAGGCGGTCGTATTGCCGAGCTGGAGCACGATTCGCTTGGAGGCCGGAGCGCCGGGATTGCCGGCAGGCGGGTTGTTCCCGGACGAGCCGCCCTGACCGAGCGGGACAAGCGTGACCATGATCGGGTCCGATACGGCCAGCGGCTTGCCGCTGCGATCGTACGACACCAGCTTGTACAAGTAAGTGCGGCCTACGAATACGTAATGATCGGTATATTCGTGCTCCGTGATGACGAAGTCGGTCACTTTCGCATAGGGAGCGCCGTTGTCTGAACGGTAAATATCCCAGCTGTATTCCCCGGCGGACGGGGTCCACGGAATCGTAATCGCTCCTTCTCCCTCGAAAACGTAGATTTCGGCCGGATCAAGCAGATCGATCGTAGGGGAGCCGATGTCCAGGCCCGCGGAACCGCTGCCTAAGCCGCCGCCGGCCGCCGGAGGCTCCGGCGCTTCGAAGACGTAGGAGAACTTGATCTTCGTAATCGAGAACCCGTTGTCCGGGAAAATCTGGTCGATGCGGATTTTCGCATAGGACGTGTCGTGCAGAACGACCTGGTAGACGGCGCCTTGTTCCAGTCGAAGCGAATTGGAGAAGCCGCTCGTCGAACGCGGTGTCGGATCGCTCAGCGCTTCTCCGGACAGCTTGCGGATCGACAGCGCTCCGATGTCGCCGTATTGGTTGATGACGATGTCCGCGCTGGCGCTCTTGCTCTCGTATTTCATCGAGGTCAAGTTAAGCCCGCCGCGATCCAGGACGTCGCCCGTCCAATTCAAGGTGTAAGGATGAATTTGATCGTAGACCGCGCTGTGCTCCTCGCCCCAGTAGATCGTATCCCCGGCGCGCGCCGTGCCCGAGCCCAATCCGGGCAGCAGCGAGATCAGCAGTAACGACGCGATCAGCAGGGCCAATGTTTTTTTCACGTGCAGCTTCACTCCTTAAGTTTGATAGAGACGACTATACTAGGCCGCGATAACAGAAAGCTAACATGCCGCGTTTGTAAGAAAAGTGTAATTTCTTTGTAAGCGGGTTGAGGTAATGTGGGTACTGAACGGCAGATCGGAGGAGGCTGGAAGCGAATGAATCCCCGCATCGACGCCCTGCTGGACGGCGGGCTGCATATGGAAGCGTTCATTCGCCTGGAGCGCATGGCGATGGAAGGCGAGCGGACGGAAGAGTCGTGGTTGCGCCGTCTGCCGGCAGATATGCTCGCCGCCTCCCCGCTGCTTATGCGCGAGATGGGAGACAGCCGGCTTCGAGCGGGGGATTTGCAGGAAGCCAAGCTCTGGCTGACGCGAGCGATCGTGGAATTCGGGGCGACGGACGACCCCGACGGCCTGCTTGCCGTGCTGTGCTCGCTTGCCCCGGTATTGCTGCGGCTCGGAGAGGTCGAGGAAGCCTCGACTTTGTTCGAGTTTCTGGAGAAGGAGGCCGAGAGCTTACCCGCCGATCGGATGGACGGAGCGCTCCCGCTTGCGCTCGCCTTCGGATACGCCTGGAAGGGCGAAGCGGAACGGGCCCAGGCCCGATACGCAGAGGCCATCGATTTGTTCGAACGGAAGCAGATGTACGAAGAGGCGACAGCGGCGCTGGCAGAGCTGCTGCAGCAATATGGGGGGCAACTGTCGGATCGGCAGTGGGAGGAACTGGTGTGGAGGCTGCGGCACTGGTCGTCGCGGGCTCCCGGAATCGTGCTTGCCGCGGAGTGGATGCCCGGATTTCGCCTGCTGCAGGGCGGGCAATGGGAAGAGGCTTATGCCCGCTTGCGTCCGATGGCCGATGCGTCTTGGGAGCGGGAGTCTTATTGCCATCGCGTCTATGCCCATCTGGCGCTGTTTCAGGCAGCGCTTCGAATCGATCCTCTTCTGGCGGAGAGCTTGCTGCCCGTTCTTGCCGAGCTGATGCAAGCTTACGACGCGGACCTGGCGACGCGGCGCGATATGCTGCTGACCGTATCCGAAGGCTGCAGCCGGCTCGGGCGAACGGAAGAGGCGCGGGAAGCGCTGAAGGAAGCGGGGTATATCGGACGATTCCTCAAGCTGAAGCCGGACGGGAAGTCGGACACGACGATTCCGGCAGTTTCGGCGGATCGTTCTCTGCAACCACGAGAGGACCGTCACGAGTACGAACGGAGAGGCTGGCGGATCGTATGCTTTGGAGGCCTGTCGTTCGAGCGCGGCGAGCACGAGGTGAGGCACATTCGCTGGAAGCGCAAGAAAGCCCAGGAGTTGTGCGTGTTCCTGCTGCTTCAGCCGAAATACGCCTATCCGAAGGAACAGCTGGTGGAACAACTGGAGCTGGGAGAGGATCGGGACAAGGCGAACAAGCTTCTCTATGTCGTCATTCACCAGCTCAAGCAGACGCTGCTCGAGGAATTGGCCGTGCGGGACGGGGCAGGCATTCGGGAAGGAATGGTCGCTCTCCGCGAAGATGCGTTCGATCACGTTGACGTCGAACGGTACTTGACGCTGATTCGGGTCGCGGATCAGCTGTGGCTGAAGGACCGGACGCTGTCCTACGAGATGTATCAGGAAGCGTTCGGCCTGTACGACGACTTGCTTCCCGAGCTTCCCTACTTCTCGTGGCTGGAACGGATGAGGGAATTCCTGCTGGATAAGCAGGCGGCGATTCTCCGCAAGCTTCGTCTGTTGGCCGAAGAGCGGGGAGACGGCGAGCTCGAAGAGACGTATTGCCGGGAATGGATCAGGCTGCAGCCGGAGCGGGAGGAAGCTTACGCGTATCTGATCCGTCTGCTGCTGGCGTTGAAGAGACACGGCGAGATTGCCGCCTTGTACGACCGGCTGAGCCGGATTTGCCGGGAAGAGCTGGGGACGGAGCCGTCGGAGGAGCTTCGCGCGCTTGTGAGGAGGAACGGCATTGTTTCGTAATCTCAGACTTCGGCTGGCCGCAATTTACGCGCTGCTTGCGATAATAACGGCTGTCGGCATGCACTATTCCGGCAGATACGTGCATCGCACCCCTGAACCCGAGCTCGCCATGGCGCTATGGGGCACGATCGTCGGGCTGTCGCTCGTTTTTCTGACGGTCGGCCTGTTTACCTATTACCGGCTGCGCATGCCGCCGCACAATGCCGAGCAATCCGTTCGCGGAGACGAACGGGATCGCCTTCTGTGGGAACGGTTCACCCGCTTTCCAATGGAGCTGTTTCTCATCTACGTCGGCTGCGGCATGCTGCTGTCCCAACTGTATCATTTCGTTGCGCTCGGACTTCCGCCTTGGTCGATGGAGACGGCGCTCGGATACGGGCAAAGCTCCTTCTCGAATCTGACGACGTTTATTGCGCTCGGAGTGCTCCATTACGGGGCGGCGCGATGGATGCTGCGACCGTCCATTCTCGATTTGCGCGTGCATGTGCAGGAAGCGTCGAAGTTCAGAAGCGCAGGAACGAACGTCATCGCCATTTTCGTCTGCGGGCTGGTGTACATGCTCGTCAGAACCTTCTGGTACGTTCTGAACGGTCGCGAGGAAGACTGGCATCTTCGGGTAGAGGTGATGCTGGCCGTCGGAGCTGCGGTATTCGCGGCGACGTTCCTGGCCGCCGTCGCCATGGCCCGCTATTGGTTCCGGGATCTGGAGGGGATGGCCGAGCGGCTCCGAGATCTGGCCGGGATGACCAGAGGCAAGCTGCTGAGCCTCGTTCCGATCGCCTCTCCTTACGAATCCGGCGAGCTTGCGGCCGCGTTCAACGCATTGCAGGAACGGATAGGCCGACAATACGCGCGCCTGGAGCGCGATCTTGACCTCGCCGGCCGGACGCAGCGCCAGCTGCTGTCCGGATATGAGCGGCAGTGGAGGGAATGGACGGTGCGGGGCTCCCGAGCCGAATCCGACGAAATCGCGGGCGGCTTCTACGACGCCGTCTCCGCGGGAGACGGACGCTTGGCACTGATCGCGGGCTCCGTCGTCGGCGACGCGCTGCCGTCCGCGCTGGCGATGTCTGCGCTGCGTATGCTCGTGCGCGCTAACGTTCAGGCGGCGGAGTCGGCGGAACGGCTGCTGACGGATCTGGCTCCGGCGCTAACCGACATCGCGGAAGAGCAGCTGCTCATTCATCTGGCGATTGCGTTCGTGGAGCCGGAGCTTGGCGCGGCGGAGTATGCGTCCACGGGCGAAGCGGCCGTTCTCGTCGAACGGGAGGGCGCGGACGAGAGGCGGGAATTCCGTTCGGAGCCGATCGGAGGAGGCAAGCGATATCGCTTCGACGCCGCCCGGTTTCCGATCGGAGCGGGGGCATGCCGCATCGTGCTGTCCGCGCCGGAAGGGGCGGAGATCTCGGCAGGCCGGGAGAGGGGGGAGCAAGCGGGGTGAACAACGTTTCGGCACGGTTCTGGCTGCGGTTGCTGCTCGTTTATTTTGCGGTGCTGTCGTGCGGGGCCGTATTCATTTTTACGAACAACAGGGTCATCTACGGACAATCCTTCCGCAAGCTGCTGGAGTTCAACGTGCCGTTCGTCCTGCTCGGCTGCTTCCTGCTGGCGGCGTTCTTGACCGCCGTTGCGCTGTGGCGGATCGGACCGGCCCTGCGCGGGACAAGGAAAGCGAGCGTAACGGCCGATGCCGATAAGGCGGCGCGGTTCGAAAGATTGGCCCGCTTTCCCGTCGAGCTGTGCTCGGGCATGCTGCTCGGCTCCACGCTGCTGATCGCGGCCTATCATACCGCGGAAGCGGGAAGGCGCGGGGCGGACGTCGACGCGTTCAACGTTCTGGCAGAGAATGCGATATGGGAGTTCGGGCTGGCGTCCATGCTGGCGGTGCTGCTGCTTGCCGTCACGCGCAAGCTGCTGCGGCCGTTCGCGGAAGCGTTGGAGATCCGATCGCTCCGCGGCTTTCGCGGCAGACGTTCCGCCGTGCGATTCATTGCGCTGGCGACGGCGGCATGTTTCGTGTTCTCGTTCGCGCCCCTGCTGAAGCTGGTCGGACGATCGGAGCCCGGAGCGGTTCTGGCCGGGAAGCTGCTGCCGCTCGGACTGACGTACGCATTGTTCGCGGCGGGCGTCTTCACCGTCTATATTCTCGGTATCCGCAAGGAGCTGAGGCTGCTTCTGGACCGCCTGCGGGCGTTGGCCGAAGGAGCGGCGGAAGCGAACCGGCGCACCGCTCCGCTCCTGGCCCCGGACGAGATCGGACAGGTGACGGACGCGATGAATGCGCTGCAGCGCCGGATGGAATCTGCGTACGCGGACGTTAATCGGCAGCTGAAGATGGCCTGCAAGGTGCAGAACAGACTGCTTCCCAAGCAATTTCCGGCGATCGACGGGATGGAGCTCGCCGTCTTCTGCCGGATGTGCCAGGAGGTAGGCGGGGATTTCTACGATCTTATCCCGCTTGGCGGGCGGCGATACTGCATCGCTATCGGAGACGTGTCGGGCAAGGGGCTTCCGGCCGCGCTGCTGATGACCGCGATGATGACGGGGCTGCGCGCCGAAGCGGCAAGAGGAGGCACGGCCGGAGACATGCTGTCCCGTTTGAACGCGCACGTCTATCGGATGACGCAGGGCAAGCAGTACGCGACGCTCGGAGTGGCGATCGTCGATCTGAATGGAGAAGCCGTAGAATTGGAATACGCCAGTGCCGGACATCTCGATCCTTACTTGATTCGCCAGGGGCAGGCGATGGCTTGGCAGTTCTCCTCGTATCCGCTGGGAATGTCCCCCGAAGAGCGGTACGAGGTCGTACGGCACCGGATAGACGACGGAGATATTTTCGTGCTGTATACCGACGGAATCATCGAACAGGGCGGGAGCTCGGGAGACATGCTCGGGTTCGACGGCTGGGAGAGACGGCTGCGGTCGATTCGTCCCGAGAGCAGGCTGGAAGAAGCGTTGGCGGAGCTCCGGGCGATGGAAGAGGCGGATGACGGGGCAAACGCGGAAGACGATCGGACGCTGCTGCTGATCCGCTGGGGAGACGTCGTTGCGGGATGCGGCACGGAAGAAGAGGGGAGGAAGCGGGATGAACGAAGGGCGGGTTGAGCTGGAGTGGCGCATTCCGAGCCGGATCGGCTGCGAGAAAAAGGTGATGCGAAAGGTTGCTGCGGCCGTCGCCGGCCACTGTCCGAAGGAAGAGCGGTCGGAGGAGATGGCGACGGCGGTCGCGGAAGCCTGTCTTAACGCGATCGAACACGGCAACCGGCTCGTCTCCCGTCTTCCGGTCACCGTTCGGCTGACGGTCGATTCCGAGAAATACCGGATTCGGGTATTCGATCAGGGAAGCGCTGTGCCGAAGGTTGGTCCGGATTCGCTTACGCTTGCGGAGAGATGGCAGGCCGAACGTCCGAGAGGATGGGGGCTGCGCATTATCGACAGTTTGGCGGACCGCTTCGCGTTCGCAAGCGTCGATGGGCGCGTCTGTCTGGAGATGATTTTTTTCAAACGGGGGGTAGAGCCATGAGTCGGTCCTTTCAAGCGAACATGAGGACGGAAGGAGAGGCGGCCATTTACGATCTGGAGGGCGATCTGTCCCATCAATCCGAGGACGCGCTGTACGGCTTGCGGGATTGGGAGAGCGAACGGGAATCCGGACGGAGGTTCGTCGTGTTTAATCTGACCCGTGTCTCCTATATTAACAGCATCGGCATCGCGGTGCTTATCCGCATCGTGCGCGCTTTGCGGCAGGGCGGCTGCCAGGTATTCGCTTACGGAGCGACGCCGCATTACCAGAAGCTGTTTCGCATCGTGGGGCTGTCGGAGCATATGCCGATCTACCCGAGCGAGACGTCGATCCTGCAGCGGCTGAAGTTGCTCGATTCCTGAGCCGGAGGCGGAACTGGAGTCAAATGTGGGGGACGACGAGCCCGCCGTAGACGAATGCGCACAAGATGACGAGCGCGGGATGGATTTTGCGCTTCTCCATCGCCCATAGCGCTGCGGCCGCGATCGGAATCGCCTGCCACCAGCCCAAAGCTTCGATCGACGTCCTGCCCATCTGCCAGGTCAGCAGGATCATCATGACGGCGATGACGGGCTGCACGAGCAGCGTCATGCCTTTGACGACGGGGGAGTGGCGATACTTCGCCATCAGTCGGAGCAGCACGATCAGCAGGACGGCGGAGGGGACGACGGTCGCGGCCAGAGCGACAAGCGCTCCGCCGATTCCTGCGACGTCGAAGCCGACGAAGGCGGCGATCTTGGTGGCGATCGGACCTGGCAGCGTGTTGCCGAGCGCGAGCAGGTTGGAGAATTCGGTATCGTTCGTCCACCGGTAATGCGTCACGATCTCTTGGTACATCAGCGGAATGGAAGCGGGGCCGCCTCCGTAGCCGAGCAGGTTGGACAGGAAAAAGCCGGCGAACAGGTCGATCAAGTTTTGCAGGTTCATGAAGCTTTTCCTCCGGCTTTGTTCTTGAGTTTGCCGAGCAGCCGGTAATGAACGGCTCCGTAGGCCAGGAACAGAACGATGACGATGGCGGGATGGATCGGCACGATCTGCAGCAGCAGGAACGAGAGCGCGCAGAAGACGACGACCATCCACTTGCCGAGGCCCTGATAGGCTTTCTTGGCGAATTCGTAGGCCATGACGCCGAGCATGACCGCGATCACGGGCATGACCGCGGCGATCATGCCTTGAACGACGGGAGAGTGGCTCAGAAAATTCACGAAAGAAAGCAGCGCGATCATCGCGACGCAGGAAGGCAGAATGTGGGCGAGAATGGCGACGATCGCTCCAGGTACGCCCTTCTCGCGGTAGCCAAGGTAAGCGGCCATCTTGGTGGCGATCGGTCCCGGCAGCGCGTTGGCGATCGCCAGCGTCTCCCCGAACTCGTCGTCGTCCATCCACCGGTAGGCGGAGACGGCCTCGTGCCGGATAAGCGGAATAACGGACGGACCGCCCCCGTAACCGAGAATGCCCGTCTTGCCCATCGCCCATGCGAGCTGGACGTATTTTTTCGCGGAATGTCCCTCCATCGTCTACAACCTCATTCCCATGCGACTCTTGTACCGGGTAATCAACACCTGGCAATCGACGCTGACGACGCCGGGCAGCTTATACAGTTTCTCGTTCAGAAATTGTTCCATCTCCGTATTGTTCGTGAATAACGCGTGCATATGCAGCTTGCTCGGGCCGGTCATATGGTACAGGCTCGTGACGACGGGTTCTTCGGCCAAAGCGTCTGCCACGCCCTGCAAGCTCCGCGGCTCGACCTCCACGTTAAAGAAGGCCGATACGTGAATGCCGATCTTCTCGGGATTGATGACGGCGGTAAACCTCTCGATGACTCCTTCCTCCATCAACGCGTTGACCCGGGCCTGAATCGCCACGCGGGACAGCCCGATTTCCTTGGCCAGCTCGGTGTAGGAGATTCGTCCGTTGGCGTTCAGCGCCTTGATGATCTGCCGGTCGATATCGTCTACTGGCATGTTGACACACAACCTTTCCTGTCTATCCTCGAATGATGTCATCTGGATGCTGAATATATTTCTAATCGTAAGATAATATTCGGTTTTGTTTTCGATACGTAATAATATAACCCTGTTTTATTTCCTTAACAAGGATAATCTGTGTGCAGGTTACGGGATTCTGCTTGACGCTGCCTGTCTCCGCGGATAAATCCGATTCTCAGGGTGGTCTGGAGCCGCCGGGGAGCCCTCCGTTTCTTGCCAGTTGGAGCGTTGCCGTTTTTTTTGTCGTGATTTACCTCCATTTTACTTGGGTTGTTTATTGTATCTACTACCAAGTTCATATGGAGGTTTTATTGAAATGAGGTTTTCAGTACGGGGAATATCCCGCATCTTGCTTCTTCAATTGATCGTAATTGTGCTATGGTCGTCCGTTCCTCTTCACCCTGTCCAGGCGGCTCCGGTCTTCGCGGGCGGCGACGGCTCGGCAGGCAATCCGTATTTGATCGAGAATGCCGATCAATTCAATGAGATTCGCAACAATCTCAACGCCTCCTATAAGCTCATTCAGAATATTGATCTCTCTTCCTATGCTTCGGCGGAAGGGGGAAAAGGCTGGAAGCCGATCGGGGGCGTATTCGCCGGACAACTGAACGGGGACGGCCGCCGAATTACCGGCTTGTCCATTCGCCGCGGGAATGAAGGCAAGGTCGGATTATTCGCATCCGTCAGCGGTAAAATCAACGATCTGAGCATCGTTCAAGCCGAAGTCGTCGGAGGGAGCCAGGTGGGCATTCTGTCCGGCTTTATGTATCCGGGTACGGTGGATAACGTGCATGTCTCGGGGGAAGTGGAGGGCCATTCCTATGTCGGTGGGATGATCGGCGAAAGCAATAACATCCAAGTGCAAGGGTCCGGTGCGTCCGTTACCGTTAGAGGAAGCGGAAGTTATGTAGGAGGACTAGTCGGATCGATCGCAAATTCAGCGAACAATTACATCGTTATGAACAGTTACGCGGAAGGCGATGTCGAAGGAGGAGAGCGTTACGTCGGCGGACTTATCGGATTTATAATGGCGGGAACGTTGGAACGAAGCTATGCCTCAGGGACGGTCACCGGCGGCGATGAAGTGGGCGGGCTGATCGGAAGCGCTTATTATGGAAGCATCATCCGAGACAGTTACGCTCTTGGCGCGGTTAGCGGAAATTCGGCAATCGGCGGGTTCGTGGGCAATATCTACGAATCGGAATTCAGCGACAGCTACTCCATAGGCGCCGTAACGGGCAACTCCAGCGTGGGCGGATTTGTCGGATACATGTACAACTGGACCTTCAGTCGGTTGTACTGGAATTCCGACGCCTACTGGTCGGCTTCCAGTTTCGGATCAGGGGGCATAACCGGAATTTCGGGAGTCGACCTGTTCAAGGCCGCCAGCTTTGGAGGCTTGGATTTTGCCGGCAAGTGGGCGATTGCCGAGGGGAAGAGCTATCCCTATTTGCGAGGGAACGCTCCCTTGTGGCTGAACGATCTGTCCGTAACGCCCGATACGGGTACGGCGGGAAACGTGTCGCCTTCATGGCATTCCCTCGTTCGTCAATACGATCTGAGCGTAACGGGCGACGTATCCTCGTTAACGGCCATACCAACTGTTGCGAATGCCAACGCGGTCGTACAGGTTTCCGGAATGGACGGGCTGGAAGTCGGCGCCAACGCTGCGACGATATCGCTTAATGACCCCAATGGGGTAAGAAGCCCGCAAATTTATGCGATCCGTATTCATAAGCTGGCCTCTAATAATCTGTCCTCCGACGCCAGCCTGGCTGACTTGCAGATTGCCGGAGTCTCGATTCCCGGATTCAGCGCAGGGACGCTCTCTTACACGGCTGACGTTCCGAATTCGACGACCGATGCGACGATAACGGCAACTCCGAATCATCCCGATGCGACGTATACGGTAGCAGGGGGGAACTCCCTGCAATTGGGGGACAACGCCGTCACGGTGACGGTGACCGCATCCGACGGGACGACCCGGACGTATTCGATTACGATTAATCGTAATCGCTTCGCAGGCGGCAACGGAACGGAGGCTTCGCCTTATCTCATCGAGAATGCCGATCAATTCAATGAAATTCGCAACGATTACCAGAAAGTCTATCGCCTTATCGCGGATATCGATCTTTCCGCCTTTGCGTCCGCTAACGGCGGAGCCGGCTGGGAGCCGATTTATTTCGAAGGAAAGCTGGAGGGCAACGGGCACGTTATCAAGGGCTTAACGATCGATCGGCCGTATGAGGACGTGGTCGGTTTGTTCCAATACATCTATATCGGCAGCGTGTCCAATCTGGATATCGTCGAGGCTTCCGTAATCGGCAGAGACAGTGTCGGCATACTCGCCGGCGTGCATAATTCCTATCTGATATCGAAAGTGCGGACTTCGGGATCAGTTGCAGGGCGAAGCAATGTGGGAGGCCTTATCGGGAGTCTGAGCAGCGGCACGATAAGAGGCAGCAGCTCCACGGCATCGGTCGTCGGCAGCGGAGATGCCGTCGGCGGGCTGGTCGGACAGGGATACGCCGCTATCGAGACAAGCTACGCGGAAGGGAACGCGCAGGGTTCGAACAAGGTCGGCGGCCTGATCGGGGAAGATATCGGCGGAATGATCTCGAACAGCTTCGCGACCGGCAACGCCAAGGCGAATCAGGCTTCGGCCGGAGGACTGATCGGAAGAAGCAACCAGGGAACCTATACCAATGTCTATGCGACGGGTCAAGTGCAAGGAAGCAGCGCAGCCGGCGGGCTGGTCGGCACCAGGACGAGCTCGACCTTCACGAGAGGTTACTGGAACACGGCGACGACGGGGCAGAGTGCGGGCGCGGGTTCGGGGGCGGTCACCGGATTAACGGGGTACACGACCGCCCAGATGAAGTCCAGCGGAAGCTTCAGCGGCTGGGATTTCAGCGGCACGTGGAACATTGCGCCGACAACGACGCCTTATCTTCGGGCCGCTCCGCTGCCTCTATGGCTGAGTGACTTAACCGTTACGGGCAATACGGGCGGCGCCGTCAACGTGCCTGTGCCGGACAATCTGACGCGTTCCTCTACGGTTGCAGTCGCCAGCGACGTGCAGAGCGTAACCGTATCGGGAACGGCAATCGACCCGTTAGCGATCGTTGCCGCAAGCGGAGGCTCCAGTCTGTCGGCCGGCAGCAATCCGATTACGATAACCGTGACGGGGGCTAACGGCGATATCGGTCGGGCATACACGCTCAACGTTATCCGTTCCGATCCCTCCGGAGCCGGGTTAAGCGGCATAACGCTGTCGGCGGGGACGCTTAGTCCGGCATTCGCGGAAGGGACGACCGGCTATACGGTCAGCGTACCCTATGCGACATCGGCTTTGAACGTTACTCCTTATGCCGCGAACGCGGGGTCGGCTCTTACCGTGAACGGCACCGAGATTTCCAGCGGCCAGGCCAGCGGGAATATCGGACTTACTGCCGGAGCGAGTACGGTCATCACGATAGAGGTTACTTCGCAGGATGCTTCGAATACGAAGAGCTATACGCTGACGGTGAACCGGGCGGCCGGCAGCTCGAATGCCAATCTGACCGCATTAACGACGACGGGCGGGACGCTTAGCCCGACGTTTAATGCCGCTGTGACCTCGTATACCGCTGCGGGCGTAGCCAATACGACGACTACGGTTACGGTGCGGCCGACGGTCTCGGATGTAACCGCGACGTTGACGGTCCGGATTAACGGCGGGACGGCAGTTGCCGTGACAAGCGGCCAGAACAGCTCCGCGCTTGCCCTTAATGTCGGCGTGAATACGATCGAGATTACAGTGACGGCGCAAGACGGTACGGAAAAGAAATATTCCATCTCCGTCACCAGAGCGGCAAGCACGGTTGTCACGTTGAGCGGGCTCACGCTGTCTTCCGGAGCGCTTAGTCCCAGCTTCCTCAGCAGTCGCCTTGCCTATACGGCAACGGCGGCCAGCAGCTATTCAAGCGTAACCGTCAGGCCGACCGCTACGCATTCGGGCGCGACGATTACGGTGGCCGTCAACGGAGGAGATCCGATATCCGTCTCGAGCGGAACGGATAGTCCGGCGTTGAATTTGAATACCGGCTCCAACACGATTCAAATCGTCGTGCTGGCTCAAGACGGAAGCACAACGAGAACCTATACGATTACCGTGACCCGCAGCGCAAGCTCGGCGAGCGACTTGACGTCGTTCAGCTTTGACGGATTGACGCCTCCGGTGGCGGGGGTAATCAGCGGAACGAACATCTCGCTGACCGTGCCGTATGGAACGAACGTTGGGGAGCTGGTAGCGACGTTTACGAACTCGGCCGCGTCTACGGTAACTGTTGGAGGCACAGCCCAGACCAGCGGAGTGACGTCCAATGATTTCACGTCCGGCGTTTTCTATCAAGTTACGGCCGAAAATGGCTCCACGAACAAAGTGTATACGGTGACGGTGAGCGTGGCCGCGAATACAGCGAAGGACTTGACGTTGTTCGGATTTGACGGATTGACACCTCCGGTGACGGGGGTGATCAGCGGAACGAATATCTCGCTGACCGTGCCTTATGGAACGGATGTGAGCACCCTGGTGGCGACGTTCGGCAGTACGGGGGCGTCGGTCGCGGTCGGGACGGATGTACAAGTGAGTGGAACGACGGCGAATGACTTCGCGTCGCCGGTAGTCTACACCGTGACTGCGCAGAATGGCAGCACGAAGGACTATACGGTGACGGTGAGCGTGGCGGCGAATACGTCCAAGGACTTGACGTTGTTCGGCTTCGCCGGGTTGACTCCTCCTGTGGCGGGCGTGATCAGCGGAACGAACATCTCGCTGACCGTGCCTTATGGAACGGATGTGAGCACCCTGGTGGCGACGTTCGGCAGTACGGGGGCGTCGGTTGCGGTTGGGACGGATGTACAAGTGAGTGGAACGACGGCGAACGATTTCACGTTGCCGGTAGTCTACACTGTGACTGCGCAGGATGGCAGCACGAAGGACTATACGGTGACGGTCGCGGTCGGCGCTAATACGTCCAAGGATTTGACATCGTTTGGCTTCGCCGGATTGACTCCTCCTGTGGCGGGGGTAATCAGCGGAACGAATATCTCGCTGACCGTACCGTACGGAACGAACGTGAGAGCCTTGGTGGTGACGTTCGGCAGTTCGGCGGGATCTTCGGTGAAGGTCGGGACGGATGTACAGGTGAGCGGGACAACGGCGAACGATTTCACGTCGCCGATAGTCTACACTGTGACTGCGCAGGACGGCAGCACGAAGGACTATACGGTGACCGTGGCGGCGAACCCGTCATCCGGCGGCAACGGGGGAAGCAACAACGGAGGGAGCAGCAGCGGGGGGCAAGCGAATAACACGCCAACAGCCGATGATGAACTGGTCATCAAAGCAGGGCAGTCCGGAACCTTCAGCCGCGAAGGGGAAATCAGTCTATTCGTTCCAAGCGGATCGGCGGAGCGGGATATGCTTCTGCAGGTGAAAAAAGTAACCGACGTATCGGGACTTCAGGCTAACGGCGAACGATTAATCGGCCCTGTGTACGAGCTGATCCCAAAATCATCCGGTAATTTCACGAAGAAACTGCTGCTCAGGCTCAATTTCGATCCCGCACTATTAAGCAGCAATCAGAGGCCATCCATCTTCTATTACGACGAGAATGGCAAAGCCTGGGTAGAACTCGGCGGTGTCGTCGAAGGCAGCAGCGTTGCGGTGGAGATCGATCGTTTCGCCAAGTATGCGGTGCTGCCTGTTCGCAAGGATTCGGATAGTGAGACGACATCCCCGCGGTTTAACGATATAGAGGGACATTGGGCTGCGGCGGCTATTGTGCAGGCAGCGACGGCAGGAATCGCCTCCGGTTATTCGGATGGTACGTTCCGTCCGAATGTTTCGATTACAAGAGCGGAGTTCGCGGTTATGCTGGTCAAGGCGCTTGGGATTCGGGGAGAGGGAGCGGAATTGCGTTTCAGCGACAATTCGGCAATCGGCAATTGGGCGAAGGATGAAATTGCCTTGGCGGTGAAAGCGGGAATTATCAGCGGCTATTCCAACGGTACTTTCCGTCCCAATGCGCTCATCACGCGTGCCGAAATGGCGGTTATGCTGGCCAACGCGCAACATGCGAAACCGGAAAGCGGTGCATCGACGACCTTCGCGGACGATGCGGAAATTCCGGCATGGTCCAAGGGGGCGATCAGATCGATCGCCGAACTAGGAATCGTGCAAGGCAGAGGCGGCAACCGGTACGCGCCTATGGCTACCGCCTCACGGGCGGAAGCAATTGTCGTTCTCTTGAAGCTTGCCCGGATCGTCAACTAAAGGTACAAAGTGTAAACGCCATTGTTTGTGTGTGGGATACGGTACCGCGTTGGCTGACTAGTAAGCCGCAGTCTGCTCTTCCATTCGCGAAGAGTAGACTGCGGCTTATATTCGTTGCTGCTCGAACGGACGGGACCGACGGGGGAAGCTCCGGCGAATAAGCGCGTCCCGCGGTACTACCGCGCCGGAAGAGGAGTGGCCGGGGCGAATAAGCGCGCCCGGCGGTACTACCGCGCCGGAAGCGGCGGGGCGGAGGCGAATAAGCGCGTCCGGCGGTACTACCGCGGCGGAAGCGGCGGGGACAGGGCGAATAAGCGCGCCCGGCGGTACTACCGCGCCGGAAGAGGAGTGGCCGGGGCGAATAAGCGCGTCCGGCGGTACTACTGCGCCGGAAGAGGAGGGGGCGAGGCGAATAAGCGCGCCCGGCGGTACTACCGCGCAGGAAGAGGAGTGGCCAGGGCGAATAAGCGCGCCCGGCGGTACTACCGCGCCGGACGCGGCGGGGTCGAGGCGAATAAGCGCGCCCGGCGGTACTACCGCGCCGGAAGAGGAGTGGCCAGGGCGAATAAGCGCGCTCGGCGGTACTACTACGCAGGAAGCAGCGGGGACGAGGCGAATAAGCGCGCCCGGCGCATGTTGCTCTCCACGGTATCGCCGCCGCCCCTATCAAATCATCAGCAGGTCCCGAATCTCCTCCTCGGTAATCGAAGACAGAGCTTCCAGCCCGGGTTCGATGACCTCGTCGATGAGATGTTTTTTTCGCTGCTGGATCGCGTACATCTTCTCTTCGATCGTGTCCTGGGCGATGAGTCGCACTACTTGGACGACGTTCTTCTGCCCCATGCGATGGGCTCTGTCCGCCGCCTGCTGCTCGACCGCCGGGTTCCACCAGAGATCGTAGAGGATGACGGTGTCGGCGCCGGTCAGGTTCAGGCCGGTTCCGCCGGCCTTCAGCGAGATAAGGAACAGCTCGCGCTCGCCGTCGTTAAACTTGCTGCACAGGTCCACGCGTTCGGCTGCCGGGGTCTGCCCGTCGAGATAGAAGAACGGAACGCCCTGATAGCCGAGCTCCCGGGAGATCATGCCCAGCATTTCCGTAAACTGCGAGAATACGAGCATCCGCTTGCCTGCGGCGCGGCATTCCTCGATCAGCTCCATGAGCTGGTCGAACTTGGCCGAGCTGCCGTCGTATCCCTCGACGAACAGGCTCGGATGGCAGCAAAGCTGGCGAAGCCGGGTCAGCCCCGCCAAAATCTTGATCCGGCTTCGGCCGAAGCCTTCCTCGTCGAGATGCTTCAGCGTCTCTTTGCGCAGCTTGGCGAGATAGCTCAAGTAGAGCTTTTTCTGCTCAGGCAGCAGTACGGAAGGTTGTACGGACTCGATCTTCTCCGGCAGCTCGGAGAGCACGTCGGTCTTCAGGCGGCGCAGCAGGAACGGCCGGATTCGCTTGGCGACGGCTTCCCGGGTAAGCTCCGAGAACGTTCGACGGTCCTGGAACAGCTCGGGGAACACGACGTCGCAGATCGACCACAGCTCCTCCAGCGAATTCTCGATCGGCGTCCCCGTTAAAGCGAACTTGTGGCGGGCTTGCAAGGCTTTAACCGATTGGGCCGTCTGGGTCGCGTAGTTTTTGACCGCTTGCGCCTCGTCCAGAATCAACGCGTGAAAATAAACCTCCGCATACGCCTCGACATCTCTGCGAAGCAGAGGGTACGAGGTGATCAGCACGTCGACTTGGGAGAGCTGCGCCAGAGTACGGCTGCGTTCGACCTTGTCTCCGTCGGCAACGACCGCGCGAACTTCGGGAGCGAACTTGCGAAGCTCGTTCAGCCAGTTGTAGCTGAGCGAAGCGGGACAGACGATAACGGCGGGCTGCCCGTGGCTGCGGATTTCGGGGAGCGCCGATACGAGATAGGCGATGCTTTGGAGCGTTTTGCCAAGCCCCATGTCGTCCGCCAGAATACCGCCGAACCGGTAATGGGCCAGCGTTCTGAGCCATTGGTAACCGAATTTCTGATAGTCCCTCATAATAGAAGAGAGAGAATCCGGCACCGGAAAATCAAGGCTGTCCGGATTGCGCATATTCTCCAGCATCCCGCGCAGCGACTTGCCCAGCTTCAAGGCGGGCTCCCGATTCTCCGCGTCGATCAGGTGCAGCCCCCGAACGGCGGGAAGCCGGAATTCCGAGCCGTGCAAGGTCCCCTTGTCCACCTTCATCACGGCGATAAAACGGTTGATCGCTTCGTAATCGGGCGTCTCCAGCGGAAGCAGCGCTCCGTTAGGGAGCTTGTAGTATCGTCTCTTTTCGCTCAGCGACTGGATCAGATTGCGAATTTCCGTCTCCGGCACGCCGTCCAGCTCGAATTTGCATTCCAGCCAATCGGTCCGCTCGTCCACGTCGACGCGAATTCTCGGCGGGGCATGCCCGACATGAAGCCTGATTTTCACCGCGGTGGTGGCATATACCTTCAACAGCTTCTCGAGCTGGGGAATGACATGGTACAGAAAGTCGTACTGTTCCTCCTCGTCCTCCATCAAGTAGCCGCTCTCCGTTTTCATGAAATTGGCCTGCTCCATCAGCTCCAGAATGCGAGCCTCCTTGTCTCCCTCCCGCATCAGGATTCGTCCCGCTCTGCGGCTTCCTTCGGCGTTCTCCAGCGGATTAATGACGATGTCCCCGTAATGGAATTCAAGTCCGGCCAGCAGCCGGTCTCTCACGCGGTCAAGGTAGAGCTTCGCTTTTAACGGAGCTTGGACGACTTCCTCGGAGACGGCCTGGGACAGTCGGACGCTGCCGAGCCCCATCAAGCCGGGAACGACTCTCTCCATGAACGGAGCCATCTGTTCGGGCGAGATCCGGATCGTGCGGGCGTCCCGGGCATTGGCCAGCATTTTCTGGAGTTCGGCGAGACGTCTGCAGGGCTCGGGCTTCAGCTTAAGCAGCGCGCCTTCCGACAAGATGACGCCGTAAGACTCGAGCACAGTAAGCCGGTCGAGTCCTTGCACGTTCATTCGATATCCCGCCGAATTCTCCGTCCGGGCGCTGGAGTCGTCTCTCTCAAGATCGAACAGCAGCGGTACAGGCATGTCCGAAAAGCGCAGTCCCTCGTAGGACATGCCGTCGTACTCTAAGCGTACGGACGAGGCCTTCGCCAACAAAGGAGCGAGTTCCTCCCATGGGGAAGGCGGAATCAACAGCGCGCGTTCCCCGCCTGCGGGATTCGCATGAGCGGCATATGCGCTTGAAGTGTCGCGGTACATTTTCTCATTGCGATGAATTTCGATGAGCTTGCGAATGATGGCGTCGTTCGTCTCGTGGAAGCAGTGCAGCTCGGGATCGTACGTAAAATGTCTGGAACACTCGCACCGCTCCCGCTGGCCGACGCGTTCGAGAAAGTCCCGCAGCTTCGGCACGACGTACAGGCGCTGCGATCCGATTTTCAGCTCGATGGAGAACATGTTTTTGCGGTATCCGTACGGGAACAGGCTGACGATGAACTCCACGTTCAGAGGCTCGCGCGAATCGAAGATCGTCGACGCGCGGCTGGAGCGGGCAGGCTTCGGGTCGAACAAACCGAGCATGACGTCCGTTAACGCGGCTTCCGTCGGGACGGCAGGCGAAGCGGGGCTTCTATCCGGTAACCGGGCGGGGGCCGCAGGGCTGCTCTTGGCCGATTTGACGGCGCTGTACTGTCCGGATTGCTGAAGCTCGTACAGGGTTAACAGGGCGGCCGCAACATGGCGGCAGCTCTGGCTGGCGGATAGGTTAAGGCTCAGGCACTCGCAATCGGCGCGAACGTCCCCGTTATCGCCGGCACGAATATCGACGCGGAAAAGAGAGTGCGTGCCTTTGACCGTCGCCGCGCAGACGAGAAGGGCAGGGTCGTAGTCGATGATCGAGACTTTGCCCGCCCGGCAATCGACCTCCCCTCTCTCGTAAGAGTAGGAGCCGCATATCGTTTTGATCTTTTTTTTCGTCAGTTGGAAGCTCATGGAAGGTCTCCTGATTCGGAACTTGTTGTCCCCATGATACCAGAAATTCGCGAGGCCGACGAACGTCGGATCACGACCCGATTCCGGCAGGATAGACGGCTGTGTCCGAGGGAATGCCAAGAAGGAGCGGTCATGATGACCCGCCCCTCCTGGAATTGGATTGTTCCCGTTTATTTCGCGGTCAAGTTGATGTGATCCAGATGGGTATCGTCGTTGAAAATAAAGGATAATGCGTAATCGCCGCGATGGTAGACGACTTTTTTCTGGACGAGCTTGCCGTTTTTGATCGTTTTCGATGCGTTGGGGAGTCCCCATTGGCGCACCAGCATTTTCAGGGTGATTCCTCCGATATTCGTCTGCCGCTCTACGTTCGTGCCGAAATAACGGATTTCGCGAATTCGGTTCAGTTTATAGCTCACGGCGTAACCCGGATGTCCCATTTCCGCATGGTAGACGTCGAAGTCGTCGGCATGTTTGCCGGGAGAATCGGGGGCGCCGATTTGCTTCCGGACATCCTGGCGCGAACCCGAGCCTATGGCAAGACCGGCCATGGCCCCGGGGAATTCGCCTTTAAGGGCCGGTTTGTAGAAGCTGTTCAAAGTTTGCAAGGCTTGAGCCTGATCGGTGCTGACGGCTGCGGCGGATGCGGGTTGGGGCGCGAACGGATGACCTAAAGCTCCAATAGAACCTAGTGCTATCGCTGCGCTCAGGAACACGACGCCTGTGGATTTCTTGAGATGCTTCATTTCGATGTCCTCCCTTGGTGTCTGGATAAAGCAAGTATGTGTATATAAACGAGTCTCCAAAAAAGAAAGTTGCATGTCGGCGGGGTCTCGACCAACCAGGCACGCTTCCAGGCGGCAGCCGACGGAGAAAGACAAAAAAAGCCCGCTGCTCCGGATGAGCTAACGGACCGAGACTAAGAAATTCGAAGAGGAGACTAGGACGTGTATGCATACTCCGAGGATAACAGATATTGCCGAGTTTTCGTTCCATGCAAGGAACTTTTGTAAAGGCGTACCGGAGGTACGTCAAGCAAAAGTGACGCAGCAGGGGAGATGCCTCTGAGCGGGTTTGCATACACGCCCTAGCTCCGCTCCACCAGAGTGGCAAGAGAGCGGAGCCGCTCCTTGCGCCCCGGCAGCTGGGACAGGAAGATCCGCAAATCCGGGAAATCGCTCAGATTCAACGTATAGTAGACCCACTGGCCGCGTTTTTCCTCGCTGATGAGTCCGGCCGTACGGAGCTTGCGGAGATGCTGGCTCGCGTTCGGTTGGCTCGTGCCCAGCAATTCTACGATGTCCGAGACGCAGAGGTCCTTCTCCTGCAGCAAGCCCAAAATAGCCAACCTCGTACGATCTCCCAGCAGCTTCAACAGCTCCGCCATTTCGCTCAATCGATCGCTCATTTTCTCCAACTCCCTCTGTCCGGCTGAACTCTAGGATGATCTGATAGATTCGTGCATAATGATATATTAATTTATCAGCTTTGTCGAGAAGACTCCGACTTCAACACGAATGTGTAAGTCGGGGATCAATCGATGTCTCTTTATTGTGAGAAAAACGAACGTATGTGCTATAATGGATATAATTGGATGGAGAGGGGTGTTGACTTGCTCGTAGAGAAGACCTTTCGCTATCGCATCTATCCCAATGCAGAACAACAAACTCGGATTGGGCAAATGTTGGGTTGTTGCCGCTTTGTCTTCAACCATTTTCTCTCCAAATGGAATGATGCTTATTCGGCGACAGGCAA
>Ga0206118_100163_pt1 | contig 66347 bp, 46 predicted proteins | sample 3A20Ametagenome_FD_177999 | JGI IMG/M metagenome (GOLD analysis project Ga0206118, IMG submission 177999) | Enriched microbial communities from leaf-cutter ant dump, University of Wisconsin, Madison, United States - 3A20A | ecosystem: Environmental > Terrestrial > Nest > Insects nest > Nest dump... | reverse complement strand
AGCAATGTGTGGAGCTGACGAGTACTAATCGGTCGAGGGCTTATCCTAACGAATGACACAGTAAGGCAAGACACTTCACCTTCTTCTTCGCTCCATCTGGTTCGCATCCAGTTTTCAAGGCGTAAGCCCGAGGCACCTCTAATCGGAGAGGTGTCTTTTTGCATGCTTCGGAAAGTATACAATGCGCTATCCGCCATTCTCCCCAATCCGCTCCACCTGATGCAGAATCCACCTGAGCTCCCATAAACTCAGACGAAGGACGCTTCCTTCGATTGCAAACAATACCGACACTTAAACCTTTCGGGGAGGTGTCGGTAATGCCTGCTCGCCCGCCCATTCATTTGCTCCGCATCGTTCTTTTGTCCATTGCGTTCGTTTGCCTCTACTCGGGCTGTGCCGCTGAATCGTCGACTCCGTCCACGACCCAAGATCTTCGCAGGCTGGAGAAGGGCCTGCAGCAGGTCTCCGAGAAGCCCGTCAACGACTTGCGACTGAAACGCAATTCAAGCGTTAAAGCCGCCGCCCCGTCTAAGCCGTCAAACTTGAAGGTTCCGTCCCACGCGGTACGGGCCATCTACGTGACTTCCTATGTCGCGAACGGCAGCAGAATGAACGAACTGATCGACCTTGTTAACCGCACCGAACTAAACGCCATGGTGTTGGACGTTAACAGCGGCATCGCCCTCACGGTGCCCGGACGCGCGGGAGGCAAGAGCGGGAGGGTCAAGCCAATCCCGTCTGCGCGCAAGTCGGCAGAGCATTACAGGGAGGTCATCCGTAAGCTTAAACGTCAGAACGTGTACCTTATCGCGAGGGTCGTGACCTTCAAAAATCCGGAGTTGGCCAAAGCCGTTCCGAGTTGGGCCATCAAGCGGAAGAACGGAACGACGTGGACGGACAGGAACGGAACGCCATGGGTCGACCCGTACAAACAAGCGAGCTGGGAGTACCCGATCGCGTTGGCGGAGTACGCGGCGTCGCTCGGTTTTGACGAAGTGCAGTTTGATTATGTGCGTTTTCCCGAAAATGGGGTAAAGGTGGATAGAGAGGTTAAGTACGCCAACACGCAAGGTTGGAGCAAGGATGAGGCGATCGCGGCATTTCTCCATAGAGCGAGATCAAGGCTGCACAAAGTCGGCGTTCCCATCTCGGCGGATGTCTTCGGAATGGTCGGCTCGTCGGACGACGATATGGGCATCGGCCAGAAGTGGAAGACCATCGCGCCGGAAGTGGACGTCATCTCGCCGATGGTGTATCCGTCGCACTATTCGGAAGGAATATGGTCGATCGCTTACCCGGATCTGTCGCCGGGACCGATCGTAAAGCACGCGCTGTCGGACGCCGCGAACCATAATCGGAAGCTGAACGGCAAAGGGATCGCAACGGCGAAAATCCGGCCCTGGCTGCAAAGCTTCACCGCCAGCTGGATTCATCCGCATCAGAAGTACGGAGCGGCGCAGATTCGCGAGCAGATCGCGGCCGCCCGCAAAGCAGGCATTCATTCCTATATGCTGTGGAACTCCTCCTGCAAGTATCCCGAATTCAAGACGTAGCACCCAGTGCACAAGGCGGAAAAATGCTGATTTGGTGCGGTTTTCCACGCTTTCGAATGTGCTTGACAGCCCATGACGCCTCTGCTAAGATTGACGATAATCAATCGGAGACAATAGCCGGAGAAGCAACCGGCAATAGGGGGTAACCAGCTGTGTGGCAAAATAAATTCGCCAAAGAAGGACTTACATTCGACGACGTACTGCTCGTTCCGCGGAAATCTTCCATCCTTCCTCGGGATGTCGACGTATCGACCGTGCTTAGTCCTTCGGTAAAGCTTAATATTCCGTTGATCAGCGCGGGGATGGATACGGTCACGGAATCGGCTTTGGCGATCGCAATCGCCCGGGAGGGCGGCATTGGCATTATCCATAAGAACATGTCGGTAGCCCAGCAAGCGGAAGAGGTTGATCGGGTTAAGCGTTCCGAGAGCGGGGTTATTACGAACCCATTCTCCTTGACGCCTGAGCATCACGTCTATGACGCCGAAGAGCTGATGGGCAAATACCGGATTTCCGGCGTTCCGATCGTGGACGCGGACAGCAAATTGGTCGGTATCCTCACCAATCGCGACTTGCGCTTCGTGCATGACTACTCCATCAAGATCAAGGACGTTATGACGCATGAGGAGCTGGTGACGGCGCCGGTAGGCACGACACTGCAGCAGGCGGAAGGCATTCTTCAGCGGCATAAGATCGAGAAGCTTCCTCTGGTGGATGAGACGAACACGCTTAAAGGACTTATTACAATTAAAGATATCGAGAAAGCTATTCAATTCCCGAACGCGGCGAAGGACCAGCACGGACGGCTGCTCGTCGGAGCGGCGGTTGGGGTATCCAAGGATACGTTCGAGCGGGCCGAAGCGTTAGTGCATTCCGGAGTCGATGTGCTTGTCGTCGATTCGGCGCACGGTCATCACATCGACATCGTATCGATGGTTCGCAAGCTGCGGGAGAAATATCCGGACCTCACTCTAATCGCAGGGAACGTCGCGACGGGCGAAGCGACCCGCGATCTGATCGAAGCCGGAGCTTCCGTCGTGAAGGTCGGCATCGGGCCTGGATCCATCTGTACGACGCGCATTATCGCGGGTATCGGGGTTCCGCAGATCACGGCGGTTTACGATTGCGCGACCGTTGCACGTGAGTATAACGTACCGATCATTGCCGACGGAGGCATCAAGTATTCCGGCGAGATCACCAAGGCGATCGCCGCGGGCGCAAGCTGCGTCATGCTGGGAAGCCTGTTCGCGGGTACGGAAGAAAGCCCGGGCGAATCGGAAATTTACCAAGGCCGCCGGTACAAATCCTATCGCGGCATGGGTTCGATCGGCGCGATGAAGGAAGGCAGCAAGGACCGGTACTTCCAGGAGAACGAGAGCAAGCTCGTTCCGGAGGGCATCGAAGGCCGCGTGGCTTACAAAGGTCCTCTGAAGGACATCATTCATCAACTGCTCGGCGGTCTGCGTTCGGGTATGGGCTACTGCGGAACGGCTACGATCGAAGAGTTGAAGAACGACACGCAATTCGTTCGGATTACGGGTGCGGGACTTCGCGAGAGCCATCCGCATGATGTGCAGATCACGAAAGAAGCGCCTAACTATTCCATGTAACTCCACAATGGAGCCAGAGAGAATATGGAAGCCGAAGGGACAGGATTTATCTGGCCTTCGGCTTTTTCCTTTGAAGCGCCTATGTTACAATAGGAAAGGTATTTTATTATCGAAAAAGGGGAGAATGCGTTGAATCGCCATCATCAATTGTCGTTGTCTCTAGCATTCCTGTCGAAGCGGTTCGTCGCCGCTGTCGTACTTGCAAGTTTTGTGCTGCTGTTCGGGTTTTCCTCCTTCGCCTCGGCGGACGAGCTTCCTGCCGCTCCCCAATTGGAAGCCGAAGCCGCGATTCTGATGGATGCGGAGAGCGGACAAATTTTGTTCCAGCACAATGCGGACGAAGCCAGACCTCCCGCGAGCATGGCGAAAATGATGACGGAGTATCTCGTATCGATGGCCGTCAAGCAAGGAAAGATGTCCTGGGACGATAAAGTCACGGTCGGAGAAAACGCGGCCAAACAAACCGGAAGCCGTATTCTCTTAGCCCAAGGCGATCAACATACGATTAGAGAATTGTACATTGCGTTGGCCGTGTATTCCGCTAACGATGCGACGGTGCAGCTGGCCGAGGAAGTTGCCGGTTCCGAAGAAGAGTTCGCCAAGCTGATGAACCAGACCGCTGTCGAGTTCGGGATGACGCAATCGCACTTTATCAATTCCACGGGTCTCGACCGCGCGGATATGCCGGAGAAATTCCGTCCGACTACCGTAGACGGCGAGACGACAATGTCTGCTAAAGACGCGGCTATTCTTGCCTATCGGATTGTTAAGGACGATCCGGAATTCCTGGAGACGTCCAAGCTTCAAGAATACAAGTTTCGCGAACGCGACAAAACGCCGATGAAAAACTGGAACTGGATGCTGGGTTCCAATAAGGATAATCCGACGTTGCGCAAATTCGCTTACGAAGGCGTAGACGGACTCAAAACGGGACATACCAGTAGGGCGGGCCAGAACTTCACGGGTACTGCGCTTCGCAATGGCACTCGCTTGATTGGAGTCGTTATGGGGGTTCCCGGCACGACGGAGCAAGGCAAGCGGTTTTTGGAGACTGCCAAGCTGTTCGATTACGGCTTTAAAGGTTTTGAGAAGAAAACGATTGTCGAAGCGAAAGCTTCCGTACCCGAACATGAAACGTTGAAGATCAAGAAAGGGAAGTCGACCACCGTATCTGTCGTTACGGCAACCGATCTCACCGTTCTTATTCCGAAAGGCGTCGTCGTCGAGCCTGTCGTGCAGGAGGTCAAGCCTGCCGAGGATCCCCTCGTTGCTCCGATCGCGCAAGGCGACAAGGTCGGTACGGTTACTTATAAGTACAAAGATCCATCCACGCAAGAAGAGAAGACGGTTACGATCGATTTGATCGCGTCGGAAGAAGTGAATAAGGCGAGCTGGTGGAGACTGCTGTTCCGGGCGATCGGCAACTTCTTCTCCGGTCTGTTCCAAGGAATCGTGGATCTTTTCTAAATTCCGACTTAAATGGTTGCCTATTACACCTTCTTCATGTAAAATTTATGTTTAGAATCTTCGGGAGGCATGAATCATGGAAACTGGAACTTCGAGAGTTAAACGCGGCATGGCAGAAATGCAAAAAGGCGGCGTAATCATGGACGTCATGAGCGCCGAGCAAGCTAAAATCGCCGAAGCGGCGGGCGCAACGGCAGTTATGGCGCTGGAACGCGTACCGTCCGACATTCGCGCGGCGGGCGGAGTCGCTCGCATGGCGAATCCGGAGCTCGTGGAACAAGTCATGAAGGTCGTCAGTATTCCGGTTATGGCCAAAGCCAGAATCGGGCATTATGTTGAAGCGAAGGTATTGGAATCGCTTGGCGTTGACTACATCGACGAGAGCGAAGTGCTCACTCCGGCTGACGAAGTGTTCCACATCGACAAGACCGAATTCACCATTCCGTTCGTATGCGGAGCCAAAGACTTGGGAGAAGCTCTGCGCCGCATTCAGGAAGGCGCCTCGATGCTTCGCACGAAGGGCGAGCCGGGAACGGGCAACATCGTCGAAGCCGTTCGTCATATGCGGATCATTACAGGTCAAGTCCGGAGAATCCAGAACCTGTCCAAGGATGAGCTGTACCATGAAGCGAAAGTGTTGGGCGTCAACTATGAGCTGCTGCTGAACGTTCACGAATCCGGTCGTCTGCCGGTCGTTAACTTCGCTGCAGGCGGCGTAGCGACCCCATCCGATGCGGCGCTCATGATGCACCTTGGTGCGGACGGCGTATTCGTCGGTTCCGGTATTTTCAAATCCGAGAGCCCGGAGAAATTCGCCCGCGCGATCGTCGAAGCGACGACGCACTATGAAGATTACGCCCTGATCGCCCGCGTATCCAAGGATCTGGGCGAGGCGATGAGAGGAATCGAGATTTCCAAGCTTCCGGCGTCCGAGCGGATGCAGGATCGCGGACTGTAAGATCGGCTCATCGAGCGGCTTCCATACGGACCAGCAGCGCTGGGGCCGGAGGGGGCCGCTTTAAGATTATATAATCATTAGCGCACGGAAGAAGGATAAGCGATGAACATCGGAGTATTGGCATTGCAAGGAGCGGTGGCGGAGCATATCCGCAGCATTGAGCTTGCCGGAGGCCGAGGCGTCGCCGTCAAGCGGGTGGAGCAGCTTGCGGAGATCGACGGGCTGATCATCCCCGGAGGAGAGAGCACGACGATCGGCAAACTCATGCGCAAGTATGGCTTTATTGAAGCCATCCAGAATTACGCGACGCAAGGCAACCCCGTATTCGGTACTTGCGCTGGTCTGATCGTGCTGGCGGAGCGGCTGGAGGGCGATGAAGAGCCGCATCTGCGTCTGATGGACATGAAGGTTGCCCGCAACGCGTTCGGTCGTCAGCGGGAGAGCTTCGAGACGGATCTGGACGTGAAAGGCATCGACACGCCTCTGAGAGCGGTCTTCATTCGGGCTCCTCTCATTAAAGAAGTCGGCGAGAAGGTTGAAGTATTGTCGGTATATCAGGGCGAGATCGTCACCGCAAGACAAGGGAACCTATTGGCCTCCTCTTACCATCCCGAGCTGACCGATGATTATAGACTCCATGAACTATTCATTCGCATGGCCCAGGAAAGGGGACAATAACCCATGTTGGACGTCAAGTTGCTTCGCAACGATTACGAGAAAGTGGCGCAGGCGCTTCACAATCGCAACGCTTCTCTGGAACTGATCGCGGACTTCCCGAAGCTGGACGTGAGCCGCAGAGAGAAGCTGACGGAGAGCGAACAGCTCAAAAACCGCCGCAATGTCGTATCCCTAGAAGTGGCGAAGCTGAAAAAAAACCGCGAGAACGCGGACGACTTGATCGCGGAGATGCGGACCGTAAGCGACCGAATCAAGCTGCTCGACGAAGAGGTGCGCGAGATCGAGGCGGAGATGGACAAGCTGCTGCTGGCCATCCCGAACGTTCCGCACGAGAGCGTTCCCGTCGGCGGCTCCGAAGAGGATAACGTCGAGCTGCGCCAGGTGGGCGAGCCGCCGGCATTCGACTTCGAAACTAAGCCGCATTGGGAGCTTGGCACGGAGCTTGGTATTCTCGATTTCGAGGCTGCCTCCAAGGTGACCGGTTCGCGGTTCGTGTTCTACAAAGGTCTTGGAGCGCGTCTGGAACGGGCTCTGATCAACTTCATGATGGACCTTCATGCAGACAAGCATGGCTACGAGGAAATTCTGCCTCCATATATCGTTAATCGGGACAGCTTGGTCGGGACGTCTCAGCTTCCGAAATTTTCGGAGGACCTGTTCAAGATCGAGGGGACCGACTATTTCCTCATTCCGACGGCAGAGGTTCCAGTGACGAACTTCCATCGCGAAGAGATTTTGTCGGCGGACGATTTGCCTAAGGCGTTTGTCGCATTCAGCGGTTGCTTCCGCTCGGAGGCGGGCGCTTCCGGCCGCGATACGCGCGGATTGATTCGCCAACACCAATTCAATAAGGTCGAGCTCGTCCAGCTGGTAGCGCCGGACAAATCTTACGAGGTACTTGAACAGCTTACAGGGCATGCGGAGAAGGTGTTGCAGCTGCTGGAGCTTCCTTACCGCGTGCTTGCGCTGTGTACGGGAGATATGGGCTTCGGCTCCGCGAAGACGTACGATCTGGAAGTGTGGCTGCCGAGCGCAGGCACCTACAGGGAAATTTCCTCGTGTACGAACTTCGAGGATTTCCAGTCGCGCAGAGCGGGCATTCGCTATCGGCCGGAAACCGGAGCAAAACCGGAGTTCGTGCATACGTTGAACGGCTCAGGTCTGGCGCTCGGACGGACGGTCGCGGCGATTATCGAAAATTACCAGCAAGAAGACGGCACGATTAAAGTTCCGGAAGTGCTCAAGCCTTACATGGGCGGTCTGGAAGTTATTGCTCCTCGCAGGGCTTGATGCGCCCGACGCAGGTGTGATATGATGATTTGGCAGTATCGGTCGACCCTTCGCGGGGGAGTCGTCTGCCAATCTTGGAGAGATACCGAAGCGGTCATAACGGGGCGGTCTTGAAAACCGTTAGGGTGCAAGCCCACGTGGGTTCGAATCCCACTCTCTCCGCCATAAGCAAAAAACAGTCCGATTCCTGAGAAGGAATCGGTTTTTTGCGTCATGGCGGATGTGGGATTCGAACGGGCCGTAAAGCGGACATGCCATAAGGCATGTTCGTAGGCCCCGGCGTGATAGTCGCGGTTGTTGTGGTCGTACGATAAGTACGACCACAGCAGCGACGGAGCGAATCCCACTCTCTCCGCCATAAGCAAAAAACAGTCCGATTCCTGAGAAGGAATCGGTTTTTTGCGTCATGGCGGTGTGGGATTCGAACGGGCCGTGGCACGTGCGTATCTAACCCGTCGTCGCGTGGATGCACCGAATAAGCCCGTCACACGTGCGTATCACATCCGACGCCCCGCGGATGCGCGGAATAAGCCCGTCACACGTGCGTATCACACCCGACGCCCCGCGGATGCACCGAATAAGCCCGCCACACGTGCGTATCGAACCCATCGCACCGCGGATACATCGAATAAGCCCGTGGCACGTGCGTATCGAACCCGTCGTCCCGTGGATGTGCCGAATAAGCCCGTCACACGTGCGTAGCTCATTTTCCGCCAGAAGCTTCGAATAAGATATCGCCAAGAGGCTAAGCTAATGGAAGTGGAGGTGCTTAAGATGCCAAGCAATGATGAACTCGCCGTACCGCAAGACGATCTGGTGGAAGCGTGGAAGAGAACGCTGCCCGAGCGGCTTGCGCCAGGCGACACGGCTGACGTATTTGCGGACGGAGCCGATCCGCGCGCTTTTCATGTGCATATTAAGACGGCGGGACGACAGATGATGGAATTCGATTTTGCGGTTCAATACGTCGACAGCAGGGAAATCGACATTCAACTGAAGGACGTGGAGAAGGACGGCCAGACGGTCGACGAAAGCCCCGAGCAAATTCAGGAGCTGATCGGCGATTACCGTCGGCACTTGCACGAGACCGCGCAAGCGTTGCATCATTTTACCCATACGTAGAAGGGGCGAGGAAGATGGCGGACAAAAACCTGCGCAACGTCGTGAAGGATCTGGAGAACAATCCGGTCAATTCGCACCAGGCTCAGCAGAATCAGCAAAAGAAAAACGACCGAAGGCATCAGGACGCGCTCAATCACGATAAGACGCCCGACCTGGAACATCTATAACGAGCAGAGGAGACGATAGCGCCATGAGCAAACCGAAGTCGCAATCCGTGCCTCAACCCGACGAGGAGCACGGCCCCCGGCATTCTGTGGTGGATCACCAGCCCAACGAGCCGCTGTCCGGCTCGAAAAAAGTGAAGAACCGCAATCACACCCGACATAATAACGCGGAAGGCTAATCCGCCGTTCGCAAGCAATCTGATCCCGGCCCTGCGCCGGGATTTTTTGTGATGTGCAACGGGTTAAAGCCGCGTCGCTTGTTTCCGTGACTGTGTTAGGTTTACCCCTAGTATAGGGATTGGTATAATAGATTCATGAAGCTCGAAGGAGGAACTAGTCTCATGTCCGATGCAGCAACATCTCTGGATGCGCCAACCTCTATGAATGCGGCGAAACCGATACAGCACCACAGGCAAGCTCCACTGGAAATCTTTCGTCGCACCGTCTTGATTATAGTTGGAGCGATTCTCGTAGCTGTAGCTTTGGAAATCTTCCTCGTCAACAACTCGATCATAGACGGCGGCATCACGGGCATCTCGATTATGTCCTCCTATCTAAGCGCACTTCCGATCGGAGTCTTCCTCTTTATCCTCAACCTACCCTTTCTCATTCTCGGTTACCGAACGATAGGCAAGACCTTTGCGTTATCCACGCTCCTCGGCGTAGCGGTACTGTCCATATCCACTTATCTGCTCCATCCCTACAAACCTTTCACCGACGATATTTTGTTAGCCGCCGTATTCGGAGGAATTTTCTTGGGCGCGGGGACCGGCATCGTGATTCGGGCGGGCGGATCGCTGGACGGGACGGAGATCGTCGCCATTCTGCTCAACCGCAAATCTCCTTTTTCCGTAGGGCAAGTGGTTATGTTCATCAACCTCTTCATCCTGAGCAGCGCGGGGTTCGTCTATAGCTGGGACCGGGCGATGTTCTCGATGATTGCTTACTATATCGCGTTCAAGGTAATCGACCTTACGATCGAAGGCTTCGACGAGTCAAAATCCTGTTGGATTATCAGCGATCAGCACAAGGAGATTGGGGACGCGATCACGGCGCGCCTTGGGCGCGGCGTGACGTACCTGCACGGGGAAGGCGGATACACGGGAGATTCGAAGAAGGTGATCTTCTGCGTCATTAACCGTCTGGAAGAAGCGAAGCTGAAGACAATCGTGGGAGAGATGGATCCTGCCGCGTTCCTGGCGGTCGGCAACATTCACGACGTGAAGGGCGGACGGTTCAAGAAGAAAGACATTCATTAACAGGCTTTACGGATCTTTCAGGAATTTAACAAAAATTTAGGGTTAAAGGTCTTTCACCCAACTGGGAAATCAGTTACAATGAACTTTGTTTGATTTTCAGATCATTAGATTATTTGGAAGGGGTTTTTGCATTTTGTTCAAGCGTAAGTTAGGTTTCGCCATTGTTGCGATGCTGTTGACGGTTGCCCTGGTACTCAGCGGTTGCACCAAAGACAAGTCGCCGAAAGACGCTATCCAGTCGTCGATGTCGAAATCAGCGGATATTAAATCGTATAATTTCAAAGGCAGCATGGTCATCGAAGATTTCAACTTCCCTTCGGATGGAGAAAGCGCGGCGGAAGCGGCAGCCGTCTTGAATCTGCTGAAGAGCGCCGAGCTGTCCTGGACGGGCGCTTACCGCGCCGATCCGATGCTGATGGAGCTCAACCTCCAATTGGCATTGAAGGGCGACCTGGCTATTACCTTTAACGTTCCGGTCATCATGACGCAGAAGAAGGTTTGGGTTAAAGTTCCGAACATTCCGATGCTGCCGATTCCGGAAAGCGTAGTGGGCAAGTTCGTCGAGCTCGATCTGGAGCAACTCGCGGAAGAGTCCGGTCAACCGTTGCCTAACGTTGACGTGGCGAAATCCCAGAAGCTCTCGAACGATCTGCTCGAGATCGTGTTCAAGCACGTGGAAGAAGACACTTACTTGAAGTCGGTCAAAGCGAAGGACGCAGGCCTGCCTGCGGACGTCGACGCCAAGCAAGTCATTCAGTTCCACCTGGATCAATCCCAACTCGAAGGCTTCATCAATACCGCTATCGAGAAGATCGCTCCGGAAATCATCGAGCTTCTGTCGACGAATGCGGAATATCGCGATATGCTGCAGCTGAAGCAAGAAGATCTCGACGAAGCGAAGACGGCTCTGGCCGACGTGAAGAGCGGCGAAGTATCCGAAGCTCTCGCGGAAATCAAGCAAGAGCTCAAGAAGCTGGATCTGACCGTTAACTTCGCTCTGGATAAGAAAGAATATCCGGTCTATACGGACGCCAAGATCAGCGCCGCTATCGAATCGGAAGAGTTGACGGGCAGCGTGGGCCTCAAGCTTGTCTCCCACACGACGGGCATCAACGAAGAGCCGAAGTTCGAAACTGGCGAACCGAAAGCCGAAGAAATCATGACCTTGGAAGAAGTCCAAGCGGAAATGGGCGGCATGTTCGGCGGCTTTGAAGAAGAGTTCTAAACTAGAGAGATAGAGAAAAAGAGGCTCCTCGCCAATTGGCGGGGGGCTTCTTCTTTTCTCTGATGAACTCGAAGAAGCTCCCCTCCTATCGTCTCAGAACGCTATGAATTGGAGTGCCGGTGCCAATAGCGAAATGCTTCTCAGCCAGCGGATACTTTGATACAATGACCGTGTTGGCGGAGTGGCTTCTTCAGTCTGTTCTGGCCATTGTCGTTGTCAAGTGCCGGAAAGGCGTTGATAAATTGTACACAAGAAATGACGATCTTCTATTATATCGCCTTAAACGAATTCAAGGGCTGCAAGGTCAAGCTTGTGCGCGATTGGGGCTGGTGCTGACTGGCGGCCATTATCTAATTGCGGCGGTTCATGTGGAAGGAACCATTACTTTGGGGGAGCGAAGTTATCCCGTCAATCGAGACGCTTTCTATTATTGCCCTCCCGGAACAAACTTCAGTCTAACGCTTGCTCCCCGTGAGGAGTCTATTTTATTTTTGATTGCCTTTGACGCATTCCGTATTCCGTCGGCAGGGCAGTCTGACGAATATTCGAGCGCTTCGGCGCACGAGGAGAATGGACCGCTCTTCCCGGATGAATCCCGTCTCGTCTCAAGCGAGCGAGCCCTCCAGCTCTGCCGCTCGCTTCAGGAGCTTCGACAGCGCGGAGCGACGTCCTCCCATGTCCTGCTCATGCAATCTCAGATGCACGAGCTTCTTCATCTGATTGCAAGCGACGCTCGCAGGCAAGGAGAAGACTTGCTGGATCGGCTGGAACGCAGCCGCGCCTACATGCGAAACGCTTTCTCTACAAAGCTGACGATCGATGCCTTGGCACGAGCCATCAATATTAGCCCGAAATATTATATGGAGCTGTTCAGCAGGCATTACGGCATGAGCGCGATGCGATACCTCGGCAGAATTCGCATCGAAGCTGCCAAGCGTCTGCTTGCGAGAGGAAGCGGCAAGCTGCGCGATATCGCTCATGCTTGCGGCTTCGGAGACGAATTTTATTTCAGCCGTCGCTTCAAGCTGGAGACAGGGATTACGCCTGCCGCGTTTATGCGCAGTCGAAGAATGAATATTGCCGTACTGGACAGCATCTTCCTGGGGATGCTGGCACCCTTGCATTTTGTTCCCGGTGCCGCGCCGTTGCATCCGGTCTGGAGAGCACATCATGAAGAAATATTCGGCGATGATGTAGAGATCAGACTATCCATAGGTCGTAGAGACGCTACCGTCGCGGAGAACGTTGAAACATTGTTGCGCACCAACCGGTCGTTCGATCTTATTCTCTGCGCCAAAGCGCAGGAACGGCATCAGTTGCGAAAGCTCGAGGTGCTTGGGCGCGTGCTGGTCTTCGATACGGACGCGGCATCTTGGCGCGAACCTTTCCTTCAGGTAGCTGAGAGTCTGGGGGCCTCTTCCGAGGCGGTCGACTGGTTGAGCTATTACGACCAGACCATCACTAGGGCGTTCGGTCGGCTATCTACATGTTGTGCAGGACAACGCATCCTGTTTCTGCTTGTGGAGGGGGCGGACATCTTCATTCATTATGACCGAACCCCGGCAGACATTTTATTTGGCGAGCTTGAACTGTCGCCGGCGACGGCGGTTCGACCGAATGTCCCCAAACCGATCAAGATTGCCGAGTTAACGGCTATAAACCCCGATTATTTATTCGTACTGGTGTATCAGGACGACGAGACGATCAACACGTGGGACAGGATGCAAGCTGACGAGGACTGGCTGGAACTGACTGCCGTTCGCAGTGGCCGAATGCATGCCTTGTCGCCTTTCCCATGGCGAGACGATTCCCCTTTGTCCCGCCTTCTCATCGTGGAAGAAGCCCTTAAGCTTTTGACCGAGGATTGTCCATAACTTTCTACTCCAAATGTGCATAGACAGTGAGAATGGGTTTACTTACTATGATTAATAGTAATAATCATTCTCAATGGAGGTAGCACGTTATGTCATATCGCAATCTACTCCTCGTCGTCTGTTTGCTGCTGGCGGCGATGTTGGCTTCTTGCGGGCAATCAGGCTCGCCCGCATCTTCCCCTTCTTCTCCGGATCCAGAGGCTAATGGAGAAGATGCCATGCATACGATTACTTATCTGGACAAGCCATATGAAGTGCCTGTCGCCCCTCGCAGAATCCTGTTTATGAGCGCCTTCGAGTCCATGGAAGATGCGGTTGTGCTTGGAATCGAGCCGTATGCGTCCAGCGCGATCGGCGACGAAGACGAGCCTTTTCCAGGATTTTATGGAGCCGTCATGCAGAACACTATTCCTCTGATGGGAACAACCGAAGAAAGCCTTGAATACTTGCTGCAACTCGATCCCGATCTCATTATCGGCACGGATATGGAGACCCCGATCGTGCATGAACAGCTGTCCAAGATTGCTCCTACAATTCCTGTATCTCATTTCGGTCCCGATTGGCGAGCGAATCTGGAGCTGCTGGCAGAACTGACGGGCAAGCAGGAAGAGGCCGGTGAAATTATTGCCAGGTATGAACGGGACCGGGACAAAGCAAGACAGCTCGTCAAAGGTCTCGATGCAGATACGGAGGTGCTCGCTATTCGCGTACGCGGAGAGCAGATGATGGTCTATCCGGAATCGGTATTTCTGAACGATGTGCTCTATGAGCAACTCGGCTTCAAAGTACCGGAAATCGTAAGGCAAACGAAACAGCAAGAAGTATTGTCGTTGGAGGGACTATCGGTCGCGAATCCTGATTATATTATGCTGCAATACGATGTGTACGAGAACGGCGGGAGCGAACGCGCACTTGAGGAGCTTCAGAAGACCAAGGTATGGCAAGGGCTAGATGCCGTGCGCAACAATCGTCTGTTCATTAATGCGGTCGATCCGCTTATTTCCGGCGGGGGCACTGCCAACGGCAAAATATTAATTACACAAGCCGTGTTGGACAAATTCCAATGAGCGAAACAGATCTTGCCGCGGAACGTGTAATCCGTCTGTTCGAGGCCCTTCACTGCAAGGGTCTTTTCTCTGGAGGCGTGCTTGCCGGCTATAACGGTCACGCCATCCGCACCGGCGTGTACGGCATGGCGGATTACCGCTCGGGCATCCGTCTGACGGCCGACTCATTATATGAGCTGGCATCCGTTACGAAGCCGCTGACGGCTACAGCGGTGCAGCTTCTCGAGCAGCGCAATTTACTGCACTATGACGATCCGCTCGTCCGCTGGCTTCCGGACCTTCCCTATCGCGATGTTACCGTGAGACAGGCGTTGACTCATGTATCGGGGCTTCCCGATTACATGGAACCGCTTGAGCGGTATGGAGAACCGTCTGCTATTGCAACGAATAAGGATGTCATCCGTTTGCTCGCGGAGTACGTTCCGCCGCCGCGTTTTTCGGCAGGGGAGCGGTACGAATACAGCAATACGGGTTACGTCTGCCTGGCCAGCGTCATAGAAGCTGCATCCGGGATGGCTTACGCCGAATTTATGCGCGTTCATCTTTTTACGCCTGCTGGAATGAAGCGCTCTCGCATATACAACAGACGCATAAAGCCGGAGGTCATTGACGATCTGGCTTCCGGATGGATTAAAGAAGGATCGGGAAAGGAACGTTATCGGCTGCCGGATGAACTGGATACTCTGAACTTCGTCGTTCGTCTGGACGGGATACAGGGAGACGGTACAGCGCACTCGACACTGCACGACCTGCTGGCGTACGATACCGCACTAAGAGGAGGGGGGCTTCTAAGCCCCGACTCGCTGCTTCAGGCGGCTACTTCATTTCGTCTGCCGGACGGAAACCTTACCCCCTGCGGCTTTGGCTGGTTTTTGTCGACAACGCCTTCGGGAGATGTGCTGCTTAGCCACAGCGGAGGTTGGCCAGGATACTGGACTCGCTTCGTTCGCGCTGCCGCCAATGCCCGTGTGTTAATCGTGCTGGCCAACGTGGAAGAAGCGGAAACCAGGCCGGTATATGCTGCATTGGATGAAGCAGAGCGGATATGGTTCGGCGTTGATCGGTGAAGGGATGTCGCTTGACCGTATAAGCCGTTCATGGAATTTTGGAACGGGAGAAGATTAGCTCTCATAGCATGTCCTGCGAGCCGAAATCGAAAGCTCGACATCTATGGGGGTGGTTTGCGTTGACACAGGAGAGAAGCGCATCGTATCGGATCGATCTGACGGAGTTCGGAATTTACAATGACGGAACGCACGCGGCGGAGACGACCGCGGGAATCAACGACGCAATTGCGTGGGCCATGACGGAAGGGTACAACCATGTGCTCTTGCCCGGCGGGCACTACATGGTGAGGCTGGACCCGGCTACATTTTCCGCGATTATAGTCCCTAGCGGTCTGCACTTCGAAATGGCGCAAGATTGCGTGGTCGAAATGGAAGGCAATTCGTCGCCGAACTATAACGTTTTCCAACTGAAAGGGGTTCATGACTGCAAAATTACCGGAGGGACGATCGTAGGGGACAAGGAGACCCATGTGTACGAAATTTACGTCGGGTTCGAGAGAGGCGGCGTAAATCCGGACGGATCTCTCAACAGCGATCCGAACTGGATTCGCAGCGAGGTGCTGGACCGTTATGAGCATCCCGGACTGCTGTCGACCTTCAGGTTGTGGAATACGAACGGATTGGCGGTATCGGGCTATTATTTTTACCAATACAAGGATTCCGTATCGAGCGCCAATTTTGTCGACTACAGGAATAACGGACAGTTCGCTCCTGGCGCTCCGACCGGCCGAGGCTGGTTCCTGAACCCGGACATGAGCGCGAACAACAAAATGATCTTCGCCATCAACATTACCGGACTCGGGCTGACCGATCCCGACATTGCCGCCCTGGGCATGAAGATAGACAACATGTACTATACCCATGAAGGCGGGCATGGAATCGGACTGTACGGGGCCAATCATATTCTGATCGACGATGTCGAAATTTACGCGTGCGCCGGGGATGGCATCATGGTCGGCGTTCAGCAGCATCATCTCGATCCGAACGACTACACGCAGGAAGAGATGGGGCAGCACATTACGATCCGCAACTGCGATATCCATCATTGCCGGAGGCAGGGCATCTCGCTGTGCGGCTCGAACGACGTCTACGTCTACAACAACGAGATTCATCATATCGGACTGGACGAGGACGGTGTGACGAGCGATTTCCGCAACGGCACGGCTCCGATGTTCGGCATCGATGTGGAATCGATGGTCGGGGAGAGCAACATTCCGTTCAGGACACCCGATCAGCCGATCGGCCTGGAGCTCAACCATCGCATCTACATTTCCAACAACCATATCTACAGCAACTACAAAGGCCACTTCGTCAACTGCGACGGCTATTATATCACGTTGGAAAACAACACGTTCGAAGGCTACAATGTCGGGGGCGTCTGCTCGTACCCGAACTACCGGTTTATCCAGTATCTCAACAATACGTTTATCGAGTGCGAGCTGTGGGTGCAAGGGGATCATTTCGTCAATGGGGGTGTGTTCTACAAAGGCAACCTGAAGCTGCTCGATGTGCGAGGCGCGGTTGTGCAGAACATCCAGATCAAAGACGGCAGCTTCTACGGCTCGAGCGTGTACGGGTATTTCGGAACGCCTGCGGTTAATGTCTCGACAGGCACTTTCACTTACGCGTCCCCCCACGGAATGGGCAACGGCGCGCAAATCTGCTTCGAGCAGTGGGCAGGCCGCGTTCCTGCCGGGATTAGCGTGGACAAGCTGTACTACACGGTCAATATTACCTCTACGAGCTTCCAGGTTGCGGAGACGAAGGGCGGAACGCCAGTAACCATTACGGATGCGGGAGAGACGGGATTCAATATTAGCCGGTACAATTACGGACGGTGCTATATCTCCAACGTGACGGTGGAGCGGGATTGGCGGCCGGACAACGCTCTGACTCATAAATTCAGCGTGCTGGCGACGGGAGCGGTCATGCGCAACATTACGGTGAAAAACTATGACGTGTCCGTACTCGTTCCCCAGAACTATGCCGGACGCCCGAACACGATCGAAGGGTTGACGCTGATCGAAGGTTCGGCGCGTTTCGAAGGAACGCATGTCTCGGGCAGCCAATTCTTGCGGGCCAAGAGCACTCTACTCGGCGCCACGGACATTCAGTTCGGCTCCAACTTGGCCGCTTTTCCTCGCAAGATTACGGTTCAGGGCTGTCGTTTCCATCGTCTGGGAGCGGTTCTGGAGGGCAATACGGTCGTGACGAACAGCCAATTCCAGGACGCTGTCATCGGCAAGGCCAATAACGGCAACAAAGCGATCGTCTCCGGAAGCTATCTGGAGAATACGAACGTGAACGGCTACTGGCTTAACCAGAACGATTCTCTCACGTTGGCCGGCAATGTATTCAACAACGTTACCGTTACCGGCGTGAGCCCTTACGTGAAGCAGATTAATAATTCGGCTTTGTAAAGAATCGCAAACGCATTGCCGCGGCGACCCTGCTTGTCAAAATCGATAGAATCCACTACACTGTTATGCAAACGTTAATTCTATCGTGGGAAGAGGTTGAAAGATGTCGGTCACGATCAAGGACATTGCCGCGGAACTGGGGATATCGGCTACGACGGTGTCGCGTTCGCTCAAGGATGACGCGCGCATCTCCAAGGAGGTTCGGGAGAAGGTAAAGAAGCTTGCGAGGAAAATGGGGTATCGTCCGAACCTGATGGCCAAAAGTTTGGTCAGCAACCGTTCCTATACGATAGGCTTTCTGGTAGATAATTTGTCCTGGTCGTTCTTCAGCGAATTGGCCGAGAACATTCAAAATGCCGCCGAGAAACAAGGATATTCCGTCCTCATTTACAGCAGTCAGAAGAACGCCGAACGGGAGCGTGCCGGGTGCGAAAGCTTCCTATCGCGGGGAATCGACGGGTTGCTCATCTACGCCACAGAAGCGGCTGAGAATGAGCCGTTCTATGACGAACTGGCCCAGATGAATATCCCGGTCGTTTTTTTCAACCATTTCGGCCACATGAACGTTAATTGCGTGACGACGGACGATTACGACGGAGCATGCAAAGCGATGCGTCACTTGCGGGATCTGGGACACGAGAAAATCGGGTATATCGGTTCGAAGGAAGACAGCTCAATCAAGCGTCAGCGGCTTGGTGCGTATCGGGACATGGTCTCGGAGTTTGGACTGCCCGATTCATCCCGTTGGATTGCTCTGGAAGAGGACGATCCGCTATATGGATACCGCGTGGCGAAGGAGTGGTTCGGAGGTTCGCGACAGGACAGGCCAACCGCACTGTTCGCACAGAACGACATGCTTGCTTTCGGAGCGTGCAGGGCGATCGCCGAGCTTGGATTGCGTATTCCGGAAGACGTATCCGTTATCGGTTACGACGATCTCGACGTGTGCAATTTCCTTCATCCGCCGTTGACGACGGTCAAGATTCCGCTTAGACAGCTTGCGGACTCGGCCTTGCGCTTCTTGGTCGAGCAGATCGGCTCCGAGAAAACGGGGGACGAAGTGCGGCTGAAGACGACGTTCAGTCCCAATCTGATCGTGCGTCAATCCACCGCCCCCGTTAAAACGATGCTTAAATAAAGGCTGTACTCAGTCACAAAAGGCGCGGCGACTAGTCTCCGGCGCCTTTCTATTTATGTCGATCGGATCGCTTTCACAAAAAGCGATTGACAGAACCGAAGAGTATCGCCTATATTATTTATGCGAACGTTCGCATTAAATGATATAAGTGATGAAAGCGCTAAGAATTATATTATTCAAATTAACGTTACTTCAGATTGGAGATGAGATCGAATGAGCTTGAAGAACTTGCGCGTGGCCGTTCTGGGCTTACACAATCATTATCACATCTACCCAATGGCTCATTACATCGCGGAAGGAGCCGTTCCCGGCATCGAGTGGGCGGGCGTCTACGATGAGCGAACGGAACAAGCGAAGAAGTTCGCGGAGAAATACGGTCTGACCCGGACGTATCCGACGAAAGAGGCGCTGTTCACGGATCCCGAAGTCGATGCGGTACTGGTCATGAGCGATACGGGGGCGCATGAGCAAGACGTGCTGGCGTGCGCTGCGCACGGAAAGCCGATTCTTCTCGATAAGCCGATTTCGATTACGGTTTCTCAGGCGGAACGGATGGTGCGGGCGGCTGAAGAGGCCAATGTCCCGTTCATGATGGCCTATCTGATCCGGTATTTGCCTCCTTATGTGAAAGCTCGCCGATTGATCGAACAAGGCGTCATCGGCAAGCCGCTTACGATGAAGATCTCGATTCGCTGTCCGCTCTATTTTATTACCGACTCACCGGATGTAGAGGAACCGGGGTGGTACGTGGACCCGAAGAGAGGCGGCTACGGAGGATTTAACGATCATGGCATTCACTACACCGACATCATGAGATATTTGCTTGGGAGCGAACCGGTCAGCGTGTTCGGTCAAGTAGCCAAGCTGAAGCATCGGGAGCTTGAGGTCGACGATTATGGTGTCTGCGTCGTCAACATGGACGGCGGAGAGATCGTGACGATCGAGAGTACCTGGCACGCTCCGGGCTGGTATGCGCCGGCGACAAGCCAAGAGGAATGCCTTATCGTCGGCACGGAGGGCGAAATCCATATCCACTACCAGAAGAGCCCGCAGATGGAAGTCTCCGGAGTCGGCATTAACGGACGGGAGCACTTCGACTGGCAAGGAGATGAGCGCTACGAAATTTGTTACAAAGAATGTTTGGCAGAGTTCGCAGAGGTCGTGCGAGGAACCAAACCGGTGGCGGTCAGCGGAATGGACGGTCTTAAGGCTCTGAAAGTCATCGAAGGCGCATACCGTTCGTCCGAATTCGGGGCAATCGTTCGATTAGTCTAATTCGAGGGAGAAGATCAACATGAATCAAGTGCGTATCGGTGTGATCGGCGCGGGAAGGATTTCCCACGTTATGGCCGCGGCTCATGCCCAAGTGCCCGAATCCAAGCTTAACGGCGTGTTTGACGTTGTGAGAGGATCCTCGGAGAGATTGGCGGAGAAATTCGGGATTCCGCATATTTTCGAAAGCTATCAAGAGATGCTCGCATCCGATGAGATCGACGCCGTGCTTGTCTGCACGCCAACATTCCTTCACGAACAGATCGTCATCGACGCGGCAAATGCCGGTAAGCACGTGTTTTGCCAGAAGCCGATGGCATTGACCTTGGAACAATGCGAACGGATGAACGAAGCTTCGGTTCGCAACGGCGTCATTCTCCAGGTCGGTTTCATGATTCGGTTCACGCCTCCGTTCGTGGAAGTGAAGGAACGGATCGACAGCGGGGAGATCGGCGATATTATCGCAATCCGTTCTGCGGTATTCGGCTGGGAGCCGACGGCCGAATGGTTCTATGATCCGGAACAAGGCGGCGGATTGCTGATCGATACGATCATCCATACGTTCGACTTGTATCGCTGGTATGCAGGGGAAGTCGCGACAGTCTACGCTGACGGAGGCGCCTACGTCTTCGAGGGAGCCCGCAAACACGGTACGCCGGACAACGTTATGTGCGCGTTGAAGTTCCGGAACGGAGCGATGGGCAGCATCTATGGAAGCTGGTCGAGCGGCTATGGCGACAAAACCTTGGAGATCTACGGAACGAAAGGCTCGTTCTTCATCGATCTCATGGAAGCGCAAGGCGGCAGGGTCTTCATTAAGAAAGACAACCAAACGCCTTCGCCTTCTGAGGGTTGGAACAATCTTGGCGTGTTATGGAAATTCGGGTATCAGCAAGAAGCCCGGCAATTCACTCACAGCATTCTAGGCAGAGTAGCGCCGTCGGCTACCGGCCGGGACGCGGTCGAAGCGCAGAAGCTGGCGATGCTGGCTGATCGTTCGATCCAACAATCCGCCGTGCTGACAGTCTGAAGGGAGCGGGAGAGCACATGATCGGAATCGGAGTGGTCGGAACGGGATTCTGGGCTCGGATGACGCACCTTCCCGCGTTCGCATCGCTTGTCGGCTTCGAGCTGAAAGCGGTTGCTTCCGGGAACGAAGCGAATGCGCAGAAAGCCTCGCGGGAATACGGAATTCCGGCGGTTCACCGCGATTATCTATCGTTGGTGCGGGACCCTGACGTGCAAGTCGTCGATATATGTACCCCGAATCACCTGCACGCGGAAATCGCGCTCGCCGCCTTCGCGGAAGGGAAAGACGTCATCTGCATCAAACCGCTGGCGACGACGCAGGAGGATGCGTATCGCATGGTCAATGAAGCGGAGAAGAGAGGATGCAAGCTGCTCTACGCCGAGAACGTGCCGTTCATTCCGGCCCTCGAACGGTTAAAGGGCTTAATCGACGAAGGGCTGTACGGTTCGCTGTTCCGCTATAAGGCATGCGAGGGTATCGGCTCGCTGCACGCTTCCTGGTTCTCCGATCCGGAACGTGCCGGGGGCGGTTCGATCATCGATATGGCGGTGCACGGACTTAGCTTTCTGCAATGGATGGCGGAAGGGAAGAAAGCGACGAAAATCCACGCTGAGGCCGGTACGTTTCTCCATCGGCAGCAGGCCGAGGATACGTCGGTGATCGTCATCCGCTTCGAGGACGGTTCCATAGGACAGACCGAAGACAGCTGGTCGCTTGCCGGCGGATACGATTCCAGGTTCGAGGTGTTCGGTTCGAAAGGTCATGCGCTCGTCGACTTGCTCTACAATCATCCGATCCGCTCGGCGGTCGGGAGCTCCGCCGAGGGCGGAGCAACGGTATCGCTGCTGCATCCGGTCGACGACCATTTCGTCAAGGATGGACATCTGAACATGATGACCCATTTCCGCGACAGCTTGTTGTACGGAACGCCATGCCGCTCAACGGGGGCAGAAGGCTTCGAAATCATGCAATGGGTAGACGCGGCGTACCGTTCGGTCCGAACGGGGCTGCCGACTCTGCTAAATTCGTAGGCAAAGGGGAAAGAACAGCGATGACCAAACTACGCATTGGAATGATCAGCTACGAGCATGTGCACGCCGACTTTCGTTCGAAAGCGCTGAGTGAGATGGAGGATGTGGAGATCGTCGCCATCGCAGACGACGACGCCGATCGCGGTCAAGGGGCCGTTACGCGCTACGGCGGGGAATACTATACGGATTATCGAAAGCTTCTCGAGCGCAAGGACATCGATTTCGTCTTCATCCATTCGGCCAACTCGGCGCATCTGGAGATGGTGCTGGAGACGGCAGCGGCGGGGAAGAACCTATTCTGCGAGAAACCGATGGCTACCGGAGCGGCGGATGCGTTAACCATGACGGAAGCAGTGGAGCGGGCAGGCCTGCGGAATACGCTGGGCTTCTGCAGCCGTTTCATTCCGGAGGCCGAACGGGCCAAGGAGGTGCTGGACAGCGGCCTGATCGGGAAGATGATCGGCATTCGCGCAGTCATCGGCCTGGCGGGCATCGCGGAGATCGGTTGTCCCGACTATATGGTAGATTGGATGGTCGATCCGGTGCGCGGGGGCGGGGGAGCCCTGATCGACGAAGGGGCGCACGCCATCGACTTGCTGCGTTGGTACGCCGGCGACGTTAAGGCAGTATCGAGCGTGACGGCCAACAACGACAAACCGAGTCTGCAGGTGGAGGATAACGCGGCGACGGCATTGCAGTTCGCGAGCGGGGCGCTCGGCACGCTGAATACGTTGTGGAGCATGCACATTGACGTCGGAATGCGCAACACGCTCGAGCTGTATGGCTCCGAAGGCACGATCTCGCTGGAGTTGACAAGCAAGCATCCTAAGCTTCAGGTGTATTCGGAGCACTTGGGAGGGCTGGCCAACGGCAGTTGGTTCGAACCGCACGTCAAACCCAAGGAGGCGGAACCGCACGACTATCAAGGTTGGCCGACGCACGCACAGCATTATAAGCGGGAAGTGACGGACATTATCGCATGCTTGAAGCAGGATCGGCCGTTCCGTGTCGATTTCAGAGACGGCCTGCATGTGGCCAGAGTCACGGAAGCCGGCTATCTGTCCGCTAAAGAGAGAAGATGGATCGAGATTGGATAGGCTGTTGAGCAGAACCAAAATAGGGGAGGTTTTGCAAATGAAACTGCGTAATATTCAATGGATCTTGGTTTTGGCTTTATTGACGACGGCGTTATCGGCATGCTCTTCGAACAAGGGAAATGGAGAAGCTTCATCCGGGGAGAAAGTAACGCTCACGATTTCCCGCTGGGCGGGTCCGCATGCGGACGATCAGAAAGAGCTGCTGAAGCAGTTCGAGCAGGAAACGGGAATCACCGTTAAAATGGACGATGTCGATTACGGACAGCTTCAGCAGAAACAGACGTTGAACATGTCGACGAAGAGCGGCGAATACGATCTGGTCTGGGCACAGGAGATCTGGATTCCCGAATATATCAAGTCTGGCTACCTGCTTCCGATCGATTCGTACGTCTCCAACGAAGCGCTGAATCCACAGAATTTTGATTTCGAAGATTACAGCCCGAGTCTGCTCTCCATTCTGACGAGCGATGGCAAGCTTTACGGTCTGCCGACGTTCATCCAGCTTCCGATCATGGTGTACAACAAAGATATGTTGGACGCGGAAGGCTTGAAGGCTCCGAGCACATGGGATGAGACGCTGTCCGTGGCCAAGCATTTCCGCGACAAGGGAACCGGAATCGCCCTTCCGGCCAAACAGGGTCAAGCGGCGGTCGATATTTTCACTTCGCTGGTGCGGTCCAACGACGGCGACTACTTCGATTCGGACGGCAAGCTGGCGTTGGGCCAGCCGTCCGTCGCCGAAGCTGCCGCGTTCTGGCAGCAACTGGCGGCTGTATCGATGAACGGCAGCGCCAACTGGCACTACGATGAAGTGAACAAGGCGGTGCAGTCCGGTCAGGCTCCGCTCGGCATTACGATTTCCGGCCTTGCGGGAAGCTTGGAAGACGCGGAAGCCTCCAACGTGGCCGGGAAAATCGGTTATGCGCCTCTTCCATACGCCAAGCAGCCTTATGGAACGCTGTCGGTCTGGAACTGGTGCGTAACGGGAGACAGCAAGCATCCGGAGGAGGCCTACCGGCTGGCGGCATGGCTGACGAGCAAGGGCACGGAGAAAGCGCTCAGCCAGAAGAACGGTCAGATCGCGGCCCGGCAATCGCTGTTCAACGACGCCGATCTCGTCAAGCAGTTCCCGTTTTTCCCGGCTGTCGGGGAATCGCTTGAGCAGGCGGATACCCAGCCGCTCGATCCGAACGCTCCGAAGTTGATGGAGAAGCTGCAAACGGCGTTGTCCGCTCTGGCTGTCGGCAGCTCTGAGCCGCAGCGGATTCTGGAGCAGGCGCAGCAGGATCTGCAATCCGTATACCCGTAAATCCGTTCCGGCGCGCGGCTTGCCGCTATCGGCACCGCGCGCCGGTTTTCCGCATCCGACATCGAGAAAAGGGGGAGTCGCCCGATGACCCGATCCAACCGTTCCTATCTGGCCGGATTTCTCGTACTGCCGGCCGTCGCCGTCGTGTTCCTGGCGATGATCGTGCCTCTAGGCTACGCGGCGGTCATGAGCTTGTTCGACTTCCAGATCGGCAGGGAAAACTCCGGTACGTTCGTTGGCCTCAAATACTATATCGCGTTTTTCCAAGACAGCGTCGCGCTTCACTCGCTGTACATTACGCTGGCCTTCACCGTCATCGCGCTGGCACTTGAGCTTGGGCTCGGCATCGGCATCGCCGTCCTGCTCTCCGGAATCCCCGAGCGTCTGTCCAAGCCGCTGCGCGCGATCTATTCGATGCCGCTGCTCGTCTCTCCGATTATCGTGGGGCTGATCTGGCGTTACCTGTACGATCCGACCTTCGGTCTGCTCTACCAATGGCTCGGCGCCGTCGGACTGGCCGACGATTTCGGCGGATTGGCCAAGCCGGGTTCCGCGCTCTTCAGCATCATTGTCGCCGACGTGTGGCAGACGACGCCTTTCATTCTGCTTGTCGTTACCTCGGGCTTGTCGACGATTCCGAGCGAGGTCTACGAAGCGGCTCGCATGGACGGCGCAGGATTCTTGCGCACACTTGTCCGGATTACGCTGCCGATGATCGGCAAGGTGATTCTATTGCTTACGCTTATCCGCGGCACGGATGCATTCCGGGTGTTCGACATCATCTACGCTCTTACGAACGGAGGCCCGGCCAACTCCACGATGTCGCTCAGCATACTCGCCTTCAAAAAAGGCTTCGAGCAATACGAGATGGGTTATGCGATGGCCATCTCGCTGATCACGATGCTGATTCTGATCGTGCTGTTCGCACCTCTAGTAAAACGGTCGTCGTTCATGGTCAAGGAATAGGGAGGGGACTGGCATGCCGAGCAAAATGTTACGCAACGGGGGCAAGGGCTTGATCCTCGCGTTGTTCGCCTTGTGGACCGTGATTCCGATCTGGATGGTCGTTATGACCTCCTTCAAGAAACAGAAGGATATTTTCACCGTCCCGGTCAAATGGACCTTTCAACCGACTTTCGACAATTACGCCAAAGCGTTCTCCAACGGGGACTTCGGACTTTATTTTCTGAACAGCGGCGCCGTGGCGATCGTCTCTTCGCTGCTATCCGTTGGCCTGGGCACGCTGTGCGCTTACGGACTAACGTCGTTCGGCCTCAAGCGATCGAGAGCGATTACGAACTTCTTCATGCTGGGCAAGCTGGTTCCGGCCGTGACGATGCTGCTTCCGATGTTCGTGCTGCTTCAATCCGTGGGCCTGCTCGGGACGTATGTCGGTCCGATCCTCGCCCATACGGCGGTTAATCTTCCTTTCGTCGTATGGCTCGCGATCAGCTTTATCAAGGATTTGCCGAAGGAGCTGGAGCAGTCGGCTCTGATCGACGGCTGTACCCGAATGCAGGCGTTCCGCAAAATCATTTTCCCGATTATCCTTCCCGGAGTCGTGGCCGCGGCGATTCTGTCGATGCAGTACTCCTGGAACGAGCTCGTGTTCTCCATGCAGTTGACCGATATGGGCACGTATACGCTGCCGGTCGGTATCTCCAGATTCGTCGGCTCGGTATCCGTCGATTGGGGCAAGAGCAGCGCGGCCGCCACGATCACGATGCTTCCGATCATCGTCGTCGGTTTTTTCATCCAGAAGCATTTGGCCGAAGGGACGACGGGGGGAGCGGTAAAAGGATAATCCGCGGGTTCAAAAAAATCATGTCGAGGAGGCACCATCATGTATTTCGGTACGCAATATTATCGTCCTCCTTTTCCCGGATCGGCCGATTGGGACAAAGATCTGGCCCTTATCTCCGATACCGGCTTCAACCTGGTCAAGCTGTGGGCGGTCTGGTCGTGGATCGAGCGCAGGCCGGGGGAGTACGCGTTCGAGGACTTGGACCGATTGGTAGAGAAGTGCGCCGCGCTTGGACTGAAGGTTGTCTTTAATCTGATTCCGGAGGGCGCTCCTTATTGGCTCGAGCGGCTTCACCCCGATGCCCGGTATTGCAGCCACGACGGCAAGCGGCTCGGATTCAGCGGCGCGGCCAACCTGCCTTCCGGAGGATGGCCGGGTTTGTGCCGCGACAAGACGGAGGTCGAGGCGCTCGCCAACCGCTTCCTTGCGACCGTGGCGGCAAGGTACGCGGAAGTCGATGCGGTCATCGGCTTCGACGTCTGGAACGAACCGCACATCGATCCGGCGTTCGACCACCCGGACGACCTGTTCTGTTATTGCGATCATTCCCGCGAGAAATTCGCGAAGTGGCTTCGCGGCGAATACGGCACGGTGGAGAAGTTGAACCGCTCTTGGCATCGGGCTTATGCGGATTGGGAGGATGCCGGTGCGCCGATCCGGTTCGGCACGTATCCGGATATGATCGATTGGCGGCGCTTCTGGCTGGAGAACCATGCCGATTGGTTGTCTTCGCGTGTGGAAGCCGTTAAGGCCGCCGCGCCGGATAAGCTGGCGATGACGCATGTTCCCTTCAGCGGCTACTTGGGCCAATGCGGAGAAGGAGGCCTGGGTCAGACGCTGACGGACGAATTCCTGCTGGCCGACCGAGTCGAGCAGTTCGGGTTGACCAGCTTTCCGAAGTGGCTGATGGGCAACGACTTCGTGCAGCATCTGATGAACGTCGAACTGGTCGCGGCCGCCTCCGGCGGCAAGCCGTTCTGGCAGAGCGAGCTGCAATCCGGCGGCGGGCTGTGGGGCATCGAGGGAAATCCGGTGGCGCTGCCCGAGGAGATCCGGCTGTGGAATTGGAACGCCCTGGCCGGAGGAGCGAAGGGCGTTCTGTACTGGCAGTGGCGTCCGGAGCCGTCGGGATTGGAATCTCCCGGATTCGGACTGACCGCTCTGGACGGCGGACCTTCCGAACGGACCGTCGCGGCCGGAGAGGTCGCAAGGTCGATTCTGGCGGAGTCCGGCTTCCACGGCGCGACGGCGGCGCTCCCCGTCAACGGCATCTACGTCTCGCGGAACGCGGACCTGTTCGCCTTCGCCGCGGGAAGGGGAGAGAAGCTGTACGCGCAAGCGCTGTACGGCGCCTATGAAGCCACCTACTCGGCGGGTATTCCGGTCCGGTTCGTGCATGGCGATCGGTTTAAGGAGGCTTCGGAAAAACTGTCGGTGCTCTATGTACCCGCGGCGTTCTCCTTGAGCGGGGAGGAAACGATCATGCTGGCGGAATTTGCGGCGGGCGGAGGCACGCTGGTACTGGAAGCGTGCGCCGGCATGTACGACGAGCGGGGGACAATTCGCGAGCGGTCGCTCGTTCATGATCTGTTCGGCGTAGAGGCGCTCGAGGTCTCGATCGAGGATCGCGTCGCCTGGGAGTGGGCGGACGCTGCGGGCCGCCCGGTTGCGGCGGCGGGAGCTCGTTACCGGCAGGATATGATGGGCACCGCCTCCCGTATCGACGTGGCCGGCCACTTCCCCGACGGCGGTCCGGCGCTCTGCCGGATCGCGCACGGGAGCGGAACCGTCGTCTGGACGGGGACGCTGCCTTCCGTCGCCTATCGCCGATTCGGGGACGACGGAGCGCGGCGGTTCATCGTCGCGCAGCTCGAAGCGCAGGCGTACTCCGGCATCGACGTAGGCGGGCTTGGCGATCGCATGCTGTATCGCCTGTTCGAAGCGGAGGGAGCCCGGTACTTGGCGGTGGTGAATCACGGCGAATTCGAGGGCTCTATTCGCTTGGGCGCCGATGGCGGTCGAGCCGACACCTTCGTCGTTCCGGCTAAGGACGGCCGCCTGATTCGGCTCGCAGGCTTGTAATTCCGCTATCAACGGAAATGTAAAGAGCAAGGGATGTCCCCCGGTCATCATAGATGATCTTCGGGACATCCCTTGCTCTTCGTATCAGTTCGTCCAGTAGTTTACGTTAAAGTCATTGTCGAGAAACTCAAGCCTGACCGTATGATAGCTTCCCTCGGGGAAGGTGAACGTGCCCGCATCGACTGTCTCATACGTCTGCCAACCGCCGGTGTTCGGAATCGTGACAGTTGGACCCGCAACGCCGTCGATGACGAAGCGGAGCCGCTTGTTGCTGTTGATCGTAGCTACGCGGACCTTCAATGTAACCGTTCCCTGCAGCGGGATCTCCTTCCACTCGAGCCATTCTCCCGCGGCGATGGCGCCTACGTTCCAGCCCCCTCCCGCATCTCCCGAATCTTCCACATCCATGTCCCCGTCCCGGTATATTCCCCACAGATTGCCCGGAGTCGTGTCGGAATAAGCATCCGCGCTTTCCGCTTCTACACGGAGGTCCTCCGGAAACGGATTTTGCGAGAACCGCCGCAAAATGTTGATCATTTGGTTCGGATAGTCGTACTTCGTTTGCGCGTACGTACCTTCCCGGCCTCTCCACACCGCGGCGTTCTCTTCCCAGTCGGAAAATCCTTCGACCAGCGTCACCAGACTGTTCGGCACCGTAAACGCCAGATTGTCCTCGAATGCCTGGCCATGGTCCGGATCGATCTCCATGAACGTAGAGCCGACGACGAAGCGGAAAGAGGGCACGGCAACGCCGAAATTATGGCCGTTGAACGATTGCACCGTCCGACCGCCCGGCACCGGGAACCAGCCGTTGACGCCGTCGACGACGGTCGCCACGGTCGGATCCTCCGACAGCCACGACTGGTCGACGATGAAATACGGATCTGCTCCGAATTCCTCCATCGCCTGCTCCCGGACGTGCTCGACCAGCTTCTTCAAGTTGCTGTTGCCTTGGTTGGTGAACGCGAAGTCGCCGACGCCCCATTCGTAAATGACGGGACGACCGTCGATCTTGAAGCGCATGCTGTCCGGAACGACTTCGAAAAAGGCGCGCAGATTGTTGTCCCACATATAGGGGTAGCCGCCTTCCCCGGTTCCGTCCTCATCCCCGATATCGAACGGGGGATTGTAGCCGCCCGTGCCGTGCTTAAACGCGTTTTTCTTATCGGTCATCGAGGCCGGCGTATCGTCGAGTGCGCTGATCTTCAGCTTGTCGGCCGCTCCCCTGCGGTTGATCGCGTCGACCAGTCCGCTCAGCTTTCGCGTATCGCCGCCGCTGTTGGCGCTGAGCGGCGGATCGAGATAGCCCCGAATCGTCGGCGCAACGAAGTCGACGCCCGCAGATAGCAGCTCTTCCACGTAGTTGTCCCAGAACTTATCTTCATCCGAGGTTGCCTTGAACAGGGGCAGGTTAAAGATCTGGTTGCCCTGGTTGTCGTATGGTCCGCCGTGCAGCGTTCTGTCCGAGAAGCCGAACGTGACGCCCAGATAGTGCGGTCCTTCCGTATTGGGCGGACCGGCGACGACGACCCGTTCGAACAGTTCCCACTGGCCGGCTGTGACGCTGGCGGCCGACAGCGGAATCGTCGTATTCGCGTTCGCAGAGACGAACCGGTCATTCGCCGTCGAGCGCAGCCGCACATGGTCGCCTCCCGCGTCGACGATCTCGAACTTTTCGTTCGCCCCGATCGTCGCGGCGTTGGCAATTAACCGATTGTCGTTCTGCTTCGAGACGTATTTTCCGTTAGCGTTCGCTTGAAGCGCGTACAGACCGTCCCCTGCGTCGCGGACGACGAATTGCTCCCAGATTCCGATCGCCGCCCGGTTGGCGATGAGCGGTTCCGCGCCTGCACCCTCCGCGCATACATATTGACTGTTCTGCACCGCTTTAAGCGCGATCGTCTCTCCGAACTCGGGCGTCGAGGCTTCGACGGATTGCGCGCCGTTCGCCCATACGGGCAGGGCGATCAACGCGGCCAGTATGCCCAACAGAAATTTGCGGCCAACATTCATTGTTCATAACCTCCATCGTTTGATAGTCCGATTGCGGTTGTGCCGTTCAAGCAAGCTGCCAGCGGAACTTTTCCCACGGACCGATCGCCGTCCGATCGGCGATCAGCGGCTGCGTCCCGGCACTTTCCGCGCATACGTATCGGTCGTTCACGACCGCCTGAAGCGAGAACGTATCGTCATCGTTGACGATCCAACGGAACTTCTGAGCTTCTCCGATCACGTTCGCGTCAGCGATGAGACTCGATGCGCCCGCGGTCACGAACTGGTTGTCGATCATCGCCTGCAGGGCGATCGTCCCGTCCCCGGCGTCCACGATCAGGAATTGCTCCCAGGAACCGACCGCCGCCCGATCGGCGATCAAGGGCTCTGTTCCCGCGTTCTCCGCCGCCACGAACAGGTCGTTGATTGCCGCCTGGATCGCGATGACCGATCCGATTGGCGCCGCGCCTCCTCCGGGCCCGCCGCTGCCGGACGTGTACACCCTGAACGCGTCGATCGCCGCCACCTGAGACGTTTTGCTGACGATTTTGATCGTATGCGTTCCCGGGGACAGACCGGTTTTGCTGAACACGACCTGCTGGACTTGGCGCGGACCCGAGACGTACAAATCGACATTTTGCTGAAGTACGTCGTCGATATAGACGTCTACGTTCCCCATGTCGCTGTTCTTCTCGCTGTAGTAGTCAATGCCGGTTCCGACGAACGTATATTCGGCCGTCGCGCCGTTCGTCACCGTATAGTGGAGATCGTCGTTGTAATCGCCGTACCCGCGGTTACCGCTGTACAGCCAACCGCTGCCGTAGCTGAAGCCGGCGGCATCGTCGTTAACCATGCTCCAATTTGGATCGGTTCCACCTTCTGACGAGCCGAGCTTGCGATTCGTGCCGCCGAGCGTCTTCGCGGTTTGGTTCGCCGTCCCGGAGAGCGTCTCCGGCGCATAGTCGCTCAGCGTCTTGGCCGTCCGTTCGACAATATAGACGGTGTCGGCCGCTGTCGCGAAGTTGAACTCCGCGCTTGACGCCGTTAGTACAATCGCGTTGTCTGAGGCCCGTCTTACCCGGATTTGCTGCGTTCCCCACGGATTGACGACGGTCGCGGGATTGCCGTACTGGCTGCGAATGCCGACGTACTTGATTTCGCCCGCCTCGCGCTCCGAGCTGACGAGGAAGCCGCCGGCGGCGAGCAGCGAGAACTTCGCGACGAAGCCCGATTCGGTCGGCATTGCCGGGAAGACGCGGATTTTATCGTTATAACTTTGCAGGAGTGATTCGTTCATCGCCGACAGATGCACGCCCAAATATTCGAATTCGCCGTTCGTGTCGTTCGTTCGTCCGTTGGGCAGCGTCTGGTAGCGCTGCAGCATCGTCTTCATGCCCTGGTAAGCGGCGTTGCCGAGTCCCAACCTGGCCGCCTGGATCGCGCCTGGGTCCCAGATCGCTCCGTAGGTGAAAATACGACTGTTGAAGTTGTTCAACAGCATCGCATAGTCGGGCGCTCCTATGCCGCTGACGCTGTAGGGCCACAGCAGCTCCAGAACGACGTTTTCCCCGTTGCGGATCGTGGCTGCCGGCGGCGAATGCGGGAAATACTTGTTCGGATCGCCGGGATCGACCGGGTAGGCGACCAGATTGTCCAGCACGTTCTGCCACTGGGCGCGCATCGACGCATCGACGCCGAGCTGCTGGCTGATCTGGATCGCCTTCGGAAACAGACTGCGAACGGCCGCCAGATCGGTAATCGCGTTTTCGACGTCCCAGTAGGTTTCATGCGCATTTGAGCTCTCCATGTAGAATTTGCCCGTACCGCTGTCGTAGCTCAGCATGGCGGTATAGAACTTGGCGACTTCCTTCATGAACGGGTAGGCGGTCTCGGCCAAATAAGCGGCATCGTTCGTGTACCTGTACTGGTCGTACATATTCAGCGCCGCTTCCGCTCCGGTCGACAGCGTATCGTTGACGAAGTCGCTGTTAATCGTGCCGGCGGCACTGCCGTTCCAGCCCATCGTCTCGGGAACCCATATGCCGTCGATGCCGTAGCGGGTCATCGTGTAGGCTTTCAGCGTGTTGAAGTTGCGACTGTACAAATGGTTGAACACGTTCATCATGTCCGCATGGTTGGAGGCCAGGAACGAATTGTAGATGTCCCTCTGGTTCCAGTACCAATATGCGTTGCTCCATTTGTTGCTGTCGTCGTCCCGCACCGCGCTGAAAACGCCGTTGATGAAATGGAACGGATAATTGCCATAGCCGCCCGCTGCGATCATATACGTAGTGAGGTAATAAATATTCTCCATATAATCGGCGTCGCCTGACGGATTCGCATACTGGACGAAAGATTTGTTCCAGAACCCGTGCCACCAGTTCTTGTAGGCGGCCAGCGTCGCCGCGTAACCCGTATTCCCAACATCGATAAGAAGCGCCTTCGCCTGGTTGACCGAATGATGCCCGGGCGCGTTCAGCCTGCTGGCAGAAGCGATCCAGATTGTGTAGCTCGCAGAAGGCGAAATGTTCAGCCGCACCCGGCGCGAATCGACGGCCTGCGTGGTGAAGCTGGCTCCCTCCACCGTAGCCGCAAGCGTATACCCGAAGTTGTCGGCATCCGTCTGGCCGCGGCTGAAGCCCGCGACCGTCGGCTCGACGAACGTGGACACCGTGCGCCACGTGTTGATGTCCGGTACGTCCCCCCCTCCGAAGCCGGCTACGTCCCATAGGCTTAGCTCGAGTGAAACGCCCGTGACATTGGTCCTGCTGTCCTCGACGTGAATACCGATGACCTCCGAATTCGGAGAGCCCATTACCGTGACCGTCCGGTTGCCGTCGTACGTCGTCGTCAGTGTACCGTCATACAGGTTCAGCCGTTGCTGATACGTCGTATGTCCGGCGTCCATGTCCGGATTCGTGGACAATCGGACAAGTCCTTGCGAAGCAAAGCCTTCCTGCGAAGCATCCACGCCCGATACCTGCATCGTCAGTCCGTTCTCAGCGTGCCACACCATTGCGCCCACGCGGCCGTTTCCGACGGTAAGACCGCTCTTCGGGTCGGTGTTCGGCGAATTGTACACAACATCGTGCTTGGACAAGTACGATGCATAATCGACGTTCAGCGTTCCCGTCGTCGAGTTGAAGGCATGCGAGGTTGGACTTGCCGACGCCGGCGCGACCGGAAGCGACGCCGCGAGCAAGGCGGCGCCCGCCAGCACGGTCAGCGTCTTGCGCCAGTCTTTTTCCCAGATCTTCGTTTTCAATTATCTTGCCTCCTCTCCGGAATAAACGGAAGATGCGCAATAAAGAGGCCGCCCCGCCAGCGGTCGAGCTGCAACGCTCGGCTTAGCTACAGGACGGCCTCAGACGTGCGTCCCGTACGTTACTGCCGCAGGAACTCGTCGATTTGTCGTTGCTTTTCTTCGATGATTTTGTCGACGCCGGCCCGCTTCATCTTATCGATAAACTCCTCGTACTTCGCATCCTGCTGCTGAGGGCTGCCCGAACCGCTTTCCAGCACCTTGCGGTACTCGGATACGACGGCCGATACTTTGGAGATTTCCGATTTGACCGCGTCCGGATTGAATTCGAAACCGGCGATGATCGATTTCTCGAAGTTGGCCGGATCGGTCAGGAACGCAATGGTTTTCTTATCCGTCTCAGTGGCGTTCGCAGAAATGCGGGTATTCGACCACGGCGTGACCATCCACCATTCGTTGAAGAATACATTTGTTTTATCCAGGCCATCGGGGTACTTGAACTGATCGTCGCCAATTGCGATGAAATCTTGACCTTCGACTCCGTACAGATACAGATCCCGGAACGATTTGTCCTTGTACAGCAAGTTAAGGAACATGAGCACGCGCTCGGGCTTTTTGGAAGCCGGCGAAATGACGGTGAAGTTGCCGGCTTTGAACGAGCTGACCATCTTCGTGCCCTTCTCCAGGAATACGAAGTCGATACTTGCCCCGGCTTCGATCTTGGACAGAGCCTCCGTCCGGTCGCCGAGCCAGCCTTCGGGAGGATTGCCCATGCCTCCGATGACGCTGACGTCCGTGTTGGCATCGGTTACGACGTTCGATTTGCTGGACAGCGAATCCTTGTCGACGAGCCCTTCGTTCCATACCTGGCTTTGCAGCTTCAAGAAGTCCCTGTACTGCTGCGTCTCGAACTGGTTGACGACCTGCGGTTCGTTGTTCAACAGAATGCCGGGCGAATTGAAGTCGTTGCTCGGAATATATTCCCGCTGCATGCCGAGGAACGCCACGGACTGATAGTTGCCCGAATATTCTCCGTTAAACCGTCCCATGACTCTCGACTTGTCCGCGGCCATGACCGTACGACCGAATTCGATCGTATCCTCGATCGTTTGGAAATCTTCAGGATTATAGCCGTATTTCTCCGCCAGATCGGCACGGAAATTGTAGCCCTGCGGGTACTCTAGCGGCCCTGGAACCGGAATGCCGTAGATTTTTTCCTGATAGCGGTTCGTATCCACGTACTCCGCCGTCAGCCCCTCGTACAGGTCCGGAGCGTATTTCGGGAACAGATCGGTAATGTCCATCGCCCCGCCTTTGGCCAGCACTTGAGCATACTGAATCCACCAGCCGTGGTAGAAGAAATCGAAGTTTTCGCCCGCCGCCAGCTTGACCAGAATCTGGTCCTTATAGCTGTCCCACGGAATATACTGGATGTTCAGCGTAGCCTGGATTTCCGCCGTCAGCCGTTCGTTCAGCGCCTTCATGACTTCGTCGTAGCGCTGGGGCTTGTCGCCGGGCAAGATGAGCTTCAATTCGACCTGTTCGAGCTTTTCCTCCGTGGACGCCGACGGTGAAGCCTCCGAGGACGAAGCAGAGCCAGATGCCGACGACGAGGCGGCTGGCGTCTTGTTTCCTCCTCCCGACGAGCAGCCGGCGAGCGCGATCAGCAGGGCCAGCAGAAGCGTTAAAGCCGGAATGAAGCGTTCTCTCTTTAGCAAATGAATAACCTCCCGTGAGTTGTATGCTATACCGATGATCGGTGAGCCCGTATCAGCCCTTGATGCCCCCGATGGTCAACCCTTTCACGAAGTACCTCTGGATGTAAGGATAGGCCGCGATGATCGGACCGATCGAGATGATCGTGGTCGCCATCTGAACGCCGTTGGCGGGCACTTGAATGAATTTCGACGTATCGATCTGACTGGAGATGAACGTCAGGTTGGAAATCATTTTCTTCAGCAGCAGTTGCACGGGAACGAGTCGGTCGGATTCGATGAAATTCAGCGACAGCCACCAGTCGTTCCAATAGCCGAGCGCGTAGAACAGGGAAATCGTCGCCAGGCCCGGCATTGAGAGCGGCGCGACGATGCTCAGAAACGTCCGCAGATGTCCGGCGCCGTCGATGCGGGCCGATTCGCCGATTTCCTTCGGAATCGTCTCGAAGAAGCTTTTGAGAACGAACATATTAAACGGGTTGACCAGATACGGCAGGATGAGCACCCACAGCGTGTCCTTCAACTGCAAATATTTGCTGATCAAAATGTACCAGGGAACGATTCCCCCGTTGAACAGCATGGTCAACAGAACGAAGGCGAGCAGCGCACCGCGCCCTTTCATCTCTTTCTGCGCCAGCGGATAGGCGAGCAGCGCGGTGACGGTAATCGCCATCAGCGTGCCGATAAGCGTAACCGATATGCTGACCAGAAACGACTGGACGACGGTGTTCAACTGGAAGACGGTGCTGTAAGCGTATAAGGTAAACTGCTGCGGTATAAGCGAAAATCCGTTGTCTTTCAGCACCTGCTCGGTCTCGAACGAGCTGCCGAGTACGATCAGGAACGGCACCAGGCAGACGATTCCGAGCAGCGCGAACAGCGCGTAGTTGGCTGCGTTAAACAGGCGAAACCCGAAGGTTTTATGTTCGACCATTCCTTGTAATCCTCCGTGTCAGAAGAGAACGCCCTTGTTGTCGTCGCTCAGCTTTTTGGAAATCCAGTTCGTGATCAGAACCATGATCAGTCCCATGAAGGACTGATACAGGCCGACCGCCGAGGTCATGCCCATGTCCCCAAGCGTTCGCATGGAGCGGAATACGTAGGTGTCGATGACGTCGGTCGTCGAATAGAGCTGGCCGTTGTCGCCGACAAGCGCGTAAATCATGCCGAAATCGCCGTAGAAAATGCGTCCCACCGCCAAGATGAGCAGCACCAGAATCGTCGGGCGAAGCTGCGGCAGCAGGATGCGAAGGATTTGCTGCAGCCGGCTCGCCCCGTCGATGCGGGCGGCTTCGTAATATTCCGGATTGACGCCGGCGATCGCGGCCAAGTAGATGATGACGCCGTAGCCGGTCGTTTTCCACAAGTAGACGATGACAAGAATGGCTGGCCACAGCTCCGGACTGTTCATAAAGTCGACTCGCTCCAGTCCGAAACCGGTCAGCAGCTTGTTGATGATCCCCTTCTCGTAAGCAAGGAACGTCCCGAGAAACAGCGACACGACGATCCACGAAATAAAATAAGGGAAAAAAATGACCGTCTGAAACGTCCTTGCGCCGTATTTGCTGCGAATTTCGTTAAGCAGCACCGCGATGGCGACGGCGACCGTCGTTCCGACGGTAATGAACAAACCGTTCAAGAACAACGTGTTGTACGTCACCCGAAACAGGTCCGGCGAGGTGAAGAAAAACTCGAAGTTGGCAAAGCCCGCCCACGGGCTGCCGAAAATGCCGTCGGTGAAGTTGTAGTTTTTGAAGGCAATAATGACTCCGAGCATCGGCAAATAGCAAAATACGAAAAAATACAAAAGCCCTGGCAGCGCCATATAGTAGAGCGCTCGATTCATAGATCTCCTCCTCCGTCTCCCGCCGATATCGTTGCCGGTTCGGGCCGCCCGCGTCGATTGGTGTTCGCCGCGTTCGTACTCCCATCTTGCGTTTCCGCAACCGGGAAATAAAGTTTGAAAATCGCTTATAAGTCAGAAAACCGCCTAAACGGACGATTTTGCAGTCCGTGCGGCGGTTCTTAGCGAAGGCTCCGTCTCACCCGGATCGGGATTCGGAACCGGCGGAGGGGGTGGAGTCGGATTCGCTGTGCAGCTTGCGGTAAGCGATCGGGGTCATGCCGAATTCCTTCTTGAACACGTAGTAAAAGTAGTTGCTCGAGCTGAAGCCCGAGGCTTCGGCGATATGGTGGACGAGCATGTCGGAGAGGCGAACGAGCTCTTCGGCTTTGTTCAGCCGGCCGCGATTAATCAGCTCGTGAACGGTGAAGCCCGTCGCCTCGGTGAACAGCTTGTTCAGGTGGCTGACGGAGTACTGGAGCTGCTCGGAGACGTCCGACACCGAGAAGGCGACTCGGCGATAGTGCTTTTCGATCATTTTGAGTCCTTTGTCCACGGTCGCGGCATTTTTGCTTTTCTTCACTTCGGCTTTGTCTTCCAGCGCGTCGGAGAACAGGCCAAGCAGCCAGTCCCGGATTTCCGCCGCGGACTCCATGCCCGACAGCAGGGCGTAGGCTTCGTCGTAGCGAAGCGGAGCCGGGGGCCGCCCTGGGGCGGGAATCGTCCGAGCTCCCTTCACGATGTTAGCCGCCGCTTGCGCTGCGACGGCATAGACATCTCTATAGAGACAATCCTTCAAATGCTTCAGCATGCCGTCGACCGCTTCTGCTACCTTAGGAGGCCGGCACAGTCTGAGTTCGTCGAGCACGGCCTTCTCCTTGTCGTGGGGATATTCGCCCGCGGGAGGAGCAGGCAATTCGCCGAAGTCGACGATGGCGCCGGGACCGCGGAAAATCCGGTAGTGCGTCGCCGCAAGCGCCCCTTCGTAGGAGAACGCCGCTTCCGCGAGCGATGCGGCGGGCTCTCCGATGCCGATTGTCACGCTGAGCTTCAAGTATTGCCGGACGTGGCGCTGAACCGTCTCCAGCGCCTTGGCGGGAATCGCGCCGCCGTCGGCCTGCACTCCGAGAATGGCGGCGATGTGGTCTCCGCCGATGTCGACGCAGACCGCTCGGCAGCGCTCGGTCAACGTTTCCTCCGCGATGTTGGCCATGGCGTACCTCAGAAGATAGCGATGCTCGCCGTCGTATGCCTCCTCGAACTGCCGGTAATGATCGATTCGCAGCAGAACGACCTGTATTCGATCGGACTCCCCGAACGGCAAATCGTGGTCCTTGACCGGAACTTGCCGTGCGGAGCGGATCGTATCGTGCCCGAGCAGCAGATTGCGGAGCAATTGGTCCCGCAGCAGCTTACGGGTACGTCGAGAGAAGCTTTCCAGCGTTTCGTTCTTTTCCACCATGACCTCCAGCACCCTCGAGACAGTGCCAATGTCCCCGTTCGGGGCTGCGTGGCCCATGCCTTTCAATTGTTTGACTGCAAGCTGGGTTAGCGAGCGAATCGGAAAATAGATTTTGCGGGAGAGCAGCACCGATGCCGCGAAGCTGGCCGCAATCAGGCACGCACCTCCGATCAGCGTCAGATTCCGGATATCGATCAGGCTTTTGAACATTGTCGTATAAGGATAGATGCTGACGAAAACGAAACCGGTGCTCTCCAGGTTCGTTCTCTGCCATGTAAACACATACTGCTCTCCCTCGGCGTTCTCGATGAAGCTGCCCGAGGCGGCTTCGCCGGAAGCTTCGATTCGGTTGAGATAGCGGAAACGATTCGTCTCGTCGGCGAAGGACGCCTCGTCCGCGGCCGTCACGAAACGGCCGTCCTGCTGCATAATGACGAGCTGGTTCCACGGGTCGTCGGCCATCTCGGAGACAAGGCTCCGGAGCTGACCGCCGTCCAGATTAATAATCATCGCCCCGAGCACGTGTCCGCTGACTGAAGAAGGTTCGGTCACGATCAGTGACAGGGCCGGAACGCCTTCGGGCAAACCGGGCATTCCGTTCCGCAGTAAATAGGGAATGCGGGGCGAGCTGTAGTTGAAATTTCTTACGATATCGGTCATTTCCTTATCGGGGAAACGTTCGACATTCGAGTTGGGGTAGCGAGAGGAGATGACGGTATCCAATTGCATATTGTACAAGTAAATAGAATGGACGATGGGGTTCATCTGTATAAAACGATTCATCCTCGTCGTCAATTTGTTCTGATCGTAGACGTCGAGTTCGTCTCCTGAAAACAGGGCTGGAAAAATACTGTCGTCGTAATACAACCCGTAGCCCCCTTTGACGGTAGAGGTGTACAGGTAATTGGAGATGTTCTGCGTCTGGGCCAGCAGCTTGCGGGAAAGCGCATCGATCTCGCTTGTCATGACGCTCTCGGCTCTCCAATAGTAGAAGCCGAAAGCGAACAGCACGTTCAATAAATTAATCAGCATGAAGGACAGGAGCAGCTTGGCAAACGTGCTGCTTCGCGCATGCCGGGCAACTGCCCGTAACCCTTCGAACAGACTCATTCACCCGCCTCCTCTGAAAGCGCTTTTATTAAGACGCATTCTTAACGACAGCCTCATAATAATCGTTTCACACTTCTGTGCGAACGTTCGCATTAAAAATATTATTTCATTTTCCAATTGTCTGTCAATCGCTTTTTTATGACTCGCGGCGAAAAAAGTGACTGTCATGACAAAACCGATGACAGCCGCTCACTAGACGAGATTACAGGGGGATCCTTACGCTGAAAGGAGTACCCTCGCACGAGTCGGATAGAGGAGGAATGGAACCAGTGTTGCATACATATCGGAAAGCAGGGAGCGGGTCGATGACAAGCGGATGGATGGCGGGCTTCAAGAGCCGTTGGAGGCGCACGCGAAAATTCGGGTTAACCCTGCTGCTTACGGCGTCGATGTTTACGAGCAGTATTGAACAGTTAGCTGTTGCCCAGGAGCGGCCGTCAGGCGATCCTATGGCTTCGTTCACTGAATGGCTTGAGCAGATCGGCGGTGAGCTGCAAGGTGAAGACGGGACTTCGATCGACAATGCCGTATACGGGGATGAAGGGAACTTCTCCGTCACGGATGCCGTATACGGCCTGCCGGCCAAGATTAGCGCCGCCGTCGGAGGGGCGCCTGGGACAGGCGACAGCAAGTCCGCGTCCGTGAGCGGGGACGGTCGCTATGTCGCGTTCGCGTCGGCCGGCTCGAATCTCGTAGACGGGGATACGAATGGCAGGCAGGATGTGTTCCTTCACGATCGGCAGCTCGGCACGACGAAGCGGATCAGCTTCGGAGCGGGCGGCGTTCAGTCGAACGGCGACAGCTATGCGCCCTATGCCAGCTTTGACGGGTCATATGTGTTGTTCACGTCGAAGGCGACGAATCTCGTTAGCGGCGATACGAACAATCATGAGGATCTGTTCCTCTACGATGCGGTTGCGGATTCCGTACAGCGGATCGCATCCTTCGTCTCAGGCTCGGAGTTCGCCGGAGCGGGCAGCTCTTACGGGATCAGCGCCGACGGTCGATATGTGGCTTATGCGGGCAAGCCCGCCTCTAGCGGAACGCATGACATCTGGCGTCTGGATCGGCGGACCGACACGGTGAAGCGCGTGGCTCAACAGTCCTACATCTACGAGACGTTCCGTTCCAGGGTGTCGATCAGCTCGGACGGCCGCTTCATCGCCTTCGATTCGATCGGCACGAAAATCGTGCCCGACGATACGAGAACGACGATCGGCAGCAACGACCGGGCGGTCTATTTGTACGATGCGGCGTTGGAAGAGATGAAGATGATCAGCCGGTCGCCGGCCGGAGAGCGCGGCAATCATTACAGCTATTACCCGATTATTAGCGCAGACGGGCGTTATGTCGCTTATCTGTCCAAGGCGAGCAATATCGTTCCGGCGGATACGCAGCAGGTTCAAGACGTGTACGTCTACGATCGCGTGAACGGAACAACGGAGTTGGCCAGCCTGAACAGCCAAGGACAGCAGGTCCCGATGGACGCCTACGATCCTTCGATCAGCGCGGATGGGCGGTACATATCGTTCCATACCGACGGCGCGTTCGATCCGGCCGACGGCGGCAGGGCAGACGTATACGTGCGTGACCGGATGGCAGGCGTAACGCGCTGGGCGAGCAAGACGGCAGGCGGCGGCAATGCCGATCAGCCGTCGGATCGGGCAGTGTTGAGCGCGGATGGAGCTACCGTCGTGTTCGAGACAAGCGCGACGAATATGACGGAGACGGCCGAGGCGGATGCCGTCCGGGATTTGTATGCCATGGCGCTGTCGACGGATGCGGCAGCTCCTGAATGGCCGGGAGGCGCCTCTGTGGCCGCCGCGTCAGGCGGCACTTATCTTGCGCTGAGCTGGCCGAATGTACCGGGGGCGGCCTGGTACAAGATATGGATCGATGGCCGGGTAGCGGGCATTACGGCTTCTGCGTCGTTCGCCGTGGACGGGTTGGCTCCGGGAACGGCGCACCGCTATCGCGTGGCGGCGGGAACGTCCGGTTACGTCTGGTCGGAGTGGACGGCGGAGTCGACGGCAACAACGCTGGCCGCCCGAGAGACGACGCCCCCGTCCGCTGCGGGCGTAACGGTGGCGCCGGAGCTAGGAGGGGCGCTCGTATCCTGGACATATCCGCCCGAGCCCGATGTCGTCGGCGCGAAAGTGCGCTGGCGCAAGCCTGGCGGCGCCGTCTATGAGTCGCCCCTGTACCCGCGCAGCGTCGTTTCGGCACCGGTGACGAATTTGGAGAACGGCTCGTTTTACGAGTTTTCGGTCGTTATCGTCGACGGCGACGGCAATCGCGGCGAAGGCGCTTGGACGCAAAGCAGGCTGCCGAACGGTCCGGCGATCGTAAGGATCGACGTGCAACGAGAAACGGGTCAACCTGCGCCTGGACACAGTCCCAGTATCGTCGATGTCAGCGACGACGGACGGTATACGCTATTTCTGACCAACATGATCGGGCTCGTCCCGGAGGATGACCGCCAGCAATACGATGCGTATAGCTCGACTACCCAATTGTACATGTATGACGCGGAGCGAGGTGCTGTCATGCTCGTCAGCCGCAGCGACGACGGCAAGCTGGGCAACTCCAATTCGAGCTTCGGCACGATCAGCGGCGACGGACGATACATCGCATTCGGTTCGCGAGCTTCGAATTTGCTGGCGAACACGCCGGATACGAATGGCAAATGGGACGTATTTCTGCTGGATCGGGACGTGAACGATAACGGCGTTTACGATGAGCCCGGCGATACCTCGCTGACTCGGCTGACCGTTCCGGTGCGCAGCGAAGGCCAGGACGGCGACAGTTCGGACCCGGTCATCAGCGCCGACGGCAGTACGATCGTGTTCAGCACGAATGCCCGCAATATCGTCCAATCGCCACCTTCCGGCACGGGCTATTACGCGGCAACATACGATACGCGGAGCCGGGCGATGGCTGCGCTGTACATGCCGGACGGCCAATCGCCGCGCATTACCGGCAGTGGAATGGATCTCAGCGCGGACGGCAAGGTGATGGCGTTCGAAACCTTTACGGATCTGGCCGAAGGCGATAAGAACGGCAGCTCCGACGTGTATTGGTATGACGGACGGGATCCGGAGCAGCCTCGGCTCGTCTGGGTCAGCGGCCTGATCCAGGGCAGCTACGTATCGGCGGGTTCGCCTTATATGGATGCAAGCGGCCGCCATATTGTGTTCAGTAAGACGGTCAGGGTCGGCACAACCCTGACCAACCAGACTCTCGTGTTCGACACGGAAGCGCCGACCGGCACCGCGCCTGCTGCGCTGATCGAAATTCCCGCGGGCAGTCCGATGACACTGGACTCCATGGCTCCTTACGGTCTGAGCAATGACGGCCGCTACGTGCTGTTCGGTTCTTCGGGCAAGCATATCGTGCCTGGGGATACGGATAACATCAGCGATTTGTTCCTGTGGGACCGTTCGACGCAGCAAGCCTCGAAAGTCAGCGTTCCCTACGATCCCGCCTTGAAGATCACGGCCGGTTCGTATAACGGCTTGTTAAGCGGCGATAGCACGCGCGCTGCCTTCAGCTCTGGGATGATGAACCTTGTCCGCGGCAGCGAACGCATCGAATCCGGACTGTACTTGCAGCGAATCTCGCTTTCGGAGGCGGTATTGGCGGATCTGGTACTGACCGCGCAGGGCGCGGAGATTGTGCTCGAATGGGGAGATCCGGCGCCGGGCAGCGACGTCGATGCCTTCCGCGTCGTGCGCAAGCAAGGGAACGGCCAGTGGGAGACGCTGGCTGACAACGTCAGTGCGGCAACGCGCACTTATACGGATCTAACGGCGCAGCCCGGCACGACCTATACGTATGTCGTCCACCGTCTCTTCGGCGGCACAGCCTCGCCCTTCTCGGTGGAGAAGACGATAACGGTTGCTGGCGGCCTCGGTTCGTTCTCGTATACGACACCGCTGTACTTCCGGGAATACGCCGGGCAGAAGGAAAAGATCGCTCTCCGATTGACGGGAGAGCCGGGCGTCGCCTCCGAATCCGTAGCGGTTCTGCTTGAGTATACGGATAGCGATGGAGCCCAGAGATCCAAGCGCGTCAATCTGACAGAAGACAATGCGGCTCCCGGCGTCTACACCGGTGAGTTGGAAGTGCCGGAACTGGCCGCCGAGTTGTTGTCGCTGAAGGGCACGCTGAAGATGGCGGACGGAAGCGAGCTGGAGAAAGAGGCGCTGCGGAAGCCGATCCCGGTCGGCGCGACGGCGATCGTGGAGGTGGCGGGCCATGCGGCTCCCGAAGATGGCCAGCTGACGATACGGAGCGCTTCCGCCTACGCGAACCAGACGGCGGTGCTTGGCGGCAGATCGACGATCGAGTTCAGAGGATTGCCGCCTGCGAACGACTACACTTTCACGCTGATCGGCGCGGGCGGGGTTGATTTGCTTAGCGAAAACCCGGAGCGGCCGCCTTCTCTAGACGTGCGAGCCGGCGATCGGAGAAACGTCCGGGTCGAGCCGATGCTGCCGGTCGGTTTGACGCTTTCTTTTACGAACGAGCGCGGCTCGTTCGGCGGAGTGCATGTGGTCGTCTCCGACGAATCGGGACACACGTTAGCTGCCGGCACGACAATGCAGAACGGATGGCTGACGTTCCCGCCCTTCCGGCAGATGACCGGCAGGAAGGCGAAGATCATCGCCACTCCGTCCGATCCGGTGTACGCTCCGGTCGAACTGACCTTGGAGCTTAGGGGAGGCAGCCAGAGCGAGTCGATCCGGATTCCGCTGCGGACAGATGCGGCAATCGCGGGAACGGTCGTCGATCCGGAAGGGAAACCGGTTCGCGGCGCGACTGTGCAGATCTCCGCCCGCGGAAGCAACTTCCAGACCGTCACCGACGAGAACGGCGAATATTCGCTGTCGGTACCGACGGGGGACGTTCAGCTGCAGGTGTCGATTGACGGCGGGTTCAGCGGAGGTTGGGTAAAATTAAGAACGGAGAGCGGCCAGACGCTGCGGCACGATTTCCGCTTCAGCGTGCCGGTGCCCGCGGTCATCAGACTGAATTTGTATACCCAGGACGAAAGCGGCATATGGATCGGTCCTTATGCCCTGGATTGGCGGGAATTTGTCCATTTCCACATTCGGACGACGGGCCACAGAACGGGAGGCTATCATCCGCTGCTTGTCTACGCGGCTGTAGGAGATAAGGTGAACGTATGCGCGAACGGTGTAGAAGGCGGATACGATTCGGGCTGCGTCGAGGTCGTCATTGACGACGACCGGCGCGTCGAGGCGGAGCTGAGGCTTCAGCGGCTGCGAAGCAACGTCGCCGGCAGTTTGACCGAGACGCCGGCATCATTGACCGTCTACAAGCTGGATAGCGCCGGAAGTCGGCAATACGCGGCGTCTGCGACGGTGTCCGGCGGAAGCTTCTCGATCGACCTGCCGGGAAAAGGGCTGTATGAGCTTAGGGCTCAATACGTGAGATCCGGCGCAACGGTAATTCGCACCTTCGAACTGGGCGACAACGACGAGATCGATCTGGGCGAACTAAACCCCGAGCCGATGGGCGCGTTCGCCCGGCACGCCGGCAACTATGTGCTGCTCGGCACTTCCAACGCCGTACCTGGCACAACCGTTACGGTCCGAATCGGCTATCGCAACGGAAGCTCCGAGCAAGCCGGATCAGCGTCCTTCCTGCTGGATGTACCCGCCGGGACAACACTCGTGCCCGGCAGCACCGTATGGAACGGGCAGCCCGTATCGCCGACGGAGACGAACGGCAAGTATGCTCTTAACCTAGGGAACGTGCCTGCACAGGGCACGGGAACGATTCAGTACTCGCTGTTGCTGCCCAGCGAATGGGCGGGAGGCAACCTGGACGTGTCGCCTCGCATCGCGTTCACTCGGAGAGGAGCGCAGGTCGAGGAAGAGATCGGATTCGCCAGCGCCGCCGTCGCGCAGGTGACGCTGGTTGCGCCTGAACGCACAGCCTCCCGCGAGTTCCGTGTAACGGGAACGGCTCCGGCCGGAAGCCGCGTCGTCGTGTACGCCGGAGATCTGGTAGTCGGAGCGGCAGAGACAACTTCGGCCGGCCGATGGGGCATCAAGGCGGCGATGAACGGAGAGACCGCCAATCGTTGGCATCTGCGCGCCGTCGCTTCCCTCGGAGCTAAGTCCTGGAGCAGCGAACCGAGAACGGTGGATTACGACGAGAACCACGTAGAACCGATTTCCTTCACGATGCAGCAAATCGACGGGCGTGAAATCGTGCTGGACCCCCGGGAGAGCGAGCCGCGCTTCCCTTATGTATTCGTGCCGACTTTGCCGTTCGTGCTGACGGTTAAGTTTAATCATCCGGACCGGGTTCGGGATGTCGCGTTCTATCTGGGCGAAGCTCGCGTCAAGGCCTCGCTGAAAGACGGCGTGCATACGGCCGTGGTGAGCGGGATGGCGAAGCCGGGTCCGATCGGCATCGACTACCGCGTAGTGGAGATGCCGACCGGATGGGACGGCCGGGTGCCTCCGTCGGCTGAAATCCGAGCGGCGCTGCCGCCTGCCTTCCGCGATGCGACAACGGGTAATTTGACCGTGTCGCAGCGCAGCCCGGACGGAGGTCGGCAATCGATGACCTACGAAGGCAAGCTGCCCGGCGCCGAAGGCGATGTCGACATGAAGGTGACGGCTTCGCTGGAGCGCACGACCTATACGCCGACAGCAGCCGACTTGACGCTGGCTGAAGAGACCGGAGTTCCGGTGTATGGCCTGAATCTGAGTCCTTCCTTCAACAACGGGGTGCTGCGCATCGAAATGACCGGCTACTTGCAAGAGTCGGCACTTCAAGGCGGATTAGACGTCGGCGAGGCGATGGCGCTGCTGGCGGCCGGAGCTGACGCGCAGACGGCTGCAGCGCTGAAGCCGTCCGGCGCCGCAGGCAAAGGAGCGGAGGTTCGCGCACTGAGCAGCGGGATTGGCGCGATCGCGACGCGCGTTGTCGTCTTCTTCGGCAAGGAGCAGGGGACGAATACGTGGAAGACGATCGACTCCGCTTGGACCGTCTATGACGGCCGTGGCAGCGGAGATGTGCTCTCCCGGCTGGAAGGGCTGATGGACTACGTAGCGCTTAATTGCGACCCGAGACTTCAGGATGTGTATCACAATCATATCAATTTCCTGAAAAATCATCTGATCGCAGTGGAACTGACCAAGGCGGCAATCATGGTTGCCGGGGCAGTCGCGGGTCCGGCCACGTTCGGTATCGGCACCGTCGCGCTGTTTCTTGTAAGCAATATGACGGGCAAGGTGCTCGATGCCCAGCTGCATGGCATGATTGATAGACTGGAAGCCGATATCATGAATGAGGACCGTTATTGCAAGAAGCCGGAGCCAAAGCCGAAGCGGAAGATCGCCGATCCGGAGTGGATCTACGATCCGAGCGGGTACGTGTACGAAGTGTCTGAGGACAACCGCATCGAAGGCGTTCGGGCGACGGCGCTTCGTTGGAATGAGGAAGCCGAACGTTGGGACGTATGGAATTCGGAATGGTACGGACAGGACAATCCGCTGTATACAGGTGCGGACGGCCGCTATGCATGGGATGTGCCGGAAGGCAAGTGGAAGGTGAGGTATGAGAAGGAAGGGTATCTCCCGGCGGAGAGCGAGGAACTGATCGTACTGCCGCCTCACTTCGACGTCAACATCCCGATGATGTCGACACTGCCGGCTAAGCCGGTCAGGGTCGAGGCGGCTCCCGGAGGCGCTTATGTCGATATTCTGTTCGACCGTCACGTAGACGGCGATACGGTATCGAGCCGATTGCTGGCCGTTATCGACAATGAAGAAGACGTGCCGGGCACGTGGGCGGTCGCAGGATCGGTGACCGACGGCGACTCCAAGCGCGTCCGCTTCACGCCGGATGCACCGCTGGCGAACGGCTCCTACCGGATTTACGTCGATGGCGGGCTGACGAGCTACGCCGGTGTGCCGCTCGTCGAACCGTACGAGGAAACGTTCGAGGTAACGGATGAAGGTACGGGACCGGCAGAGGTGCTTGAACTGCAGGCCGAAACCGACAGCAGCTCCGCGCTTCTTACCTGGAAGCTGCCTGGCGATACGGAACTGAGCCGTCTCGTCGTCGCCTACCGGAAGTCCGGTTCGAGCGGGGAACATAAACTCGTCGAGCTGTCGGACGTAAGGACGTTCGCGTTGCTGGAAGGGCTCGAGGCCAATACGAACTATGAGGCTGAGGTGCGCTCCTACGATATCCATGATCGATTCGGAGAGGCGACAACCACGTTCGATACGGCAGGAGTACAGCCGGCCTCCCGCGATTTCGTACCTCCGGGACCGGTCAGCGCCGTTGCGGCGACTTCGGCTTCGAACAGCATCGGCATCGCATGGACGGACCCGACCGACAACGATCTGGCGACCATCGTGATCAAGTGGACGAAGCAGGGAGATACTGCAGCATCCGCGCCGGTATCCGTTCCGAAAGGAGCGGGCCGCCACACGATCAATGGCTTGGCTCCGTCCACGGCGTATGAGATCGCGATCTGGACTGTCGATGCCGCGGGCCATGCATCCCCGCCGCAGACGCTGAACACGACGACGAAAGCCGCAGGCGGGTCGGGCAGCCCTGGCAATTCAGGAAATCCCGGAAATTCCGGCAACCCGGGCAATTCCGGTCATCCGGGCAGCGCCGATACAGAGCGCGCCGACATTGGAACGGTTGCCGGAGAGCTGAAGTTTTTCGAAGGGGCGTTTAAGCTGTGGTTGCCTGCCGGAGCGGCAGGAGCGGCGAAACAAGTCGCGGCCACGCGGTACAATGATGCGCCAACTCCGGCTTCCGGTCATCTGCGGCTGCTGTCGGAGGCGTATGAATGGAAGCTTGAACCGGAAGGCGGCCGATTGACCGCTGCGGGCAAGCTGACGATCGCGTACGACGAGGCTATGCTCCGAGGGGCGGACATCCGCAAACTCAGCATATACCGTCAGGATGAAGCAGACCGGACTCGGTGGATCTACGTCGGCGGCATCGTCGACGGATCGGATCGAACCGTGACGGTCGAGACCAAGGAGCCCGGCGTTTACGCGGTGCTGATTGCCGAGATTGCATTCGGCGATCTGGCGAATCATTGGAGCCGTGCCGATGTCGAAGCGCTGGCTGCGCGAGGCATTGTCAGCGGCGATCCGGACGGCTCCTTCCGTCCGAACGGCCGCATCACCCGCGCCGAGTTCGTGAAGCTGCTGATGCCGCTCCTTGGCACCGATGCCACGGTCGGAGCAGCAGCGGAGTTCGGCGATGTGGCGCCGAACTCCTGGTATGCGCCGTTCGTCTCCCGGGCGGCCGAGGCCGGCATCGTGCAAGGAGCGGGCGGACGGTTCCGTCCGGGCGATCCGGTAACGCGCGAGGAGATGGCGGTCATGCTGTTCCGCGCGCTTCGCATCGATCCGGCGATCAAGCTGAACGCGCAGGCCGTGCTCGACGGAATGGCGGACGCCGATCGCGTATCGGGATGGGCGCTGCTGCAAATTGCCTATGCGGTGCAGAACGGATTGCTGCAGGGCGGCAGCGGAGGCAAGCTTCGTCCCGAAGCGACTGCCACGCGGGCAGAAGCCGCCGTTATCGTGCTCCGCGCGCTGACCGCGCAAGGGCTAATTGTAACCAACTCTAAGTAAGCAAGAAAGGACTGCCTCTCGGGCAGTCCTTTCTGCTTCAAATCCGACCCTATGACCGAATCGGCATGGATGGCCGGGAAGAGATTGTCAGACAACGCATTTTCTCTAGGGCGTGTATGCAAACCCGCTCAGAGGCATCTATCACCTCCCCTGCTGCGTCACTTTTGCTTGACGTACCTCCGGTACGCCTTCACAAAAGTTCCTTGCATGGAACGAAAATTCGGCAATATCTGCTGTCCTCGGAGTATGCATACACGCCCTAGGAAAATCTGTTTTGGCGAGTAAAAGGATTTATGTTATAATGTTCATTGCTGTGGCTCCGTAGCTCAACGGATAGAGCAACCCTCTCCTAAAGGGTAGATGTCAGTTCGATTCTGGCCGGGGCCGCCACTATGCACATGTTAAGAGCCGCGTCATGACGCGGCTCTTTGCTTTTTTCAAGAACCCGAGCTGTCGTAGCGAGCGACGCCGCGGCTGAATACTCTGCAAGCCAGTATGAACAGCAGCGCCCCCACGGCAACCGAAATTACCGGAAAGAAGTAAAACAGCGCGCTTTGCTCTCCCTTTCCGAAGAAGAGGGAAGCGGGATAGTAATTTACGATCGCATAAGGGATCAGGAACGTCAGCAGCAGCTGAATCGATTGGACATAGATGCTGATCGGATAGTTGATGAAGCTTCTTACGGTATAGATCGACATCTCCAGAACGGCCTTCGAACGGACGACCCAGAAAGCGCTGGACGCAGTCGCAATCATAATCGCTCCTTGAATCAGGATGCCGCCGATCAGACAGAAGAGCAGGAACAGCGCGTTGCCGACCGTCCATTGGATGGAAAGCTGATACGTGCAAAGCGCGAGCACGCACGACGATACGATCAGATGTCCGATAAACGTATGTCCGAATTGGCGGAACACGAGGATCAGCAGCGGCGGGTACGGTCTCACGAGGAAGTTATCGAATTCACCCGAGCGGACCATATTTTCCAATTGAATCATCGGCCCCCATAGGAACATCGAACAAGTCGCGTATGTCATCAGATTCAAATTGTTGAGGAACAGCACTTCCCAGAAGCCCCACCCGTCCATGCTCGGGAATGTCTGGAACAGCACCCAGAAGCCCAGATACAGCGAAACGAAGGTCAACATATTCACGAAGACGTCGCCGAAAAAGGAAAACCGATATTCCAGCTGCGACCTCATGTAGACGATAAGAAAATGGCCGTACAGTTTGACGGTATGCATGCTTAGCCCCCTTGAACCACGACTTTGCGTTTGGCCGCCATCCAGGCGATTGCGGAAGCTGCTGCCAGCACCGCGATCCAGGCCGCTCCCTTGGCGAACGCGAACAAGGTCTGGGACACGTCCGCCTTGCCCAGCAGAATCGCTAACGGATGATAATAGATCAAGTCGAACGGAAGCCAGGACGTCACCGCATACAGAGCTTTCGGGAAAAACCAGATCGGAATCACGATCCCGGAGAAGAAGTTGATCAGATGAGTCAATACGAAGCTCAGATGAAAGATTCGCAAATACCAGAAGCTGCTCATCCCAACGAGAAACGTAAGCAGAAAGTAAACCATAAAGCCGTTAAACAAGGCGATCAGGAACCCCAGCAGGTTGGATAAGGGCAATTCGGCGGGGCTGAAAAACAAGTAGCCGACAACGAGGATCGGGATGATCTCGAACAGCGCGGCGAACGCTTTGGTGCCCAACGTCTCGAACAGCAAAGATCGGAACAAGCCGATCGGTCGGATCAAATACGTGACGATGTTGCCGGTCTGGATTTTCTGGCTCAGCGTCTCTATGTTCTCGTTCGCTACGATCATCGAGATCATCGTGCTGAATACGGCGTACGTAATCATCTCGTCCAGGGAAACCTGCGTAATCGGCACACTTAATGCCGAAGCTCCCGCGTACAATGCCGTCCATAAGAAAAATTGCACAAGCAAGGCAACCAGTCTGTTCGCCGTCGTAATAAACGTATGAAACCGATAAGTCGTACCGCTCTGCACCGCGTTCAGCATGATCTGACCATAAAGCCTCATAATACCTCCTGCAGAACCGGCCGCTCCGGATTCGTATACATGGCCCGAATAATGTCCTCCACTTCCGGCGGCTTGACGGTAAAATCGACGACCGACGTCCGCCCCATTATCCAGGAGAGCAGCAGAGCCGGATTGGATTCCCGCTTATCGTATCGAACCGTCAGCGTCGACGATTCGGGATCATAACGGTAATCCCCGATTCCCAAGAGCCTCAGACCGTCCCAGCTCTCGACCGCCCCTTCGACTTGAACGCTTAGCGTCTCGCCCGCGCCGAATTCCGTCTTCATCCGCTCCAGCGGACCATCGAACGCTTTCGTGCCGTTGTTGATCAAGATAATGCGCGAGCAAAGCTTCTCCACGTCCTGCATATCGTGGGTGGTCAGCAGAATCGTCGTTTGGTATTCCGCGTTAACCTCCAGCAGAAACTCCCTTATTTTCTTCTTCACGACCACATCCAGTCCGATCGTAGGCTCGTCCAGAAATACGATGGAAGGGTTATGCAGCAAGGCTGCGCACAGATCGGCCCGCATACGCTGACCCAGGCTGAGCTGGCGAACGGCGACGTGCATGAACTCCTGAATGCCGAGAACGTCCGCGAACAGCTCGATATTGCGCTTGTAGCGATTGTCGGGAATTTTGTACATGTACTTCATCAGCTGGAACGTCTCGGATACGGGAATATCCCACCACAGTTGAGAGCGTTGGCCGAATACGACGCCGATTCCTTTGGCGGTGGCGGCCCGGTTTTTGTAGGGAACAAGACCGTTAATGGTTACGTCGCCTGCCGTCGGAACGAGAATCCCGACCAGCATTTTAATGGAAGTCGACTTGCCTGCGCCGTTGGGGCCGAGGTAGCCGACGATTTCGCCCTGCGGGATGTCGAACGAGAGATCGTCGACGGCTTTCTTCTCTTCGTAACGTCGATGCAGCAGATCCTGAAGCGCTCCTCGCATTCCAGGCGATCGAATGGGCCTCTTGAATGATTTGGACAAATTGCGGACTCGAATGGCCGGCATCTTCTCACAGCTCCTTCTATTTCTCCGGATGTTGGAGTTTCTGGTTTATGGTAGAATCAAGCATAATCGAAATATGTCCCTGCGTTGAGGGACAGAACGTCACTATTTTATTGGGACAGTTGGTGTGGAAAATGATCAGCTTGACTCCGTTCCTCGACAGGCAATCCGGAATTCCCGTGTACGTTCAGCTCTATCGATATGTCAAACAGGAGATAGCTTCGGGACGCTTGAGAGAAGGCGATAGATTGCCGTCGGTTCGCGAGCTGGCGAGCTACTTGGCCATCAGCAAAAATACGGTTAGCGTTGCCTACCAGCAGCTCATATCGGAAGGATATGCCGAGAGCCGCAGCAGAAGCGGCCTGTACATTCTTTACAGCGCCGAACCTTCGACCGCGTCCGTTCCTGTACGTACGAGTCGGAAGCGCTCCGGGCAGGCGCATCCCGACGACAGTCTCGCGCGATATAACTTCGTGTCCGGGGGAATCGATACGAGATCGTTCCCCGTCTCGGCTTGGCGCAGATGTCTCGTGACCGCCCTGCATTCGACCGTCAAAAACTCTCTAGGCTACGGCAACGCCTTGGGCGACGACGAGCTGCGGGAGGAGCTTGCCGCTTATTTGTTTCAGTCGAGAGGCATCGACTGCTCGCCCGATCAAATCTGCATTACCGCGGGGTCGCAGCATTCTCTTGGCCTGTTGTGCCGGTTTCTGGCGATCTCCGGGCGCACCGTTGCGATGGAAAACCCCGGTTGGCGCGGCGCTCGCGCCGTATTCGTGGATCACAACTGCACGATAGACGAGATTCCTCTCGATTCTGGGGGAATAAGGATCGCGCCTCTGACGGAATCCTCCGCCAAATTGGTTTATGTGACGCCTTCGCATCAGTTTCCGATGGGGATGGTGATGGGGGTTCAGAGGAGGAACGAGCTGCTGGAGTGGGCCGCGAAGCGCAGCGGATACATTGTCGAGGACGATTACGACAGCGAATTTCGTTATTCCGGCGATCCGATCCCGGCGATGAAGGCGATCGACCGGCAGGATCGGGTGATCTATATGGGGACGTTGTCGAAGGTGTTTCTGCCGTCCGTCCGGCTGAGCTATCTGGTTGTTCCCCGCGCTCTGGCGGGATCGTTCCAGGAAAGGCTGGCCGAGTACAACCAGTCGGTCTCCCCGCTCATTCAGCATGCGCTGCAGCTATTTATGAAGGAAGGCCACTTCGAGAAGCACGTCAGAAAAATGCGGCGGGTTTATCAGAAGAAATACGCGGTGCTGATCGAGTCCATCCGCAACGATCTGGGCGACAGCGCGACGGTCATCGGGCGGAACGCGGGGCTGCATATCGTGTTGAAGCTGACAGGGGGCGACGGGGCCGAGTTTCAGGAGAGGGCTTTGCGAGCCGGCGTCCGCATGGAGCCCGTCACGGCTCATTGCTCGCCGGGAACCCGTCGAATATACGAGAACTGCTTTATTATCGGTTTCGGCGAGTTAAACGCCGAGGAGATTGCAGCGGGGATACGGCGTCTGGGCATGTGACGTTTCGTCGGCGATGCGAGTCGTGTTGGCCGCCGCCCCGTATGTATCTGCCGAAGAATCGCGCCTATGCGCGGTTTTCTTTAGCTTCCGGCCGAGGAGCAAGTCTGGACCGCCAGAATCCGGTCGACGACCAGCGTGCGGAATCCGCGCTTTCGCACGTCGTATACGCGAGCTTTGCCGTTGCGAACCGAGAACAGATCGACCCGTCGCATGGTGAACTTGCCGCTCGTGTCTACGTAGATCAGATCTACCTTGCGTCCGACACACTTATCGATAATCGATGGATTAACCAAAAGTAACCACTCTCCAAACAAGAACGTTTGTTCTTATTTTAGCGAATGGAAAAAGAAAAAACAAGGGCCCATTGGCAGGGTTGCTTTCGTCGCTTTTTCTCGAAACGATAAAAAAAGCCCTTCCCCGAAGGGAAAGGCGTATTCGCATGAATGCGCTTAGGAAGGGTCGATCAAATAGTGTCCGACAATGCTCAGGAAGGCTTTGGCCGACAGCAGGAGCGCGCGCTCGTCGATATCGAAGCGGGGGTGGTGATGCGGGAAGTGGGTCCGCTCATCCTCTCCTCTTGCGCCAACGTACAAAAAGGTTCCCGGCTTATGCTGCAAATAATAAGCGAAATCTTCCGCCCCCATGCGCTTCTCCAAATCTACGATGACGGCGTCCGGCAGCGTATCGGAGATCGCTTTCCGAGCGATGGAGGTTTCCGCGGAATGATTAACCAGCGACGGATAACCGTTCGTATAGTCGACGCGGATGGACGCATGGGAGGAGAGGGCAACCCCCTCGGCAATGGTCCTTATCTCCTGTTCGATCAACGTTCTGGCTTGGGGATCGAATGTGCGGACCGTCCCTTCGAGCAGCGTCCTGCTTGCGATGACGTTAAAGGCGGTGCCGCCCTGGATTTTGCCGATGCTCACGACGGCCGGCTGAAGCGGACTGACTCTGCGGCTGACGATTTGCTGCAGCTTCCCGACAAGTTCGGAGGCGATTACGATGGAATCGACGGATTCATGCGGGCGCGCGGCGTGACCGCCTTTGCCTTCGACATGGAGGGTGAAGGCGTCGACCGCGGCCATGAAGGTTCCGTCGCATAGGCCGAATTGACCGACGGGCAGCTCGGTGGCCAAGTGGATGCCGTACACGGCGTCGACCCCATCCAGGCAGCCGTCGGCGACCATCGCTTGTGCGCCGCCCGGCGGCTTCTCCTCTGCATGCTGAAAGAGGAACACGATCGATCCGCTCAGCGAATCCCGCTGTTCGCTAAGCAGCGACGCGACGCCGAGAAGCGAGGAGGTATGCCCGTCGTGCCCGCAGGCGTGCATGACTCCGGGAACGGTGGACGCGTATTCGACTTCTTTCTCATCCTGGATCGGAAGCGCATCGAAGTCGGCTCTCAGCGCGATCGTCGGACCCGGCCGTCCGCCGCGCAGCAAGCCAACTACGCCTCCGCCTCCAACGCCCGTCCGTACTTCCAGCCCGAGCTTGTTCAGCTCGGCGGCGATAAAAGCGGGAGTATGCTTCTCCTCGAAGGAAAGCTCGGGACGCTGATGCAAATATCTGCGCCAGCCGATGATCCGATCGCCGAGCTTGTCGTCGATCTCCCGATGCCAATGTGCGATAAGGGATTGTGTCATGGAATTCGTCTCCTTGGTTATAGCCTACTAATCCGAGTTATGAAGTGTAGTATACCAGATTAGGTTTGAAAATAGAACGATCGGTAAGGGGCGACACGCGACGAATCGGTACGTTGTCTGTGGCAACTCCCGTCGGCCTTATGGTAACATCAAGAGGTAGATTGGCGGAGACGTGGGAGGACGGGGAATGGCGACCAACATACGGGATGTGGCGAAAGCGGCCGGAGTGTCGGTGGCGACCGTGTCCAAAGTGTTAAACGGCTATACGACGGTCAACGAGCAGACAAAGCAGAAAGTGTTGAAATACGTGAAGGAGCTGCAGTTCCGGCCGAATCTGGCTGCCCGGTCGCTGGTGGGACGCCGTTCGATGACGATCGGGATTTTCCTGACGACGGGACTGGCGCATCCTTTCTTCACGCGTATTGTCGCGGGGATGGAGCAGGCGCTGCAGACGAGAGGCTACGATCTGATCTATCTGGCGCAGGTGTCCTGGAGCAAGGATTACAGCTTCGTGCGCCACTGTCAGAGCCGCAACGTCGAGGGAGTCGTCGTCTTCGGCTTCCAGCACGAAAACACGGATTTCGGAGAGCTGATCGAATCGGGCATTCCCGCCGTGTTCATCGATTTGGACATCCACGAAGGCCGCGCCGGATATATCACCTCGGACAATCGGGAGGCGACGGAGCGGGCGGTCGCCTACTTGGCCGATCTGAATCATCGCAGAGTGGGGTATATTAGCGGAAACAAGGATTCTTACGTAAATGTCCACCGATTCGAAGGGTTCAGGGCAGGTTTGGCGCAGGCGGGGATTCCGTATCGCGAGGAATACGCGGCCGAAGGGGATTTCACCCGTGAGGCGGGATACTCGGCGATGCGGAGGCTGCTGGCTTTGCCGGAGCCGCCGACGGCCGTCGTCTGTTGCTCGGATATGAGCGCGATCGGGGCGATCGAGGCGATCCGGGACGCGGGACTGTCCGTGCCGGAGGATATCTCGGTGCTGGGGTTCGACGACATCGAGCTGGCCGGTTACGTGAAGCCGGCACTCACGACGGTGCGCCAGGATATGATAACGATTGGACGGAGATCGATCGAGCTGCTGGACGAGCTCATTACCGACGAGACGCTGGCTCCGCCCGAAGCGATCATGCCGACGGAACTGGTCGTGCGCGAATCCTGCGGCCCGGCCAAGGCCGAAGCTGACGAATAAAAATAGGCGATCCCTTGCGATTCTCCATATGAGGAGAACGGACAAGGGGTCGCCTTTTTTGTACAACTGACCCATTCGCATACACGAGCAAACGAAACGCCAGATGGAGAGGCCCCTGCAGCGTGAACGGAGAGCGATGTTCTAAAGAATCGGTTAACGTCACCCGAATCGTGCTCAAACGCAGGGCGATGTTCTAAAGAATCGGTTAACGACTCCCGAATGGCGCTCAAACGGAGGACGATGTTCTAAAGAATCGGTTAACGTCACCCGAATCGCGCTCAAATGGAGAGCGATGTTCTAAAGAATCGGTTAACGTCACCCGAATCGCGCTCAAACGGAGAGCGATGTTCTAAAGAATCGGTTATCACCTCTCCAATCACGCGCAAACGAAGATGGTCGCTCGAAAGAATCGCACATTGGCACCACGTGTGAGGTCGCGACGAGAAACTTTTTAGCCTGGCAAGCAAATGCCAGTTAGTTGGTCAGTCGTAGTTTTTTTGTGCCCGACGCGCCTAGGCTTCTTCCCGCAATTCTTCGAGCAGGTTCGCCTTCTCCATCTTCCTAAGCGGCTCTTGGACTGAGATCAGGCCGACGATCAGAGCGGCGCCGCAGGCGATCAGCGACGCTCCCCAAGGGAATTGGAACGGAAAGCCCTGCACGTTGTTCAACTGCTTGTGAAGGAAGCTGCTCATCAGAACGCCGAGCAGAATGCCCCAGAAGCTTCCGATGACGCCGAACCAGACGCCTTCCGCGGTGGCCATCTTCCGGATCTGTCCCATCGTCATGCCGACCGCCTGCAGCAGGCCGATCTCCCGGCGGCGCAGCAGCAGGTTCGTCTGCACGGTGTTAATGATGTTGAGGCTGCCGATAACGCCGATGACGACCAGGAAGCCGTAGACGAAGATTCGCATCTGCACGTTGAAGTTGCGCGTCTCCTTCTGGTGCTCGGCATAATCGTTCAGGCTGCTTCCCGGATGGGAGCGCGCAATGTCTTGCAGCTTCGCGCGAATCGGCTCCGTGTCTGCGCCGTCCTGAAGCGCAATCTCCAGGCCGCGCCTCTCGGCGTTGTACTCGGACGGGGGATACTGTCCGGCGGCCGCGTCCAGCAGCTTGGCGAATGTCGGCTGCGCCGAGATGATCGTCAGCATGCTGCCCTGATAAGGATTATCGAACGGAGACTCCGTCAGAATGCCCGCCACCGTCACTTCCCGGACATCTGGCTCTTCCTCGGGAGAATCGGAATTGGTCCAGACAGAGATTTTGTCTCCGACTTTATACCGCGCCAAGTCCATGATCTTCTGCTTGCCGTTGTTCAGAATGGGCTTGATCGTCTGAATGAGCAGCACGTTGTCGGCCTCCGCCAGCTTACCGGGATCGGTCGTTCCCGAATGCAGATACTTGGCGGCCTGCTGGAGCCTGGCCTCGTCGTAAATCACTATTCTCGTCCACACCTGATTATTTTCCACTCCGCCTGCGTTCGTTTTCTCGTAGCTCACGGAAGTGTCCGTGCGAATATCGCCGTTCAGCTTCGTTTCCGGAACGAGCGAAGGAAGAGTGATACTGGGATATACTCCGTAGACGTTCTCAACTCCGGGCAACGCGCCGATCTTTTCGGCCAGCTCATCCGGAATCAGCTCTCCAGGTGCAGGCGCGTTCCCGCTCTCGTCCGCAACAGCGGCCCGGGTAAGCCCGAACGCGATTCGATCGGCTTCGTTCGTCGTGGTCGTCATGGTCAACATCTGCTGGGTAAAATAGTGAAACACGATAAACAGCATAATGCTGATGACGATCGAGAAAGTCGTAATCCGGAACTTGGTCCGGTTGCGGCGAATGTTGTTCGAAGCCATGCGGCCTTCCACTCCGGCGAGGTTCAGCAGGGAAGGAATCCGCGCTCGCCGATACGTTTCCCGGACGATGCCGCCCGCGCCCTTCGCGGCGTCGACCGGGGAGACGCTCGATGCTTTGCGCGCCGGGAGCCAAGCGGCCAGATAGACGGCAACGTAGCCGATCGCGAAGCTGCCCGCGAAGATCCACCAGTGGAACGTCAGCTCGAACGTCTCCATCATGAGAATTTTCAACCCGGCTTGCGTCATGAGCCACAGCGCGAACCATAATCCGAACCATCCGACCAGCAAGCCGACGGGAACGCCGATCGTGGAGAGTACGGTCGCTTCCCGCAGCACCAGATTGCGAATCTGCGCAGGCGTGGCTCCAAGCGTGCGGAGCAGACCGAACTGGCGGACGCGTTCCAGCACCGCGATATGGAAGGCGTTATAGATAACGGCGACCGTGGACAGCACGACCAGGCCGATCAACGTTCCGAAAATAACGGCGAGCGCCGTATTCAGATTGTCGTCCCCGGACTCTCCCATATAGGCGAGCAAAGTGTTGTTCGTGAACAGACTGGAGTTAAGCTTGGTGAAGTCGTCGATCTGGTCGCTGATGTCTACGCCGGATTTCAGTGTCAACAGCAGGATCGCCTCCGCGTCGAAGCGCAGGTTCGCCGGGTCCGCGAGCGTGAAGGCCAGCGAATCTCGGTTGACTTGACTGATCTTGTCGTTGTTGAGAGTGCCGACGATACGGTAATCGCGCGGCTCTCCGTTTGGTCCGGTCAGCTGCGTCGAGCCGTTCAGACCGGGGCTTCCTGGCAGTCGCTCCAAGATCCACTGCTCTACCGCAAGCTCGTTCGGAGCTGCCGGCAGCCTTCCCTTGTACAGATGAATCGGGAACAATCGCAGCGCGTCGTTGTCCGCTTCAGATATCGTTATGCCGACCGAGTCGTCCAACGGGCTGCTTTCTCCGGCTCTGTAGTAGCCCAACTGATCGACGAGCACATGCTTGCGCAGGGCGTCGTAGAGTTCGGGCGTCGGCTCGTCGTAGCCGAAGTAGAAGGCCCCGTCCTGGTACTTCGTGTTCTGGATCAGATTGTCTTTGAGCGTCTGACCCATCGTCCCGAGTGCGCTGATGAGGGCGACGGACAGAACGATGCCGACGATCGTCAGAATCGTCCGCTTGCGCTGCTGCTTCAAATATTTTCCCGCCATCGCGCCGTAGCTTCTCATACGCCCCTCCCGAGACTCCGAGTGTCGCTCTGAAGTCTGCCGTCTTGAAGGTGGAGAACGCGGTCCGCCTCGGCGGCGATGTTCATATCGTGGGTAATGATGATGACGGTCTGGTGATATTGGCGCACGGAGAGCTTCAGCAGCTCGATGACTTCCCGCCCGTTGGCGCTGTCCAGGTTGCCGGTAGGTTCGTCCGCCAGGATGATGGCCGGCCGGTAGGCGAGCGCTCTGCCGATGGCGACCCGCTGCTGCTGGCCTCCGGACAGCTCGGAAGGCAGATGCTTCCGTCTCTCGTGCAAGCCCAGCGTGCGGATCAGATCGTTAATGTAGGCTTTGTCCGGCTGACGATGGTCGAGAAGAAGCGGGAGCTGGATATTTTCCTCCACGTTCAGCACGGGAATGAGATTGTACGATTGGAAAATGAATCCGATCTTGCGTCGGCGGAACACCGCCCGTTCCTTCTCCTTGAACGCGTACAGGTTTTCTCCGTCGATGTGGACGTAACCGCCGCTGGGCTTGTCCAGACCGCCGAGCAGGTGCAGCAAGGTGCTCTTGCCCGAGCCGCTTGCGCCTACGACGGCCACGAATTCTCCCTGGTTAATCTGGAAGGAAACGTCCTGCAGCGCGTTGACCTGCGTCGTTCCTTTGCCGTAGCTCTTGCTTAAGCCGTCTACGCTAATGACATTCATGGTTTAAGTCCTCCGATGATGGATTCGCGCGCGACCGGGCCCCGGTCGGGCGTCTATGAACCCAGTATATCGGCGCCTCCTTACAAGCCGAAGGGGGATTCGCTTACAGTTCCGTAAGGTTCGCCGTCTTCGACGGAAAAGGATGCAGAGGCAGCGTGACGTGAAATACGGTGCCACCCGGCGTTCCGGAAGCCGCGGACAAGACGCCTCCGTGCTTCTCGACGATCGATCGGGAGAGAGGCAGGCCGAGCCCGACTCCGCTGCCTTCGCCGGACGTCCGGTAAAACTTCTTGAAAATGTGGGGCAAGTGCCGGGGATCGATTCCGGGCCCTTGATCCTTCACGCGAAGGTGGGTGAACGTATGCGTCTGCTCCCACTCCACACGGACGTCGCTTCCCGCAGGGCTGTGCTCGACGGCGTTCTTGAGCAGGTTGGACAGCGCTTCGCCAAGCCAGTGGGCGTCGTGGGGAATGGCGAGGGCAGCGTCGGAATCCCCGACCGCAATACGGACGCCTTTGTCCTCCGCCAGCCTCTTCACCGTTTGGACTGCCTGTCGCACCGTGTCGGCCAGCGGCGCGGTCTTGACGTTGAGCTCCAAGGCGTTCGCTTCCAGCCGGGCCAGCTTGAGCAGAGTCAGGATCAGCCACTCCATCCGATCGAGCTCGAGGCGGCATCTGCCGATGAATTCGGCCGCGTGGGCTTCGTCGAGCTTGCCGTCCTGGAGCAGATCGGTGTAGATCATGAGAGAGGCAAGGGGAGTCTTCAACTGATGGGAAATGTCGGCTACGGTGTCCTTCAGGAACGCTTTGTCCCGATGAAGCTGCTCGATCGTTTCCCTAAGCCGCTGGGACAGCTCCTGAGCTCCGCTGGCCAGCAGGCCGAGGTCGCCTTCCTCGTAGATGCGGCTGGCGATTGGCTCGTTGCGTTTCACCGCGCCTTCCATCGCGATCGCGAGATGGCGCAGAGTGCGGGATTGGCGGACGTTCTCGCGATAGAGCAGCGCGGCGGCGAGCGCGACGAAGCAGACGCCGCCGAGAAGCAGAGTCCGGTTCGTGCGGCTGCGGTATTCGCCCAATGCGGGAATCCAGCGGGCATCCGTCTTCGCGCTCATTCCGTAGCGCTCAAGCCACTCCAGCCCTTGCGCTGCAGTCTCCGGCGAGGCCGAACCGGAGGCCGTCAGCAGGCTGAGCCACTTCTCGGCCAGCTCGGGATGCTCTTCGGCCAAGCTGCCGAGCAGCGCGGCTTCCCGGTCCAGCCAGTCCTTCTTCAGCCTCTCGGCCGATAGATGGCTGTAGAGCAGAGCGAGAACGACGAATAGAACGAGAAGCAGGGACAAAATAAAAGCAAGCCTTCGAAGCGAAGGATTGCGCCACTGACGAGCGAATTCGACTTTATCGTGCTCTAGACGTTCCATCGATATCCGGCTCCTCGAACGGTGACGAGATATTGGGGGTTCTGAGGGTCGTCTTCGACTTTTTCCCTCAACCTGCGGACGTTCACCGCCACCGTATTGTCGTCGAGCACTTCTGCGCCGTCCGGCCATACGTGCCGAATGATCTGGTCTCTGGACAGTACGGCCCGGGGATGCGTCATGAACAGCAGCATTAAGCGGAACTCCGTCACGCTTAACGGGATATCCCGCCCCTGCTTGTCCAGCCGCATCTCGCCGACATGAAGCGTCAGTGGACCGGCGGCAAGCGTCTCCTCCGTCCGTCCGGAAGGGCCTCTGCGGCGAAGCACGGCCTGAATGCGCGAGAGGAACTCGCGCAGGCGGAACGGCTTCGTAATATAATCGTCGCCGCCGATGTCCAGGCCGCGGACGATATCGAACTCCTGGTCGCTTGCGGTCAGGAAGATAATCGGGACGTCGCGTTCCCGCCGGACCTGCTCGCAGAAGTCGAAGCCGTTGCCGTCGGGAAGCTGCACGTCCAGCAGGAGCAGATGGACCTCATGGCTGCCGAGGGCGCTTCGCGCCTCGGCCAGGCTGCGCGCGCCGATGACCTCGAAGCCTTCTTGCTGCAAGGTGAACTGAATGCCGCGGTGCAAGGAATCGTCGTCTTCGACGAGCAGAATGCGATGGCTCAACGGTGAGCGCTCCTTTTCTATGCGGAAGAGAGGGTAAGCTCCTTGGGAACTAGTTCCAATTTCCTGAGTTTGTCGGAAAATTCTTTGAAATTATGCGTTAAATCTCGACAGCATTCTACAAATAACTGGATAATTTTGTCCTATAATGAGAATAGTTCGATTATCCTACCGTTCAATGACGGAGTGTGACAAATTTCTACGGTCGACCCGTTAGGGCGTGTATGCATACCCGCCCTAGGAGGAAAGGAGCGGTCAGATGACGACCTTGGAGACAACCGAATTGATCACTCGCCTCCAGCAACTGCAGAGTCGATTGTGCGAAATGGCGGACGACCTCGGCAATCTGACCGACCCGGAGATCGTGGCGGTCAGCGAGGAGGCCGATCGGTTAATCGTTCAACTGCAGCGCCTTCGCAAGGAGGAATCCCAGCTCCGGAAGCTGAACAACGTCTGCCCGGTATCCGTATTATCGGCTTCGCAGCCTGCGGAAGAAGTCGGTAAGCAGAGCCGAACATTCTCCTTGAAGCACTCCTGACGTCCAAGTCGATGCGTGATTGAAGCGGGAATCTTGCAGCAGATCCATCAGCGTGCCTACGCATCCGGCCTTCGGATCGGTCGTTCCGTACACGACCCGTTCGATGCGGGATTGCAGAATCGCGCCCGCGCACATCGGACAAGGCTCGAGCGTGACGTACAACGTACAGCCCAGCAGACGCCAGGCTTGGAGGCGTTCGCTGGCTTGCCGAATGGCGATCATCTCCGCGTGAGCGGTCGGGTCGCGATCGCGCTCCCTTAAATTGTATCCCGCGCCTACGATAACGCCGTCCTGAACGACGACGGCGCCGATCGGAACTTCCCCTAACGATTCGGCATGCTTAGCCTGCGCAATCGCTTCCCTCATCCAACGTTCATCTTCTTCAATTAAACTCATAACAGTCCCCTTACTCCGCGAACGTGTATTCGATGTTAACATACTGTGCACAAGTCTGTGGATAAGTAGCCAGTTACCCACAGAGTTATGCACAGAATGTGTTTATAACGATGTGAATAACTGAATATAATTGTATCAGGTTGGCAAATAAGTTCAAATCCTCGACGTTCCCGAATATAGATGAGTGAACAACTCGGACAAACCGTCCGAGCACTGAGGAGGGCGTCCCGGATGGAGAAGCTGGATGCGGTATTTCGGAGTCACCCCGAGCTGGAGCCGACGGGCAAGCTGAGTTTGTCGGGAGAGCCGTTCTGTTCTGCGGAGCGGTTGCTCGCTTATACGAGAAGAAGAAATCCACAGGCGCCGGATGTGGCTGAGATCTATATTCGTCTCGGCCGCCAATACGGGATTCGCGGAGACGTCGCGTACTGCCAGGCCGCGTACGATACGAGATGGTGGACCGCGGAGCTGTCCGGTCCGGACTGGGCGCCGCAGGTAAGGGCGCAGTGGGCCGACGAAGCGGCGATCGAGAACCGCATGCAGATGCTGTATACGCTGGCAAGCGCTCTGCCGCTTCCGGGAGAGACGAAGCTGGCGGACGATCGGCACATCGTTCACATCGAGCGCTCCGGCTGGAGAGGCAAGGCCCCTTGCTGGGAGGATCTGAGCGGCAAGTGGTCGCATTACGGCAATTCCGGCTACGGCCGCTACGTAGTGGCGATGTGGCGCGGCGTACTGGAATGGGACGGCAAAGGGGTTCCTCCCAAGCTGCCGGTGTACCGTCAGGAGCCGACGTCTTCCGTCCGTTCGGCCGCGCGGAAAGCCGGAACGGTCGACTGGTCTTCCTTCGTCAGCGAGCAGATGAAATGGCTTCAGCACCGGCAGCTGCTGCCCGTTCCGACGCCTCATCCCGACCGCAAGGTGACGTGGGAGGAGCTGGCCGCTTTGCTTCGACAATGGGAAAGTCGCCCATTCGCTGATACAATGGAGGAGAAGCAAGTCCCGACAAGAAAAGAGGGATAAAGGATGTCTTCTTCATCAACAACGGCAGCGATTGCCGGCGCTTCCGGATTGGTAGGCTCTTGCCTGCTTCGCAGGCTGCTGGACGATTCTGGCTATCGCCGCATCGTCGCCTTCGTCCGGAAACCGCTGCCGATCAGCCATCCCAAGCTCGAGCAGGTCGAAGTCTCTGTGGACAACCTCCCGGGGGCGTTGGCGGATGCGGCGGCGGACGATTGGTACTGCGCGCTGGGCACGACGATCAGGACGGCCGGGACGCAGGAGGCGTTCCGCCGCGTCGATTACGACTATCCGATGGCGCTCGGCAGGCAAGCGGCGGCATCTGGAGGCAAGCGATTCCTGCTGGTCTCCGCGGTCGGGGCTGCGGCATCGTCTTCGATTTTCTACAGCCGTGTGAAGGGAGAGCTGGAGCGGGACCTGGAGAAGCTGGGGATACCGGAGCTGCATGTATTCCGACCTTCGCTGCTGCTTGGGGAACGCAAGGAGTACCGCAAGGGAGAACGGTTCTTCGGTTATGCGATGAAGCCGCTCAATCCTCTGCTCGCCGGTCCCTTGGCCAAGTACAAAGCCGTTCAGGCGGACTCCGTGGCGGCCGCGATGGTTCGCGCCGCGCGAAGCGAGGCGGCAGCGGGAACGCATCTGTACGAAGGCAAGCGGTTGTTCGGCAAGCAATGAAAAAAACGCCGCGGAGAGAAAATCTCCGCGGCGTTCCGTAAGTTTATTCAGATGCAGCTTGGGCTTCGCTTACACTTGCGTTCACTGAGAGCGACTCGCTGCCTTCGGTTGGTTCAACGTAGTGTCGCAGAATGGAAACCTCGACCCTGCGGTTTACGGCTCTGCCGGCTTCGTTGGCGTTGCTCTCCAGCGGGTGGAATTCCGCGTAGCCGGTCGCGCTGAATTGCTTCGGATCGAAAGCTTCGTTCTGGAGCAGAATCTTCATGAAGTTGATGGCCCGTTTGGAGCTGAGCTCGTAGTTGGACGGGAACTCGAAGGTATTAATCGGCTGGTTATCGGTATGGCCCTTCACCTGGACCTCGTAATCCGGGTATTGTTCAAGCATCGTACCGATCGCTGCGGCCAGCTTCTGCGACTCAGGCTTAATGGTGGCGCTGCCTGATGCGAACAGCGCGTTGTCCCGAATCGTGATCAGCAGCTGCGATTGGTTCAGTTGCGTCTCAAGCTGTGTGGACAAACCGTTCTTCTCGATATATTGATCGAGATTTTCCTTCAGCTTTTCCAGGTTTTCTTGCTCTTCCTGCTGCAGCACTGCGCGAGTCTTGTTCTTCCGTCCGTTGTCGAGACGGTTCTGAATGTCGTCGGTGCGGCGTTTCAACTGGTCGTCTTCCGTAATGGAGCCGCCGTCCAGAACGCCGATACCGGAGCTGAGCGCCGATTTGAACGCCTGGCTCAATTCTTCCAGCTTGGAGATGTTGACCGAACTGGATGCATATAGAACGATGAACAGGGCCAGCAGCAAGGTCATCAGGTCGGAATAGGGAAGGAGCCAGGACTCGTCCGCGTGCTCCTCATGATGTTCATGCCGTTTTTTGCTCACGCTGTTCGT
>Ga0206118_100159_pt1 | contig 68477 bp, 48 predicted proteins | sample 3A20Ametagenome_FD_177999 | JGI IMG/M metagenome (GOLD analysis project Ga0206118, IMG submission 177999) | Enriched microbial communities from leaf-cutter ant dump, University of Wisconsin, Madison, United States - 3A20A | ecosystem: Environmental > Terrestrial > Nest > Insects nest > Nest dump... | reverse complement strand
TCGGTTGCCCGGGCAGGCCTGCATAGGAGGCTGTCTCATGGACGACTACGTGGAGCGTGATCCGGCAGTATTGGACATTTAAGATAATACCCCGGAAGTGCACGCTGTTAATGTCAAAAGACTCTATGGTATCCGCAAGGGTCAGGCTATCAGCCCGGAAGAAATGACACGCTTAGCGACCAACGCGTGTGCACAGGAGCCTTCACCGGGATATTGTGAAAGTGATCTGGTAGTGCGCTTTTTTAATTAAATTAGCCGGAAAGAAAAATATGTTCGATCAGATTAGGCTGGATAAGGCCGAGCGATGGCTGCCCTTTGTTTTTGTGCTTCTGGCACTGGCTATGTATTTCCCGACAAGAGATGCCGGGTATTCCAGTGACTATTTCGGTTATCTGGATGCTTATAAGCACAACGAATGGAAGGATATTCTGCGGGCCTTTCATTATGGCTCATTGCTGTACCTGCTGCATTATGTTTCTTATTTCCTGATCCATTACTTCGGTCCTGAGAACCTGGGATTTTATTTCCTCGCCTCCGTTCTTCACGGGCTCAACGGCTTCCTGCTGCTGAGATATGCTAAAAGATTGCTCTCGTTATGCCGCCTGGACCTTCCTCTTCTCCCGGCCGCGGCCGCCTTGCTGTATATCCTCAATCCCTATCTCTCAGAAGGATTGACATGGAAGGCCTGTATTCACTACCCGATGGTGGTGACCTTTATCCTGCTTGCGCTCAACCAGTATGCCCTTTTATTGTCTGATGGCAAGTCGAGGCATCGTGTACTGGCGATAGTATTCTTTATCCTGAGCTGTTTTACCCTCGAATTCGGGATGTTTGTGCCGGGATGTTTTGCCTTTATGCTCTTCCTTGTCGCCTGGCTGAAAAAAGACGTTGCTCTGCTCAGAAGAGAGATCCTGCTGACGTGGCTGCCCTGCCTGCTTTTCCTGGTCCTGTACCTTTTTATGAATAAGTGGATGCTGGGCGTATTTATCGGCCATTATAAGGCGGAGAGTCACCTGGCTTTTGGGATGCATAGCTTCATCTATATCGTCAAGGCCCTTGTCAAGGCCCTGTTTTTTGCAAGGCACCTGCCTCATGAATGGAAGATGTACATTTTTGAGGATTTCCTGAACAGGCCTGCCAATGCGGTTGCTGTGGCGGCGGTGATCCTGGGCGGATGTTATCTTATACTGGCTAAAGATCCGGTCAAGACCGCGCTTGCCGCTTTCCTGGCAGCATCATTCGGCTTGTTCTTCATACCGATATGTAACTCCTATTTTGTCGTGCTCAACCTGTTTGAGGTCGACCGTTATATCTTTGTCTCGCTGCTGTTTTTTGTGATGTTGTTATTGCTGGTGCTGTCCGAATTGCCGAAAAAGCTTGCCTGGGCTTTGTTCCTGGTTTACCTGGCGATATCAGCCGTGCTCACCGGAAGGCAGATCGTCCAGATCGCTGATTCCGGTGTTGCATCAACCCGGATCATGGACAGCGGTGCGGAACTGTATAAGACCAGCAAGAGATTCCTTATTCTGAACAACCCGGACAGCTATGACGGATTATGGATGTATACCAACTTTACGGACACGATCCCTGCGATGACAGAGGGGCTGGATCTTCTGCGCGGCTGTGATCCCGGTATCAGGACCAACAGGAGATTGTTGTCTTACGTGATGTTCTCTTCCCGTGATTCGTTCGGCATAGAACGCGTCGAGCCCAATAAATGGAAGATGCGTATGGGGCAGTGGGGGAGCTGGTATATCAAAAACAGTGTGGGAACAACGGGATTTGAGAACGATTCGATGAAAGTGGAAGTGAATAGCATTGAAGCCCTGATCACCCTAAAAAGGGCGATGCCGGGGCTCGATTTCTGGCTGATGAACAGGTCGGAAATGCGGAAGGTAGAAGGTATGCAATACGAATCCCCCGACCTGTTGCAAAAAGCTGAATGATCGCCAGTACGGAATAGATAGGAGCCATACAGTTCAATATATTTCCCACATCTTTATATTCCTGTCATCGCTGCAGCTGATGAGCACGTTGTGGTGATCATTCCAGACCAGCTTGTTGACAGACCGCAGGTGACCTGAGTGCAGGTACAGGTCTATGACCTTGAGCAGCTCTAAGGATTCACAGTCCCAGATACGGATGCTGCCATCGCGGCATGCGCTTGCCATCATACCGGTGTCACCGATAAGGGTGATGGAGTTAATGGTCGTGTTGTGGGCCTGGACCTCATCTGCCTTTTTCAGATCCTGGTCCCATTTGATCAGCCTGCCGTCCTTACCGCAGCTGATGTAGTGCTGCTGATAGCCTACTATACCGAAAACCGAGCCCAGGTGGGTATCCCGGCTTTTGGCCGGCTGATTGAAGCGAAGGCTGTCGATCTTATACACCGAACCCTCCGTCGTTCCGGCAAGGATAAAATCACTATCAAAAGCCAGGGCCCGGCAACGGCTGCCGGAGATCTGGATGCCTCTCACAACGTTTCTTTGCGTCCTGTCGATCTGGGTAATGGTGCCGTCGTCGCCGGTAACATAATAGCCGGCCTCATCGCTCAGTATTGCAAACAGGCCGCCATGGATGAGCTTCATCCGTTTGATCAGAGCTTTCCGGTCCGTATCTACAAAAAAAAGGATGCCATCGAGCGTGCCTATCAGCAGCTCATTGTTGATATCATCATTATAAAGGCACATCACCGGTGATGATCCCTGGCTTACCAGGATACCTTCCTCGAGCTTCGCGTCAGGCCAGTGAACGACCTCTCCGCTTCCTCCGGCAGAGTAGAAGCCCATCCGGGAATGATCTTCAGTCAGGGCATAGAGCGAGCTGCCGCTACCTTTGCGTGTATTGAGAAACTGGATCTGGAAACCGGGATCTGTCATTACTTACGATCGTACTGATAAAATAAAATTTGCGCAAAAGGGTTCAATATATATTGTTGCTGAGCATGCCGGCAGTATCACATCATCCCCGATCTGGCCAATAATTTCCTGATTAATAATTTTTCCAATGTATTTTTGCGCTTTAAAAATCTAAAGATCAAATGCCAGCTATTCCTATTGATTCCAGGGTTGAGGGTCTGGCGCTCCATCTGTGGAGCGTGGAAGAGCCTCTGGAATGGTTTCTGAAGGAGGTGCAGCTTACATCGCAGGAAGATCTTGAGTTTGAAGCCATGCTGGGCAAGCGCAGGCTCGAATATGTCGTGCAGAGGTACCTGCTCCGCCATTATCTGAATGGAGCAAAACCCTTGCTCCGTAAGACATCCAACGGGAAGCCCTATATTGCCAACCGGCAGGAAAAGATATCGGTCACCCACAGCAGATCCATGCTGATGCTCAGTACCGCACGCACGGACCATGGGATCGACCTCGAGTGGATCGATGAACGGATCAACCGCCTGGCGGGAAAATTCTGCAATGATATGGAGCTCAAAGTTCCTGGCTATGCGGATCCCGCATTCTGGTACACGCTCGTGTGGTCGTGCAAGGAAGCGTTGTACAAGGTGGACGGATTAGGGCAGCTTGAGTTCAGGACACAGCTTGCAGTACATTTTACACCTCCATCCTTTAAAGAAAGATGGGGCAGGGGCATTGTCAGGAGGGATGATAAGACCTTCTTTTTTCGTTTATATTTTGAAGAGATCAATGGGTTTATAGTGACCTGGGCATTTCCTGCGTTTTAAATAAATAATTATTACTGATGTCAAAGATCAAATATTCCGTTTTAGCTTGCATATCCCTTATTATCGCGTTTACTGCCTGTAAAAAGAAAGAGCCTGCTGCCGGTGAGAGTCTTCCGGCAGGCTTTATGACCTTCTATGAAAAATTTCATGCGGACTCTATTTACCAGGTCGACCATATCCGGTTCCCGCTCGAAGGGATGCCTTCTGTATCAGACTATTCCGTGCCCACTGACTTTCACTGGGATCTCAACGACTGGGTGATGCACAGGCCGTTTACGGAAAGTGAAGAGTTTAACAGGGAATTTACTGTGCTGGACAGTACGATCGTCATAGAGAAAATCCGTTTGAAAAACAACGAATACGGTATGGAACGCCGCTTTGCCAGGTTCGGTAACGAATGGCAATTGATCTATTATGCAGCGATGAATAAGCTGGTAAAGAACTCTGACAGAACGGAAGACCCCGCTGCTTCAGAGCAGTAAAAAAGGCCGTGCAACAGAATATCGAGCGGCGCTCTTTTATTCATTATTGCACAGCCTGCCACTTCATTTAATCTCGCAGAATGAATGGTGGTGTAAAAATTGAGACAGTTAGTTTTGTTGACCAAACCGTTGGGGCGATCTTATGGTTGAAGCGTCTCCTGTTAAAACAGCTGCCATGTAATGGACGGAACTGCTACGGACATAACTGCTCCGGACCCGCTACCATGGAAGGTATGGAATCCCTCTGCCGAGATATTTCCCCCGCACCATATCCATAAAGCGTACCAGTGGCTTCTGTCTACACCGAACTGTGCCGACAGGGGAAAGCCCGAGTTAGAGCCGCTGCCGCTGCCACCTGCCCACCAGGAGCTGTCACTCCAGATGCTTCTTTTCTGATCGACGATTGTCCGGTCAAAGCCTCCGTTTTGATTATACCGCCCTACATACATGCCTGTGAATCCGTCGGTATGCGCCGATGCCAGGGTGCAATAATCCCACCAGCTATAGTTGAATGAAGGCCTCGATGTCAGGCGTAATATGCCGGTTTCGGTCACAGGCCTGAAGAAGATGCCCAATGCAGCCCGGACGCTTGCCTTGGAATAATGTTTGGAATTGGAGTAGGCATTGAAGCGCATCTTTCCGGATGCGCTGTCAGCCGATGCTGAAACGCTTGCTCCCCCGGTTTCTGCATGCCACGTCCATTGGTAGTTGAACGGCGGGGTCTTGGTAGCGGCGATAGAGCCTGTAAAGATCCTTTCTTTTTCGGGATACAGCTCCGGGTCGGCCACTTTCTTTTTCAGGTTGCTTTCATGCATCTGCCGCAAAGCCCTGACAGCATCTGCCGCATTGTCATTGGCTCTATTCTCAAAGAGCGAGTGATATAAGCTGTCAACATGTTTCCGGGCATTGGCTTCATCGTCTGCGTTGGTCTTAAACTCGCTGAATAAGCTTTTTTCCAGCTCTTTCATTCCGCTTTGAACTAATTTGTCAGCGGCGATCTTGTCACCGTAAAGGAATTCGATATTTGAGTCGGATTTCATAATGATCTTGTCAGTGATTATAGTGCTGACGCCGCACTTTTAGGTATGTTAAAAGAATTGAGGATCAATTGAAGCCAATGAATGAAATTTCCATAGGTGATCTCCCATCAATTGGGCTCCTTATTATTTCTGTTTTTTCTGGGAGGATTAGCTTTGCCCCATAAAAAATGTGATACAAAGATGGGTAGCGGTAAGGCTGGTATACAATGTGGGTCTGACGGTATGTGGAATGTTTTTTGACGGATAAAATACCGTTATTTAACGGGTAGGCTTTTTTTTGTTAAGTGGCTATCTTTGGTAAAAATTTATTAAACCCTAAAAGTTAAGTTATGAACAGAATAAAAAATCTGATCATTTTAGTACTCGCGTTGGTAACCCTTTATTTATTCTGGACAAGAAAGACGGACTGTGCCGAAATGGGCAGATGCCAGATGCAGGCTTGTAAAGACTATACCGAGAATGACCTGGTCAATACGATCGACGATCACTTGCTGAGCTCCATGTCGGAAGCTTATGCTAATGACCTGGCAAAATCAAGGGTACATAGCGGGGCGGACAATGCCCGGACGGATATCAATGACGCACTCTCGATCGTTTTTGATATCGAGCAGATAAAAGCCCTGATCTACCTGATGGAAAAGAAAAAGTGTGAAAATAGTGACTGCGATCCCAATGCAAGATTGGGGATAAGATACTATTATATCAAATATCCCGATAACCTGGGGCCGGGCTGTCCTTACCCTGCCCTGAACGGGCTGGATAAAAGCCTGCGCAATAAACATTCGCTTGCAATGGTACCTGCTTATTTTAATACTTCAGAAAATATGTGGAAAGATTATTACCCCAGGCTCTCTACACAATCCAGGTGCTTCCCGGAAGTTACCAACCTGACTGTAAAGGAAAACAACCTTAAATCTATTGCCAATGTGCTCCCTCAAAGCGCCGGTGAGAACCATGGAGGAATGGCTCCGCCGCCGCCTACAGGCATCTTTGGCCGCTAAATGATATCTTGATGAATGTAATATTTGTTATCATTTTAAATGTATTTGAGCTGGTGGCATCCCTGACAGGGTTTTATTACTGGGGAAGGATAAAAAATTCATACTGGAGATATTTTCCGGTTTATCTGGGAGTTATATTCCTTACAGAGATCGTTGCGGAGTATCTTTTATATTTCAGATCAGAAGTCAACCTGAACATTTCCATCTACAGATATTGGGCCATACCTCTTCAATTATTCTTTTACTACTGGCTTTACTATAAATATTTTAAGGGGAAGAAATTCGCATCTCTGCCGGTATATTTTTCGGTCATTTATTTTGCGGCTTTTCTTTCAGACAGGATCTTTGATAATCTGAATAAACAATTTGATGAGATCTCTTATTCTGTAGGGAGCATCTTATTGCTTATCCTGATCTTTTGTTTTATTTCTGCCTTTACCAGGTCTCGTGAGATCTTTAGATATAAGAGCAGCCGCATGTTCTGGGTTACTATCGGTTTATTGTTATTTTACATAGGGAGCTTACCATACTGGCCTATCAGGACCTATCTCTTCAACCATTACCCGGACCTGGGAATGAAGCTGTTTTATTTCCAGTTTATATTGAATTACGTGATGTATATTTTTTTTATTTTTTCATTCATATGGGGGAAAGAGAGGTAGAAATATACCTGGTTATAATGGCCGCATTGGTTCTGGTACTCATAATCGGGATCATATTCTATATTTTTCAGTTCAGGCAAAGACTGATGATGCACCGGGTAGAAAAGGACAACCTCATCAAGCAGCATCAGCTTGATATCCTCCATGCAAAGGTCGAAAGCCATAAGGACACTTCAGCGCATATAGGCCGTGAGATCCATGACAGTGTGGCACAGAAGATCACGCTTGCTTCGATCTACCTGCAGAAATTATTATTTGACCGGCAGCCGGACCGGGAGGCTGAATTAAATATGATCAATAATATTCTTTCCAATTCGCTGCAGGAATTGCGCAGGCTTTCCCGTGATCTGACCGAAGACTCGCTCGGCAGCCTGTCCCTGCAGGAGCTGATCAGCGAGGAGTGCCGGAATATCAGGCAATCCGGCGTATGCCAGGTCCAATTTGATGCAAAGGAGCTTCCCGATATACCGGTCAGGATCAAGACCTCTTTATTGAGAATTGTACAGGAATTTGTCCAGAACAGCCTGAAACACGCATCTTGCCAAAATATTCTTATTCAGATAGGTCTCATGAACGGTAATATTGAATTAGAGCTCAGGGATGACGGCCGGGGATTCGATCTCAACCGATATCGGTCCAATGGGATCGGTCTTGAAAGTATCAGGCGGAGAGCGGAGTTTATCGAGGCGTCCTGTGAGATGGCAAGTACATTGGGGCAGGGAACAAGCTGTCATATTGTCTGCCCTTTAATTAAATCGGAAAGTGATGTCATATAAGGTTGCGATCGTAGATGATCATTTGCTGATAGCAAAGGCGATCTCCGGCATTATCAATGATTTTGACGGATTTGAAGTACTGTATGAAGTCGAAAATGGTAAAAAGCTCCTGGACAGGCTCAACTCGGATGTCGTTAAGCCGGACATCGTCCTGCTGGACATCTCCATGCCTGTGATGGATGGCTATGAAACTGCCGGGTGGCTGCGGCAGAACCATCCGGGTATAAAGGTAATGGCGCTTACCATGAACAGCGACGATGCCTCGCTTGTCCGGATGATCAAAAGTGGTGCAAAAGGGTACCTGCAGAAGAACATTCACCCGATGGAGCTGCACAACGGCTTAGTTAAGCTGGTCAATACCGGATTTTATTTTCCCGATTGGACGACAATGCAGCTGGTCCGAAATATCACCTCGGAAAACGGGGGACATTTTCCGGATCCGGAAATTACGAAAAGAGAGAAGGAATTTCTCGCATATACGTGCAGTGAGCTTACCTATAAAGAGATATCAGAAAAAATGTTTTGCAGCCCGAGGACGGTGGAGAGCTACCGGGATTCACTTTTTGAGAAGCTGGGTGTTAAAACGAGGGTCGCCCTGGCCCTGTATGCGGTCAGGATCGGGTTGTACGATATCAATTCCTGAATAAGATCCTGGCCGGCTTTTATTCAGGCAGGATAATGCCGGTTTTCTCTCCGAAATACTTCGTAAAATCACGCATCGCACCTGCCAGCTCATTGTTCTGTGTAGACTTCTGGTAGGTGTCACACATGGAGCGAAGGGTCTGGTAGAAAAAACGGTCCATTTCCATAACCTGGAATTCCTTGGTCCACAGGTCGATCTTCAGAGTGTCTCTCGTCTCGGCATCAAACATGGAGAGCAGAAATGCCTTTATTGTCTTATCACCGATATTTCCTGCGCCTGATGCATCCCAGGAAAGGATCTCTGGGAGCTTGTTCTCATCAAGGCCTACCTTAATGGTGATTTCATATTCTTCCGATACCATACTCATTTAGCTTGAACTGGCGGCAAAAGTAAGAAAAATCCGGAAGTCACTATATCAGGTCGTGATCATCTCGCGTTTCATCCTGTAGAAGGAGAGCAGGTCTTTGCCTATTTCAAGATTGTCGTAATTGCGGGCAGCGAAGACCTGGGCGCGGTGGCTGATATTCTGGGTCTGGATGGGGTGCTCGAAACAAAAGTCGATCGCCTGGACAAACTCCTCGGTCGTCTCGGCTATGAGGACCTGGTTTTTGTGCCGGGCATCGATCCCTTCCAGGCCAAGTGAGGTCGTCACAACGATACGGCCGAGAAACATTCCTTCCAGGATCTTGACACGCATACCGCTACCGGAAAGAAGAGGTACGACGGTGATGGGATGTGCATTGATAAAGGCCTTGGCATCCGCCACCTCGCCGTGGAAATGCACATTCGGCTCTTTGCGTTCCAGCAGCGATGAAGGCATGTTGCGCCCGGCGACATGGAAGGTGAGCTCCGGATATTTTTCCAGCAGCCTGGGCCAGATATCGTTGAGAAACCAGTTGAGCCCCTCGATGTTAGGGATCCAGTCCAGTGATCCTATAAAGCTGATGGTCGGTGTGTTGAACACACTTTTATCTTCGGCAAGATAGTCCGAAGTATCCAGCCCTACGGGTACGATCTTGGCTGATTTCAGATAGCCGTAGGACCGGAATGTCTTCAGATCTCTTTGTGTTATGGCGAGCAGGAGGTCGATCTCCTGGAGCTTTTTCAGCTCAAATCGTTTCAGCTTTTTCGTCAGGTACTCCAGGTAATGCTTTTTGATCAGGCTGTCCTGGTTTTCCGATAGCCGTTCCCAGATCTCGAACTCGACGTTATGGGAGCGAAGCACGACCATGGCATTGCTGTGCTGCCGGATGATGTCGATAAACTGTGTGAGATACAACGTCTCCAGGTGGATCACATCGAAGGTCTCCTGTGAAAGGATGCCGATCAGCTTCTCCTTAAATCGGTTGCTCCTGTACCTGCTGATATGGTAGGAGTCCCGGGAAAAGAGGTTGAGGAAAGCTCCCTTGACCGTAATATCGTTGTTGACATCGACATAATGTACGGCAGTGTAATGGCTCAGCTCCGCTGGCAATACGTCCGGCACGCGGAAGTAATGCTTGGAGGTGTTCATGGTGAGAAGAGTTATGTCACAGCCGAGCTCGACCAGGCTTTTGCTTAGGTAATTGACGGCCAGTGACTCTCCATCCATCATAGGGTATGGGAATTTCTTACACAGTTGCAGGATCTTCATATAGTGCTTTCGGGATGCAATTTAAATACTTTATTATTGACTTTTATTGAACGAAAGCATAAGATGTTGCATTGTTCACCAAATAAAATTTTTTTATATATATTTTATTCTGTTTCGACATTTCCTTTTCCTTCCCTGATCACAGTAGGCTCACCGTTGGTCAGATCGATCACCGTACTTTGCTCCAGCAGGCCGGGACCACCGTCGATGATGATGTCGACGAGCAGGGAATAATCCGAATAGATATCCTCGGGATCGAGGTAGAATTTGTTTTCTTCATCTCCGGCAATGGTCTTAAGGGAGGCTGAAAGAATGGGCCTTCCAAGGGTGCGTATCAATGCCGAAGGGATCGGATGATCGGGGATACGGAAGCCGAATGTCTTGTTCTTGACGTGCAACAGCTTGGGGAGGTTGTTGGTAGCAGGCAGAATAAAGGTATACGGGCCGGGAGTGTGGTCCTTAATAAACCTGAAGTTGGCATTGGAGATCTGGCTGGCATATCCTGAAGCCATGGAAATAGACTCACACATAAAGGTCAACGGGCTTTTCGAAGGGTCGGAGTTTTTGATGTGAAACATTTTTTCCACTCCTTTTTTGCTCTCCGGGTCACAACCCATAGCGTACACCGAGTCGGTCGGGTAGATGATGACTGCGCCGTTCTGCATTTTTTCAACAATGCTGTTGATCAGCCTTGAATCTGGATTGGTCGGATTAATTTCAATCAACATATCTTTTTATTTTAGTTAATAATCTGTGTCGGCATCTCCGTCGTTGAGGAGATCGTCGAACATGTCGGCGAGGGCATCATTGAAGCTGATCTTATCATCAAGCATTTCGCGCGAAATAATATTCATTTCGGACAGACCGTGGAGTATGATCTCCATGAGGATGATCGACTCTTCCTTTGTTTTGATCTTGTCAACGACGAGATCCTGCAGTCCGTCGACCCGGCTGAGCTTTTCAAGAATGACCTCGTCGGTGTCATTATACCAGAATTCGACGGTGTTCCCTTTGCTGAACCAGCGTTTGACAGGGGCATAGACGTCGGTTTCAGATTTGCGGAGCTTTTTCTCCGGGTCCGGGAACAGGTTCAGGAACTCTTCCTTGATAGCTGTGCCGAGAAGGCTCAATGCCACATTGTACGGTCCTTCCTGCTCACCTTCATAGACAAGCTCGACCTTACCCGTGATGCTCGGAATCACACCGATGAAATCAACGATGCGGATCAGCGTCGAATCATGTCCACCCCGGAGCAGTCTCCTGTAAGCCGCGCTGTACAGGTTTTCAAGCCCTGAGATGCTCAGGCGGGCAGACACTCCGCTGTGCTCATCGACAAGCTCGCTGTCGCGGGCCACAAATGCCACCCGTTCCAGGATATTATGAGCGAAGGTCGGCAGATGCACTGCTTTTCTGACCTCAGGCTGGATCTTTGCCTCCTGGAGCGTTATCTGCCTGGCGATGTGCAGCTGGTCGGGATAGTGGGTAAGGATCTGGCTGTCGATCCGGTCTTTCAATGGTGTGATGATATTCCCCCTGTTGGTATAATCCTCAGGATTGGCTGTAAAGACAAATTGAATATCGAGCGGCAGGCGCATTTTATAGCCCCTTATCTGGATATCGCCTTCCTGGAGGATATTGAGGAGGGAGACCTGAATCCTTGCCTGCAGATCGGGCAATTCGTTGAGAACGAAGATACACCGGTTGGAGCGGGGTACGAGCCCATAGTGGATCGATCGTTCATCGGCATAGCTCCACCTGTTGTTGGCGGCCTTGATAGGGTCGATATCCCCGATCAGGTCCGCTATGCTGACATCGGGAGTGGCAAGCTTTTCGAGAAAGCGGTCATCCCGGCGCATCCATTCGATCTCCAGGTCATCTCCTTTTTCCGCTACCAGCGCTTTTGATGCGTCTGTAACAGGCCTCAGCGGATCTTCGTTGAGCTCACTCCCTTTGATGACCGGGATGTATTCATCGAGGAGATTGACCGTCAGCCTGGCGATCCGGGTTTTAGCCTGCCCCCTGAGGCCAAGCAGGAGGATGTTGTGCCTTGACAGGATAGCACGTTCCAGGTCGGGCAGTACCGTATCGTCGAAGCCATAGATGCCGTCAAAGACTTTTTCCTTGTTTTTTAAACGAAGAATGAGGTTGTCCCTGATTTCGTCTTTGATACTTTTATAGGTATATCCGGAAGCCTTGAGGGCCCCAAGTGTCTTGATTTCGTTCATGTTTTTTAAGATCTGGTGGTTTCTATGGTGCTTTTGGTCAGTGAGAGAAAGAGCTCAAGAGCCTTTCTCTTGTCCTCACCGAGCACAAAGCTGATATATCTGGTATAATATTCATCGAGATCAAAATGCCCTCTGGTATTGGCCATCAGCTGTACAAGCTGGTCGATCCTGGCAATGCCCTGTCCCTGAGCCGCATTGAAGTCACGTATAAACTGAGGATCCGGTTCCCGGATACTGACCCAGACGGCAAACACGAACGGAAGATCATAAAGGTTCTTCCATGCGCGGCTGAGGTCATATATATAAGGAGAACGCAGCTCCTGATCCAGGGCCTTATCGCCGATCACCACCCCTGCGGCTTTCCCGGAGATCTGAGACTCAAACCCTTCAGGGCCGGGGAGGTATAGGACCTCTTTTTTCCAGTAATGCTTCATCAGGTGCTGGGCCAGCAGCACCGAAGTCCTTGAGTGGTAATCCAGGTACAGGATCTCGATCTCATCTATCGGCACCTGGCTGTAGATACATACGGTCCTGACGTCGCCATCCGCACCGATACAATAATCGGAGATGATATGGTATTCGTCGAGGTCATGCAGGGCGCCTACAGGCATAAGCGCAAGATCCGCTTTGTTCCGGACCAAGTTCTGCGCGCACACGGAGGGAATATCAAGCGACAGTTCGATCTGTTCGTACACCGGGTGGTTGAAGATGCCATATAGTAACGGTTTGGTATTGAGGTAACTCACTGCGGAAACCTTCATTTTCTCCATAGTCAGTATTTATATTTAGAGGATAAGATGGCTTGTGTCATTAGAATGTGTACACTGCCATTCATATCCATCGAAATCAAATTTATAGAGACCGAGATTGGAATGATGAAACTCTTCCATATCAGTCAACGGTCTTTTGAGTAATAAACATACAAGTGCCCTGATTGTTCTGCCGTGGGAGCAAACAAGGATCTTCTTCCTCTGTACGCTCTGAAAGTAATCCACACAGCACAGGGCCCGTGCCAGCAGTTCATTCGCCGATTCGCCGTTTTCGATACGGGCATCCAGGTTCCCGTTGATCCAGTGATCCGTCAGCACACTGAATCTCATGGTCACTTCCTGGCAGGAGGGCTGGCCTTCGTTGATGCCCCAATTGATCTCTTTCAGGTCTTCAAGCTCAGTAGCCTGTACTCCTGCTGTGAGGAAAGGAAGAACGGTCTGTTGGGAACGGATCAGGTTGGAGTACAGGACCAGGTCGAAAGGCTCATGCCGGTATTTCGCCCAGAATTGCAGGGCCTGCTGTCTGCCTTTGTCATTGAGCGGCTCATTCATCTTCTGGCCCTGGACGATATTCAGGGCATTGAGCTTCGTCTCTCCATGGCGGATAATCCAGATGGTCTTTTTCAAAAGTGATGTCAATTAATTTTATAGAGTACAGGCATGAAAATACAAACTTTGATCATTCTGACCTGCAGCATACCTGTCAGGGAATAAAAAAAAGCGCCGTGAAGGCGCTTTTAAGTCTGTGGTTACATGCCCGGCATCTGCTTTTTGAAGTCGGTAAAATTGACCTCCTTATAATTGCCGGACGGAGGGGTCATCTTAGCATTGTCAAAAGTTTTTTCAAACTTTTCGGCGGTAAATGTCATCCTGGTACCCATCGCCTCGATCGTGTATTCGAGCGGATAGCCATCAAGCTTGACACCTTCCATGCCCTGGATATTATTGGCTTTGATCTTCAGCTCAGGGGCTACATACATGGTAAACTTCATGTCCTCGCTGGTAGTAACCGTATATTTTTTGCAGTTGAAGCCGAGGATGGTCTTTGTATCGCCGGGCACTTCGACTACCTTGACGTCGGCATTTTTCTTGGTGTTTTCTTCTTTGATAGATTTGATCTCGTCAGCTGTGGGAACGACCTTGGTCTTGTTGCCCATCATATCGACATACATGGTAAAGTCTTCATTTTCAGGATTGGTAAAGGTCGACATCATCACCATCCCGCCCATCATGTTGACATCGGTACGTATCTTATCAGGTGCGGCAAAGGTCTCCATTTTCATAGACTTGAGCGTGGCTTCCATCTGCTGTTGCTGATCCATATTGTCAGCTTTAACAGAGCTCACGCCCATTTTGATATATTGGCTGAAAGCGCCTGTAAGGCACATTACCATTAGGCAAACGATCAAATTAAGTTTTTTCATTTTTATTTATTTAAAATTTAGTGTGAATGGTCGTTCACAATATAATATTTATTTTCAGATTTAAAATCATGTCAAAAAGCAAAAATAGCCTCTTTATAGTTCCCAATTGTCAAAATGTTTGATAAAAAGTTTTGTTAAATTATAGGCATCATTGATGGCACGGTGCTGTTTCCCTTCGAAGCCGATCTCCTCTCTTTCTATTGCTTTTTTCAGGCCGATCTGCTTATTCATCCCGGTGAGTACCTGGTAGGATGGCTTGAGATTGATACAATAGTCGAGCCATTCTATAGGCTGGCTGTGTAGCTGGCAATCCTGGCGGAGCAGCTGCTTATCATTTTCCCCCCAGGATATCAGGTAAAACTCGTCACTATCATAGTCAAACCAATCCATAAAGTGTTCGATCACCTTATCGAACTTATAAGCCGTATCGACGTTGTGCTGCTGGATGCCGGTCAGCTTTTTGCAAAAGCCCGACAGCACGGGATTAAGCACAGGTTTGATATATTCGTTGAACATCCCTACCACCTCACCATAGCCATCCACCTTATAGGCGCCGATCTCTATCACTTCATTATTGCCCACTGGCGGGCGTCCGAGCCAGCAGGTGGCTTCAAGGTCGAAAAGGATGTAGTGCATTTAATCTATTTGGTACACCACCGGGAAGTTGTTCCAGTTGATCTCCGACTCATAAGAGTAAGATTCAAGGCGGTTATTGTAAAAATATAAGAGGCGGAAGTCCTGGCTGTAAAAGTCGCCGTTCTTATGGACCGTAATCGGCCTGTTTGAATGAAAGGTCCCTATCTGCGCGATCCCGTCCAGAACAAGGGTCAGGGTATCCTGTTCAAATATCTCAGGCAGCTTGAGCCTTCCCTCTGAAGCCTTTACCTTAAGAAAGTCGGTCACGATCCTTGCCTGGTCGACGAAGCTGTCGCGTGAGAAGAAATATTCATCCTCCGGCAGGGACAGGAGGCTGTATATGTCAAGGCTGGAGTTGGCTTCCTTGAGCAGTTGGAAGGCTACATATGATACAAGGTGGCTGCTGAGAATAATATTTTCAGCTTTATATCTTTCGACGATTCTGATGCCGAGATTCTTCGTATACTCAGATTCGCGCTGATGGTTGGCGGTAAGCTTGCCTTCCAGCATAAAGTAATCCCTGATATCGACGGCTCTCCCTTTCTGATCCATGCTTTCGCCGGCCTCGTTGACAAAGTTGCCAAGGCAATCCATCGGCTCGCCGAATGACATTGTGATATTGCTGCTTTTGGAGATAAACTGGTATAAGAACTTGGTCCAGCTCCGTATCGATGTAAATTCGTTTCTTGACTTGACATAGCGTTCCTTGCCGGTCTTTTTGAGAAAATCCTCTATCAGGTTCTTGGCTTCCAGGACAAAATGATAGGACAGCACCAGCGGTACGACGAAGATCTTGTCTTCACGTTCTTCTTCATATATCGTTCTCTGGGCCTCGATGACGGAATTGAGCAATCCAAGCTTCAGCTTATCCTCCAGCTGACCGGAGCGCGAACGCGTGCCTCCCGGAAAAAACAGGGAATTGGTGCCTTTCTGGATAGCGAGCTTGGACATGCCGGCCAGCGTCGTAAGATAGATCACGCTTTTTTTCCTCCGGTCCACCCTGTATGCGCCCAGTCTGTTCATAAAGTATGCTGCCGGGCCAAAGTTGTACAGGTTGAGACCGGCGCCGTACGCCGGTCCCGGGAGCCCCAGCTTGTAATCCATGGTATATCCGATCAGTATCGAATCGAGGTTGCTCGAATGGGTGGGGACGAGGACCACGGTACCTTTGGTCGCGATGGAGCGGATCTGCTCGATGGGCCCGTAGATCTTCAGCTTATCCAGGAGCACCTTGTCCGCTTTGTTGGATGAGCTGACATTGATCCCTTTATTGAGCAGCCTTTTGAACAGGACGGTCAGCACCTTTCTGATGAGCCTGTAGGTCTTGACATTGAAGGTCCCGACTATTTCTTCGGCATACCTGTGGATGACCATCCTGACACTCTCGTGGATATTGTTCTCTTTCTGCCCCGGTGTGTCGATCTCGGTGTCGGTGATCTTTTTTCGTACACGGTTCCAGAATATTCTGTCATTAGGAGGATCGATACGCCACGATTCTTCCTTCATCCTGGTCTTTTCCTGGAAGATAGTTTTCTGGACCAGCTCTTTCAGGAAGTCGGTCGACTTGCGGCTAAGCGTGTTGTAAGCATAATCTTCCAGCTCACGTACAAAGGCATCCCTGTCGGCGGTCAGCTTGTTGATCGGCCATTCCTGGATCTGTTCGATCAGGGGAGGATAGATGTTTTCCTTTTCGCGGGAAATCACCTCGTGTGTATCATTCTGAGGTTCTGTACTGTTCATTGATCTGATAAATATAGTCAAGTATCTCTTCCCTGCCTGTTTTATTTTGGGAGGACGAGATGAACTGTTCTGGCAACATATTCCATGACTGTAATAAAACTTTCTGAATGTCAGCAAGTTGTTTGTTGAGCTGATTGAAGGAAGATTTATCACTTTTGGTATAAATAATGGAAAAGGGAATTTGTTTTTTTCCGCAGAACTCCATGAATTCAATATCGATCTTCTGAGCCGGCAGCCTGCTGTCGATCAGGACAAAGAGCAGGACAAGGTTCTCCCTCCCTGTCAGATAATCGGCCACCATTTTGCTCCATGCCGTCCGGTTGGTCTTTGATGTCCGGGCATAGCCATAGCCGGGGAGGTCCGTCATATTCCATTGCCCGTCTACTTCAAATATATTGATCAGCTGTGTCTTTCCGGGTGTATTGGAGACTTTCGCGATCTTGTTCTTGCCCGACAGCATATTGACAAGAGAGGATTTGCCGACATTGGACCTTCCGATGAAAGCATATTCCGGCAGGGTCGATGAGGGGCAGGATTTGGCACTGGAAAAGCTGCCCTTAAACTGAATATTGAGCTGTTTAGACAATGATCTTATTGTTTTGCTGAACGTGCAAAAGTAAAAAAAATTGAGGAAAGCGACCCCGGAGCGCAGGATTTGAACCAGGAACGTCATGCCGGACCCGGAAATGGACCGTTAAAAGACCTGGCGGCGTATAAGCCTGCCGGAATGAAAATAGGAATGGTTATGTAATTTTACAGCACGGGGCGGAGTTATAATGGAGTGAACACGATATCCGATCATTTTTTGACAAATAATCCGGTAAATATTGTAGTAGTATTTAAAAATGATATATTTGCATAACATATAACCTGTTACTATCCAATAAATTAAATAAATACTATGCGAGTCCAACTCTTTATTGCTTTTTTGATGGCCGGTGCTGTGGCGCTGTCAGGCCAGAACGTCGGATTTAAGTTCGGGATCAAGGCGGGATTCAGCCAGACGGATTACGGCATTAAAGAATTGCTGGTGACCGATCCGGGAAGTTTTAAAATGATGATCGAAGACTCAAGAGTGGGATTTCACGGAGGCATAACCCTGCAGTTGAGGATCAATAAGCTGATCATCCAGCCCGAAGCGCTGCTCAATACGATCAATGTCAACTATAAGCTGACCGGTAATATAGCCGGCACGATCGACACTTTACTACTGGCCAAGGAAACTTTCCGTAACCTGGATATCCCGCTGATGATCGGATTCAAGTCCGGCATACTCAGGCTCAATGCGGGCCCGGTGGGGCATCTGCATCTCAGCAGCCTATCCGACCTGACCAAAATATCGGGCTATTCCGAGCAGTTCAACAAGCTCGAATGGGGATGGCAGGCCGGCATGGGATTTGACTTCTGGAAGCTGACGATCGATATCCGTTATGAGGGCAATTTTTCGAAGTTCGGGAATCACATCCGCTTTGGCAATAAATCTTATTCTTTCTCCGACAATCCGCAAAGATTGATAGGGTCGGTGGGTATCGTCTTCTAAAGGATTCAATTGATGCAAACCCAAAGATAATTAGATTACGAAACCTAATTTAATTGTCTTAGAATTATTAATATAATGTTAATTTTATATTGAATTTAATTTATAAATATCTGAAGGATAGTATAAAGTCGTACATTGTATTTTAGTATACTTTTTGAAGAATTAAGTAAAATCCGTTTATGTATAAGTTTTTCATTTTAACATATATTTTGTTTATAGCAAATGATTTATTTAGCCAATCTGAAAAACCCCTCACAAACTCATTTGAATACGAAGGTTGTGGGTGTGGTGGTAACATAGACCTGCGTATATATAATGGACTTTATGGTTCCTATGGAGGACAACTCATACCTGAAGAAAATGAAACGACTACTGGTGCTGTTACTGTTGCTAATCTCAACGATACGGATGGTGATGGGGTCATTGACAATGTTGATAACGATGTAATCGCTACTTCAGTCGGCAGAAATGAGGTAGACCTTATGAGGCTTACCGTTAGTATGAGCGGAGAATTCCCACCATCATGTACTACATTGGTGATAATGACTACTGGATCCGTGGAGCTTTGGCAGAACTCTACTAAGGGTACTGTGGCAAATAGGACGATTAATATTAATGACCTGCCTGTTGTATTATGGGTTGAAGCTACTGCAGCCAGTCAATCTGTTCGTGATATATCAATTAAGGCAGTAATGGATGGTGATGTAAAAGATGAAGTAAAGATAACTGCGGTTTGGGTAAACTTTGTAAGAAAGTATAAAACAAAAGCAAGTACAGGATTAGAAAATTCAAGTACACTAGATTTGAATATTGATGCTCCTGGTATCGTTAATTTGATTGAGAATTATCTAAAAGATATAAATGGTTCAAGATATGGAATAGGAGAATGCGCACTCTTCCATGATGAGTATATGAATGGATGTGGTATGTACGCTAATTTTGAAAATAAAAACGCAGGATATGCTCCCATTATTTTAACTGAATATGAAGTATTGCCTATGGATTTAAAGGATGAGCCTGATATGTTAGGAGTTAAATTTGATTTTGCAAGACAAATAACTTCAAATGATGATGTAATTACTATATCTGGGTACGATTGGCAAAACTCGATATTATCTCCAGATATGACTTTAAATGGGGATGTTGAGGAGTCAAATGATGATGGTGATTACACTCCAGGCCAAGAGCAAATCGATGAAGACCTTACACCATCTTCATATAATAAAATTTATTCTATAGATGCCCCTGGTTTTTTTTATTCTGCGTATTATGATCCTGAGGATTTTACAGAAAAAGCAACTTATTTTAAGAGAGAGTTATCTTTTAAGGAGTTTGTAAGGGTTTCATTTATTACACAGCCTGGGGGCGATGATGGAATTCAAGGCAGTAGATGTTCTTATTATGTGCCATGGTCTGCAAAATATACTGTTCATAGAAAAAGTATTGACGTGTCAGATAAGTACGAATCATGTAATCAACGATATGCTCAAGTGAATACGGCCTTAAGTCATTCTGATGTTATTAGACGTGTGGGTACAAGTACTCCGACCATAGATATTACTTTGCACAATAATGCGACCAATGCAAACTATGAATTTGAATATCAGGCATCCACTACACAATGGGTTTTGATACGGAAAAATAGTTCTGGCACTAGTATTATTGGAACATTTAGCTATGATTCGGGGCAAGATACCTGGATACTTATCGATCCATCTCAAGTTACGATCCAAATCTATAATCTTCCAGTACTCTCAGATGGTGATACTTTCCAGTTTAATGTGGTTCGGGACACCATTTCTAATTTGTTTGATTAAATATGGCTTAACATGAAATACAAAATATTATTTCTTATTGTCCTTGTTTGGATTCTGCACATCAATTTAAGTGCTCAAAATTACAAGACGGTGGGGAGCAAAGAGTATGAACTGTATCAAAGAATAGACAGTCAGTGTAATATCTTATTGAATAACAAGTCATTAGGGGGGGCATTTATAAGTGATTTTGAGCACCTGTTCGAAACAGCAGATAGTACATTAGCATTTCCAATTGTAAAAAAAATAACCAATACCATGTTGGAATTGAGAGAGTCCAAAGGTTATTACCTTATTCTTAAATATAAAAACAAATTCTATCACCGGTTCTTCAGAAATGCACAGGATATAGGCAATGGCAGAGTGTATACTATTCCGGAAGTTTTAACAAAGTGGGCCAGTACAAAAGAAAAACAGGACTTTGCAGATTATCTTTATAATTCTGACTATTTGAATCAAAAGAGAGACCGGGAAGAAATAAAGACGGTAAAATGGATTTTTAATTTGGTGAGCGATGGAACAGAGCACTTGAGGTATAAACAAACAAGTCCGGATAATGCGGTGAGATATCAAAATCTCGAAAGTATTTTTAATTACTCACAATATAATAATGATGATGAACGCTAAGATCAATTTTGCTTTTTATATTATTTTGTTAATGGTAAGTTCAAAACTTAATGCACAGAATGCTTTGACCGCGAGCCTTTCCAATGCTACCTATAACTCTGATTGTCAGAATGGTAAGATTGATCTGCACATCAATGGCGGGCATCCTCCATATACTGTATCGTGGTCAAAATTAGTAGGATCTACATATTTTGGTATTTCAACCGTTTCTGATATAAATGGAAGCAATGATGGTGAAGATTTGATAAATATTAGCCCAGGGAAATATTATGTAACCGTAACAGACGACTTATGCGGTGAAGCTAAGGCAAACTTTGTAATCAAATGCGAATGTGAAAAATGCGAAGTCCAGATTTTAGAAAAAAAGGACTCGGATTGTGATAATGGAGGATCAATAAAAGTAGGTTTGTCATGTTTGACTAATCAACACGAGCCTCTGACGTATTTATGGTCTGATGGAAATATTGAAAACAGTCGAACAGATTTAAATCCTGGAACATATTGTGTAACAATTACAGATGCCTTTGATTGTAGTTATTCTAATTGTATATTAATTGGCGGAGTTAAGCCGTTTGATGCTGGTATCGCATATAAAGCTAATAATGATGATTGTGAACATGGTACTTGCAATGGGGCTATATCTATATCTACAATTGGTGGGACCGGTAATATTACCTATAATTGGAGTAATGGTGAAACAACTCAAAATATTGATCATTTGTGTACAGGCTCATATAGTGTAACTATTAGTGATAATGTGGGATGTCAGAAACAATTTACTACAGAAATATTATGTTGCGATAGGTTAGATAATGATCCAATTAGGATTGACCAAATTGAAATAAAAGGTGCACCATCTGGAAAAATTGTTACATCAGTTTCAGGGGGAAATGGAGATTTTAATATTATATGTGTATGGAGAGATCAGAACAATAGAGTTATATCTTATGATTGTAGAGGGATTTCTAATTTGGAACCTGGCAGATATTGCCTCACAGTTAGTGATGGGTGTACATCACAAGTAAAGTGTTTTGAAATAGTTGATTGTAATATTAACCCAGTTAACTTTTCAGCGAATATAAAAAATACTTGTCAGGGCTATTCAGCTGGCAGTTTGAATGTGATTGTAAATACGGGCGTTCCACCGTATAAATATTTTTGGTCAAATGGCCAGACGACAAACCCAATTACTAATCTTAGTTCGGATATGTATTGTGTTACTGTATCTGACAATAATGGGTGCTCTCAATCGAAATGTTTCGATATACTAGAAAATGTAAATTCTGTTAGAAAAGAGTGTAATATTTATTGTAATGATGTACTTGTGAAAGAAATAGGCTATGGGAATGATGTATATAACCCACTTGATTGTAGAGAAAAGAGTATCTATTGTAAAGATGGAATGTTTGTTCGGAAGGAAAATGTAGGCCTTAAGAATATAGATGTTGACAAATTTTCTTGCTATTTAGAAGCACTCTGTTTTAATAATCAGGTATGGTATTCTGAATTTGGAGATGATTGTCGAGACTGTATTTTTACTAATCGGAACGGTAGTGTTATTTGTTGTCATGTTGATTATTGTTTTTTTCCTGTATTAGGTATTTCGATGATAAAGAATGTTGATGAATATAACTCTGTGACATCAATTCAAATTGGTGAAGGACTTTGCAATTTGGAAGTTTACAATAATTGTTTGGGCCCAGACTCAGATCCGATTATTGATGAAAATGTAAATTGTAATAACATTAAGGTCCGTGACGGAAGCTGTGCCTTAGATTTAGATTATGTGAGTGGTGAATTTTATGAAGGAGCGTTTGGGCCTTGTCACCGATCAGGTGGTGGAGAAGAAGACAATGATAGAGCTTTGGTCGTAAAAGAACTTATTAGGCCTCAAAAAATTATAGAAACCAATGATTTTATTCCGAGCGATTTGTATGAAAGCAATAATATTAAATTTAGTTTGAATGAAAATTGCTCAAAAGCATATATTTCTTTTAAGGCTAAAAACAAAACAAACTCTAAGATTTCTGTCCTCGATAAGAATTTAAATTTAATTATTAGTTTTAATATTGCGACAATAGCCGGAATTAATAACATTACTTTGGATAAATTTCTACCTATAGAATATCTTAATGATTTTGTTTATATAAGAATAGACTTTGACGATGATTTTATGTTTGAGAAATTTGTGATACAATGCAATAATAACTCTATACAAGACAAGACCTCAATTAACATTTACCCTGTACCAGCAAATAACTTTGTAAAACTTAGAAGCTCAAATAGAAGTTTAGATAGATATAAAATAGAAATCTTTGATGTAGTTGGTAATTTACTAAGTACTTATAGTTTGGTTAATTTGAATGATGAAATGTTGATTGATATAAGTAGTTTTAAAGAAGGGGTTTACTTTGCGAAGATAACAAATATAAGTACGCAGAATATTGATCTGCGCAAATTTTCAAAGATAAGTTCTATATCATCTACTAATCAATAGCACTTTAATAGATTAATATCAATTAAAATTATTAAACTATGCTTTTAATTCAAGCTAATTCTGTTGTGGGAATTTGCCTTCATGATATGCTCAGATAATATGAGATAATAGGTTTATAGATTATCTTAGGTATTTATTATATATATAAACCTCTTGTTTTGAGTTTTTAAGTTATATACATAAAAAATATATTATAATTTAACAAAAACTTAACGTGAATTCATATTTTTGGAAGATTTTATTGCATTTTTTTGAACCAAAAATAGTGAATCATGAATTTAAAAAGTACATTAATTTTATTGTTAATGTTCTGTGTCTCAGGGCTTATGGCTCAGGTGACGACATCAGGCATGGCGGGGATAGTCAAGGATCCGTCCGGTGCACCGATGATAGGTGCGACCGTTATTCTGACCCACGTTCCTTCCGGAACCGTATATGGGACGGTCACCCAGGATGACGGGCGCTACAGCCTTGTCAACCTTCGCGTCGGGGGTCCGTATATGCTGGAGGTTTCCTCAGTGGGATCCGAGACGAACAAATCCGGTGGTATCTATCTTACATTAGGTGATGTTCTTGTCAATAATATCGTATTGGAGGAGAATACGACCCAACTGTCAGAGCTTGTCATCACTGATAGCAGAAATGCGGTTATCAACGGTGACAGGACCGGCGCCTCAACTAATATCGACAATAGGATGATCGAAAGGTTGCCATCCATCAACAGGAGTATTACCGACTTCACAAGGGTAACACCCCAGGCCAACGGTAATAGCTTCGCCGGCCGTGATGGTCGTTTTAACAACCTGCAGATCGACGGGGCCAACCTCAACAACGCTTTCGGCCTGAGCAACGATCCGCTTCCGGGTGGTGGAAATCAGCCGGTCTCCCTCGATGCTATTGAGGAGATACAGGTCAATGTTGCTCCTTATGATGTTCGGCAAACAGGATTTACCGGGGCGGGGATCAATGCGGTTACCAGAAGCGGTACCAACGAGGTGCATGGTTCTGCTTACGCTTATATACGTCCTAAGAGCTTTACCGGCCTGAAAGTTGCCGATTTTGAGATCAATGAAAACTCCAGAACGTCTTCTGCCCTTTATGGTGCGAGAGTTGGCGGCCCCATTATCAAAAATAAACTGTTATATTTTGTGAACCTTGAATGGGAAAACAGAGAAAGTGCCGGTAATCCATGGGTTGCTGACAATGGTACGAATACCGGAGACCCGAATGTATCACGTACTACCGTAGTAGACCTTGAAAGAGTACAGAACCATCTGAGATCAAAGTATAATTATGATCCGGGAGCCTACGAAAACTATGCGAATACTTATAATAACCAGAACTACAAAGCGCTGGCAAGATTGGACTGGAATATTAATGATAAGAATACTTTTACTGCAAGATATTCCTATATGCAGGGTACCAATGACCAGGGAGCGAATGCAAGTTCAGGTCCGGCGCCAAGATCTCAGACGGCAAGGATATCTGATAAATCAATCACATTTGAAAATGGAAACTATTCATTCAAAAATACTGTGAGCTCGGTTGCTGCTGAATTAAATTCAAGATTTACGAATAAATTGAGCAATCAGCTGATCGTAACATATAGTAGAATCCAGGATACGAGGAGTACACCAGGATCACTGTTCCCGTTTGTAGATATAGGAGACGGTGGTAGTACCTTTAGTAACTACATGAGTTTTGGAACGGAATTATTTTCAAGAAACAATGATGTTATTAACAATAATATCATAGCAACAGATAATTTAACATATGTAATGGGTAAAAATACCTTTACGGCGGGCTTAAGTTATCAATATATGGATTTCGCGAACAGCTATCAAAGAATGGCAGCGTCTTATTATAGATATAATACGGTTGATGACTTTATTAATGATGCACAACCGATTTCTTACGGAACTACATACCTGTATGATGGACAGGACCAATACGCGAGAGTCAAATTCGGGCTTGCCGGTATTTACTTACAGGATAAGATCGCTTTGACTGACAATTTCAACCTGACGGTAGGTATAAGAGCAGATATGGCAATCTTCAATGATAATCCTCCGTCCAATCCTGTTGTTGATACATTGAACTTCCTAAGCCCATCCGGTGATATGACAAGATATACTACGGCTAAATGGCCAAAATCTGTTCCGCTATTCTCTCCGCGATTAGGATTCAACTATGATGTGCTGGGTGACAGGACGCTCCAGCTGCGTGGTGGAACAGGTATCTTTACGGGTAATATTCCTTTTGTATGGTTTACCAATATGCCTACGAATGCGGGCGTTATCCAGAACACTTTTGAGCCTGTAGGTTCAACGGTTTTACCGTTGATCACACACTTTGAAGCTGATCCGAACTACTGGCCCAACGCTCTCCCTGATCAGTTCCCCAGAACTCCGAGCACAAAGGCTCCCGGAGGCCTGGCATTGATCGATCCTGACTTTAAGATGCCGCAGATATGGAGGTCTAACCTGGGTGTAGACTTCAAGGTCCCATCCACTCCGTTGATCCTGAGCGCTGATGTCATCTATTCTAAAGATATCAATGCCGTATACCAATACAATGTCAACAGAACTCCTGCTACCAAGAAGTTGGATTATGCCGGTGATAACAGGGATTATTGGGATGGTACTGCCAGTACAAAGTATAACAAGAATTCATCACTCAATGCAATTGTGCCATTGCTGACTAATACTGATTTGGGATCTTCACTCGCTGCTACATTAGCTGTCAATGTGACTAATATTAAAGGTTTTACAGGTGGTGTCTTTTATAATTACACCAATTCAAAAGATGTAACCGGTAATCCCGGATCTGCTGCAAATAGCGCATGGCAGAACAATTACTCAGTGAATGATCCGAATGAAAATCTGTTAGGTTATTCTCAATATGCCGTTCCTCATAGAGTTGGTGCGAATCTTGCTTATCGAATTGAATATGGGGATAACTTTGCCACTTCAGTAGGACTATATTATAATGGTTCTAATGGTGGAAGATTTGCATACACATATAATGGTGACATAAATAATGATAATGTACCTTCCGATCTTTTATACATACCACAGAGTGCGGCAGAATTAACTTTTGTGCCGCTTAAAGTTGGTGATGTTACTTATTCTCCTGAAGAGCAGGCCGCTGCATTTGATGCATATGTGAATTCTCATAAAGAATTGAGTGATGCAAGAGGCGGGTATGTGGAAAGAAATATCGGGTTGTTACCATGGGCTAATAGGTTTGATTTTAAGGTACTTCAGGATCTGTCAATTGGTGGAAAAAATGGAAGTAGAAAGCATACGCTTCAGTTAGGATTGGATATCTTTAATATTGGTAATCTCATCAATCCTGATTGGGGTATTTATCAAGAACTGTATGGTGGTTCATTCTACAATTTTGGATTACTTAAAGTTGTTGATAAAACAACAAAACCAACTTTTCAGATGGCAACAACCCCAGATGGAAAATTGGCTACGGATCCATTTCGAAACAATAATTCTGCTTCCAGTACCTGGGGCATGCAGTTCAGTGCACGATACATTTTCTAAGCAAAATAGCTTCTTAGCAAAAAGGGCTGTGGATTTTTCACAGCCCTTTTCATTTGAATTAAGGAATGTTTAAATTTGATTAAAAGACGCCCTGTTTGGTTTTTTTATTATAATTTTACTATTCTAAAAAAAATCACGCCCTGGCTTAAGTACCTAACATATCGTTTTATCACCACAGTCATTCATTCTAAAAACTTATTGCATGAAAAATTTAGTTACAATCTTTTTTCTTTTCCTGGCTTATTTCGCTTCCGCCCAACAATTCCTTGTTATTTCCGAAATAATGTACAATCCGCCTGAAGCGGGGGATGACACGCTTGAATACTTTGAAATAGCTAACCTTTCGGGTGCAGACTTTCATCTGGAAGGCTATTATATCTCCAATGGAGTAGTGGATACTTTCCAGGCCGGGGATATAATTCCCGCTCACGGATTTTTTGTCTGTGCCAAAAAAGTGTCCGCATTCAATGCGTTTTTTCCGCTTGTTTCTGTCAGGCAATGGCGAAGCGGATCTTTGAACAATAGCGGTGAGACGCTCTCCATATCCAATGCCAATGGAAATATTGTAACCAGCGTTGATTTTGGTGATTCAAACACGGGCTGGCCGGCAGATGCCGACGGAGGCGGTTACTCTATGGAGTTGTGCGACCTGACCAAGGATCTGAATATAGCGGCTAACTGGGGCCTTTCCCAGACAGGTACCGGGCTCTTTGTCGATGGAAAAGAAGTGTTTGGGACTCCGGGAGCAGCCAATACGGCGGAATGCGGTGTGGTCGTCAACCCGAATACGGTGGTTGTAAAGGATTTCTCTTTTACGCCGGCTGAAATTACGATCCATGAAGGTGAGACAGTGACCTGGAGCTTTGAAGAAGGACATCATAATGTCAATGGTGCCAAGAGTGTTTTCCCATCCAATCCGGCTTCATTCCGCAGTGGCGAACCGGCGGAAGCGCCATATACCTTTAACTTTACTTTTACAGTTCCGGGTGATTATGACTATCAGTGCGATCCCCATTCGGCATTGATGAAGGGTAAGGTCCACGTCATTCCGAATACTCCCGCAGTCAGCTATCCCGTGCGTACGATCGGAGAGGTCAATAATACGGATGCTTCAGGAGTAGCTGATTCCCTTGGTAAAAAATGTGAGGTAAAAGGCGTGGTCTATGGTGTAAATATGAGGGCATCCGGTATCAGCACCACGATCATCGACGGTGCACGGGATGGTATCGGTCTGTTCAATTCGACAAAGACCTTTGGCTATACGGTAAGAGAAGGGGATGAGGTGACAGTAAGAGGTACTGTCGATCAGTTCAACGGCCTGACTCAGATCCTTATCGACACTATATGGGTGAATAGTACAAATAATAGTCTCTGGCCGGCCCGGGAAGTAAATAATGTGGACGAAAGCACCGAGTCTGATCTTGTGACCCTGACCGGTATGTCGCTCAAGGACCCTTCCCAATGGAATAAAGGAAACACCTTCAATGTAGTCATCACCAACGGAACGACTGAATTGGAAATGCGTGTGGTCAATACGACAACATTGTCTGGAGAGGACGCTCCTGCCGGTACTTTCTCGGTGACGGGCATCGGCGGTCAGTTCGATTCTTCCAATCCTTATACGCAAGGTTACCAGCTGTTGCCGCGGAGAAAGGAAGATCTGACCCTTTCCGGCTCTACAAATGATGTGATCAGCTCGCAGGTCAGCATATTCCCGAATCCTGTATCAGACCGGCTCTTCCTGAGTACCCGTCTGAATGTGCAGAAAGTGGAGATCGTCAATTCGACAGGCAGCATTGTCTCCGTACAATATGACCGTTTGAATCAGATCAATACAGCCGGCCTGACACCGGGGGCTTATTGGCTGAGAATTACCACCAAAGAGGGCAGAGGTGTTAAAAATTTTGTAAAACAATAAAAGATCTATTCCGGAATCCCGGATAATAGGCTACATTCGACAATAAAACCGGATGTAGCCTTTTTTATGCGCCTGATTTTTCTGATCTATACATTTGTTTTATTATCTGCCGGCATGAAAGCCCAGGATCTCGATATTGCCGTTTATTCCGAAAAGAACGGTGAGAATATTGAATACTATGCGGATAATGATGAATGGTGCCCGGTATCGATCGCATTTGAATTTGAGCTTAAAAACATGCGTTCCGAATCGGGATCAAAATTTAGCAAAGTTCTGCCGCCGCGCTCTAAACGCATTCCGGTAACCACGCTCCGAACTGTGAAGCAGGGAGAACTATTCGGCTATAAATATTCTTCCAATGCCGTCAGAGGGGACGTGGTCAATGCATACGACAGTAAGCACATCTACAGCTTACCCTATCCTGCAGGTAAGACTTATACCATATTTCAGGGCTATAATGGCCGTCAGACACATCAGGGTGAAAATGCGCTCGATTTTTCACATAAAAAAGGCGATGAGATAACAGCAGCAAGAGGCGGTATCGTCATCGCCGTGGTAGACCATAACAGCCGGAGCTGTATGAAGCCGGAATGTTATAAATACAATAATTATGTCCTGATCCTGCATGATGACGGTAGCATGGCCGATTATGCCCATATCCGGAAGGAGGGAAGCCTTGTGGTGCCGGGAGATACGGTACAGACCGGCCAGGTGATCGCATTGAGCGGTAATGTGGGATACGCTGCGGGTCCGCATTTGCATTTTTCCGTATATTTGCCGGCGTTTAAGGGACCTAAAACAATTAAAACTTTGTTCCGTACACAGAACGGACAACCTGAATTCCTGAAAGAAGGCAATGCCTATTCCCGTATTGATGATTGAAAAAAACAAATTGAAATGATGTTTTACAGGTACTTTCTTCCTGCGCTTACGCTCATTCTTTTCCAAAGCTGTGGCAGCTCCCAGTCTTCTGCCGGCTACCTGTTGGATGCCGGCCAGTTTGCCAGGGAAATTGAAGGGAAAAATATCGTCCTCCTGGATGTACGCACTCCTGAAGAATATGCTGGCGGGCATCTAGCACATGCACGTAATATCGACTGGAACGGAACGGATTTTGAAAAGCAGGCTGCAGGTCTGCCCAAATCACAGCCGGTATATATTTATTGTCTTAGCGGCGGCCGCAGCCATACTGCAGCAGAGAAGCTGCGCCAGTCGGGATACACGGTCTACGAGATGGATGGTGGCATTATGCAGTGGCGGAAAGCCGGCCTGCCGGAAGAAAAGCCTTCGGCTTCAGCAGCGTTATCAGCCGGAATGTCCCGGGAAGATTTTCAAAAACTGGTATCGGCTGATGCTTATGTGCTGGTCGATTTCTATGCTCCGTGGTGTGGACCCTGTAAAAAAATGAAACCGGCGCTTGATGAAATAGAACAGGAAATGAATGGCGCTCTCAAGATCATCAGGATCAACACAGATGCCAATATCCAGCTTGCCAGGGAGATGGATATCAGCACCATCCCTTATCTCCAGCTATACAAGAAGGGAGAATTGAAATGGGAAAATACGGGTTACATGGATAAGAAATATATTGCCGATACGGTCCATGATTTTAAATAGCACAGCTATTTTATAGGCCGGTTTGCCGCCTCTCCGGCATCAGGTTATAAATGTTCAGAATCCGGCTAATTGCGGTTTAAGCAATTGAGGTCTTCAAATGCTCCCTTCAGCCTTGCGACAAAGTTGGTCTCTCCGGCTCTCAGCCATACCCGCGGGTCATAGAATTTTTTATTCGGCTTGTCAGCGCCTTCGGGGTTGCCGATCTGCCCCTGGAGATAGGCTTCATGGGCGGTATAGTAGTTTTTGACACCTTCCCAGTATGCCCACTGCATGTCGGTATCGATATTCATCTTGACCGCACCGTAGGAAAGGGCCTCCCTGATCTCTTCGCGGCTGGAGCCGCTGCCTCCGTGAAATACGAAGTTGACCGGTTTGGGAGCTGTGCCGAATTTCTTCTGAACATACTCCTGCGAATTGTGCAGGATAACAGGCTTAAGCGATACATTGCCGGGCTTGTATACCCCGTGGACATTTCCGAAGGCCGCAGCTATAGTAAACCGGTCGCTGATCTGCATCAGGGACTCATAAGCATAGGCTACTTCTTCCGGTTGGGTATAGAGTCTGCTGCTATCGACATCCGTATTGTCGACCCCGTCTTCTTCGCCACCTGTAACGCCGAGCTCTATTTCCAGCGTAATGCCGATGGCTGCCATTCTTTTCAGATAGGCCACGCAGATTTCGATATTTTCTTCGATCGGTTCTTCTGACAGGTCGATCATATGGGAGCTATAAAGCGCATGTCTGTGTTTTTCATAATGCTTTTCACTTGCCTCTACAAGTCCGTCGATCCATGGCAGCAGTTTTTTTGCGCAGTGGTCGGTATGAAGGATGACGGGCACGCCATAAGTTTCTGCAATAGTGCTGATATGCGCTGCGCCCGCAAGACCACCGAGGATGGCGGCTTTCTCATGCTCATTCTTTAGACCTTTGCCCGCATTGAAGGCAGCACCCCCGTTGGAAAACTGGATGATCACCGGAGAATTGACAGCCCTGGCGGTTTCAAGCACCGCATTGATGGAACTGCTGCCGATCACATTGACAGCCGGGTATGCAAATTCATTTTCCTTTGCATAATTCAGCGCTTCAGTTACTTCATCTCCATGGAGGACGCCGGGTCTAAATCTTGCAGACATATTATTTTATTTTTATTATATTGTCATATGGGTCGGGGTGATGCCTGGTCTTACAAATATACTTATTCCACGCCGATATTTACGAGGTATTTTTCCGCTTCCAGGGCTGCCATACAGCCTGTCCCTGCCGAAGTGACCGCCTGGCGGTACACATTGTCCTGAGCATCACCGGCTGCGAATACGCCGGCGACATTGGTCGATGTTGTTCCGGGGATGGTCCTGATATAGCCGCCTTCCTTCAGCTCAATAAAATCCTTGAAAATATCCGTATTAGGCTTATGTCCGATAGCTACGAAAAACCCTTTGACCTCGATATCAAACTCTTTGTTGGTCAGGTTATTTCTAAAGCGGGCGCCGGTGACCTCTTCCTCTCCGAGTATATCGACCGTCTCTGTGTGAAAGTGCACTTCGATCTTAGGATTATTGAAAACGCGCTCCTGCATGATCCTGGAAGCTCTCAGATGATCTTTTCTCACGATGAGGTGGACTTTGGGGCAGAGTTTGGAAAGATAGATGGCCTCTTCCGCTGCCGAATCTCCGCCGCCTACAACAGCGACTTCCATGCCGCGGAAAAAGAAACCGTCGCAGACAGCGCAGGCAGAGACGCCCCTGTTGGCCAGCCTTTCTTCATTTGCCAGGCCGAGCCATTTGGCGTCCGCTCCGGTCGAGATAATGATCGTATGAGCCAGGATCTCGTCGCCTGATTCGGTCCATACCTTATGCACCGGCCCGGTGAAGTCGACCTTTGCTATATTTTCATAGTGGAGCTCCGTTTCAAATCTTGTGGCCTGCTCGCGGAACAGCTCGACCAGCTCCGGCCCCTGTATGCCATTGGGAAAGCCGGGATAATTTTCTACTTCCGTCGTGATGGTAAGCTGCCCCCCCGGTTTATTGCCTGTATATAGTACCGGCTTCATCCCGGCTCTTGCTGCATATATAGCTGCAGTATAGCCTGCGGGTCCGCTGCCGATGATCAGGCATTTGAGAATCTGTGATTGCTCCATATATTTAGATTTTTCAGACACTAAAATAGTTTTTGCGGCTAAAATGTTTTACCTGTGCAGCATTTTAGCCGGGCAAAGATGCAAATTTCAGCCGATCGGAAGGTAAAATAATTTGGCCTTGGCAGTACAGCCCGGCCTGGAGCCTAATTCTTTTCCTGTGAGATATCGTTTCGGATCAACCCGACCAGCTTGTCGATCACCTCATGGTCATAGCCGATGTTTTGGAGCTTGAGATTGGCTTTATTGAAATAAGGAAGCCGGCTTTCATACATTTTTCTCAGATGCTCTTCCATTTTCTGGTTCTGGATGGAGCTGATAAGGGGCCGGTCGTCCTTCATGTCTTTAAGGCGCTCGATAATGATGGATAGCGGAGTTTCGAGCCATATGGTCCGTCCGTGACTGTTCATATATTCCATGTTGTCATGGTACACGGGGGTGCCTCCTCCGGTAGAGACGAGGGCAAAAGGCGCATCGCCAAATTCGAGCCGGGTAAGATACTGGTGCTCCATTTCTCTGAAGGCAGTTTCGCCTTTGTTCTTGAAGATATCGTTGATACTTTGATTTTCGTGCTTGCGGATGTAGTCGTCCAGATCGACAAAGGCAAAGTCAAGTTTGCGTGCAGCGCCAAGCCCTATCGACGACTTACCGACACCCATCATTCCGATCAGGAAATAGATTTTTGTGGACATAGTTTAGACAAATGTGTTAGTTTGCAAGGCAAATTAAATAAATTCTTATATTATATTGTTCTTTGCAAACGGGTCGAAGGTGATATTACTTTTCTTAAGACGTAGAAGATGCCTAAAAGTTACCTTTCCTGACCGAAGTTTTGAGGACAGGTCGTGAAAACAAATATAAACCAATTTTTACTACCTTTGTTAGATATCCCGGCGCGATCTTGTGCCGGAGAAACATTAAAATCCGTTCCGGTGATCTATGAATAAATACCTGTGGCTATTTGCAGTTTGTGTTGTTTTATCATTGGTTTCCTGCAAGAGGGATCCCGAAGTAGATGAGAAAAAGGTGGAGCAGATACTCGGTGACGGGAATGATTACCAGGAACTGATCCGCAATCCCATCACCGCTGATAAGAATGTCGATACGGTCAATGTTGCGGTTGTAAAATTTGACGAGGTCAGCTATGATTTTGGCGACGTAAAGGCCGGTAAAACGGTGACCCATACATTTACCTTTACCAATGCCGGAAAGGTGCCTTTACTGATCAAGGACGCCACCTCGACCTGCGGGTGTACCGTTCCGGATTTTCCTAAAGAGCCTGTCGAACCGGGAGGCAGATCTGAGATCACGGTCAGATTTAATACCGAAAATAAAGAAGGACACCAGGATAAGCCGGTTTCCGTATTTACCAATGGGTATCCGGCTAAGTATGTGCTTACCGTCAGGGCCAATGTTGTAAAATAATTACAGATTAAAGTTTAACAGATTAAAAATAAAAAATAATGGATTACTCTAACCTTTCTCCAACCTTTATACTTATTGCTATGGTCGGGGTCATGTACTTCTTTATGCTCCGTCCGCAGATCAAAAAACAGAAAGAGCAGGCCAAGTTCAGCGATTCCCTGGCCAAAGGCAGCGACGTTGTGACGGCCAGCGGCATCATAGGCCGTATCAATAAGATAGAAAATAATATCGTGACGCTCCAGGTTGATCCCAAGACCTTTATTAAAGTCACCAAAGGCTCGATCTCGAAAGAGCTGACTGAGGCTATGAGCGCCAGTATCAAGGATGTGGTCAACCTGTAATGTATAGTGGCAAAAAAGGTCAGTAGGGACAGGTGGATCTTTCTTGGCTGTTTTGTTGTGGCCACGACCTTTTGGGCGATGCAGAGATTGTCCAGCAACTATAATTTTACTCAGAAGTATTCCGTAAGGTATACCATCCCCAATGGAAAGGTTTTCAAAAAGCCGCCTGTTACGACCGTTGAGGTCACGCTTGTCGGTATCGGATGGGATATTGTTACCAAGTCTGCCAAAAATATCGGGGATAAGATTGAGGTGGAGCTGAGCCCGGACAATAATCAGCTCATTCCTTCCTCGGCCATTGCAGAAAAGATCAATGCGCTGCTTTCGTCCAATGAGATCTCCGTAGCGCAGGTCAAGCCGGCTAATATCAGCATCGTCCTTGAAGATCAGGCCAAGAAAAAAGTTCCTGTAGTTTCAAAGCTCAATATTGAATTCCTGCAGGGCTTTTACATCAGGAATGAAATGCGCTTTGTCCCTGATTCGGTCGTTATTACCGGATCATACCAGGCTATCCGGGATATCGACAAGTGGAATACTGAAATTCTCAATATCAACAAGCTGAATAAAAATATCGTAGATATGCCCATACAGCTTGAACCTCCCAAAAGCGATCTGCTGCGCCTCGACCAGCCGGTCGTCAGGATGAATCTTGAAGTGGAGGAATATACGGAAAAAGTATTTACGGTGCCGCTGCATATCAAGAACTCCGATTCTAAGGTTACTTCCATTCCCAATACGGTCGAGGTCAAGTGTGTCGTCGGGTTGAGCAAATATGACGTATTGACCGAGGACGATATTGAGCTCTACATCAATCTTGACGAAAGCCTTATCCGCAACGATATCAACATCGCGCCGATAAGTATTTCGAGGATGCCGGACTTTGTCCGTCACATCAGTTATGAGCCGGCTTCGGCCAAATTTTTTATAGTGAAATAAGGGATAAGATTGACCTCGTCATTCCCGCCGATTTTATATTTTTGTGGCCTTTAAACCGTATTTGTTCATTACTCAAAATTTTTAATATTGGAAAAAATTAAAGTAGCCAATCCTGTTGTGGAGCTGGACGGCGATGAGATGACACGTATCATCTGGAAATTTATCAAAGACAAACTGATCCTTCCATATCTCGACATCGATATCAGGTACTTCGACCTCGGTATTGAACACAGGGATGAGACAAATGACCAGGTAACCATCGATGCTGCGAATGCGATCAGGGAGTATGGCGTAGGTATCAAATGTGCGACCATCACACCCGATGAGGCGAGAGTAGAAGAGTTTGGCCTGAAGCAGATGTGGAAATCACCGAACGGTACCATCCGTAATATACTTGACGGGACGGTGTTCCGTGAACCGATCGTCATGCAGAATATACCACGGCTTGTTCCCAACTGGACCGCACCGATCTGTATCGGTCGTCATGCTTTCGGCGATCAATACCGTGCAACCGACTTTGTGACAAAGGGTAGGGGAAAGCTGACCGTAAAATTTGAAGGTGAGGACGGAACGGTTCAGGAATATGAAGTATATAACTTCAAAGGAGATGGTGTGGCCCTTGCAATGTACAATACGGATGAAAGCATTATGGGATTTGCCCGTTCTTGCTTCAACATGGCATTAAGCAAAGGCTGGCCGCTGTACCTTTCTACCAAAAATACCATCCTGAAGAAGTATGATGGCCGATTTAAGGATATCTTCCAGGATATCTACGAAAAGGAATTTAAGGCGAAGTTCGATGAGCTGGGCATTACTTATGAGCATCGCCTCATTGATGATATGGTAGCTTCAGCCCTCAAATGGAACGGCAACTTTGTATGGGCATGTAAAAACTATGACGGTGATGTCCAGAGCGATACGGTTGCACAGGGTTTTGGCTCATTGGGCCTGATGACCTCTGTTCTCGTTACCCCCGACGGCAAGACCCTGGAAGCTGAAGCGGCGCATGGCACCGTAACCCGGCACTACCGTGAGCATCAGAAAGGCCGTCCTACCTCGACCAATCCGATCGCATCCATCTTTGCCTGGACCAGGGGCCTGGAGTTCCGTGGCAAGCTGGACGGTAATCAGGCTCTGATCGATTTTGCCCGTGCCCTGGAAGCGGTATGTATAGAGACTGTAGAAAGCGGTAAGATGACCAAGGATCTTGCCGTATGTATCCATGGCAATAAGGTCAACCACGGTGAAGATTATCTGTACACTGAGGAATTCCTGGAAGAGCTGGATAAAAACCTGAAAATCAAATTGGGTAAATAATACAGGTCTTGCCTTGGTAAAGGCGGGATCGCCAGGGAGCTCTTGATATCTGTCTGTCCTAATTTTTATTATAAAGTTGGGGATGTTATGACGGTTGTTAAGGGCTCCCTTTTTTATTCCGGTTAGTAATATTCACCTAATAAAGAAGATCAGACCTGAAATTATTTTTCAGATCTGACCCTACAGATAGAAAGTGAAATGGCGTGGCTGGATTGAGGCGCTAAAAATCCCTTTTAATTTAATCTGACACGATTGGCTTGTGCTACTCCATGCCTGTGCAGTATTTCACTTCAATCAGGTAAATTCCTTTGTCTGGTCCGGGTGTCTTTGATCTGGTCTGGCCTTCATTTTGTATTGCAAACACGTTGGTTTCGCGTTTCATGCGTCGATTTGTCAAAATAAATGATGCAGGATAATAAAAACAACAAACCCTGCAAATAAAACCTGCAGGGTTTGTTTTAATTATGAAAAAGTAAAGTCCGTTTACATCTGTACCGTTGCAATATCAATACCCAAAGCTCTTGCCACACCGGCACCATAAGCAGGATCAGCCTTGTAGCAGTTCCTGATATGTCGCTCCTGGATAAATCTTTCAGCGCCGCCAACTTCCGCGGCTGTATTGCTAAACAGCACTTCCTGCTGTGCCGGGGTCATCAGCCTGAATAAGTTGCCGGGCTGTGTGTAGTAATCCTCGTCGTCCCTGTGATCATAGTGGAAAGCATCACCGTCCAACTCCAATGAAGGCTCTGCGTATTCTTTGCTCTCTGACCACTGTCCATAGCTGTTTGGCTCATAGTGCAGTGTAGAGCCTTCGTTGCCGTCGACGCGCATCGCTCCGTCACGGTGGAAATTATGGAATGGACATTTGGGCTTGTTGACCGGGATCTGGTAGTGGTTCACACCAAGGCGGTAACGTTGTGCATCGCCATAAGAGAACAGTCTTCCCTGCAACATTCTGTCAGGTGAGAAACCGATGCCCGGCACTACATGGGCAGGGTTAAAGGCCGCTTGCTCTACCTCGGCAAAATAGTTCTCAGCATTGCGGTTCAGCTCCATGACGCCTACCTCTATCAATGGATAGTCACCGTGCGGCCATACCTTGGTCAGATCAAACGGGTCGAAGCGATAGGTCTTTGCTTCCGCTTCCGGCATGATCTGCACCATCAGCTTCCATTTAGGATAATTACCTTGTGCAATGGCATCAAACAAGTCTCTTTGATGACTTTCCCTGTCGCGTCCGATCACTTCTCTGGCCTGTTCATTGGTCAGGTTCTCAATGCCCTGCTCTGATCTGAAATGGAATTTTACCCAAAACCTTTCATTCCGCTCATTTAAGAAGCTGAAAGTATGACTGCCGAATCCGTGCATCGTGCGGTACGACCTGGGGATGCCCCTGTCGCTCATCACAATCGTTACCTGGTGCAACGCCTCCGGTAAAAGTGTCCAGAAGTCCCAGTTGTTATTGGCGCTGCGCAGATTGGTATGCGGATCTCTTTTTACTGCCTTGTTAAGATCAGGGAATTTATAAGGGTCTTTCAGGAAAAATACAGGAGTATTGTTACCTACCAGATCCCAGTTACCTTCTTCCGTATAGAATTTAATTGCAAATCCTCTGATATCCCTTTCTGCATCAGCAGCGCCTCTTTCACCGGCAACGGTAGAGAAGCGTACAAATACGTCTGTCTTTTTACCGATCTCCGAAAATACTTTGGCTTTACTATAGCGTGTGATATCGTGCGTTACGGTAAATGTACCATACGCGCCGGAGCCTTTGGCGTGCATTCGTCTTTCAGGGATCACTTCACGGTCAAAGTGGGCCAATTTTTCCAGGAACCAGAAGTCTTCCAGTAACATGGGTCCTCTTCTGCCTGCGGTCTTAACATTTTGGTTTTCGGCTATCGGACGTCCCGATACCGAGGTGAGCTTTTTCTTTTCTTCTGACATGATCTCTTATTTGAATTATATAATTATTTACTTACGAATGTTCCGGTAATATGCAATTGAAAGTCTTTTATTTCAAAGCCCTTTATTTTCTGCTTGTTAAAAAAGTTTTGAAGCAGGGTGTCCAGTTCTTCATTCTGATAATCGCTGATCCTGTTGGATTCATCACAGAACAGATGATGGTGATGCTCCATAAATGCATCATAACGCATCACATCGTTTTCAGTTTTCACTTTCCTGATGATCTTCTTTTCTACAAATACATCCAATACTTTATATACTGTAGCTACAGATATATTGGGATGCTTTTCCTTTATGGAGGCCGTAATGTCTTCCGCTGTAGGATGATCTTTTAAAGAATATACGGCTTCCAGCACCGCCAGCCGCTGAGGCGTTACTTTTAGATCTTTTTCCTTAATGAGTGTATCAAAATGCATCCTGGATCGTAATTATTTTCCAAAGATAATGATTCTCTTTTAGGAATGGATATTTTTTGGAAAAATTTATGATCCATGAAAAAAGTCAGAACGAATAAGGTTGGATACCAGGAAGCTGAATGTGATCATTTTTTGAAAAAGCTTTACAAAAAGACCGTCATAAGCATTTTATTCTTATAGAATAGAAATATGGTAAGCATGCCGGTTTGAAATGTATATACAAGCTGGCACTAAAATAGAGTTATAAGGACAGGTGTGATATATTAGTTCCATTCTGCTATCTGAATATATAAAATTAGTTAAACGTATTACATTTGCTTGGAGATATCAAATAGGAATATAGCAGTGGAATACATACAATATATTTTTTTAAATGTATCAGGTTTTACCAGGCTCGTTACCGCAATTTTTATTTTGTTTTTTCAATCGCTTTGTGTAGCGCAAGACTGGATTCCTTACAAAGCGAAGAATGGCCTGAAAGGGTATGTAACTGAGTCAGGAAAGATCATAATGCCACCTGAGTTTCTGTTTTTGAATTTTTTCAGCGCAAAAGATTTGATGGCCTTGGGGGTTAAAGATTCAATTCTGGTATTGATCAACAGGCAAAAAAAAGTGTATCCGATAAGGAAGTTATCCAATCTTAGGTTTGAGGATGATATTTTCAGAGAAAAACCCGATCTCATCTACAAAGACAATAAAAATATCAAGGCGTACAGATATGGCCGGGGAGGGTTTTATTTAGATTCTTTGAGTGGACGTATCGTGATGTCCGATATTTTGTATGACCGTACCCATCTGCTGGATGGCAGTGAGTCTCCTTTTACTAGAGTTAATAAGGATTCCAGGATACAATTATATGATCAGTCACTTCGTATCATTCCGTATCCTGAAGCAAAAAAAGTCTATGAGATCGATAAAAACAAACTCCTTTTGAAAAACAAAGAGGGGAGGCTTAGTTTATACACTATACGCTCAAAAAAAGTCCGGCCGTTGGATTTTTCCGAAGCGTTTTTTTTTGATCGTCAAACACAAAAAGGGGTTTTTCATAGGAACGTTTGCCTCCTGAAAAATACAGATTCCAATGTAAAGGGAAAAAAATTCTATTCGATCAGAGATGCAGGTTTTAAAGAAATACAGTCAGGGTACTGTAATGATATCAAACTGTATTCCTCATTTTTTGTAAAAGATTCATTAGTAATCAATTACAAGAAGAAAGTGTTGGGTTCATTGAAACCCGGTGAAACAATAGAAGAAGGCACAGGAGTATGGCTTGTACATAAGGGCAGAAGTATTCGCATTGTCAACGCTGATTTTAAAGATATGATGCCAGCTGATTATATCAAACGAATCAACTCCCATATGTATAGGCAGAAAATACGGTATTCAGTCAGGTATGAAGAAAGTATCAGTGTTTTCGATGATTCATTTGAAACGATCTTTCACAGGGATAGTTGTTCAGATATCAGATCCGAATATGTGAAAGGCAGGCTTTTCTATATATTCACACGCCCCGATGGTTTTGAAGGATTGCTTGACAGTGAGGGTAAAGTGCTGATTCCTCCTGATTTTATTCAAATATTTCCGGAAAGCTACAATAAACGGTTTATATTGACGGATCGTAAGGATACACGTTATTTTCTAAATTGGAGCACTTTGCTTGATTCAACATATCGGGCCGACCCCGGATTGATTCATTTAAATATAGAAGATAAAAAAACGGAGATCGTGTATGTCGATGACGAGGAAGAAGAATATGTATTGAATAATAACAATTATTTGATTGCCAAGAAAACTTTTGACGGATACACTGCACTTACCGTAAAGGGTAAACGTTACTATCAGGCTTGTTGCGGCAAATATTGTGCTGTTTTGGACAGCAATTTTCAAAGTATCATCCCTGAAGGACTTGCTTGCCAGAGAGCGGAATCTAATTATTTATATGTAATCAGGAAAGCGGAAGTAAACGACTATCTAACCCCATTTACGTTAATAGATTATGACGGCTTTCTGGTCCCTTTATTTTCGAAGGCAGAATATTATGCCTTTGAGACAGTAGCAAAGTGCTCTGACCTTCTCAATAAATTTCCCTCGAAAGTAGATACCTGCGCTTGGGGGATCATGGATTATGAGGGAAACTGGATCGTTCCTCTTGAAAAACAAATGCAATGGGAGAATCTTGGAAGTGATCTATTTGCAGTAAGTGATTATTATTCAGGAAAAAGGAATTACAAGACGATATATTATGTACATAACGGTGAGACTAAAAAATTAGAAGTACAACAATGCCGGTATCTTTTCAACAATCATTTTGAAGTAATACAATCTCATCAGGATACCCTCTATTCGTCTGTAGTTGACAATAAGCTTAACCTATTATTTCCGTTTCGATACTCAAAAATTATCGGAGTACATAAGCGGGGATATATTGTTCAATCGAAAGATCAGGATCGGGAGCAATATTTTATCGTTGACTCTGTCGGGCGACACGTTCAACAACTACCCATACCCAATCTTGCTCATTATATAGCTCCTTTCGATTTGTATCTTTCAGAAACATGGGATCCATCAGGAAAGAAAATACGCTTGTATCATTCAGATGGTAGCTTATGGTCGCAAGAAGTTTTTAAGTATTTTAATTATTTTGATAGAAAAGGGTATATACAGCTATACGATACATTGGCCCGGCTAAGCATTATTGCTCCTCGATCTCCAATAATAACGCCTGACCCGGAAGCGCAGCAAAAATATAAGAGCTTAAATGCTATGATATCAGCAGTCTTGCCGGAATATTTTATCTTAGGATCCTCCACAAGACGAGGAGACTCAACAATATACCATACACATATCGTTGATAAAAAGGGTAGATGGGTTGCTGATTTTACTGGCGCTTTTGATTACAGTATGCGTGAAAATTTTATTACCAAAAATATTATCAGGTTATATGTCCCCAAGGAGGGCTATATCTTTGCCAATATTGCCACCGGTCAGTATTATAGTGATCAAAAGTAAGCGCTCTATTACAGAATGCCCGTAATCCATGATTTGAACTATCCGAAAGTAAAAACAAAAAGGACGACTAAGTAAAGCTGGTACACCGGTATTGCGTTCTTAACCTTGTAAGAATGGAAAGCCTGATTGTTTATAATGTTCTCTCTCCGGTATTGGGCTGTCCGGATCTTAATTCCTTATATTAAAAATCATCCCTTTCAGGGCGGAACTCCTGCTCACTACATTTGTTCCAATGAAGACATCCCCGCAGGTTTGTTTTTAGCAGATACTACATTTTTTCCAACACAAGCACCTTGTGCCGTTCCGCACCGCCCTGATAGCGGAACTCGACGATATACAGCCCCTTCGTCAGACCTTCTAACGGTTGGTTCAGCTCTTTACTATCCTGAAAGTATCGTGCATACACTTCCCTGCCACTGAAATCGAATACCGTAACGGATATATCACTTTTTTCCGGCAATGCAGCCGACAATGTCAGCGGACCATTGGTCGGAGTGGGGTAGACACGGGAATATGTCTCTTTCCTGTCCGCTTTCTTCAGACAATCAAAAGCGGATACATTCTTTATCAATTTTACAGGGTTACAGTCCGGCACATGGACCGTGAGGGTCACAACGTATTCTCCGGCAGGTGCAAAGGCGACGACCGGGTCTCTGTCAGATGATGTAACGCCGTTGCCAAAATCCCAATGAAATGAGATACCTGTCGAATCAGACACCTCGCTGTATTCTATAAAATGGATGAGATCACCGACGCAGGCTCTTGATGCTGTAAGAAAGCTGGTATTGATCACAAATCCGGTATTTTCACACGGGGCGCACTGCTCATTGAACTCATGCTGGTCATCGAATGTATAATTAGCGCCTGTCCAGCTGTCAATACTATATGAGGCATCATCGACCTGGATGCAGGTCAGGTTGGGGTTGTCCTGCGCGTGAATGGTCTGCAGAGCCTCGTTGTTGCCGTTGGCGAGGTTAAGCCTGACCAGCAGATTGCCGTTGCAGGAGAGGCTAATGATTTTGTCATTTCCGCTGATGTCGAAAGCGGCCAGCCTGTTATTACTGACATCCACCACTTGTAAACTTGGATTTTTGCTAATATCCACATTACCCAACCGGTTGCCTGAGCAATTCAATAACCACATGAATCTATTCTCAACCAACTTCAGGGTATTCAGATTATTGCCGGAACAATTGAGCTGTGACAATTCGTTATTTTGTGAAAGATCCAATGAGGTAAGATTGTTGTCGCTACAGTTTAGATAACTGATGTAAATAAATGCTTCGATGCCCGTCAGGTCAGCTATTTCCAATCCAGAGCAATCTATATCTCCAAAGTATCCCTCCGCTTCTTCACACTGTATCTCACCATCGCCATTTTTATTAATCTCAAAATTGCCAAGCAGATAATTTTTGAAATTTGGATCGGGGATATTGACCAGGCACTCTTCGGACAGTCTTGTGACCTCAAGGCAAAACTCACCGAAATTATAGTCTTCCCCATCATGTAAGGAACTTGCCTCTACCAACAAATAATAGGTTTTACCCACTTCCGTCGGGAATATTAGCCTGAAGTTGTTATCTGGATTTTCTTCTGATTCCGAGATATCACTATGGCAATCTATAGCGGACAAGCTCCCACACGTACCATCATACAATGCGCCATTGGGATCGGTAAAGGCAAAAGCACTACAATCTTTTGACAGTATTTCATATCTATCACCATCACCTGTAAAGGTAAACCATATCGTGTTGTTTTCATTGAAACATTCGTGTCCGAAAGCCGGGTCGCCGAGGTTGTTCATACCTTCGGTGCTGTATGTGCCGGATGCTTGTGGTTCGCCTATGGGATGGCCGAAAAGGGTGTTGATGGGTATGGCATTGGCACATTCGTCACCCGGTAGATCTACATCATTGCACGCGTCTATGACGGCCTGCTCTGTGATACAATCTGCCGCATTGCCGGAGATGGTCCGAGGGTGGGTAGCGGCGGGATTGGCGAGGTAGGTGCAGAAGTTGGGAAGGTTGCAGACAGGAAGAGTCGTGTTGTCTTTAAGATACAATCCTGCTCCATGTACCGGGTTCATGGTAGTCATATCAATACCGGATAAGCCGGATATGTTCTGAAGCATGATATTATTGTGGATGGCTATGTCGTTGCCAACGGTTTTAAGGTTTTGTAAACCGTTTAAGTTAGTCAGCACCAAATTGGAATCAAGCTCAAACACGCCACCAATATTTACCAAACCGCTAAGACCATCCACACTGGTCAATCCATTATCATAAATATAGACATTGCCACTAATGTTTGACAGCTTGTTTAAACCATTAAAATTGGCTAAAGAAGCATTGCTTTTTGCAAAAAAATGTCCGCCAATGGAAGATAGATTGTTCATTCCATTGAAATTGGTTAGAGAAGCATTGCCTGTAATATTGAATAGTCCGCCCACTGTCGCTAAACCGCTTAGGCCTGACAGATTAGCCAGCTTATTGTTGAATTGAATATTCAAATCTCCCCCGATACCTGACAGCTTGCTCAGGCCATTAAGATTTTGAAGCTGGGCATTGGAGTTGGATGTATTGTCGCCGCCTATAAATACACCACCCGCTACATTTGATATATTTAAGCCGTTCAGGTTCTGCAAGACACCGTTGTTTTGGATGTACAAAGTACCATTGACCTTCGTAATGTTAGTTAAAGGAGATACGTTTGTGATATTGCTGGGAAGGCTACCTCCTCCTTCACCAATAAGCAGACGGCCAGCAATCTCAGTACAGTTGGGATAATCCACTAAAAACTGGTCGACCTCAGCCTGTGATGTAAGGTCAACATCGCCCGGAGGGCAATCGGGAGCTACCGTACTGCATTGCACTATTCTCGCACGACGGTCAGTGCTGGAGGCACACTGATCGTCTAGGTGGAGATAAAAACGCACTATTTGGTTGGCATTAGGGGTCCATGTAACACTCGAAGTACCGTAAGCGAAAACAACTTCACCGTCTTCATCACTGATCGTTACATAATCCGTTCCTACGGAGCTTGAGAAAGTATATTCGCTACCGGCGGTCAGCTGTACTTTGGAGTATTCTCCTGTCTCACACTCTTCATCAATTCTTTCTTGAGCACCGATGCATTGAGGTGTAAAAGTTGCAGTGGGCCACTGTGGAAATGCGGAAGTAATAACCAGGCATCCCTCCGCCGGTTCATTACAAGCATCTATGACGGCCTGCTCTGTGATACAGTCGCCTGCATTGCCGGAGATAGTCCTTGGTCCGGCACCCTGTAGATAAGTACAGATATTTGGCAGATCACATACGGAGAGAAGGGCGTTATTAACTATCGTCAGCCCACTGCCTGAAATAGCAGAAGGATTGATGTTTTGAATTCCAGAGATGGATGTCAGCTTAATATTGGTTTGGATATTGATTGCGCCACCAAATTGGGAAATATTATTAAATCCATCTAGATTTGTTATTTCTCCATTTTCTGCTATATATAAGGAATTTGACACTGATGTTAATACATTGAAACCATTTAGATTTGTCAGAACAGGATTTTTGTTCACATTTAAAGAACCTGTAGAAGCTAAAGCATTAAAATTATTGATCGTCGTCAAGGATGTATTTTCCTCCAATGTAATGCCACCGCAATTAGTCAAGGCGTTAAATCCTTCTATATTCACTAATTGACCATGAAAACCTATATATAAATGGCCGGCAAATTCTAGATTATTAAAAGTATTTATTGATGTTAAGGCTGAATTGTCTGCAATCCAGAAATTACCTGCTACATGCTTAATATTACTAAGTCCGCTAAGATTATTTAACAATGGATTGTGGGTGATATTTAGCTGACCATTGATTCTCTCTAATTTATTTAATGCATTGACATTGACAATATCTGTACCCAATGTAATATCGAGTCGATCCAGTTCTGTACAATTGGGATAGTCAATGATAAACTGGTCAACCTGCGCCTGAGTTTTGAGCGTCACAATTCCTGTAGGGCATTGCGCACTTGTGTCTATACCATAAAAGCACAGGATTAGAATCAATGTGCTTTTAAGCTGAGAAAGGCATCTGACGATAGTAGTATATGTATGGTTCATGATAGAATATTGGATCTTAATTTACTTAATAAGGATAGATTTAACTTCGCTCAGCTCACTCGTCCAGCCATTGTCGTAGCGGATGCGGACGGCGTAGTTGTAGAGGACGCCGGACTGGAGGTCGGTGTCTTCCAATGATCTGCTGCTGGCAGGTACGGTCTTATAGTATTTCACCCCATCCTGGCCATCAGATCTGAATACTTCAAATGAGAAAGGTTCATTTTTCAATTTTTCAGGGATAACTTCATTCCATACCAAGACAACTTGTTTCGCCTTAGAAGCCTGTTTCACCGTAAAGCCTGTGATTTTAGAAACATCGCTATTGGCTTTTAACATTCCCGTCTTGATGGGTGAAAAAAGACTAGTATTGCCTGTAGAATCAACAGCTCTGAGTTTATACAGATAAGAAGTATTTAACTTGGCTGTTTGATCGATAAATACGCTTTGACCCCACAAAGTATCCAGTCTTACCCAAGCGGTGTCTTTGCCTGAAGAGCCGCTTCTGTACAGTTCATAGTACCTTACATCATCACTGGTGCTCAGACTGATGTTGATTTTCATCATCATAGAATCCGTCTGAATGCTCTTAATGGCAGGCTTTACTGGTGGCACTTTGTCCAATCTTCTGACGGCAGCGATATTAGAAACTTCACTCCTATTGTAGGCATAGTCTTCTGCACGAACTACGTAGAATATTTTTTTATTGAGTGATTTTTCCGGAATGTAATACTGATAAGTGGTGTCTTTGAGTATATCTTTACTTACTAATGCCAACTCTTCGCTCAGGCTGTTTCCCCAATAAAGCCAATATCCACGCACGTCTTTTGAAGTGCTTCTCTTCCAGGAAAGATGAACAATACTTAGAGAGTCCACATATCCACTCAATGAGTCAGGTGCGTACGGATTCGTATAATCAGGCACGAAAGAAGTTTCATCGCCACTTTGACTTTTGTTCCCTGCCACGTCATAACAATCTATCACGAAGTAATAACGCCCCTCCATTTCTTCTGTCCTGCTTGCTAGATTATAGGTATAAGCGAAATCAGACAGTCCTAATTTTGGGCTTACTGCAATATAATTTTCATTTTGTTCTCTCGACATCATGACTTGGTAGTAAGCAAAATCTGATGGTGTGTTTTCAATGTCAATGTCCCATGTTATTTCAAATTCATTGGCATCATCATTAAAGGTTACTTTAATATTATCTGGTGGAGGAGGCGGAGTCAAATCTCGGGGAATCCCTGAGGCGGTTGCAGGCAAGCTGTATTCTCCAAAGCTATTGCCACCGAAAAGGCGGTAATAATATTTCCTTCCGTTAACCATTTCTGTAGAATCAGCATAGTTAAATACCGGGCTATTGTCTTCATCCTGATACATGAATAAAAGAGGAGCAGACAGAATGGTCGTAAAATTTTTGTTATCTTCCGATCTTTCTATCCAGTAATAATTAAATGATTGCTTATTAAAATCCTTGGGCCATTGTAAAATAAGATTGTTATCACCCGGTATTATTCTAAAATTAAGCGGAGTAATATCTTTTTGTTTTTCATTTAATATTTCTGCTGTGTTGCTGGTAATGTTTATACCTGGGATGCTGATTTCATAGAAATAAATTTTGCCTTTTTCAATATTTTTATCGACAAACCGAAAGCCCAAAATATTTGCAGCCGTTGCGGAAAACTCTGAAGTTAATAAAGACAAATTCAATATTTCCTGATTTTCCTTATACACATTCACAAATCCTGTTTGATTGCCTCGATTTTTTATTCCATATAACAAGTTTTCTGCAACATACGCTACCGAATCTTTCTTTACCAGCTCACGACTTATTTTTTCTTTTGGAACTGGAAAAACTGTGCCGATTTGTATCATGTCACTTTGGGAGGTGCCTCTTTTGATGGTTATTCCATTTTTTTTGGCAGACTCCCACAATAGATAAGTAGTTGGAATCCATCGCAAAACGATTGAATCATTGTATGCTTTGGAATATAGGAGCAATTGTTCTGTACCAGAAGTATCGACCTGATTAATTTTTTTTAAAATATCCCTTCCTGTCAATGAAGTTGTGAGTGTCATTAATAGAAAAAAAAGATAAGCTATCTTGTAATTATTCATAAAATATTAATTCTTTATTATTCAGTAAAAAGAGTTGAAATACCTCTCTTTAATTAGGGACTTTTGGTTTTAACTTTAATAATAATTCTTTATCCGTTCCAAGGTTAAGGTCATTTAAATAGAGCTTTTTCAATGGAATTGCTATTTCTCTTTCTGTACCCTGAATTACTGCTTTGTATAGAATATCAGATTTTCCTTTATATTCTTTTGGTAAATGCTTGTCATATTCATCTTCAATTTTTTGATGAATCAAATCTTTCGAAACAACCCCTCCATTAAATTGATTCTTACCGATATCCTCGGATTTATACCACTGCATATAACCTTGAAGCATCTTGGTAAGTGATTTTAAAGTCAAATAAAATTGAAGTGCATTGGTAGAAGCGACTCCATCTTCGATCATAAAGTCATAATTAGAGTAATCTCTTTCCGTGCTATAAAATATAAAATCTTCTTTGGCAGTCGGTTTTTTGTTTATCAGCTTTTTATTATCTATTTCTGATTGTGTTATTTCATATCTATTAACATTGGGTTTAGTCAGAAATAATTTATAATAATATTCCGGCACTTCAACCCCTAAAGCCGAAGGTTGTAGTAGTCGGACACTACTGAAGATCCTATTTGCTTGCTCCGAATTTAGTGAATGGTTAGATGCGATGGCTTGAGAGTATGGAGGATAGGTACCTAACATTACGCTGTCAAAAACAACCGCATTCGTCTTATATAATTTTACTTTATCTGATATTAATTTAAAATCATTTGCATCAATACCTTCTTTTCGTCCACTTATGCCCCAGTAAGTATTAGGAATCAGTAGTTTTTCTTTTTTTAGATCTTCATCCACGATATACTGCAAATAGTCTTTGGTCATAGATGTGCTGCGTATACTATGTGCAATACTATGCTCTCCTATTCCATAGGTAACTTCAGCATCTTTTATTTTATCATCAACACTTGGATAGTTGCTTACACCGAAATTTATTGTATATATAAATTTTTGCTGATCATTTTCAACATCCGGGTAATAGCTTAGATATTTTAAATAATCATATCCACCCGCTGTAGCAAAAGGCATCTCCTTATCAATAAAGGTCGCTCTCACCAAATGCATGGTACAAAAAGAACCGGGTTGTAATTTCAAATAACCTGTGGCAATGAATAAATCTCTTTTACTGAAAAATTCCGTCCTGCTACGCCCTAATGATTTATAATATGGGTGGTTATCTTCCTGTCTGCCGTTCAATGGAAATCTGACAATGGGAGTTTTATGGATGATTTGAGTACCATTGGTCGTGTTTTCAGTTATTAATGCATAATAAATATAAACTTCATCAGTTGGGAATATTTTAGCTAATTGATCTCTACTCAATCTTTCATCGAATTGGAGAAACGATGAATAATCTTTCTGATTCCAAAAACTTTGTTTTTCCTTCGGGGATTGGTCTCTGACAAGATCAGAAGTTATTATCTCACTATTAATGATTACTTTATTTGTTCTGAAAGTGCTTGTTACTTTTTCACTATGATTGGTATATTCATGCCAGCTACCACTTGTACCTTGTCTTTCATACCAATTGTATGTAAGATTGATTTCGTAGTCGGTTTCCTCCTTAAGAGTCAAACCGGAAGAAGGAAGAGGCACTGACCACTCTCTATTTGATACATAATGGTGATCACGAGGAAGAACAAATTGATGAGAAAAAACTAATTTTTTAGTATTTTTCTCATAAATTTCAAAAGTGGAAATATTACACTTATAGAACGTCTTATTATCTACACTTAATACCTTATCTAAATCAAAATTCGTCTTGCCTTTAAATACCTTGGCACCAAAATAAATATTGATCTGCTCCCGGGTATAACCCATGTAATTATCAGGGAGATCGTCAGTACCCCTAGATATAATGTGATCTAACTTAACCCCCTCTAATGGACTCATGTCATGATGTATATGTATTCCGGTCAACGGATCCGTCTTAGGCATACAAGGTTGTTCACCTATATCCACTTTAATACTTACTTCGCCTTTGTGATTGACTGGCCAGAATCCGACGTCATATTTTATATCCAAATTGCCCAATAAATAGGAAGGATTAGGAAACCCAAAATCACAAATAATGGAGGCCTGGCCTTTAAAAATATTAAATGTAAAAACAGTAGCATTAGCTGAAAGAAGTGCATATGCATTACCTTTCACATAGTAGCCATTACCAAAACCAATTGATTGTTTTTGACCATTACACATTGATTCCGAAGCGACTCCCAAGATCCCGATATTGGCTCCAAAATCAGCACTCGCCTTCCAACCTCCCACAAAAAAATCACCTTCCATGTCTGCATGAAATCGAAATCCAGCCATTGCTCCTGAGCCGGAAAGGCTATTATTAAGTGATGGATTCTCTTTAAACTTTCCGTCATAATTAGGCAACAAGTATTTTATGCTCGGGAATCCATCAATCTTATTTCCTGCCTGAAAATAAACACCCAATTCTCTTTTACCAAATAATGGAGCTGTAATACCTGCAGATAGAAATTTCAAAGTAGATTCTGGTCCAGGAGCTGTAAAAAAAGGATTAGAAGGTAATCCCCAGCTACCTGCATGGACATAATTCAGGTCTTTAGAAAAGCAAAACTTAATGGAATTCCACGAATCAGGATTTGAGTTTCTATCTATCGGAGCTGCAATTTCTAAAGGTCCGGCTTTTTTCCCAAACCTAAAATCAATACCTCCAATCACTTTAAATTTCTCTTCAAAATTGATATTGACCTCTCCTTTCACAATGGCTGTGCTTTCTGTTTTTCTTTTCGAGTAGTCCTCATACAGCAAGTAACCATTTAGGTTGAGACCAAGGTTTTCAAACTTCAGACCATCATCTGCAATCTTAACCTGTACTGAGACAATCCCTTCCAACGATATATGAGCTACATGACTTATTTCAACTGACAAGTATCCTCCCAGAGAACCTCTTCTGACCTCGTAGGTGAAACCTGACAAGGACTTCCCTGCTTCCATACCTTCCGCTTTACAGTGGTCGTTATTGGCAGCAGGAGGTGTTTTTTTCGTTGGCTTGACACCGTCAATCACCCGAGCCATATTATAGTAAAAGCCTCCTCCAATTCCCGTCAGAGTAAATGATGTTTCACCCAAAGGGATTCCGGTAGCACTGTTAAACGACAAATCAGCAAACCAATACCTATAATCTTCAACTGTAGATGTCCCTGGCTTCTGATCAAATTTAACTCCGGTCTGAAACTTTGTGGCAAACTCATTTTCCAGCATACTCAATTGGATCATGCCGAGAAATCCATTGCCCCAGGCACTCTGTACAGCACTCGTGTCGAATGTTTCTTTTTTCGTTTCGTCTCTGAATAGATTAATACCACCCTTAAACTTAATCGGTCCGAACTCCCCACCTAAGGCGAGACACGTAAGAGCTACATCTTTAAATCCATTATCGTCAAAAGTCACTTCGATATCGCCACTGGCTGAAAATGCACCGGTCTTGGTTTCTTTAGCCTCTGCCAACTTGTCCTTAAAGGTTTGTTTGTCCTCTTTCAGGCGATCTTTTATGCCGCTTTTATTGTATTTGTCTTGTTTTACAACGGCTGCTTTTGTTAATTTATCAACCTCTTTAGAGGCTTCCTTTACTTTTGAGTTTTGTTCTTTGAACGGCTTGTACTTTTCTTTGACTGTGGCAGAAGCTGTTTTATACTTTTTATCTAACTCAGCAATTTGCTTTTCATATTCGGCTATTCTCGTTTTATGTCCAGCTATTTCGCTGCTTCTGTCATCTTTTTTTGCTGATTTTTCTTTTATGACATATTGTAGGTCGTTTTTCTCCTTCAGCAGTTTCGTTCTTTCATCAGCTATTGCTTTAATGTTCTTTTGAGCCTCCTTATATTCATTTTCTAATGGCTTCAACTGACTTTCTGCCTCTGTTTTTTTCCTTGCTGCAGCCTCTTCAGGATTGTACTTGTCATAAGCTGCCTGCTGTGTTTTAGTCAAATGTTGTTTGTCTCTCATAATACTGAGATCCAGACCGATGAAAAACTTCCATTCATTGCCCGTACATTGGAAGGTAGGTTGATGGATATTGATTTCAAAGCTCGCCAGCTTGCTAAGGCCATCCGTCTTCCCTCCAAGGCTTTTTACAAACTTATTTTCTTTCACTTTGGCAGCAACATTCTTCGCGGTCTGTGTATTGGCGATTGCATTTCCGGCTTTTGACATTGCCAATTTCTCCAATTCTGAAAATTCCATGATACCCCAGGTACCGAAATCAATTGATTCTATTCCGTCCGTACTATTTGATTTGCAAAGACCAGATGCATTGTAATTGACATTGAAATCTTGAAAGGCTAGTAGTGGGATATTGGCATCCAGCTTTTCAATATGATAGACCGACCGTCCATTCAGATTAGCCCTGGCAATCAGCCGGTTCTGATCACTGTCATAATTAAAAGCCACTGAAGATTCAGAATTGAGCTTCAATCCCAGGCCATCAATATGTTTTGACTCGAAAAGACTTTCTTCCACGCCATCCACTGTACCTGAAATCTCAGGATAATCCTCTTTATTGTTATACTCCACATTGAGCGAATAAGGAACCCAGGCATCAGAGTAGGTCTCCAGCCACTTTTCTTTGTTCTTCTCAGGGGCTTCCTTAAATAACGGTATCCTGGTAGCGCCTTTCAACAGCAGCTTGTCTTCATCCAGTGTGTTGTATTCAAAATTAAAGCTGATAGTATCCAGATGATAGCTCCATCCTCCTAATCTGGCTTTATTTTCTTTAGGTATTTTGTTTATTCCCTGATATGATGAGAAGAATGCGTTGGATTCGATCTCATAGAATGCCATTGTGATCACATCTTTAAAGGTTTCCGGCTTGCTATTCTTTTCAGCTCCCTTAAGCTCCAGCATCGGAATCCCGAATTCCATTTTATTGAATATGATTCCTTTAAAATATTCACTAAACAGCCTGATCCGGGTAAAGTCATCCAGGCTGTTTTTATCCTCATCGGCAGCAGATATGGACTTGTTGCTGCTATAGTCAAGCCAAGCTTCGAAACTATTGCCACCTGAAAATGATATATGCTGGGCGTCTTCCGTGGAAAAAGACCAGGGCTTCCAGTCCTTATTTTCTTTAAAAATAGTCTTCAAAGGTGCTACAAAAGCTGACAACAACTCGTCATTGTCTGCAATTTGATTTTCAATCAACTTAAATCCGAATGTGGTAGGTTGAGGAGTTGAATCCTTTTTTTCACCGGTACTTATAAGCGTATTTTGCCTTACAGTGAAGCTGCCCTGAAGATTGAAATTATGAATACCGGAGGTACAATCCAATCCTACATAACTACCTGTCTCACTTGTTTGATCACCATTGCCCGAACTAAGATATATTACACTTTCGTCCAGCTTAGTATCCTTGGCAAGATGAAGAAAAACATCTTTAAATGCAACTTTATCGGGACCAATACCAATGTCTTCTTTGCCTCCAAAATAAATAAATACCTCTTTGCCATCGACCTGAAGATCTCCGACCAACCCAACTTTTACGGTGGCATTGCTAAGCTTATCGCTGCCTGAAGTTTTAAACTCTGTGATGAAAAGCTTATAGTTCTCAGGTAAAGTATAATCACCTTTGAATCCGAACTTGGACCATAATTCTTCCGTGATAACAAGAGGAAGAGTGAGATCGCCACTAGCCTCATTGGTCAAACTGTTGAACAGATCTTTCGTCCAGACCGTGTTATCACCGATAGCGACACCGTTTCTATATTTGCCTTTGTATGATCCTCCGACATTTTCGATGCTTAGGTTTCGGTCGAGAAATGGTATATTGATCGCATTGTTGTTATTCAGAGCAGGAAACCAGGCGATAGCATTTCTTTTTATTTCCTCTAACGCCAGCTCTTTTCCAACATTGAATGTAATTCCCGGATTCACTGATTGTACGCCGCTTTTAGAAAATTCAACCGAACTAAGCATGTACTGGCGATCGTAAAATTGGTCAATAATTCTATCCCATGATTCTTTGGATGGTATGACACTCGCCACGCCACAGTTACATTTCAGGTCAATGCTGTTCACCTCTATACCTTCAAACCGGAAAGTACCATTGACCGATTCAGCCCAGATAGTCAGCTCTACTTTACTGGATTCCTTGATGATGATTGTTTTCAGACCAAGACGTTCCCTTTTTTCTTCTACCTTGTATTCGAGTGCAGCTGCACTGAGTTGGTTAGTAGCTCCGCCCACTGTAAGATGAACATTTTTGAGATCAAATCCTTCTATTTTAAATCTTTTTTCACGTTCTTTCATGGGGTCATTGGAAAGTCCGTTGAGCCTTAATCCCGACAAGTCAAAAGCGAAATTGTCAATTTTTAGCGCATTTTTCAGGACATCCAGCGTCACACCCTTATTGGTATTCAATATGGCATCCCGGAATTCCTTATCGGTAAATTTAGCCGTCATATCGCCCGTAAAATTGCACTTTGGTGTAAGCTGTTTTTCATCTCCCAGCCCCACCAATCGTGCATCCACAGTTGAAGGGCTTTGAGTCGTAAAAGTACCGTGCCATATTCCCATACCCAGCTTTGTAGCGGGAATCACAGCATCCAATTTTATCTGTTTTTGTCCTGCTTCTGCAACTACCGCCTGGTAAGGGAAGCGGTCATCAAAGAAAGGTGTCTTGATAGCGCCACTCAGTCTGAACTTTCCTATTTGCCGTGCATCCATAGTTACCTTCATGGTATCAATACTGTAATTCCAGGGACCCATTTTGCCTTTGCTCAAGCTCAACACATCGCTTTTGGAAAAATGTCCATAAGCCAGTTCATTTTCGTCGATATAGATCTCACCCTTATCTAATACCAGCTTTGACTTAGGATCTATGATATTATATTTTTCAGGGATAGTTACCTGGACATCCTTTAGCCTCAGACCTTTCCATCCTGCTGATTGCTTTGAGGTGTATTCATTAACATTCGGGCTGAATCCATTACCGGAAGTGCTGAGATCCAGTTCTCCGCTTTTTGCTTTGAAACTAAAGCCGTCTAACCTGTTTACCTTAAAATCAGGTATGTTTTTAACCTCTGTGATTGCCTTGTCATAATTATCCATCTTTTTAACCGATTCGAAAGTAACCGGAGCTTCATTGTCCGTACGCTTCATGATAGATGTGGACACACTCAATTGTAATTGACTATTCAGAGATTCATATCCCTTACAGTTACAGCCCATTTTACTTTTGTCTGACACAACATTTCCAGACTCGATGGATTCTATCAATTTGACAGAAGCACGTTCTATTCCATTTACGTGCAATGGCGTGAGGTAGGAATTACTTTTTACGCCATAGGGTGTACAAGGAATCAGAGTAGCTGCATAAATTCCACCATCATCTGTTTGAGATATGAAGTTTAAATAAGCATTCGTTGGGGTCAATTCAATGCCAGTTACAGTGACCGGCGGTTGCTGCTTATCAAATTGCAACGATAGCGGTAATGTATTAAGAATGGTGCCGCCTTCAGGTAATTTGGCGACATCACTATTGGGCTTTTGCAATAAGGCGTTAAGCTTATCCATATAATTTACCGTAATTACTTGTTCTGCTTTTTCCTTGTTGATATTTTGTACATCTAATTTCAAAGCGGGATCAATAAGGGCAGATATCCTCTCCGCTTCATACACCCTGCCGTCCTTATTAACCTTGATATTCTTAAACTCCACTTCCAGTACGGAACGCAGCATCGGGTATTCTACCAGTCCTTTGCCGGAATAGCCTTGCTGTTGACTGCCGAATGCTTCGGTGATCTTCATGTCGAAGTAGCCTACTTTTACATTTTGATTGGGCGCCGCGATAACCGGGGCATTGTCGGCTTTGGTCACAGGACCGTAGGCTGTCTCGTACACGGAACAGCCCCGTGGTGAGGCTTTGTCAAATGGATTGACATCGCCATCCGGCGCGTCACCGTCATAGAGGACGAAGACGGATACCTCGCCCTTACCGTCATTCTGGAACAGCTTACTGGTCGGGTACAGGACCGAAGTAGCTGTCACCCGCCATGCGTAGTATTTGTTGGCTTCCAGCACGGGCTCATCCTGGGTGTAGATGAGTGAGCTAGCCATTGTTTTGGTCGTATATACTTTCAATGCGCTTGCAAAGGCATCGTTGGCGTTCATCACACCCATGGGCAACTCGACGAGTTCGAAGGTGTATTCTACTGGGCCCGGATTGTTGGGGCTTCCTATGTGCATGGGCTGCCAGGAGAAAATGAAGTTCTGCACCGGCGGCATTTTGATCTTTTCGTTGAAGGCCGGCTTTACGATCTGCGGAGGCTGGCTGAGTCTGAAATTACCTGAGATACAGAACTTGTTGGACACAGGCACATTGCGCTCTACGCCATATAGCTGAAGGCATATCTGATTAAACCCTTCCGGTACATCTATGGAGCCTGTACTATTGGCAGTAGCGCCTATGAGGGCTACATTGGACAGGTATTCGCCGAGGGCTGACCCGTTGAGCACCATCTGTTCAAACTGGCTCAGCAACAATGGGTTGCCCGCGTAGTTGGGATCAGTCTGGTAGATGACCGTACCATTCTGCTCGATACTGATGACGGGACGGACATGCAGCGACGCCTGTACGGGATCCCGGAGTATAGCAGAGAATGACAGGTCATTCACCCTTTCGAGGCTATACACCTTTAAATTCAAGGAATGCGGTGGCAACATGCTGCCCGATACCTGCACCGGCCAGACGTCGGTCTGCGCCCGGAGTGTAAGTGTACAGCATGTAGAAAAAATTATTAAAACCAGGTACTGTCTAAAATTCATCTTAGAAAAAATTTATATTGGCTAAAGCGTGCTTTACGATCTATGGTGATTATTTCTTTGTTTTATCCTTCTTTTTGGGCACATAGTTAAATTGGTACTGCAGGCCCAGGTTGCCCGTGCTTTCCGTAAAGGAAGCAGCCGTATCAGAGGAAGTATTGAGAAGGCCCCATTGCAGGTTGAGGCCCATGCCTTTGAATATTTGATAGGCCAGCATGAACTGCCCTATGGCATTTTTTGATTTCTGACCCAGCGCATTCTTATTGTTGTAAAGGCTGGCATCAATACCCATGGTCAGCTTGTTTTCAAAAAATGACTTATTTATGCCTAATCCGTATCCGATACGATCTGTCTTAATGCCTGTGACCTCATTTTGAGTATAATTGCCCCGTAGCGCAAAGCCCCAGTCCGATGGTAACCGGAGCATATAGGCCAAGCTGCCTAAGAGCACCTTCGAAGTCACTGTCCGGCTTGGTTTTTCGATGTCGTCACTGACATCCTGGATATTGCCAGTAGCATTGATGGAATGAGATAACTCTCCTTTAGCCGGCAACGTGTAATTGATATTCAGCCCGATGTCCTGCGTCACGATGACGGCATTGAGCGAGTCGAGCTGTTGATTGAGGATGTAGTTGACCCGTGCTGTATTGTTGGAGTAGTTAAAATTGGCAGATACCTTCTCGAGTGCATAAGCCAACTGTGCATCGTAGATAAATCTTTTATTGGTTGTCGGCAGGCTTTTATCCAAATTATTGGACTGGATACCCGCCTTGAGAGAAGTATTGAGCTTTCCATCCAAGAGGCCGAATTGTGTAAAACCGGAAATGTCCATGATATCCCTGTTGAAGAAGTAGGTGCCCAGGGTTTTGTAGTCCGAATCGACCCTGTTGACCAGGACACCGGCATTGAAGGTCTTGCCTTCATAGGCTATGGATCCTTCGATGGCATTGGCGTTGTAGGTCGTATTTTTCTTCTTTAAAAGGAAATTAGTTAAATTTTTGCCAGGCGCGTCCGCATCCAGGGCGTTGGGAGAAACCGTGCTGTTGCCATAGTCCACCTTGACACGGATCCTATCGAAGAACAGTTTCTGAAGGGTAACACCGAGGGCAAGATTAGCCTCCGGCGTTACTTGTTCAGGATAATTAGCAGGGATATGGATTGAGTTCTCGTCATCTCTTGCCGTAAAAAGTATAATATCTGCTGAAGCCTTGTCATCGCCATAACCTAATTTGGCGGCCCAACCAATGCGCTGATACACGGGCAGATTGGGCGTAGTGAGGGATAAGTCGATGGGTTCAGCTTTAGCTAATCTGCCGTACATGGCGCCTATGCGTACTTTTTCGGGATTGAGCTCCATGCCGGCGCCAAAAAAGTTGAGATTGCTCATCGTGTATTTGGAAAAATTCATCGCACGGTGGCCTAAGTGCAGCTTGGCCCACTTATAATAAGGACTCATACCGATGCGGGTAAACGAATTGGCCTTATCGCGCAGATTTTGTTTTACGGATTCTTTCAGGTCGGAAAAGTTCGGATACGAACTTGTGGTATTCTTTGCCGTCATGATCATCGATACGGGAAGATCGATCTGGTAGATGCGGACATTGAGATGAGCATTGACAGAATAGAAAAAAGGATCCTGTCTCAACGGCCCACCAAATGCTTCATAGGAGCGCAAGCCGATACCGATACCTCCACCAAGTTGGAAAGGATCACCAAAATCTGCAAATCCTTTAAAGAAACCTTTCAGGCTGTTTTTGAAAAAGCCGGATTCGCCGTATTGCTCCAGATTTTCGAAAGAATTGAGCTGGCCGTATGCTTTTGGGGAGAGTAATATAAAAGTTGTCAATAGCAAGATAAGATATCGTTGCATAAATTCAGATTGAAGGGTAATACAATAATGCTGCATGTCGCCTCATCCGCATGAATGCGCTGAAGCATGAATCAATTTTTCCCAAATATATCCTGACCATGGAGACGACCGGAAGTTTTGGGATAAAAAGCCGAAAAATGGGATAGATGGAATATTCAGGCGGGAAGGAAGCTTATCGAAGTGTGCCAGGATTACGTGAATTAACCACATAGGCACATAGAAGAAGCCATGTAAACCATGGTATCGTCCTGCAGTTTCGTAGTGGCGGGGTAATCAAAGTGCTTCCGTTAGGATAAAAATTTACATTTCACAAAATACAACCTCTTTTCCAGTGGACTTGACCAATAGATGTCAAGTATTCTGTTTCGTTTACTTGACATTTCAATAATATTCCCTACCTTTGCAGAGCAGTGGGAGTTACACAAAACATACAGAAGCAAATCAGTAAATTAGCTGACGGAACTACGTTTAAATACGAACAGTTAACTATTGAGCCACAGGAGTTTTCGGCAACAGCCAAAGCGATTGAGCGGTTGATTGCCAAAGGTGTTATAAAAAGGGTTTCGACAGGTGTGTTTTACAAACCCAAGGAAACCGTTTTTGGAGAACTGAAACCCAACGAAGAAGAGATTTTAAAGCCTTACCTGTTTGAAAAAGGCAAACGCATTGCCTACATCACAGGAACTTCGCTATACAACCGTATGGGTTTGACAACGCAAATTCCCAAAAGTATAAAAATTGCAAGTCGGGATAAACGGATTACCGTTTCAAACGGCAACGTAAAAGCAAGCCCTGTAAAAAGTTATGTGGACGTAACCGACAAAAATTTTTACTTATTGGAGTTGTTAGACGTATTAAAAGATTTCAAAAAAATTCCTGACTTGGATAAAAGCTCTGCAATAAAAATTCTTTCCAAAAACCTGGAAGAGCTCAATCCCACAGAAACAAAACTTCTGATAAAGTGTGGTTTGGCTTATCCGCCACGAGTACGGAGTTTTCTCGGTGCGTTATTGGAAAACACAAAAACTGAAAGCGACTTAACCGCATTAAAAACAAGTTTAAACCCACTTTCGGAATACGAATACGGCATTGACAACAAACAATTACCAACTGCAGAGAATTGGAACATCAAATGAAGCTACACGAAAATAAAGAACTTTTTCAAGATGCCGTGATTGCTACTTCGCAACAAATAGGCATACGAGAAATTTACGTTGAAAAAGATTATTGGGCAACGTATGCTTTGTATCACATTTTCAAAAACGAAATTGGAAAAGAAACCGTTTTCAAAGGCGGAACAGCTTTATCAAAATGCTTTGGGTTTATACAACGCTTTTCAGAAGATATTGATTTGGTAGTGTTGCGGAACGAAAGCGAAACGGGAAACCAACTGAAAACAAAAATCAAAAAGATTTCCAAATGCGTTTCTGATGTACTCCCCGAAATAGAAATTGATGGCATTACCAACAAAGTTGGAATGATACGCAAAACAGCACACAACTACCCACGAACTTTTACAGGACATTTCGGACAGGTTCGTGATATTATCATTGTTGAATCCACTTGGTTAGGACATTTTGAACCATACACAACGGCAAAGATAAATTCCTTCATCTACGAAATGATGTCGCAAAACAATCAACAGTCACTTATTGACGAATACGGAATGAATCCGTTTGAAGTGTTAGTATTGGATCCGAAAAGAACTTTGTGCGAAAAAATAATGAGTTTGGTTCGCTTTTCTCAAACGCAAGACCCGATTGCCGATTTGAGAAACAAAATCAGGCATACTTACGACATTCATTTGATATTGAAAGACGACAGTCTTAACGCTTTCTTTCTATCAGCTGAGTTTGACACAATGCTTTTGCGCGTAGCGACAGACGACATTGCAAGCTTCAGGAACAACAACGAATGGTTAGCCAATCACCCAACGACAGCACTCATTTTTTCCGACACGGCAGACACCTGGAACAAAATCAAAAGCGTTTACACAGGTAGTTTCAGCGAATTGGTTTTTGGCAAACTTCCGGACGAAACAGATATACTTAAAACCTTGACAACAGTTGCCGACAGGTTGAAACCAATAAAATGGAACATAAAATCATAACCTGCGCACAAAAGCATACTCATTTGTATTATCCTTTTGATAATCCTTCTTTTTTAATGAGGATTATTGGAAAATCCGAAGCATAATGCCCCCAATCGTCCACAAAAGTGGCTCACTTTAGACCGGTATTGGTGGCTCAGTTTGCCCGGAATATTCACAATAGCACCTCTTTATCCTGTCACCTGAAAAAAAGGGGTATTGCGCTCTAAGGGCATCGTGAAGACGCCGGCGATGATATGATAACTACATAGGCACATTGAAGTTATTCTTTGATTGCTTAGGCTATATTTGCTCTATGTGCCTATGTGGTTGATATACTCATTCAAAGGTTGAAGGCGACCTAATCAGGGACATAACAATTATTTTTGGGATGAAAGGACAAAAACGCTTTGACTACTTGTTCTATCTTTGCAGGAATCCGTGGGAATGAGGTTTTTAGTTGTTATCTTATTATTGATCGGCTGCCGGTCGCTGTTTGCAGGAGATACACTCGTTTTAAATAAGTTAGGGTGGATTGACAGCCTGATATTCCGTGAGAGTGAGTATGACGAAGCATTCGCCCGGGCGGATGAGCTATTGAACGATCTGGGTAAGCGGTCCGCCGGCAGGGAAAATATGGACTACAGGCAGAAAGCTATACTGCTGAAAAGTATCATTTTGGGGATAAAGTCCGATTATGTCCGGTCGCTACAGTTGTCATACAGGGTGCTGGATGAATCCGAACGGTATAATTTGCCGGAAAATGCTTTCAACGCTCATTTACAGATAGCTTTAATTTCCGACCATGTCAATGAGCTTGCAGATGCGCGGAAACACCTGGATGCCGCTTATAAGATATGCAAAACAAATAACCTGGATCCCTTCTATAGCACCTATTGTGTAAGAATGTCCTCTCATTTTCGCTTTCTGAAGCAGCGCGATTCTGCTGTTCGATATGCTTATGAAGCCATTGAATACAGTAGAAAGTTTGAAAAAAGCAGAGACTTTCCGGATGCCTGTTTGTTGCTGGGGGAAAATCTGCCCTACGGCCGTTACAAAGAGGCGATTCATTATTATAAGCTGGCAGCGGATAATTTCCTATCCGTCAATGACAGGGACGGTGCCGTATCCATGCTGCTCAGCATTAGCAAAAAATTTCTCCTGCATAATGAGACAGACAGTGCATTTTACTATAATGACCTGTCTATGACCATACTTCCGCCTAAGGATACGCTCAATTTTAAACCGTTAATATACAAGATACGTTATTCCATATTTGAACAGATTGATCGTTTTGACTCTGCTTTTTATTATTTAAAGCTATACCAGGATTTAACTATAAAAGATCATGAACAAGATAAAAAGGCTGAATTGAAAAGAATCACCGAGCAGTATGAAAATGACAAAAAGGAATCGGTGATCAAAACACAGTATATCTGGCTGCTGCTTATTATTTCACTATCGTTTGTGGTAGCGATCGCGGCGCTTTTGCTATGGCGAAAAAATAAAAAGATCCACTCTCAGAACACCATCATCAACCAGCAAGTCGAATTTCTGAAAAAGATCCTCGTGCAGAAAGAATTTTTGCTGAGTGAGCTGCAGCACCGTGTTAAAAATAACCTGCAGCACGTGGCAAGCATCCTGGAGATGCAGAAGGAATCGGTCCATTCCACCAATATCGATGAGCTGATCCGGGAAAATCAAAACCGTATCTACTCCATGTCCTTATTGCATAATAAGCTTACTTCGGCGAATGATCTCAACGAGGTCGATCTTGGTGAGTATATTGTGAGTTTGGCTGAATTGGTTGTGGATTCATATGGGAGTTATAACAAAAACATACAGTTCGAAGTGCGAAGCGGCATCGAAAGGATCGGGATCGATAAGGCGCTTCCGATAGGCATGATCCTGGTAGAGCTGATTAGCAACAGCATCAAGCATGCCTTCAAAGGAAGGAAAAAGGGCAAAATCGGTTTTGATATAGTAAAAGATGAAGAATCTCATTATCATGCCGTTTATACGGATGACGGCATTGGATTCGATTTTGAACCGGGAGAGGGAAAAGGCCTTGGAATTGAGATAGTTAAAGGATTTATCGATCAGTTGAATGGTGGATATAAGGTTGTAGAGAGAAAAGGATTTAAGCTCAAATTTTATTTTTGATTATGTCACAGCATGAAGTTACGGTTTTATTGGTGGAAGATGATTTTCTGAACCGGAGATATACCAAAAAAGTATTGGCTGAGACCGGGTATCATGTGGTCGAGGCTAAAAATGGGGTTGAGGCTTTGCGGGCTTTACAGCAGCATAAAATTGATATCGCCATCCTGGATATAAACCTGGGCGAAAAAGAAATGGATGGTGTCAGCTTGGGGCGGTATATAGCTGAAGGGCCCGGTATTCCTTTTCTCTACCTGACGGCCTACGAAACTGCTGAAGTGATCAGGCGTGCCGTAGGCACCAGCCCCTATTCTTACCTGACCAAGCCGCTGAAAAAAGCTGACCTTATCGCGGCTTTGGAAATTGTCAGAATAAAGCCGGGTGACCACGAATCGGGTTCACAATACCTGATGGTCAGGGATGAGGAATTTAATATGCAGATCAATGTTACTGATATAGATTTTATTGAATCGGACGGCAATTACCTGAAAATACATTGCGGAACCAAGATATACAGATACAGATCGACGATCAGACAATTGTACGATATCTTGCCAGGAAAGATATTTGTCCAGGTGCACCGCGCATTTATGGTCAATGTCCTGAAAATTGAAAAATTCAATAATAGAAATATTATCGTCAGGGATAAAATAATTCCGGTGTCAAAGAATTATTGGTATGAGCTGAAGGATCATTATGGTAATTAGGTCGAGTCTGCTTTATACCTTAGTCATTACAGCTAAAAGCCCTCAGACCAATGGTATCTGCGAACGTTTTCACAGAACCATACAGGATGAGTTTTACGCCATAGCTTTCCGGAAAAAGGTATACAGAAGCATTGAAGAGCTTCAGACAGACTTAAACAACCGGCTTAGATATTACAATGACCAAAGAACACATACAGGAAAACACTGCTATGGCAAAACCCCTATGCAAACATTTTTAGATGCTAAACCCATGGCCAGGGAAAAGCTGCCTGAACAACTCGCTGATGACCGGATTATGTTTACTTTTGATAATAATTATATTCAAAACACCCAAAAAGACAATAACTGACAATTTTTATTTACACCCTTCTGTCAGATCAAGTTGTGGCTATTACAACCAATAAGATTGTTTTTTCTTCCTTGCTCTCATTTAAAATAAATCTTCAATTCAAAACCGTTATTGTTTGCTGTTTTTACCGTGCCGTCTAACTGATCTATCAATCCTTTGATGATCTCCATTCCCAATCCTTTCTCGCTTTTTTTATTGAAATCAAATCCACTTCCGTTGTCGGCATAGCACAGTTTATTGCCGTCTCGCTCTTTGGTAATCGCTATATTGATGATTCCTATGCTCCGTTTTTTAAATGCATGTTTCATGCTATTGCTCACAAGTTCCACGATGATCAAACCCAAAGGCAGGGCTTTTTCGATAGAAGTGGTTTCTATATCACACTTTATGTTAAGGCTGATTTCCTTTTTGTAGCTGTCATACGATTCTTTCACAAGTCCTGAAAGCTCGGTAACATATCTTTTTAAATCTACCTCATTCACACTTTCGGAGGTATTCAGCTTTTTGTGCAGCAATGCCATCGAGTGAACACGGTTTTGGTTTCCTCTTATCAGCTCATCAATATTGTTGAAATCAACACTTTCTTTCTGAATCTCCAAAATGCTGATAACGTGCTGCAGGTTGTTTTTTACCCTATGCTGGAGCTCAGACAAAAGCACCTGTTTTTGTTCTAAAGTTTTAGAAAGTTCAGCTAATTGCTTGTTGATGATTTTGTTTTTCCTGCTTATTTCCCTGTTTTTGCGAATGATCAATAGCGTTGTCATACCGATAACAGCGAGTAAGCTGCTTATGAAAAACATTTGTTGGTTTTTGCTTTTGATGACCGCTTCTTTTTTGTCGTTTTCGTATTGTTTATATTGCGCTTCAATACGATTTTGTGCTACCTGTACGCCCAGCCAGTTAAAAGTACTGTCTATTTTATATTTGATTGCGTAAAGGCTGTCTGCGTAAAAATATGCCTTTTTATAATCCTTTAAAGCAAAATAATATTGGTGCTGGACTTCATAAAAATCAAGTAAGTAATTTACATCCTGATAACTTACTCCGAAGTTAAATAGCGGCTCTTCTGTACCGGAAGCTGCTGTATAGTTTATACCGTCAAGATACTTTCGGGCTTTGGGAAGATTGTTTACAAAAACACAGGCTTTTGCCAAGCCTAAAAGATGCTCGGAATATTCTTTGCTCTGAGCACTATCCGTTTTTTTAATATATTTCAGTGTGCTTTCATACAGATTCAGGGCTTCGGTGTATCTTCCCTCATATAAATAAACCTTTCCCAAACCTCGTGAAGCGATAGCTATCCATAAGGGATCTTTGTAAAAAGCTGCTGTTTCTACAGTTTTTTCAAATGCGTTCTCAGCTTTTTTATATTTCTTCAGGTGTGTATAAGCTGCACCGAGTGTATTATAACGCTGTATATGATAGTTCTCACGGTACGGATGAAGTCTGACAGAAATCTCCATCAGTTCAGCCACTTTTTCATACTGCCTGAAAAAGTAAAATATCAAAGCGATACTGTGTAAGTGTTTTCCTATGTCCGGAAACTTGTCATAACCTGTTTTTTTAAACCCTTCATCGGCTACAAGCAGTTTTTCTATGCTTTTGTCATATTCTTTTTGCATAAAGTAAAAATGCCCTAAATAGGTATAGCAAATAGCCATAAAATATTCATTTCCCGCAGAACGGTAATGTTCCGATATTTCCTCCCAGATTTTCAGTATTTTTGCTTTTCTCACATATAAGTTACTGTCGGAAATAAGCATAACCGTTCTTGCTCTTTTGTAAAAATCCAGATACTCCTTAAACTTAGTGTCATTGTCTTTTTGGGCAATCCTGTAACATCCGGCAAGTACAATATCAAATTTTTCGGAAGTTTCTCCAAATGTTACAATGTCATCATGCAGCATACAGACAGACCGTATGCGTTCCTCTGAATCTGCGTATTCTATATGCCTGATTATATCCTGCTCTTCCTGTGCTATTGCACAATGCACAGAAACCGCCAGAAAGAAAAGAAAAATATGCCTTGACAACATTCGATGTGAGAATAACGCCAAAAGTAGAACATCTGATTTGTTTTGCGGCAATTGCAGGGGCAGAATACTGATTTAAGAGATATAAAATCGCCTGAAGTAGAAGTTTCGGCAATTTAGTTTCTGTTTTTCGGACTACAGGCTTGAAAAAACCAAAACAACAAAACAGATTAGTACAGCATTCCGGGCTGCCAGAGCCCAGGTAGTTATTTGTCCCGGTAGACCGGGCTTCTCTGGTCAGCAAATACTGGCATGAGATAAAGATCTTCTTTGATAACCTGTCCGATTGATGCCCCATATGGCCCGTACCAGAACTCACCATAAATGCGCCGGGCTGACATAATTCATGGCTTGCCGGATGACGCCGGGATCATTAACAGAAGGTTACCACCTTTTTCTTATTCGTTATGAACATTTGTTTCTCAAATGCCATTATAACCGTACCTTTGTCTTTTACTTTCTAAAAGGAGAACCTTCTTACATGAGCGACCAGATCAAGCATGAGTGCGGGATTGCACTTATCCGTCTTCTCAAACCTCTCGAATTTTACCAGCAAAAGTATGGAACGCCGCTCTACGGCATAAACAAGCTAAACCTGCTGTTACAGAAACAACGCAACCGTGGACAGGATGGCGCCGGTCTGGCTACGATCAAGATCGACCCGAAGCCCGGTACGCGCTATATCTCCCGCAGGCGCAGCAACGCCTCCAATTACCTGGATGACCTCTTTCAGGGTGTGTATCAGCATTTCAATGATGTATCAGAGGAGCATATGCAGGATATAGCATGGCTCAAGGAAAACATGCCCTATACGGGTGAGGTGCTCATGGGGCACCTGCGCTATGGAACACATGGTATTAACACTATAGAAACCTGCCATCCTTTCCTGCGACAGAACAACTGGATGAGCCGTAACCTCGTCATGGCGGGCAATTTCAATATGACCAATACCGATGAGCTGTTTGAAGAGCTCATTGAGCTCGGACAGTTTCCCAAGGAAAGATCCGATACGGTCACCATGATGGAAAAGATCGGCCATTTCCTGGATGATGAGGTACAGCAATTGTTCGATCATTTTAAGAAAGTCGGATATACCAACCAGGAGATCAGCGAGCAGATCAAGGAGGCGCTCAACGTCAGCAATGTCGTCCGCCGTGCCTTTAAGAAGGTCGACGGAGGTTATGCTATGATGGGCATGATCGGCACGGGCGAAGCCTTTGTCGTACGGGACCCTAACGGCATTCGCCCGGCATTTTATTATATGGACGACGAAGTGGTGGCTGTCGCCAGTGAGCGTCCCGCTCTGCAGACCGCATTTGGCGTACGTTTCAGAAATGTTCATGAAGTACCTCCGGGGCATTCTTTTGTGATCCGCATGAACGGGAAAGTCGAGATCAGTCCCTATACGGATCCTGCGCCCAGGTCATCGTGTTCGTTCGAAAACATTTATTTCTCCCGCGGTAATGACCGTACGATCTATCTTGAGCGGAAAAGACTCGGTGAGCAGCTGGCAAAACCTATTCTCGAAAAGGTCGAATATGATTTTGAAAATACGGTATTTGCATTTATACCCAACACCGCGGAAACAGCATTTTATGGACTTGTTGAAGGTCTTGAAAAACAGCTCAATGAGATCAAGTGTAGAAAAATACTGGCGCTGGGCTCCAATCCGGCTGCTGAAGAAATAGACCGCATTCTTTCCGTACGCGTCCGTACTGAAAAGCTGGTGGTCAAGGATGCCAAGATCCGTACCTTTATCGCTGATGATTCCAGCAGGGGAGACCTGATGTCACATGTATACGATGTCACTTACGGCATTGTCAATAACGAAAAAGATACGTTGGTGCTTCTGGATGACTCGATCGTCCGCGGGACGACCCTCAAACAATCGATCATCAATATATTGTCCAAGCTTTTCCCTAAAAAGATCATCATCGTTTCCTCCGCTCCGCAGATCCGCTACCCGGACTGTTATGGCATCGATATGAGCGTGATGAAATCTTTTGTTGCTTTTCAGGCTATGATTGAGCTTTCGGAGGAGGCCGGCAGAGAAGAGTTTATCGAGGAGATCTATCACAAGTGCAAGGCCCAGGAAGATCTGCCTAAGGAGGAGATGGTCAACTATGTCAAAGAGCTGTATGACCAGTTTACCGATGAAGAGCTGAGCGAACGCATCGCCCGGATCGTCCGGCCTGAAAACCTGCCATATGATCTGGAGGTGCTTTTCCAGACGATCGAAGGCTTGCATGAGGCATGTTCTGAAAATATCGGAGACTGGTACTTTTCGGGCGATTATCCTACACCGGGCGGTGTCAAGGTGGTCAATAAAGCATTTATCAATTATATGGAGAAAAGCTCGGAAAGAGCGTATTGATCACCGATGGATATCCTG